>JACCDN010147078.1_pt1 | contig 19378 bp, 17 predicted proteins | sample 7441691 | NCBI WGS metagenome assembly JACCDN01 (sample SAMN15323439, study PRJNA562643) | freshwater metagenome | isolation source: river surface water | place: USA:Blue River Watershed | collected 2017-08-16 | reverse complement strand
GGCTTTGTCCGAGCGGATGACGAGATTCGAACTCGCGACCCTCACCTTGGCAAGGTGATGCGCTACCACTGCGCCACATCCGCGTGCTGCATTTCTGCAACTCCATGACTCTAACGGATTTTTCCGATAACGCAAAACTGAGAGCCGTGTTTTGTGAATTTTGTTGTTTTTACGGGTTTTTTCTGCCGATTCCGTTACACGTCGATCGGTGCGGTGTTGAGGTGTGGCAGAATTACTGTGTTGGGCGATTGGCGCAGTTGGTAGCGCGCTTCCTTCACACGGAAGAGGTCATCGGTTCGAGTCCGGTATCGCCCACTCTGTTAGTCCGCTTCGAGCGCGTATCCCAGTTCGCCGTGTACGACGTTGTCGATTCCCGCGGCTTCGTCGTCAGAGTTGATGCGGAAGCCCACAAGTTTGTCGACGGCGTAACCGATGACGAGTGCACCGAAGAACGAGTACACGAGCACAGCAAGGGCGGCGATGAACTGTACGGTCAACTGACCGATGTCTCCTCCGGTAAAGAGACCAGTTCCGGTGGCGAAGAATCCGAGGTACAGGGTTCCGACGAGACCACCTGCGAGGTGCAAGCCGACGACGTCGAGCGAGTCGTCGAATCCGAGCTTAAATTTCAACTCGATGGCGTAGGCCGATACGACGCCGGCGATGACGCCAAGCACAAGGGACCAGCCCGGTGTCAGGTTTGCACAGGACGGTGTGATTGCGACGAGACCGGCGACGGCACCACTGGCTGCACCGATGCTGGTTGCTTTTCCGTCCTTAATTTTTTCGATAACAATCCAGCCGAGGATTCCGGACGCACTTGCAGCGAATGTGTTCATGAAGATGAGACCGACGGTGGACATGTCACCGAAGGCTGCCGCTCCGGCATTGAATCCGAACCAACCGAACCACAGGATCCCGAAGCCAATCAGGGTGAGCGGTACATTGTGGGGCTGGTGCACACCTTTGCCAAAGTTCATGCGTTTTCCGAGCACGAGTGCCAGTGCGAGCGCTGCGGCGCCGGAGTTGATTTCGACGACCAGCCCGCCGGCGTAGTCGATTACATCGGGCAGACCGAGAGTTTCACCGAGGTGTTGGATCCATCCCCCACCCCACACCCATGCAGCGACCGGGAAGTACACAAATACGGCATAGATGCCAGCAAACAGCATCCATGCACCGAATTTTGCGCGGTCAGCGATGGCACCCGAGATCAGAGCGACGGTGATGATGGCGAATGACGCCGAAAACGCCGAACCCAACATTGCTTCGTTGTCGGCGTTGACAAGGGCGAAGTCGCTGAATGGGTTTCCCGCGAAGTCGGAGGGTTCACTGACCTTGGTCATGCTGTCACCGAAAAGAATCCATAAAACACCGACGAGACCAATAGATCCGATGCTCATCATCATCATCGAGATGACGCTTTTCGCCTTAACGAGGCCACCGTAGAAGAAGGCAAGGCCAGGAGTCATGAAGAGTACGAGAGCGGTGGCGATGATCGCCCAAACCATGTGTGCAGTTTCCATGGGGACTCCTTCGATGTGGTGTGAGTCCATGGTGCCGCGCGCTGATTTCCATTGATGACACGAAATGTTTCCGGCGCGTTACAAATTTCCGGAAACACACAGCCGGTGGAGGTTTCGTGGGGCACACCCACCCGGTGTGCCCCACGAAAGTGTTAGTCGTTCAGCGCGTAACCGGTTTCACCGTGCACGACCGTGTCGATTCCCGCCATTTCGTCCTCAGGCTTCAGCCGGAAACCGATTGTCTTTTCGATGGCGAACCCGACGATGAGAGCCACAATGAACGAATAGACCATGACACCGAGCGACGCGATCGCCTGGACCACCAGCTGACCACTGTCTCCGCCGGTGAAGAGTCCCGTTCCGGTGGCAAAGAAGCCGAGGTACAGGGTGCCCACAAGTCCACCGACGAGGTGGATTCCCACGACGTCGAGTGAGTCGTCGAATCCGAGCTTGAACTTCAGTTCGATTGCCAAGGCACTGATTGCTCCGGCGACGAGACCCAATACCAACGCCCAGCCCGGTGTCAGGTTTGCACATGCGGGCGTGATGGCGACGAGGCCGGTGACGGCACCCGAACCTGCGCCGACGCTTGTCGCTTTTCCGTCCTTGATTTTTTCGACAATCATCCAACCCAGGATTCCCGCTGCAGTGGCGCCGAGCGTGTTGATCGTGATGAGGCCCACCCCGCCCATGTCCCCGAGGAACTCGGCACCGGCGTTAAAGCCAAACCACCCGAACCACAGAATTGCCACACCGATGAGCATCAGAGGCACATTGTGGGGCTGGTGGATCCCCTTCGCGAATTTGACGCGCTTGCCCAGCACCAGAGCAAGAGCAAACGCGGCGGCGCCAGCATTGATGTGTACTGCGGTACCACCGGCATAGTCGATGACTCCGGGGAGTCCAAGGGTTTCGCCGAGACCCATGATCCAACCGCCACCCCACACCCATGCTGCGACGGGGAAGTACACGACGACAGCAAAGATGCCCACAAATACCATCCAGGGTCCAAAGCGTGCACGATCGACAATGGCTCCCGAAATCAGAGCGACGGTAATGATGGCAAAAGTTGCCCCATATGCCGCGCCGATCAGGGTTTCATTGTCGGCAGTTGCAAGCCCGAAATTACTGAAGGGGTCACCCGCGAATTGCCATACATCGGTCACCGCCGACATGTTGAATCCGATGAGGATCCAGAGGACACCGATGAGTCCGATGGCACCGAAGCTCATCATCATCATCGAAATTACGCTTTTCGCTTTGACGAGACCGCCGTAGAAGAATGCGACTCCGGGTGTCATGAACAGCACAAGTGCTGTGGCCACGACCGCCCAGGTGAGGTTTCCTGATTCCATGCGATTTTCCCTTTCATGATCTGATCGTGAAACGATCTAGGACCATGTTCGGTCGGTCACATTTCGCGGAACCTGTTGCAGCGTTTCGGATGTGTTAACGATTGCGCGCAGTGTTTCGGGCGTGTTGCACAGCGTCAGGCTTCGGTGCATGTCCGAGCAAGTACCGTGCCGTGTTATACGGAGCGGTGCGTTAGTGCAATAAGCCGGGAAACCGCTCGCAGATATTTTTTGCGGTAACCGCCGCTGAGCATGTCGTCAGGGAAAATCGCGTCAAGTGCCTCTCCTGAGGCACGAATGGGAATATCCGCGTCATACAGTCGGTCCACGAGAGCGACAAACCTTAATGCGTCGTTTTGGTCGGTGAACGGTGTCACATCAGACCACGCGATTGCGTCGACGCCCTCGATCAGCACAACATATTTGCTGGGGTGTAGAGACCCCAGGTGGCGAACAACGGAGGCAAAATCATCGTGTGCAACCACTCCGCCGCTCGCCGCAAATTCCAACACCTGTTGTGGTGTGCAGACGACAGCGCGACCGGTGTTCTCACGGTGACGATAGTCAACACCATCGATGCGGATGGTCGTGAATCGTGCGGAGAGGGCATGAATTTCACGCAAAAAGTCTGCCGCCGCGAAGCGACCTTCACCCAAGGCGTTGGGTGGGGTGTTCGATGTCGCCATTACCCGGGTCCCGGTGTCCATTAGTTCGCCGAGAAGCCTCGTCATCAGCATCGTGTCACCGGGATCATCGAGCTCGAATTCGTCGATCGCAATGAAGGCCGCACCCTTCAGTGCTGTGACTGCGTTGGCATATCCCAACGCACCCACCAGTGCGGTGTATTCAATGAAAGTTCCGAAATATTTGCGCCCCTTGGCCATGTGAAAAGCCGAGGCGAGCAGGTGCGTCTTGCCTACACCGAATCCCCCGTCCAGATAGATGCCTGCAGCTACTGGTGCCGCCTTGCCGAATAATTTCGACGATTTCGGTTGCGTAAAGAAATTTCGGACCACATCACGAGTAGACGCCTGGGTGGGATACTCGTCGTCCGGAACGTAGCTCTCGAAGCTCGCGTTGTGGAACTGGGGCGGCGGAACGAGGTGCGCCAACATTTGTGCGGTCGTTAACTGCGGAAAACGCTCGACCAACCGTATTTCTGCCACCAATTAAACCTTCCGTGAACCCCATCAGCCTACCCGCGAGAGAATAGATACATGACACTTCACATGGACTATCCGTTTTCGGCAGAACTGGAAACTTTCGACGAATTCGCGGATCTGTGGGTGGAATCTGACGATATCGAATGGGTGTGGTCAAACGTCATCACCACTGACGACGGACAGATGGTCGGTTCGTCGGGCACCAGCGCGGATTTAACTGGCGGATACGACCGACGAATTTTGCATGTGTTGCGTTCGTGTGCCGACATTGTGTTGCTCGGCGCCCAGACAGTACGCAGTGAACCTTTCTCTATCCCCCGCGATATTCCGGTGGCCATCGTGTCCCGATCCAGCGTCCCGCCCGAGGGAGCCGTGGAACGTGCCGATGCAGGACTCATCATGGTGACCACCGATCGGATTGATTCGAGCAACGGTGAATATGAGGTAGTGCAGATTCCCTTATTGAGCGGTGATGACATCATCCACGCTCTGCGGGAATTGGGCTATCGCCGCATCCTCTGCGAGGGGGGTGCAGATATTCTGTCGACGCTGCTGGCATCGAACCTGATCGACCGCTGGTATCAGACCATTGCACCCAATGTGTCGGGCGATTCTGGGGTAGCCTGCCCTATCCCCGAATCCGGTGCACCGTTATTGGAAGCACACGATGACGACGGTTTTGTGTACGGTGCAGTTCACATTCGCAACGCACATTTAGTCACCGTTTACGAGTCCTAGCGGCGCGCCTCGGCGGTGGAAATTAGCGCCGACAATATTCTGATGGCGTGAACCTCGAGACCGACTTTTTTGCACGCGCCAGCGAATCTGCACGTGCAGCACACATCTCGAAGGACCTCAACGCACACGAGATTGCGGCCCCCACCAATCTGGCCCCCGGAGCGATTGCGTTCATGGGAGATGTCACGGGTGGGGTCGGAAATTTCGACCGGGGTACCGGCCGTTTGGTGTTGCTGGACAACCCCGAGGAACCGGCGGGATGGGGCGGCCGTTCACGCGCAATTCTGTTTGCTCAGGCTCCGCTAGAAACCGATATTGGCGACGAAATGCTCGTTGTGGATGTTGCATGGGCGTGGCTATTGGAGTCCCTCACTGCTCACGGTGCTGGATTCGATCACACCTCGGGAACCGTTACCAAGGTTGTGTCGACAGGGTTCGGGGAAATGGCCACTCAGGGCAGAGGATCCCAGCTCGAAATTCGAGCGTCCTGGTCGCCCACGGATGACAACTTCCAGGCACATGTCGAGGCGTGGGCCGAGTTCGTGTGTACGTTGGCCGGTTTCCCCCCTCTCCCGGATGGTGTTGTCCCATTAACGAGCCGCTAGCCGAAACACCGTTGCCCGCAGCAACGGTGGCCCGTCCCCCTCGCGTGGTGGACACTGACGATGATTTCGTCACCGCTCTAGAAGAGCTGTCGCAGGGCCACGGTCCTGTCGCAGTGGATGCGGAACGTGCCAGCGGTTTCACATATTCAGCACGCGCTTATCTGATTCAGGTCAGCCGACGCGGAGGCGGAACACACCTCTTCGACCCTGTCGCGCTCAATGATCTGTCCCCGCTTATGGATGTTATCGGCGACGAGGAGTGGATTTTCCATGCCGCAACCCAAGACCTCGCATGCCTCGCTGAGCTGGGGCTAGTGCCGTCGCGAATTTTTGACACCGAACTGGGCTCACGGCTTTTGGGTCTTCCGCGTGTGGGCTTGGGCACCGTGGTTGCCGAGCTTCTCGGATTGCATCTGGCAAAGGAGCACTCCGCAGCGAACTGGTCGACCCGCCCACTGCCCGAGGAATGGCTGCACTATGCCGCACTCGATGTCGAGGTACTGCCAAACCTGCGAGATGCGGTTTATGAACGGCTTGTGCAGGCGGACAAATGGTCGATTGCGGAACAAGAATTCCGTCACCTGACCCAGTGGAAACCTGCACCGCCCAAGGCTGAACCCTGGCGTCGCATGTCGGGCCTGCAATCCGTGCGCGGCCAACGCAATCTTGCTATTGCACGTGAATTGTGGCGCGCTCGAGATGATTTTGCGCGCGAACGCGATATTGCTCCAGGGCGTGTTCTGCCCGAATCTTCGATCATTGCTGCGGTGCTGGCCGAGCCGACAACAGTCAACCAGTTGGCATCGTTGCGCCAATTTCATGGCCGATTTAGTCGCACGGAACTTCCCCGCTGGTGGAAAGCAATTCAGGACGGGACGACGACAAAGGATCTTCCCGCGATTCGTGGGGCTTCCGTTGGGTTGCCAAACCCAAGGAACTGGAAAGATCGGCATCCCGATGCCTTTGCCCGTTTCACCTCTGTTCGAGAAGCTTTGCTTGCAGAAGCCGAACAACGTGATATTCCGGTGGAAAACCTGTTGACCCCCGATTTTGTGCGCAAAATTTGTTGGGAACCGCCTGTACCCGCAGACACTCTTGCCGTTGCCGCCCATTTGACTGAGTCGGGGGCACGACCCTGGCAAGTAGAGGCGACCGCATGGCTAATTGCCGAGGCCATCACCGCAAGCGACGATAAAAACCCTAAGATTGAGGAATAAAGCGGACCACGGTTGAGTGTTCTGCACCGCGATGCAAGGAGGCATTACCGTGGCCAACGTCTTTTTTGTGGATGGTGTTCGCACCCCCTTCGCACGCGCCGGCGAAAAAGGCGCCTATTGGACCTTGCGCGCAGATGATCTCATGGTCAAAGCGGTTGTAGGTTTGATGAATCGCAACCCCTCGGTACCCGCAGACCGCATTGACGACATTGCCATCGCCGCGACAACACAACAAGGTGACCAGGGGCTGACGTTGGGGCGCACTGTGGGACTGTTGGCGGGCATCCCTGAAACCGTTCCCGGATTCGCAATCGATCGCATGTGCGCCGGTGCGATGACTGCTGTCACAACGATGGGATCCGCAATTGGAATGGGCTCCTACGATGTGGCACTCGCTGGGGGCGTTGAGCACATGGGTCGACACCCCATGAACTTCGCAGAGCATGCAAATCCCCGGTTCCTGGCCGAAGGAATTTTTACCAGCGCCGCCCTCAACATGGGCTATACAGCCGAAAATTTGCACGACCGACTCCCCCACCTCACCAAGTTGCGCAGCGACGAATTTGCACTACGTTCACAGCTCAAGGCGGCTGCGGCGTATGAACAGGGCCATATTCAGCCCCACCTCGTTCCGGTTGCAGTGGAAACGTCGACAGGTGTCACGCTGGTCGATCGGGACGAGCAATTGCGTCCGGGAACAACGCTGGATGGTCTTGCCGGTTTGAAGACCCCGTTCCGCGAACACGGCAACATCACGCCCGGTAACGCTTCACCCCTGACCGACGGCGCCACCGTTGCCCTGTTAGCCGGGGACGATGCGGTGCGCGAGTTCGGACTGCACCCGAAAATGCGGATGGTGTCGTTTGCATTCGCGGGAGTCGAACCTGACCTGATGGGACTGGGCCCCGTTCCCGCAACGGAGAAGGCCCTGGCGAAAGCAGGCCTGACAATGGATGACATCGGAATCATCGAGGCCAACGAGGCTTTTGCTGTACAGGTGTTGTCGCTGCTTGACCACTATGGAATTGCCGACGACGACCCCCGTGTAAACCCGTGGGGTGGGGCAATAGCATTTGGTCACCCCTTGGCATCCAGCGGGGTGCGATTGATGATTCAACTGGCTGAGCAGTTCACAATCCGACCCGATGTTCGCTATGGCATCACCACTATGTGTGTTGGACTCGGTCAGGGCGGAACCATTGTGTGGGAAAACCCCCACTTTCGCGGTGTTCAGTCATGAACGAGTCCGACATCAGTCGACTGATTGAGCTGACACCCACAGAAACCGTCACTCACACGTTTGTACGTGACGTTCGCCTGCCCAGCGGCCGGGTTCTGGCGCTCATCACCCTGGACAACGGTTTGGGCCCGAGGCGACCCGCCACGTTGGGCCCACGTGGCCTGCTCGAATTGGCAGATGCACTGGACGAACTGGCGACACGAGCAGCCGAACGCGCCATCAACGGTGTCGCTATCACGGGTGTCGACGGTGTACTTGCTGCCGGAGCCGATCTGGGATTGATGGGTTCGCTTCCCGACAAGTCGGCCGCAGAGACCGTGTCACGGCTCGGACATTATGCTCTCGGCAAGTTGGCAACACTGGGAGTTCCCAGCTTTGCTTTCATCAACGGCACAGCGTTGGGCGGAGGGCTTGAGGTGGCGCTGAACGCCCACTATCGCTCCGTATCCCGTGCAGCACGCAACATGGCGCTTCCCGAAACTTATCTGGGACTGGTGCCCGGCTGGGGTGGTGCATTCCTGCTGCCGAACCTCATCGGTGTCGACAAAGCGTTGAGCGTGATTATCGACAATCCAGCACGCAACAACCGCATGCTGGATGCCCGCCAAATCAAGGACTTGGGAATCGCTGACGAAATCTTTAGCCCGGTGCGGTTCATCGAGGATTCACTGACGTGGGCCGACCGAGTCATTGGTGGTGAAACCGTCCCACGCCCCTTCCGTCCCGGCAAGGTGGAAAGAACGGTCACATGGGATGCCGCTGTTGCACTGAAGCGAAAAGAAATTGCCGACAAGGTTGGTGTCCCCTCGCTCGCAGTCACGAAGGCTCTGGACCTCGTCACCGCGGCAAAGGACGATGACGCCACGGCCGCGTTCACCCGTGAGGACGTGGCACTCTCTGACATGATCGTGTCGGATCAATTCCGAGCTTCACTGTATGGATTCACGCTGGTCAACAAGCACGCCAAATCCCCTCAGGGCGCCCCCGACCTCTCACTGTCTCGACCTATCCGTAAGGTCGGAGTGGTCGGTGCGGGCCTCATGGCCAGCCAGTTTGCCATGTTGTTTGCTCGTCGACTCGGCGTTCCGGTGATCATCACCGATGTTTCACAGGAACGAATCGACAAGGGCCTGTCGTACATGCACGGTGAGATGGCAACGCAACTCGCACGAGGCGCCGTGACCCCTGACGAGCTCAACCGTTTCGCGTCTTTGGTGTCCGGCACCGTCGACATCGCAGATTTCCATGACTGCGATCTGGTGATAGAGGCCGTATTCGAGGAATTGGGCGTCAAGCAGGATGTTTTCCGACGAGTGGAACATGTTGTTGCCGCCGAAGCGATCCTCGCAACGAACACGTCGTCACTGTCGGTAGCCGATATGGCTTCGGTACTGCAACGACCGGAGCGACTCGTGGGTTTCCACTTCTTTAACCCCGTCGCCGTGATGCCGCTCGTAGAGATCGTTAATGCGCCGGACACGAACGATGTCACCCTCGCAACAGCGCTGTCGTTGGCCCGTTCGTTGCGCAAAACTGCCGTGATTACCGCCGACGCCACCGGTTTCGTCGTGAACCGGCTTCTCGGAGTTTTCCTGGGAGAAGCAATGCGGGCGTTCGACAACGGGACTGACGTCGACACGATTATCCAGGCAATGTCCCCCCTCGGACTTCCGATGAACGCGTTCGTGCTGCTGGACCTGATCGGGCTCAAGGTAGGGGCACATGTCCTCGACTCGATGGCGGGATATGCACCCGAACGTTTCTACACGTCCCACAATCTGCATGTACTCGCCGAAGGCACGGGTTTGTTCGAACGCGATACCGCGGGAAAACGATCAGGTTTGAGCGCCGAAGCACTGCGTCTGTCGGCGGAGGGCACCCACCCTTCGACTCTTTCAGAGGTTTATGGCTCACTGGTGGACTCTCTCGCGCGCGAGGTCCGCATCATGCTCGACGAGAACGTCGTGCACAGCGCCGAAGACATCGATCTGTGCATGATCCTGGGAGCTGGATGGCCTTTGCATTTGGGCGGATTAACGCCCTACCTTGACCGCTGTGGAGCGTCTCAGCGCGCATTCGGTGGGACGTTTCACACTCCTCCGATCCGTGGAGTCGCCGCTTCCTAGTCGAGTGGTTTTGCGTGAGGGACTTTTTCTCCGCGCAACTGGGACAAGAGGTTGGCGGCGATGGCCTGTGGCGTGAGTCCCACACGTTCCAGAATGTGTTCACGGGTGTCGTGTTCGAGGAATTCATCGGGCAGTCCGAGTTCGTCCACCGCGGTGTCGACTCCTGCGGCACGCAGGTCCTGACGAATTCGTGTGCCCACTCCACCGACTCGGATTCCGTCCTCGATGGACACAACGATGCGGTGACGTGCAGCCAAATCTATGATGCTGGCAGGCACGGGGATCACCCATCGAGGGTCAACTACGGTCGACCCGACACCGTTTTCTGACAAAATTTCTGCCACGCGCAGAGCATCGGGAACCATCGCGCCGATTCCGACGATGAGCACGTCGGGTGATGCGGATTCGTGCAGCACGTCGACCCCGTCATCGAGGGTACGCACCGCGGGAATGGACGTGGGTACCGAGCCTTTGGGGAAACGGATCACCGTGGGTGCGTCGTTGACGGACACTGCTTCACGCAGTTCGGCTCGCACAGTATGTTCGTCCCGCGGCGCCGCAATTCGGATGCCGGGCACGATCTGCAGCATTGCGAGATCCCACATTCCGTGGTGGCTGGCACCGTCGGGGCCGGTCACACCCGAACGGTCGAGCACGAATGTGACTCCGGCCTTGTGCAGGGCAACGTCCATGAGCACCTGGTCAAAGGCTCGTCCCATGAATGTGGCATAGACAGCCACCACGGGGTGCAATCCACCGAAAGCAAGTCCGGCGGCGCTGGTGACCGCGTGTTGTTCCGCGATTCCGACGTCGAAAACCCTGGCAGGAAAACGGTCGGCAAATTTATCGAGTCCGGTGGGACGCAGCATTGCTGCCGTCATGGCAACAACATCGGGCCGATCCTCACCAATCGATACGAGCTCATGTGCAAACACACTCGTCCACGAAGGACCACCGCCCGAAGTGGGTTTTCCCGTCGCAGGGTCGAACTGGCCAATCGCGTGGAACTGGTCATCAACGTGCGACCGAGCGGGTTCGTAGCCGTGACCCTTTTCCGTGATGACGTGCACAATCGTGGGTGAACCATAGTCACGGGCCTGCTCCAGTGCACGGGCAACATCTTTGATGTTGTGACCGTCGACGGGACCAATGTATTTGATGTCCAGGTTCGAATAGAGCGACTCATTGTTGCTAAAACGCGAGAGGAAGCCGTGGATTCCACCACGCACACCGCGATAGAACGCCCGTGCGGGCCCCCCCAGTCGTCGTGCAATCGCCCACGACAGGTGGTGAAGGTTTCGATAAGTGGGACGCGTGCGCACCTCACTGAGGAAACGCGAAATTCCGCCGATGGTTGGGGCGTATGAACGGCCGTTGTCATTGACAACGAGCACAAGGCGGCGCGAATTGTCGTGAGAAATGTTGTTCAGCGCTTCCCACGTCATACCACCCGTCAATGCACCGTCACCGACGACAGCGACAACGGTACGGTCGTCCTGGCCCGTCATTTCGAATGCCTTCGAGATACCGTCCGCCCACGACAGCGAGCTTGAGGCGTGCGAGCTTTCGACTACGTCGTGTATTGATTCGGAACGTTGCGGGTATCCCGCAAGTCCCCCCGCTTCACGCAGGTGACTGAAGTCCTGGCGGCCCGTGAGCAGCTTGTGTACATACGACTGGTGGCCGGTATCCCAAATGATGGGATCCTGAGGCGAGTTGAATACGCGATGGATCGCAATGGTCAATTCGACCACGCCCAGGTTAGGGCCGAGGTGGCCGCCGGTTACCGCGACCTTCTCAATCAGAAAGCCACGGATTTCATCGGCCAATGATTCCAGTTCGGACCACCCGAGGGTACGCAGGTCCTCGGGTGTCCGAATGGATTCAAGTCCCATGGTTAGACCAGCGAACGCAATACGTACTGGAGGATTCCACCGTTGCGGTAGTAGTCGGCCTCACCAGGGGTGTCGATGCGCACAACTGCATCGAATTCGATGGTCGGCTTTCCGGCAACCGAGTGAGCCGAGGGCGTTGCCACGACTCGAACAGTCTCGGGGGTGACACCGTCATTGAGGGCTTCGATACCGTGGAACGCGAATTCCTCGGTTCCGTCCAGTCCCAGCGAGTCAGCGTTCTGGCCGGCGGGGAACTGCAGCGGAATGACACCCATACCGATGAGATTGGATCGGTGGATACGCTCGTAGGTTTCCGCGATGACGGCACGAACGCCCAGAAGACGCGTTCCCTTTGCGGCCCAGTCACGGCTCGAACCCGAACCATATTCCTTGCCCGCGAGGATCACGAGCGGGGTGCCCTGAGCCTGGTAGTGCTCTGATGCGTCGTAGATGAACGACTGTGCGCCATCTGCGGTGGTGAAGTCACGCGTGAATCCGCCCTCGACACCGTCGAGGAGCTGGTTCTTCAGGCGAATGTTGGCAAACGTGCCGCGAATCATCACCTCGTGGTTACCACGGCGCGAACCGTACGAGTTGAAGTCTGCGCGTGCCACACCGTGTGCTGCAAGGTACTGACCTGCGGGGCTGTCCGCCTTGATCGAACCTGCGGGCGAAATGTGGTCGGTGGTGACCGAGTCACCAAGTTTTGCCAGTACCCGAGCTGCGGTGATGTCCGAAACGGGGCTGGTTTCGAGGGTCATGCCGTCGAAGTACGGGGGCTTGCGAACGTACGTCGACTTGTCGTCCCATTCGAAGACATTTCCGACGGGAGTCGGAATCGAACGCCACCGCTCGTCGCCCTCAAAAACGCTGGCGTACTGACGGTTGAACATTTCGGTGTCAATTGAGGAATCGATTGTTGCCTGAACCTCGGCTGCCGAGGGCCAGATGTCCGCCAGGAACACGTCCTTGCCTTCGGAGTCCTGACCCAGAGGCTGAACGTCAAAATCGAAGTCCATGGTTCCGGCCAGCGAGTACGCAATAACCAGAGGAGGTGATGCGAGGTAATTCATCTTCACATCGGGGTTGATACGGCCCTCGAAGTTGCGGTTACCCGAAAGAACGGCGGTAACGGCGAGGTCGTTGTCCTGAATGGCCTCCGAAATGTGCTCGTGCAGAGGACCCGAGTTTCCGATGCAGGTGGTGCAGCCATAACCCACAAGGTAGAAGCCGAGGGCTTCGAGGTCGTCCATCAGGCCGGCCTTCTCATAGTAATCGGTGACCACCTTTGACCCGGGTGCGAGAGTGGTCTTGACCCAGGGCTGAGCCTTCAGGCCGCGTGCGACCGCGTTGCGAGCCAGCAGGCCTGCAGCCAACATAACCGAGGGGTTCGAAGTGTTGGTGCACGACGTGATTGCGGCAATGGCAACGTGACCGTTGTCAATGGCGAACGTGTTGCCATCAGCCTCGACCTCAACGGGGTGGTGAGCAGCGCCTGAGACGTAGTTCTGCAAATCCTTCTCGAACTGTGCCTTCGAAGCGGAAAGTTCGATGCGGTCCTGGGGACGCTTCGGTCCGGCGATCGAGGGAACCACGGTCGACAGGTCGAGTTCGAGGTATTCGCTGAAACGAGGCTCGATGTCGGGGTTGTGCCACAGACCCTGAGCCTTGGCGTACGCCTCGACCAGGTCGATGGTCTCGGTGGGACGGCCGGTCAGGCGCAGGTAGTCCACGGTGACCTCGTCGACGGGGAACATCGCCGCGGTCGAACCGAACTCGGGGCTCATGTTTCCGATGGTGGCGCGGTTTGCCAGAGGCACCTGTGACACGCCGGCTCCGTAGAACTCGACAAACTTTCCGACCACACCGTGCTTACGCAGCATGTCGGTAATCGTCAGGACAACGTCAGTTGCGGTCACGGCCGACGGAATCACACCGGTCAACTTGAACCCCACAACGCGGGGAATGAGCATCGAGACGGGCTGACCCAGCATGGCGGCCTCGGCCTCAATACCACCGACGCCCCAACCCAGTACGCCCAAACCGTTCACCATGGTGGTGTGCGAGTCGGTTCCCACACAGGTGTCGGGGAACGCGGTCACGACGTCGTCACCGCTGCGGGTGTAGACGACCTTCGCAAGGTTTTCCATGTTGACCTGGTGGACGATGCCCGTTCCCGGGGGGACAACCTTGAAGTTGTCGAAGGCGGTCTGGCCCCATCGCAGGAACTGGTAGCGCTCGCCGTTGCGTTCGTATTCGATTTCCACGTTGCGCTCGAAAGCGTTCTCGGAACCAAAAAGGTCGGCAATAACCGAGTGGTCGATAACGAGTTCGGCGGGTGCAAGCGGGTTGATCTTGGTGGCGTCTCCGCCCAATGCGGTCATTGCCTCGCGCATGGTGGCGAGGTCAACGATGCAGGGAACGCCGGTGAAGTCCTGCATGACCACACGTGCGGGGGTGAACTGAATTTCGGTGTCCGGCTGTGCGTTCTGATCCCACGCACCCAAAGCGGAAATCTGGCTCGCCGTGATGTTGGCGCCATCTTCGGTGCGCAACAGGTTCTCCAACAGAACCTTCAGGCTGAACGGAAGTGTTTCGTGACCCTCGACCGCATCGATGCGGTAGTAACGGTAGTCATTTCCTTTTACGGAAAGGACGCTCTCGGATCCAAAAGTATTGATGCTACCCACAGGTACTCCTCAGTTTCGTACTTTGATTCTATTGCGTTTCGTCTGCACCACTGTGTGGCTCGCCTGAGGGTGCAGCGACAAAGACACCCTGTAACAGGATCCAGGTAATCCAGAGCATAAGGGCGTATAACGGAAGGCCCAGCAGCAGTTTTGCCGTGGCCAAGAGCTCGGTTTGTGAACTGAAATAGAGCGGCAGTTCCACAATCAGTCGGATTCCGAAAACTCCCACCCAGCCGATTGAGGCCAGCAGTGCTCGACGGAATTTGAGCGCATCGGTCCGCCATGATGTGTGCGACGTGACCGCGCCGGCGATGACTCCGACGAGGGGACGTTTCATGATGATCGACACACCCACGACGAGCACGCTCACCGCATTGATGATGAACCCAGTGATGAAGTTATCCTCGGCGCGTCCCGAAATCAGGGCTATTCCGGCTGATAGAGCGATCCCTATCGCACCCGAGACGGCAGGACTGATGTTTTCGCGTCGAATGAGCCGAATCACGATGAACATACCCGCGATGATCACGGGGGCAAGCACTGACGGTTGCAACGCAGATGTCACCGTGTAGACGATAAGAAACGCGAGTCCAGGGACCACCGATTCGATGAGGCCCCGAATTCCACCGATGGCGTCGAAAACATGGCGAGCCCCAATCTGCTCCCCCGGCACCAATCGAGACCACGACGACGAACGCACTCGTTCCGTTGGTGCGGTGTCCGAGTTTTCCCGTTCAGGGTTTGCCATGATTATGAACCGGGCTGTTGCGGCACTCGCATCGCCAAAAGTTCACGAGGGGGCAAAGGCTCGGTGCCACGGGACACGATGAGCGAACGGAATACGTCCTCGATGGCCTCGCCTGCTTCTCCACCCTCAGCGGCGGGGCCAGAGATTACTCCACGCAGGAACCACTTGGGTCCGTCAACGCCCACGAATCGAACATGGCGAGGCTCGCCGTCAGCAACTGGCACGCGGGCATCAAGTTCAGGACCAAATACACCCTGAGTGAGGCTCGAGGATCCGCCTTGCTTGGCAAGCTGGTCGGCCACCTGACCTCGGATTTCATTCCACAGACCCGTCGATCGAGGGGCCGCGAATACCTGGCACTGAACCGTCGAGCCCGACAGGTCGAGGGTCACAGCGACTACACGTTTGGTGCTTTCTTCGATCTCGAGGCGCATCTGCATGTTTTCGCGTGGCGGAATGCGCAACGCGCCCAAGTCGATGTACGGCAGAGCAGGGTTAGCCTCGGAGAGGTCCAGCGGTCCGTTGATTGAACGATTGGCGGGAGCGCTCTTCAGGTCGTCGGTCATTCTGTGTCCTTTCGGGCTACTCCGGTGGATCCAAAACCACCGTTGCCCCGTTCAGTTCCGGGAAGTTCCTCCACCGCCACAAACTGTGCGGTAGAGACCGGCATTATGACGAGTTGGGCGATTCGGTCGCCCGGCTCGATAGTGAAAGCATCACGGGCATCCGTGTTGAGCATGATTACCGCGATTTCTCCGCGATATCCGGCATCGATGGTACCCGGGGAGTTAACGAGCGAGATTCCGTGCTTCAGAGCGAGTCCGCTTCGGGGCATCACGAAAGCGACGTATCCGTGCGGAAGTGCGATGTGCAAACCGGTTTTCACTGCAGCGCGTTGACCTGGTTGCAGAGTGATGCTCTGCGTGGAACACAGGTCCGCTCCGGCATCTCCGGGATGAGCATAGTGAGGTGCGGCAGCACCCGAAATAAGCACCATTGGAGAATCGGTCACCCGTTTAGCGTATTACATGGTCAGATAGATACATGATTCTGTTCCGTGAACGTCTGACCCCACCCCCAACTTTCCACCTCGCGCTGCTGCTGTTGCTGCCCTTGAGTTATGGAATGTTTGCCCCCATTTCGGTTGCCGTTGCGGCCTCGTGGGCGGTGCTGGTGTTCGGAGTCGCCGAAATCTGGCTTTTTGTTTTGGCTCCTGTTGTCACAGTTACGGAGACGGAATTGATTGCGGGCAAGGCGCGCATCAGTCGATCGCTGTTGGCCGATGCTCGCGCGATTGCTCGCGAGGACCGTCGTGACGCAATTCACAATGCGCTGTCGTGGAAACTGTTGCGCGGTTGGATTCCGACGGGAATCACGGTAACCATCACAGATGATGCCGACCCGACACCGTATTGGTTCGTGTCGACTCGACGTCCCGAGGAACTCGCTGCGCTGTTGAACAGCGCGGCCTGATTCGCGTAAAAGTTTTCTGGTGGCGAGAAGCTAGCCGGCGCAGTCCATGCACACGAGGCCAATCTTCTTGTCCTCGTGGTGGATCTGCGAACGGTGCTTCACCAGGAAGCACTCCATGCAGGTGAACTCGTCGGCCTGAGGAGGCAAGATGACAACATCGAGCTCGATGTTAGCCAAATCCTGGCCACCCATTTCGAGACTGTCGGGGTTGTCAGCGTCGTCGGAATCCGAAAGGCCTCGAGCTACGGGCACACGCTCTTGAATAGCGTGCAGAGATTCAACATCTTCTTCGCCCTTGCGCTGGTCTGGGTCACGTTCCGCCATGGTGTCGGTCGCCTTTCGTACGGTAGTCAGCGGGGATAGTTTGCGACACATTTTGTCAAAATGCAAAACGAGCCAACATGTTGTGCAATGTTGCCCAGAATTCGCGGTATTCTCAAGCAAGCAGTTTGGCTAAGGGAGGTCGACGTGGAGAAGCTCACCGTCATCGGAATCGACAATGGCGTGGTCACTGCCGTTTCTGATTCGGGTCACATGTTCACCATCGAACTGCCCGAAGACGCTCGACCCGCCACCAGGCCTCGCCTCACCGCGGTGAACTCATCAATCTCACCCCGCGAGATTCAAGCCCTATTGCGTTCCGGACTTTCGGTTGCCGAAGTTGCGGCACGAACCGGCGAGAGCACCGATCATGTCGCCCGGTACGAAGGGCCCGTTATCGCCGAGCTGGGTTTCATCTTGGAACGTGCACAGGCCGTTGAGGTTGTCGGCATGGGTGACGGCGTAACATTTGCCGAGGCGCTGGAGCACAAACTTGAGGCTCAGGGCGGTTCAATCCTGCGCTGGCAGTCCTACCGTCTGGATGAGGAATGGATTGTTGCCCTGTCCGCTCAGATCGGTTCCGTGATCGAGGACGCAACCTGGACTTTTGATTCCCGCAAGCTCACTCTCACTCCGTCAAACCCTGCGGCCGTTCGATTGTCGAAGGTCGATGGTGCGGAGTCCTCGCTGTTCCCCGCTCTCCGCGTCGTAGCACCCACCGAGCCCATCCGTTTTGACAGTGGACAGTTCGAACCGCTTCCCCCGGTTCCTCCGATTGCTGCCGTTCCTGTGACGCGCCCTGAACCGGTTGCAGAATCAGAACCCGCGGCGCCCGCAGACCTGCTCGAGGAACTACAGCGCCGTCGTGGCGAACGCGCCAATGCGATGTCCTCACACCCGTCGACCGGGTCAATCCCGATCATCCAGCTGGATGCCAACGGCGAACCGATCGATCCCACCGCACCGTCGGCACCTGTTCCGGCACAGCCCGAGCCCGCGGCAGCGGTTACCGACCCCACGGTTTTCGAGGAACCCACACCGTCACGCTCGCAGCGTCGCACGCGACCCAACATGCCCACCTGGGATGAAATCGTGTTTGGCGCACGCCCCGACGAGGACTAAACAAACGCCCCGAAACGTTTCAGTGGAACCACCATTTCGGCGGGAGACATGCCCCCGTGGTGACCGCGCATCGCACGCGAACCACTCGTCGCAACACGCTCATCGAAGTACACACGAATTCCCTTGGGGAGCACGATGATGTCGCCAATGCGCGCCGCGTGTTCCACTGTGGTCTGACCGAACCAGCCCGAATCGATTGCGTCGGCTCGACGCACAATGGTTGCGCGTTCGCCCTCCGCGTTGCGCCAGAGCTCAAAGACGTCATCGACTCGGCCAGGCTCATCCACGTACAAATGTAGGCACCGAGGTTCGCCACCGGTTGTCACACCCTGCAGCAACGGTGAGTCCGACGGAATCACAATGTGGTGATGGTCGGGAACATCGATGACTCCGTGGTCGGCGGTCACGAGCATCCCGTCTTTGGGTCCCAGCAATCGTGCAACATCGGCCACGAATCCGTCCAGTTCCTCGAGCCGTCGAATCCACTGATCGCTCTCGACACCCGAGGCATGTGCCGTCATATCCAGCTCGGGCACATACACATAGGCAACGCCTCTCGCAGTGCTGCGCAGAAAATGTGCAATGGAATCCAGCCGGTCTGCGTAGTTGGCGGCAGGGACGTAATCTGCCCCGCGAAGGCTCGCTTCGGTGAGCCCCGAATGCTGGTATCGGGGTGATGCGATGACCGCCGACGGTATTTGGTCCTCAACCTCCCAAATCGTCGGAAGCGGTTGCCACGTCCGAACATCCAGCGAGTCCAATCCGCTGAGTTGGTTAACCACGAGACCTGTGTGCGGGTTGCGTACCGAATATCCGACGAGCCCGTGAGAGCCGGGATCGGCACCCGTCATCAATGACGTCAACATCGAGGCGGTCGTTGACGGAAATCCTGCCGAAATGCTGGGGCCAGTCGCCTTCACGAGTGTGCGGGCGTGCGCTTTGCGCGCCAACAGATTGGTTTCACCGAGCCCGTCCACCAGCACGATGACGGCGTGCTTCACATGTTTTAGGTTCAGGGAGTTGGGCCGGCCCTTGACCGCCTCAAACGAACTTTGCAGAACAGCGGCGAGGCTACGGTCCTTCGAAGTGAGCACAGGTAACATTGCGGTCATTGTGAGTACCTCCCCTACTGTTTCTGAACGTATTGATGACGTCGACCTGT
>JACCDN010515919.1_pt1 | contig 19385 bp, 12 predicted proteins | sample 7441691 | NCBI WGS metagenome assembly JACCDN01 (sample SAMN15323439, study PRJNA562643) | freshwater metagenome | isolation source: river surface water | place: USA:Blue River Watershed | collected 2017-08-16 | reverse complement strand
CTATCTTTTTGCGCTTGCACTTTTGCAACTAACTCAATGTCAAAACTTCCTTTATATTCATGAGGCACAGTGAATGGAAATTCTACTTCAAAATTTTCTTTATCAATGGTTGTGAAATATTGAAATGGAAAAATATTGATAAACCATCCATCTACAGGCTTACCAGTGGAGTGATTATACAATGCTAAAGTTAAAGTACCCGTTTTCTCTTCCTTTGATTGATGCGAAACCTTCACTTGTAATTTAATAGACTGTCCAGCATTTGCTTTTGTAGGTGGGGTACAAATAATTTTAAGTGCTTTGGTTTGTCCCCAACTATTGCTGCTAGCAATTAACAATAATAAACTCAATAAGACTTTGTTCATCTCTCAAAAGTACAATAAAAAATCCCTTATCTTTTTGAGATAAGGGATTGCTATAAAAAGGTTTGCTTATTTCTTTAAAGCAGCTGCCATTGTTTTACCAATATCAGCAGGGCTAGCACAAACATGAATACCACATGCAGCCATAATTTTCATTTTAGCAGCAGCTGTATCATCAGCACCACCAACAATGGCACCAGCATGACCCATACGGCGTCCCGGAGGAGCAGTTTGACCAGCGATAAATCCAACTACTGGTTTTTTCATATTGTCTTTGATCCAATTTGCAGCATCTGCTTCCATGCTACCACCAATCTCACCAATCATGATGATACCTTCAGTCGCTGGATCGTTCATTAATAATTCTACAGCTTCTTTAGTAGTTGTTCCAATAATTGGATCACCACCAATACCGATTGCAGTAGTAATACCTAAACCAGCTTTCACTACTTGGTCAGCTGCTTCATAAGTTAAAGTACCACTCTTAGATACGATACCGATAGTTCCTTTCTTGAAAATAAATCCTGGCATGATACCCACTTTTGCTTCTTCAGCTGTGATCACACCTGGACAGTTAGGTCCTATTAATCTTGTAGTCTTACCTAATAAATAATTTTTCACTTTCACCATATCCTGCACTGGGATACCTTCTGTAATACAAACAACCAAAGCAATACCTGCATCTGCAGCTTCCATAATTGCATCAGCAGCAAAAGCTGGAGGTACAAATATGATACTTACATCAGCACCAGTTGTTTTAACTGCATCCGCTACAGTATTAAATACTGGACGATCCAAATGAGTAGTACCACCTTTACCTGGAGTTACACCACCTACCAACTGCGTTCCATATTCAATCATTTGAGATGCATGGAAACTACCTTCTGTACCGGTAAAACCTTGTACAATGATCTTCGAATTTTTGTTAACTAATACTGACATGTGCTCTGAATTTGTTATTTGTGGCGCAAAAATACGCTAAACAGCCATTTTTTACCCTTATTTACCAACAAAAATTATAGGTTTTTTTATAAATGGCCGGCAAGTGCTACTTTTGTGCCTCGCAAAGACAAATTAAAAAACAACATTATGGCAACAACATCAGACATCAGTCGTGGAATGATCTTAAAATTAGATGGTAGTTTATACTCTGTAGTAGAATTTGGTGAAAATAAAACTGCTCGTGCAGCTGCAAAAGTTTGGGCTAAATTAAAGGGCGTAGATAATAACCGTTCTATTGAGAAAACTTGGAATAGCGGTGAAACCGTGTTCCCAGTGCGTGTTGAGAAAAAAGCTTTCCAATTTTTATACAAAGATGATAGCGGTTATAACTTAATGAACAATGAGACTTTTGAGCAAATCGCTATGGCTGAAGAAATGATTGATGCTCCTCAGTTCTTAAAAGAAGGCGCTGAAGTATTTGTATTTATGAATACAGAAACTGAAATGCCAATTGGTGCAGAATTGCCAGAAAAGATCGATGTATTGATTACTTATTGCGAACCAGGTGTTAAGGGTGATACTGCCACTCGAGCTTTAAAAGCTGCTACTATCGAGTCTGGTGCAACAGTAATGGTGCCATTATTCGTGAACGAAGGGGAGAAGATCAAGATTAATACTAAATCTGGTGAATACGTAGAGAGAGTGAAGTAGTTTTTAATCAAGCTTTTACTTTGAAAATAAAGCATGATTAAAAACACTCTAATGATTTTCAAAAAGGGCCCCATAAACGGGCCCTTTTTATTTCTTTTGCCTATCAAAATATTACAAAAAATGGCCATTTTTGGATAAAAAAAGGTCATTTTATTGTGATTTTTGATAAAAATACCCCAATTTTACCCAAAATTGCTAAAAATGGACTTAAAACAAATTCATGATTTAATCAAGGTGGTTAACAAGAGTAATATCGGTGAAATCAGCATCGAAGACAAGGACGGTAAAGTAACCATCAAACAAAAAGAAGAAAGAGTTACAGTTAGTTCAGCTCCAGTATATGCTGCTGCTCCAGCACCGGCTCCAGCTCCAGTAGCTGCTACTGCCGCTGCCCCAGCTTCTGCTGCTCCAGCTCCAGCTGCTGCAACAGATAATCTAATTACTATTAAGAGTCCAATGATTGGTACTTTCTATAGAAGAGCAGCTCCTGATAAGCCATTATTGGCAGAAGAGGGAACAGAAGTAAGCCCAGGTAAAGTGGTTTGTATTATTGAAGCAATGAAATTGTTCAATGAAATCGAATCAGAAGTAAAAGGTACTATCGTAAAAGTATTAGTGGATGATGCAAGCCCAGTGGAGTTTGATCAACCATTATTCTTAGTACAACCTGCTTAGGCATTTACATTCATTCATTTTAATTTCTGAAAATGTTTAAAAAGATATTGATAGCCAATCGTGGCGAAATTGCTTTGCGTATTATTAGAACCTGTCGTGAGATGGGTATTAAAACCGTAGCAGTTTATTCAACAGCGGATAAAGATAGTTTGCATGTAAAGTTTGCAGACGAAGCTGTTTGTATTGGCGGACCGAAGAGTGCAGAGTCTTACTTGAATATTCCGCATATCATGGCTGCATGTGAAATTACTAATGCAGATGCAGTGCATCCTGGCTACGGATTCTTAGCAGAGAATGCAAAGTTTGCTCAGATCTGTGCTGACCATGGTATTAAATTTATTGGACCTACTCCAGAGATGATTAATAAGATGGGAGACAAGATCACCGCTAAAGAAACAATGATCAAAGCAGGTGTACCTGTTGTTCCAGGTGGAGAAGGTTTGTTAGAAAGTGTAGAGGAAGCAAAAAAATTAGCAAAAGAAATTGTATATCCAGTAATCATTAAAGCAACAGCTGGTGGTGGTGGAAAGGGAATGCGTGTGGTATGGTCAGAAGCAGATTTAGAAAAAGCATTCAATGATGCAAAGATGGAAGCTGCTGCAAGTTTTAAGAATGATGGTTTGTACATGGAGAAATTTGTGGAAGAACCAAGACATATTGAAATTCAAGTTGCAGGTGATCAGTTTGGTAATGTTTGTCATTTGAGTGAACGCGATTGTTCTATTCAAAGAAGACATCAAAAATTGGTAGAAGAATCTCCTTCTCCATTTATGACTTCAGAACTTCGACAAAGAATGGGTGAAGCTGCTATCAAAGCTGCTGCAGCTATTAACTATGAAAGTGTAGGAACTATTGAGTTCTTAGTGGATAAGCATCGTAATTTCTATTTCATGGAAATGAATACGCGTATTCAAGTAGAACATTGCGTTACAGAAGAAGTAGTAAGCTATGATTTGATCAAAGAGCAAATCAAGATTGCTGCAGGAGAAAAAATCTCTGGAAAAAATTACGAACCTCAATTGCATGCGATTGAATGTCGTATCAACGCAGAAGATCCATACAATGATTTTAGACCTTCTCCAGGTAAGATTACTGTATTGCATACTCCAGGTGGTCATGGTGTTCGTGTAGATAGTCATGTATACGCGGGTTATGTAATTCCTCCATATTACGATTCAATGATTGGTAAATTAATCACCGTGGCACAAACTCGTGAAGAAGCCATCAATACAATGTATCGTGCATTGAGTGAGTATGTAATTGAAGGAGTGAAAACAACTATTCCTTTCCATTTGCAATTAATGCAAAATGAAGATTTTAGAAAAGGTAATTTCACTACTAAATTCTTGGAAAGTTTCAAAATGAAGTAGTTTTTTTAAAATCATTTTTGCTCTGCAAAATATAATGATTTTAAAAAATACTCTCTAATGAAAATAAAGAAGGGGCCCCATAAAGGAGCCCCTTCTTTATTTAGGGGACATTAACCTTTGGGGTACTATCTTAAGAATAACAATTCTCTATACTTTGGCAAGGTCCATAATTCGTCGTCTACCAATTGTTCTAATTTATCAACATGGTAACGAATCTTGTCAAAATATTGTGCTTTCACTTTCGCTTCATAAGCAATGGCTTTTTCACGAGAGTGTTCGATATTGTTAGCTACTTTTCTTTCCTCAACCATTGCATGTGTGTTTTCATACACTTGTTGGATATGTGTACTTACATCTTTTAATAAAGTCAATTGACCTTTGTATAATTTTTCTGGTAACGCAGCTTCTCTAAGTAAACTTACATTCTTCAATAATTCATTTTGATACTTAATCGCGGCTGGAATAATATGGTTGGTAGCTAAATCACCCATTACTCGCGCTTCAATTTGTACTTTCTTAATGTATTTCTCTAACTCAATCTCGTGTCTAGCTTCTAATTCAGCATGAGAATAAATGCCATTGTCTTTAAACAATTTCTTTGCTTTATCAGTTACCATTGCATCCAAAGCAACAGGAGTTGTTTTTAAATTAGGTAAGCCTCTTTTCTCTGCTTCCTTATGCCATGCTTCGCTATAACCGTCACCTTCAAATAAAATCTTTTTACTAGCAACAATATACTTTTGAATCACTTGCATGATCGCAATTTCTTTCTTGTCACCTTTTTCAATCAATGCATCTACTTCTTGAGAGAACTTTACTAATGTGTCTGCAACAATGGTATTTAAAACCGTCATTGGCAATGCGCAGTTAGCAGTAGAACCCACCGCACGGAATTCAAATTTATTTCCAGTAAATGCGAATGGAGAAGTTCTGTTTCTATCTGTATTATCAATTAATAATTCAGGGATACTTCTATGTAAATCTAATTTTAAGATAGCTTCATCTTGCTCATCAAATTTGCTATTCACTCTGCTCTCTACATCGTTCAAAACTTTTGTTAAGTAATCACCAATGAATACAGAGATGATTGCTGGTGGAGCTTCGTTTGCACCTAAGCGGAAATCATTGGATGCAGATGCGATAGAGGCTCTTAAAATATCTGCATAATCATGTACTGCTTTAATAGTGTTCACAAAGAAAGTCAAGAACATCAAGTTGGTCTTAGGTGTCTTGCCTGGTGCTAATAAATTCACACCAGTATCTGTTGCTAAACTCCAGTTATTGTGTTTACCACTACCGTTAATTCCTGCAAATGGTTTTTCATGTAACAATACTACTAAGTGATGACGCTTTGCTACTCTTGTCATCACATCCATTAATAAGATATTATGATCTACTGCAATATTCACTTCTTCAAAAATAGGAGCACACTCAAACTGAGCAGGTGCCACTTCATTATGTCTTGTTCTTAAAGGAATACCTAATTTATAAGATTCATTTTCGAAGTCACGCATAAATGCATACACTCTTTCTGGGATAGATCCGAAATAATGATCTTCTAATTGCTGACCTTTAGCTGGTGTAAAACCAAATACGGTTCTTCCACATTGTACTAAGTCAGGTCTTGCATTTACCAATGCTTCATCAATAACAAAATATTCTTGTTCCCAACCTAATGTTGGTGCTACTTTAGTGACATTCTTATCAAAGTAATTACAAACATTCACTGCTGCTTTGTTCACTGCTTCAACAGCTTTCATCAAAGGAGCTTTGTAGTCCAAAGATTCACCAGTGTAAGAAATAAATATTGTTGGGATACATAATGTTTTACCATTACCAATTTCAATAATGAATGGGGGAGAAGATGGATCCCAAGCAGAATAACCTCTTGCTTCGAATGTTGCTCTTAATCCACCATTAGGGAAAGAAGATGCATCTGGTTCTTGTTGAATTAATGCTGCTCCTTCAAATTCTTCAATAGCAGTACCATCGCCTTTTAATGTAAAGAATGAATCGTGTTTTTCTGCAGTAGTACCCGTTAATGGTTGGAACCAGTGTGTGTAGTGTGTTACACCTTTGCTTTCTGCCCAAGCGCGCATACCAGATGCAATCTGACCTGCTACTTGACGATCAATTTTTTTACCACCTTTGATACTTGCAACCAAGCTCTTATAAGCTTCATCACTTAAATATTCTCTTGCTGTTTTTAAAGTGAATACATTTTCACCAAATACACCAGTAATTTTGGCGCCTTTGATATCTGGAGAATTTACTTTCCCATGACTCACATGGTTGACAGCATCTGTTCTTAATGACATATATAATTATTTTAGATTTTTAAGCAATGCAAATCTACCCCCCATTTTTTAAGGTATAAGCGTTTATAAAATGCTTTAATGCACAAAAAATCCCCCATTTTCATGGGGGATTACAATTCAAAACACTATTTATGAACCATTTTCATTAAAAATCAAGGGCTTACACTTTTGCAGTTTTTACAGTCTTGATAATTCTAGCTGCTACTTTGTAAGGATCTGCTGCAGAGTTTGGACGACGATCTTCTAACCATCCTTTCCATCCTTTTTCTACTGCTCCGATTGGGATACGAATAGAAGCTCCTCTGTCTGATACACCGAAAGAGAAATCATGGATAGATGCAGTCTCATGCTTACCTGTTAAACGCAAGTGGTTGTCTGCTCCGTATACTTCAATATGTTCTTTCACTACCGGACGGAAAGCTTCACAAATGGTTTCATACACTTCTTTCTTACCACAAGTTCTTAATGTGGTGTTAGAGAAGTTTGCATGCATACCTGAACCATTCCAGTCTAATGTACCTAATGGTTTACAATGCCAGTTAATAGACACGCCGTATGTTTCACCAATTCTTTCTAATAAATATCTTGCAACCCAAATTTGATCACCTGCTTCTTTAGCACCTTTTGCAAAAATTTGGAATTCCCATTGTCCTGCTGCAACTTCTGCATTGATACCTTCTACATTCAAGCCTGCTTCTAAACAAATATCTAAATGCTCTTCAACAATATTTCTTCCGTAAGCATTGTTAGCTCCCACTGAACAATAGTAAGGACCTTGAGGACCAGGGTAACCACCTTCAGGGAAACCTAATGGCTTATTGGTTGCTGGGTTCCACAAGAAATATTCTTGCTCAAATCCAAACCAGAAATCATTATCATCATCTTGAATAGTCGCACGACCATTAGATGCATGTGGAGTACCATCAGAGTTCAATACTTCGCACATTACTAAATAAGCATTTTTTCTACCTGGGTCTTTACAAATAAATACAGGCTTTAATAAACAATCAGAAGAACCTCCTGGTGCTTGCTCAGTAGAAGAGCCATCGAAGCTCCACATATCGCAATCTTCTAATTTTCCACTAAAGTTGTTTTCAATTTTTGTCTTACTTCTTAAAGACTGAGTTGGTTTGTAACCATCTAACCAGATGTACTCCAATTTTGATTTAGACATGGTACGAATGTTTAAATATTAAAATAAATAATTATGTGTTAATTAATGCTCTAAAACTTTAATTCCGGAGCGAAAATAATAAAGTATGTGAAACATTTGGCCATAATATTATAAATATTTCAAGAATTTAGTCATAAATATTAACATTAAAAAATAAAATAATATAAATAAAATCACAAACTATTGATTTTCAATTGGCTATTTTTTTGATACACATTTTGCTCATGGATATGTTGGTAATTCAAGCAAATGCACTCGACTCCATTTTGTAACTTCGCCACAACTTTAATCGCTTAAGATAATATTCCATGGAAATCACTGTAAAAACAGCCCAACAATTAAGACTTACTGAAGAAGAGTTCGAATTAATCAAACAAAAACTAGGTCGTACTCCCAATTTTACAGAGCTATGTGCTTTTAGTGGAATGTGGTCTGAGCACTGTAGTTATAAAAACTCTATCAAGTGGTTAAAAACGCTTCCAAGAGATGGAGGTAGAATGTTGGTGGCAGCTGGTGAAGAGAATGCAGGATTGATGGATATTGGAAATGATTATGGAGTTGTTTTCAAAATTGAATCACATAATCACCCAAGTGCGTTGGAACCATTCCAAGGTGCTGCAACAGGTGTGGGTGGAATACAGAGAGATATTTTTACAATGGGTGCTCGTCCCATAGCATCTTTAAATAGTTTACGATTTGGAAAACTAGAAGATACTAAAACAAAAAGATTATTGGCTGGTGTGGTACATGGTATTGGTCATTATGGAAACTGTTTTGGTGTACCAACAGTAGGTGGTGAATTATATTTTGAAGATTGTTATCACACTAACCCATTGGTGAATGCAATGAGCGTTGGTATTGTAAAAGCTGGCAAGACCGTTAGTGCGATTGCATTAGGAAAAGGTAATCCAGTATTTTTTGTTGGCAGTGCCACAGGTAAAGATGGTATTGGTGGTGCAAGTTTTGCTTCTGCAGAAATTACAGCAGATAGTGTAGAAGAATTACCAGCAGTACAAGTAGGTGATCCATTTCAAGAAAAGAAATTATTAGAAGCTTGTTTGGAAGTAATTGAAACAGGTGGAGTAGTAGGTATGCAAGATATGGGTGCAGCAGGTATTATTTGTTCTACAGCAGAGATGAGTGCAAAGGGGCAAGTGGGCATGCGTATTGATTTAGATAAAGTACCAACGCGTCAACAAAATATGAAGGCTTGGGAATTATTATTAAGTGAGAGCCAAGAACGCATGTTGATGGTGGTGGAGAAAGGAAGAGAAGCAGATGTATTAGCAGTGTTTGAAAAATGGGATTTGTCTTGTAGCAATATTGGTGAAGTAACCGATGATGGCTTATTGAATTTTTATATGCATGGTGAATTAGAAGCTTCTTTACCTGCTTATGAATTAGTCTTAGGTGGAGGTGCTCCTCAATATACGCGTGAATATAAAGAACCTGCATACTTAGCTAAAGTGAATGCATTTGATATGAATACAATTACTGATACAGATAATTTAAAAGCATCTGTTGAGGCCTTGATTCAATTACCCAATATTGCTTCTAAGCGTTGGGTATATACACAGTATGATAGTATGGTGGGTGCTGCAAATACTTCTACCAATGCACCAAGTGATGCAGCAGTGGTATTAGCAAAAGGTACTGGTAAAGCTTTAGCGATGACAGTGGATTGTAATAGTAAATATGTTTTTGCTGATCCATATAAAGGAGCGATGATTGCAGTGTCTGAAGCAGCAAGAAATATTGTTTGCTCTGGTGGTGAACCTATTGGTGTAACCAACTGTTTGAATTTTGGTAATCCTTACGATCCAGAAGTGTATTATCAGTTTGTAAAATCTGTAGAAGGTATGGGTGCTGCTTGTAGAAAATTCAATACACCAGTAACAGGTGGTAATGTGAGTTTCTATAATCAAAATCCAGATGGTCCTGTTTTCCCAACACCTACTATTGGTATGGTAGGTATTGTAGAAGATATGAAAAACAGAATGACTTTGGATTTTAAAACGGAAGGTGACAGTATTATTTTATTAGGTACACAAAGAAATGATATTGGTTCTTCTGAGTATTTAAATAAATTAAAAGGAGTGGTTCATTCTTCTGCACCTCATTTTGAATTAGAAGAAGAATTTGCTTTACAACAATTGGTTGCTCAATTAATCAAAGATCATTCTATTGAATCTGCACATGATATTTCAGAAGGTGGCTTGATTGTTACATTACTAGAATCGGCTTACTTTAATAACAAAGGGTTTGAAGTGAGTTCAAACAATAGTGATTTAAGAAAAGACGCTTATTGGATGGGTGAAGCACAAAGCAGGGTGGTGGTATCATGTAAAGCAACATCTGTTGCTGCTATTGAAGCTGCTGCAGCTAAAGTTGGAATTACAACTTTGGTGTTGGGTAAAGTAACTGGTGGTTCTGTGAAAGTTGAAGGAGAAGATTGGGGTAATATCAGTGCTTGGAAAAATAAATACGACACCGCTATTGAAAATAAATTAAAATAAGGGTTCTGCTTCATGTCAAAACAACCCACTATAGTAGTTACTGGAGCCGCTGGCTTTATTGGTTCAGTATTTGTTCAATATTTAAATGAACAAGGGTTTAATCAATTACTATTGGTAGATGATTTTGGCGTAGAAGAAAAAAGAAAGAACTGGGAACAAAAACAATTCATCAAAGTAATTGAGCGACAATCTTTTATTGCTCAAATAGAAAATGATGAATTTGAAATAGATGCCATTGTGCATTTAGGTGCAAGAACGGATACTACAGAATTTAATTATGCTATTCATGAAGAGTTAAATTTGAATTATTCAAAGTCTTTATGGAATTACGCAACGCAAAAAAAGATTCCATTCATTTATGCCTCTTCAGCTGCTACTTATGGTGCAGGAGAGCATGGCTATGATGATAACCATGATATAGTTCATCAGTTAAATCCACTAAATCCATATGGTATTAGTAAGAATGAATTTGATAAATGGGCACTTGCTCAAAACAATCAACCTGATGTTTGGGCAGGTTTAAAATTCTTTAATGTCTATGGTCCTAATGAATCGCATAAAGCTAGAATGGCCAGTGTGATATTTCATTCATTCAATCAAATCAAGCATACAGGTTTGGTTAAATTATTTAAAAGTCACAAAGAAGGATTTAAAGATGGAGAGCAATTGCGAGACTTTGTATATGTAAAAGATTTAGTGAAAGTCATTGGTTGGATGCTACACCATATGATGTCCAATACTTGGGATGCCAACAAAAATGGTTTGTATAATTTAGGAACAGGTAAAGCAAGATCTTTTTATGATTTAGCTGCCAATACTTTTAAAGCACAGGGATTAGCACCTAATATTGAATTCATTGATATGCCTTTGGACATTAGAGATAAATATCAATACTTCACAGAAGCCAATATGACAAAGCTTCGCGCCGCAGGCTACACGGCACCGTTTTATACATTGGAAGAGGGCGTTGCCGATTATGTCACCAACCACCTTCTGCCCGCCAAGGGTTATTAATATTTTCTTTTCTATTTATATAATAGAATATACCTACTAAACATAATCGTAATAAAATTGCTTCCACTAGCCAACCGGCACGAACCGATGTTGTCCGCGTGGAACAATTTTAATTACGCTTCTTTTACATTAAGCTTTATCATGCATTAACAGGAAAAAAATAATAATATGAATCATTCAAACATAACAATCATTGGCGGGGGGAATCTTGGAACGGCTATTGCAGAGGGATTAATTCAAAGTGGTTTCATGCAAGCCAGCCAAATCACAATCACAAAAAGAAATCTTTCAACCGTTCAGTATCTAGCAGATAAAGGTGTTGCCACTTTGACTAATAATCTAATAGCTGTTAAAAACGCAGATTATATTGTTCTAGCGGTAAAGCCTTTTCAATTAAAAGATATTCTTAAAGAAATTAAGCCATCACTAAATTCTACACAACATACTATTATAAGTGTTGCTACAGGAGTTTGGTTAAAAGATTTAGAAGATGAATTAGGTAAAGAATTTGCTTTATTTAGAGCTATGCCAAATACAGCTATTTCCATACAAGAAAGTATGACTTGTATTTGTGCTAATCAAAAAGCTACTCTGCAGGTGGATTTTGTAACAACATTATTTAATCAATTGGGTAAATCAATTATAATTGATGAAAAATTAATGGATGCTGCAACAGTTTTGGGAGCTTGTGGTACTGCATATGCTTTAAGATATATCAGAGCCAATATCCAGGGTGGTATTGAAATTGGATTTAGTGCTGCACAAGCTTCACTTATTGCAGCTCAAACCGTAAAAGGTGCAGCAGATTTACTGCTCAAAAAGAATACACATCCAGAACAAGAAATTGATAAAGTAACTACCCCAATGGGATGCACCATCGCAGGATTAAATGAGATGGAGCATCAAGGATTTAGTTCTTCTTTAATTCGAGGGCTTACTTCAAGCTATCGAAAAATTAAGAATGAAATGTAATTATATTAATGAGCTTTTAAGAAAGATATTGCTTTAGCGTAAGAGTCTGTTTTTGCAGCAGCATTAAATGATGGATTACTTGGATTGGCAAAGCCGTGTCCAGCATCATATCTATTTACATTTAAATTCTTACCAGCTTCTTTCATATTTTGTTCAAAGGCATCAACCATTGCAGGAGAAGGAGCTTGATCTTTATTGCCAAAGAAACCGATGATATCACATTGAATAGATTTTAATTTCTCCATATTGGTTTCAGGACGACCATAATACATCACGGAACCTTTTGCTTGTGGTCCTGCAAGGATCGCAGTTTGTAAACTCCACATGCCACCAAAACACCAACCTACGCTATAGATGCTTGCTTTAGATCCTGCATGCTTAATAGCACCCTGAATAATAGCGGTCATTCTATTCATATCAGCGCCGCGCATTAATTTCATTGCACTATCTGGAGTAGCTGCTACTTTTCCATCATACATATCTACTGCAATTACATTCATATCTCCTAGGTCCTTAAAATATTGGTCTGCTTCCATTTTGATATTGTCATTTAATCCCCACCACTCTTGAATAACAATAAGCCATTTATTAGATTTCTTCTTTGCAGGAATAAAATAAGCGTTGGCTTTATTGCCATCCGCTGCATCAAATTGGATCATAGTACCGGCTAAGTCTGTTGGATTTACATTCATTGGGGAAATATGCAAATTGGCAAAAGCTGGGGTAGATGCTTCCAACTGATATGCCTGTTGGGTCTCCATATTTAAACACTCAATTACATCGCCTTTTTGAACGGTTGGGTATTGGTTCTTTTTCCATTCCCAACTAGTAAGAACTAGTGTAAAAAGGGCGAAGCTTAGTAAAAGGGCTGTTTTTTTCATATTTTTTGGTTTTGAGCGTGAAGATGTTCACTTTTAAATAACATTTATAAACATTTATTGTTCAATCTAAAACCCATTTTGTAGGGGGCTTTTTTTCGCGTATTTTTGTATGACCTCTAAGAAATTTTCCTAATTAAAAGACGGTCACATTAAAAACCAATTGAATGGGTTTACCTCAATAGGCAACTATTGCTGGAATTCCTTTTTCAATATTATATGAATTTACAGTTATGGCAAAGTACATTTTTGTTACAGGTGGTGTTACGAGTAGTTTGGGTAAGGGCATTATTGCTGCTTCATTAGCCAAATTATTGCAGGCTAGAGGTATCAGTACAACTATTCAAAAATTTGATCCGTACATCAATGTGGATCCAGGTACTTTGAATCCATACGAGCATGGAGAATGTTATGTGACAGAAGATGGTGCAGAAACCGATTTGGATTTAGGCCATTATGAGCGTTTTTTAAATACACCTACTTCACAAGCAAACAATGTGACTACTGGTAGAATTTATCAAACTGTCATTAATAAAGAAAGAGCTGGTGAGTTTTTAGGTAAAACAGTACAAGTAGTACCTCATATTACAGACGAGATTAAACATAGAATGTTATTGTTGGGTAAGGATGGTAAATATGATGTAGTGATTACAGAAATTGGCGGAACTGTGGGGGATATAGAGAGTTTACCATTTGTTGAAACAGTTCGTCAAATTCAATGGGAATTACCAGAAGAAGATGTAATGGTAGTGCATTTAACTTTAATCCCTTATTTAAAAGCAGCTAAAGAATTAAAAACAAAACCAACACAACATAGTGTTAGAATGTTAAGTGAAACGGGTGTACATCCGGATGTAATTGTTTGTAGAACAGAAGAACCTTTGAATGATGATATCAAGAGAAAGATTGCTTTGTTCTGTAATGTAAAACCTGGAAATGTTATTGAAGCTGCGGATGCAAGCACTATTTACGAAGTGCCTTTGTTAATGCAGAAAGAAAAGTTAGATGAAATTGTTTTAAAGAAATTTAATTTACAAGCATCTCCAGCACCAGACTTAACAAAATGGAATGCATTTTTAACTAAGTTGAAAAATCCAAAGAGCACAATTCAAATTGGATTGATTGGGAAGTACATTGAATTACAAGATGCTTACAAATCAATCTTAGAAAGCTTTATTCATGCTGGTGCAATGAATGAGGTAAAAGTGAAAGTGGTGAATATCCATAGTGAGAATTTAACTAAAGAAAATGTGAACGAGCAATTAAAAGGTTTACATGGTTTATTAGTAGCTCCTGGATTTGGAAATAGAGGTATAGAAGGAAAAATTGTTGCTGTTCAATATGCAAGAGAAAATAAATTACCATTCTTTGGTATTTGCTTAGGAATGCAAATGGCCGTGATTGAATACGGTAGAAATGTATTGGGTTTACAAAAAGCACATTCTGTGGAAATGGATCCAAATAGTCCTGATCCAGTGATCAATATGATGGAAGAGCAAAAAAGAATTACCATGATGGGAGGAACCATGCGTTTAGGTGCTTATCCTTGTAAGATTACTGAAGGTACTTTGGCGCATCGTATTTATGGAGCAACAGAGATTAGTGAGCGTCACCGTCATAGATATGAATTCAACAATGCTTATTTAACCGCATTTCAGAATGCAGGAATGGTTACCAGTGGAGTGAACCCAGCAACTGGTTTGGTGGAAATTGTGGAATTACCCAACCATCCATTCTTTATAGGCGTTCAATATCACCCAGAATTAAAGAGTACTGTAGAAGCTCCGGCACCATTATTTGTGCATTTTATTGCTGCCGCTAAAGAACAGGCTTCCAAAAATTAATCTAATTTTTCATTGCTATTTCCTGCTAACATTTGTTAGCTTTGTGGCATGAAAAATATTCGAATTTTAACCTCAACTAGTTTGTTTGATGGGCATGATGCATCTATTAATATCATGCGAAGAGTGTTGCAAGAGAAAGGTGTTGAAATTATTCATTTAGGGCATAATCGATCTGCACTTGAAATTGTGACGGCAGCGATTGAAGAAGATGTGCATGGTATTGCTATTACTTCTTATCAAGGCGGTCATATGGAGTTCTTCTCTTACTTAAGAACACTGCTTAATGAAAATGGGTATCAACATATTAAAATTGTGGGAGGTGGTGGAGGAACTATATTACCTAAAGAAGCATTGGCATTAGAAAAAATAGGTATCTCAAAAATCTATCTTCCTGAAGATGGACTAAAATTAGGAATTGATGGAATGATCGTTGATGTGGTTCGAATTTGTGGTTATGAACTTAAAAAATTAGATCCAAAAAAAATACCTGCATTAAGTTTTGAGAAAAAAATTGATCCAAGAAATCTAGCTAGGCAGATTACCTTACTGCAAAACAATGGCTTAAAAAAGTCAAAGAAAAAAGTTTCAAAAAATATCCCCATCATAGGATTAACGGGTACGGGTGGTGCAGGTAAATCAACGGTTTGCGATAGATTGATTCAATATTTCACTATAGCGAATCCTGCCAAAACAATTGCGATTGTTTCAATAGATCCAAGTAAAAGAAAAACAGGTGGAGCATTATTGGGAGATAGAATTAGAATGAATGCTATCAACCATTCCAATGTGTATATGCGTTCTTTGGCTACAAGAACCGATAAGAGTAGCATTTCTGATTCAATTGACAATGTGATTGAATTATGTAAAGAAGAAGGATTTGATGCTATTATTATTGAAACTGCTGGAGTGGGTCAAAATGATGCATCAATAGTTGATCATGTGACTATTCCTATGTATGTGATGACTCCAGAATTTGGAGCACCCACTCAATTGGAGAAAATTAATATGATCGATTATGCACAAATAATTGCTATCAATAAATTTGACAGAACTGGAGGATTGGATGCAATTATTGATGTTAGAAAACAATTTCGTCGTTCTCATCATAGTTGGAATGCAGATGTTTCTTCAATGCCCATTTTTGGAACAATTGCTTCCAATTATAATGATCCTGGCATACAAGCAATGTATAATTGCTTAGTGGATATTGTGAATGAGCAGCATCATCAAACATGGAAGAAAATAGAATGGTCAATTGAATATGACCCAAATAAAACGCCACCTTCATTACTTTCAAATAATCGAAAAAATTATTTAGGCGAGGTGGTTGATGTAATCAGAAAAAATAATCAATGGATTGCAGAGCAAAAAATATTAGCTTCAAAATGGTATTGTTTTCAAGAAGTTTTAAGTGAATCAGGTTTAAGTAAAGAGAAAAAGTTATTGGATGCAAATAAAGCGATAGAGCAGAAGGTAGATGATCAAGTAAAAGCAATTATCAAAGATTGGCCTACTGTTTCAAAAGCATATCAACAAAGTAGTCTTGAATATGAGATTAGTGGTAAAAAACTAAAGCAAGCATTGAACTTTGAAACTCAATCTGGTATTGTCATTCAAAAAGTTCAACTACCTAAGTTCAAAGATTGGGGGGATATTACTGAATGGCATTTAAAAGAGAATTTACCTGGATTTTTCCCTTTCACCAATGGAGTGTTTAAATTCAAACAAGGTAATGAGGATCCAACTAGGATGTTTGCAGGAGAGGGTTGTCCAGAAAGAACCAATTTGAGATTCCATTTTTTAAGTAAGGGACAATCAGCTATCAGATTATCTACTGCTTTTGATAGTGTTACATTGTACGGTCATGATCCAGAAAAGAGATTAGATGTTTTTGGGAAAATTGGTAATGCAGGTGTAAGTATTGCTACCATAGATGATCTCAAAAAATTATACAGTGGATTGGATTTAAATAGTAAGTCTACTTCTGTGAGTATGACCATCAATGGTCCAGCTCCCATTTTGATGGCGCAGTTTTTCAATGCAGCTATAGATCAAGCCTGTGAAAAATATATTACTGAAAATAAATTATGGCCGCAGGTTAATAAAAAAATCAAACAATTAATTAAAGACAACGAAAGGCCAGAGTACATCAATTTAACCAAGGATAAGTCTTTGAATGAATGGCATAATGGTTTAGGGTTGAAGTTATTGGGGGTTTCAGGTGATCAAGTACTTCCATTAGAAGTATACCAAGAAATTAAAAAAGGCGTATTAGCAAATGTTAGAGGAACCTTACAAGCAGATATATTAAAAGAAGATCAGGCTCAAAACACTTGTATTTTCTCCACAGAGTTTGCTTTGAAAATGATGGGTGATGTTCAATCTTATTTTGCAGAAAATAAAGTAAGACATTTCTATAGTATTTCTATTTCAGGATATCATATTGCAGAAGCTGGTGCAAATCCAATAACACAATTGGCATTCACTTTAGCGAATGGATTTACTTATGTAGAATATTTTATTCAACGAGGAATTCCAGTAGACGATTTTTGTCATAATCTAAGTTTCTTTTTTAGCAATGGAATGGATCCAGAATATGCAGTAATAGGAAGAGTTGCCAGAAGAATTTGGGCTAGGGTGTTGAAGTACAAATACAATGCAAACGAGCGATCTCAAAAATTAAAATATCATATTCAAACAAGTGGAAGAAGCTTGCATGCACAAGAAATTAATTTTAATGATATAAGAACAACACTACAGGCTTTATACGCTGTTTATGATCAATGTAATAGTTTACATACCAATGCATATGACGAAGCAATTACTACACCTACAGAAGAAAGTGTTAGAAGGGCATTGGCAATTCAATTAATTATAAATAAAGAATTAGGTACTACCAAAGTGGAGAATTTCCAACAAGGAAGTTTTTTAATTACTGAATTAACCGATTTGGTGGAAGAGGCAGTTTTATTGGAATTTGATAGAATCAATCAAAGAGGTGGAGTATTAGGTGCCATGGAAAGAATGTATCAAAGAACTAAAATTCAAGAAGAAAGTCTTTCTTATGAAACCAAAAAGCATAATGGAGAAATACCTATAATCGGGGTGAATTCATTCTTGAACATATCAGAAGATAAAAACATCGATCAGCAGCCTATTTTTAGGTCTTCTAATTTGGAACAAAATCTTCAAATTAAGCATCTGGCAACCTTTAAAAAAAGAAATAAAGATCTGTCAAAAACATACTTAAATAAACTTCAGCAAGCAGCCATAAACAATGAAAATATTTTTGCCATTTTGATGGAGGCAGTTAAATATTGCAGTTTGGGTCAAATTTCCAATGCCTTGTACCAGATAGGGGGGAAATACAGCCGTAATTTGTAAAAAAGCAATACCTTTGAAACTCGTCAAAAACGGTAAAATTACTTTAAATGAATACGGATAAAAATACGGTCATTGGTTTTGTGTTATTAGCAGGTTTATTCTTTGCTTATTTCTGGTTTACTAATAAGCAACAAAATGAGTTGCAAGCTTATAAAAAACATTACGACGATTCTGTTGCAATGGTTAAAGCGGCTGCAGATAAAGTTGCTGCTTTGAAAACTGCTGCTCTTGTGGACAGCACTATTAAAACAGCAGTAGGAGATTCTACAGCTGTAGATTCGCTTAAAGAGCAGTTTGTAGTTATTGAAAACGAAGTTGTAAAAATTACTTTAACCAATAAGGGGGGACAGGTTACAAAAGTATTGTTGAAGAACTATGTAAATTCTAATAAGCAACAAGTTGTTTTAGGGGATAGTACTAGTTTGAATTATCCAATTAATATCGCTGCTAATCAATCTGCACAAATCAATCAATTGATTTTCCAAAGAGCAGATGTATTGCCTTCGGAAAATGGCGTTCAAAAAGTAGCATTTACTTTAACAACACCAACTGGTAACACCATCACGCACTTATTTAGTTTAGCACCAAATAAATACAATATTGATTGGAAAATTCAATTCAATGGTGCAGATCAATTATTGACTAATAGACAATTAAATGTTTTATGGGAGGCACATTCATTTAAACAAGAAAGAACTTTGAATTATGAGCGTCAGATGTCCAATATCTGTTTCTCTGAAGGTAAAGAGTTTGATTATATCTCAAGTAAAACTACTTGGACTTTTGAAAAGCCAGTACAATGGGTAGGTTTAGTGCAGCAGTTTTTCAATACTACTTTAATGACAAAGTCAGATTTTGCAAGCGGTAAAATTGATTGGCAAAGAAGAGTAGATAGCAGTAATTCTTTAGCTGCTTTACAAGCACAATTTCAAACTAAACTAGAAAGTAACAATGCCGAATTAGGCTTAGCATTATACTATGGTCCTAATGATATGAATATCTTAAAGACGCAAGCTCCAGAAATGGATAAGATTGTGAACTTGGGTAGAGATTTATATTCTTTTGTTAGACCTATTAACAAATATATTATTGGTCCAGTATTTGATTTCTTTGCTGGTTTTGTGAGCAATTATGGATGGGTGGTATTATTATTAACCATCTTTATTAGATTAATTACATCTCCATTAACTTACTCAAGTTATTTAAGTAGTGCTAAGATGAAAGT
>JACCDN010950074.1_pt1 | contig 19394 bp, 15 predicted proteins | sample 7441691 | NCBI WGS metagenome assembly JACCDN01 (sample SAMN15323439, study PRJNA562643) | freshwater metagenome | isolation source: river surface water | place: USA:Blue River Watershed | collected 2017-08-16 | reverse complement strand
TCATCTGCGTGATGTAATCCTCCCCAGCAGACACAGACATCATCCCCGTTAACTCCTCCATCTGACGACGCACCAAATCCATCTGCTTCATCGGGTCTCCATAGTGAATAACCCCCTTCTTCGGATTATATCCAGGTATCCGCTCAATGAAATTATCCGTCGAAAAATACTTGCCATATTCAGTAAATACAGGCGATGTCTCCTTTATGTAATAGTTGCCAGGCGCGCTCACATTAGCCCAACTAGCTCCCGATGTAACGCTGGCAATCTCAGGATCGTCAAAATCCCAACTCACCGATCCCTCGTCAAAACTTGATCCCACAAAATCAGATGGCTCGTAAGATTCAGCAAGCGATCCAGCTAGCCCAACTAGCGATGTTAATTCCATCGATACCTGACCGCGACTAGCCGGAAAATCCCCATCAAACACTAATAAACTCGGATCAAGCGCTCCAACACCACTAGCCCCTCCAACCAATTCCGACATCCCAGTCCTGCTAAGCGCCGCCGAGCTTAATTCTCTGCTACTAGCCCGAGATACAGAGCTAACCGCCTTGCTAGCAAGTGTTAAATCGGTAGGCGTGCTCTGGCCGCTGTCAAAACTCCCAGATGCAGCAGTCGGAATCGCCGTGCTAGCACCAGTTGCCGCAGTATTACCACCACCGCTGGCAGTAGAACCAATAGTCAGCGCTCCGCTCAAATTGCCGCTTATAGTGCCGCCAGATTGAATGAGAGACTGTACTACCGATACTGCCCTGGTACTAACAGTTAAAGGGTTAGCTCTGGTATCTATTGCTGTGTTGGTATCAGAGCCAGAAAAAAGCCCTGTGCCAAAAACTCCGCCATCATCTTCTTCATATTCATACATCCATTTCGAAGTTGTAGCGGTAACTATATGATGGTCTACGGTAACATCTCTATTTTCGAGCGCTCCACCACTAATATCTAAATTACCCCGGCTAAATATCTTACCAGCTGTGTTGGCAATACCGACGCTACCATTTAGGCTCATTGTGCCATTAGAAGATATAATCGGAATTAAAGGATCAACCGAGGCTAAAGTGTTTTTGTAAATAAAATAATCTGCTTTATAAACAGATTGGCTTAAAATAGGCTCGCCACTATATGCGCCACGTTGTATTTCGCTTGGAGAATAAGTCCCTATTACGCCATTAAAATGATCCCAGTTTTTTTGATGCTGAGACCCCCAAGGGCCATAACTTTCTGGTATAGGCTTTAGCGTATCAAGTAGCTGAGCATTAAAAATATTATTTAATACATAATGCCGGCTATTTCTAATATTGCGAGCATTTATAGCCAGATTTCCAGAACCAACTAGGCTAATTTCAGCTCCTGAGGCATTAATTACATCGCCACTAGTGGCATTTATTGTCATGGAATCTCGGCCAATGATCCTTCTGTTATTTCTTAGATTACCGCTGGTGTTTAGCGTAATAGCGCCGCCATAAATTGAATTATCATTGGTAATATTGCCAGAAGCCGTAATGGCTAGGGCTCCTACCGCTTGAATGACGTTATTATTTACAATAGTACCCCCAATTATACTAGCGCTTCCAAGAGAAGAAATTGTACCATTATTATTAATGCTGCTAGTGCTGCTATTAATATTTAATGCTCCATTGGTTAAAATACTTCCAGAATTACTAAGGCCGCCAGAGATGCTAGTGCTATTTCGGCCTGCTATTTGCCCAGTATTACTTACCGATCCGGCATTTAAAGCAGTTGCACCGGCCGAGTTAACTCTGCCGCTATTATTGATGGAACTACCTGTTAAGGAAGCACTAGTTGCGCCAAAAATACCTCCGCTATTGCTAATAGCGCCGCTGGAATTCAAGCTGGTTGCCCCGCCAGAAATCACATAACCAGAATTAGTCATAGCAGCGGCAGAGTTTAGCCTAACATTAGAGCTACCAAAAATAGTGCCACTATTGACAAAAGAGGTCTTACTGTTTCCGGTGAAATTTCTGGCCTTAAATATCCCACGATTATCAATCGAGTTCGCGTTAATAACAATGTCCCCGTCTCTAAATTGTAGTTTTTTAGTATTGACAAAACTTCCGGCGATATTAAACTCGCCGCCACCATTGGCAATTAGTTCATTCGAAGTCAAATTTTGAGTATTAAGCACAAACCTACCGGTTAAATCTATTACCCCTAAATTATCAACTCTATTTGCAGTAACAGCTAGTTCCCGGCCCTTGAAAATACCGCTAGTGGTATTAGAAGCAAGAACGCCGCTTCTAAGGTCCATAACGTCAAACTTAACAAGGTTAGAATTGATAAAACTACTTGCTCCGTTTAAGATAATTTTACCCAAAGCCTCCATTTCTCCGCTATTTGTTACCTCTTCCTCTGCTGTAAGCCCTAATGATGCTACTTTGATGTTACCGCTATTGGTGATCTTTTTCTTTGCTACTAACCTTAAGTTGTCCGCTATCAATATTCCACTATTATTTATTGATCCAGCTTTGGAGCTTATCTCGCTATTAATTGCCTGTATGCTGCCCTTATTGACAACATCTAGCTTAGCTTCTATCTCGCTTTTACCATCTGTAATTAACACGGCATTATTTTCAATAGTAGATCCAGAAGTAAGTTTCAGTAAGTTCTTACCTTGAATCTGACCAGAATTTGTTATTTTATCCGCTTCTATTTCGGTCCTATTACCAGCTAAAATATCTCCTTTATTGTTAACTACTTCCCCTTTTTCAGCTTTAAGCTTTAGATCACTTGCTGCCTCAATCCGACCAGCTATATTAACTATGTCCATATTCGAAGTTATTTGCGCCGTGCCAAAAGAAATTATAGAGCTGCTATCTGCTAGAGATGTCCCGTTCTTTTGATTAATTATGCTGCCGTTAGTAGAAATAATCTTTAAACTCTTAGCGCTTTCTATGTTACTATCTATATTACTAATATTCTTATTGCTTTTTATTAACAAACTATCACCGCTGATAATTTTGCTTCTATCACTGTTAACAACAGCACCAAGCAAACTTATTATTTCTAAATTTGTTTTACTTTCAATAATGCCATTCTTAATAGTTATATCCTTATTTCCTAGAAGCTTAACCTCGCCATTTGCCGAGATTATACGACCAAAATTATCAATCTTCTGAGTGCTACTAGTTAAATGCACATTTCCTTTCGCACTAAACTCGCTACTAGCTGTATTTATTATGTCGCTATTTACTTTTACTAAAAGATCACCTCTACTCAAAACTGTTCGTTCATTGATAAATGATCCAGAAGTAACATCTATTTCTAAATCTTTCCCAGTTTGGATAATCCCCTTATTAGCTAAATCGCTCCAGATCTTGATGTTGGTGTTGCCACCAGAGGAAATAAAACCAGTATTATCAAGAGCGCCCTTGCTCACTAACTCTAAGCTATCCTTAGTTTGTAAATATCCACTATTTTGAATATTTCCTGCAAAATCTAATTTGCCACTTTCAAGAATAATCATGCCAGAATTCTTAAGATCTCCATCGCTGGTAATATCCGCTTTTCCAGCACTCTCAATGTGACCTTTATCATTATCAATACCAAGTTTGGAGTTAATAGTAAGCTCACCATGAGACAAAATCGCACCATCCTTATTAAGAACTAGATCAGAACGCTTATTGATAAGTTTTCCTTCTTTGGCAGTTATTACTAAATCATTAGCTGTTTCTATCCTACCATTATCTATATTACTAATATTTGTTTTAGCAACAATGATAGCTCCAGCTTTAGTTGCTATCAGCCCAGTATTATCTAAACTACCACTCTTAGTTTCGATCTCTAACCGACTACCAGACTTAATATTACCCGAATTCTTAAAATCTTTTAAAGAATTAAATATTGCTACATTTGCTGATGTTATTTTACCAGAATTTGTAAAATAACCATTATCAGCATTAATTCTTAACAATCCTTGACTCTGTATCTGATTTTGATTTATAAAATCTCCGCCCGAAGATAGTTTAATTTCCTTATTACTGACTATTATTCCCTCATTTTGTAAATCATCATCAGCTATCAACCGCAAATTGCCTGCAGATTCTATATAACCTGCAACTCTATTTAATAAAACTCCAGATCTTATTTCCACATCAAGATTATCAGCTGATATTATATTCCCATCATTAACTAATTTGCTCGATGCTAAAACTAGTGCTTTACCACTCTCTATATGGCCGGAATTCTCAATATCTCCCTTTATATCAAACTGTAAATTTTTTGTAGAAACTATTTGTCCGTCTTTGGAATTTACTAAAGAATTTTTACTATTAATCAGTAAATCATTAGTCGATTTTAATTTTCCGCTATTAGTGATTTTGTCTTTAATATTAAGTTCTAAATTAGTAACAGAAATGATATTACCTGTATTAATTAAATTACCATCACTGATAATCTCTAATTTTTGCCCAGCTTCTATAGTGCCGTTATTTTCTAATTCTTTTGCCAAAATGCTCAAGTTCGTTTTAGAATTCAGATGAGCTCCTTTTGCATTGATAATATTGCTTTTTCCTTTAACAGCTAAACTATAACCTTTTATTACCCCTTCATTAACAAAGTCATTATTAAAATCCAGCACCAATTCTTTATCGCTAATAATCTGTCCTTTATTAACAGAAATACCTTTGGCAACCTGACTTATTGGACCTTTAGTTGAATGAATTAAACCAAAATTATTTATTGCTAAACTATCAATTTTGATGCCACCAGAACTACGCGATACTAATTTACCTTTATTATCAAAATCTCCATCATCAGCTTCCATAACAACACCACCACGTGCTGTAATATTACTTCCAGTCCCCAGCCCTATACCTTTATTGCCGCTATATTTTAAATCACCCGCAACATTTACAATTTTATTATCAGCAACAGAAATTTTCCCCCGTTTTGATTTTACCGCCAAATCCTTAGGGGTTTGTAAGTTATTATGACTAATATTACCATCAGAACTTATTGAAATATCACCAGCATTCGCTACTATGTCCGGCAACTTTACCCCAACCCCTTGATTGCTGCTTATAATAGTAATTTTTCCTGCATATAATCCACCAAGCAAAGACGAATCAATTGCTAAAGCTTTCGCGCTTCCCCCAGTCTCTTCCTTAGTTACTATGCCAGATTTAACATCGTAATGATTCTTACCAGTGACAATCTTTAGCTCCTTGCCAGTATGAATTTTTGCATTAACCTTTGCAGTAAGGCTAACAATAGCAAAATAATCTAAATTTTTTAAGTTAAGATCTCTGGTCTTTATTTCAACATCACCTTTGCCAACTATTAATTTTTCTAAATTACCACTAGAATCTAAATGAACTTGACCAGTCGTTAATATTGCTTTGTGAACATTTATAAACTCTCCACCATTCACAGAAATACCATTAGGATTAGCTAAAATATAATCAGCTTTAGCCCCTAAAATTTCAGTTGGACCATTAATATTCGAAGGATGAGTAGAGGTAACTTCATTAATTATAGTAGTTGCATTATGAGTCAAATTTGGATTAGCAAGCACTATCCCTCCTATGTGTGACACAGCATCTACCTGACTGTTATTTAAAATAACTCCCTCTGTTTGAACATTAAAATCAATAAATTTATTATGTGATACCCCAACGCTATTTGGATCATTAATATTAACTACTGGCACACCATTGGCAGCTTTATCAATAGATACATTTCCGCCATCTGGAGCAATCCCTTGAGCATACACAGTAAAACAGTTAACATTAATAAATGCTAACATCAAAAAATGAATCCCTATAAATCTAAAAGTGCGGTATATACGAGTATGGCGTCTATGGTATATCTTCATGTTTGATTTCAATTAAAACTTGTCAAAGTCAGCTTGTTTTAGCACTTGCAACATACAAATTACCAGCAATAGCGCAACTACATAAATCACAAAAACGGTAATTAATAGTTATTAAAACTTAATCTAGTGTCTTTTTAGTTCGGTTTTTGCTACAGTCATCCACTTTAAATCAGCTGAATTGTACTAGTCGCTTAGGTATATTCTTAGATCTTGTACTCTTTTTGAGCCCTAGCACCTAATTCAAATCGAACGACTGTAGCTAACTACTATTTTACTAATGTAAAATATTTAATCAACTAAAAGTTATAGATTATTGTTAATAATAATTAACAGTTATAGCTGCGGCCTTGTTGCATGGGTTGCCAAAGCCAGTGTACAAGCGTCATTGCGAGCGACCACAGGGAGCGTGGCAATCCAGCTTACAGACTTACAAATCTCACATAGCAACAAGGCCTATAGCTGCTGTGAATTACGCGTTGTGATTAATGGAGAAACACCCCTACTTAGGATTTTGTGCAGTGGCCCTAATATTTAAGATAAAACTTATTTTAGCTTTTCTTGTAACTGAAAATTAGAAGCAATGAAGTTATTGTTTTCTATATAACTTAGCCCCCCGGCTTCACGAGTTAATAACTCGAACCCTTTACTTAAAATTAAGTTGTTGGGAAATATGGCAATATCAGATTTACCACTAATTAAAAGAGCAATTTGGTAAGCATGAGACTCAAAAATTCTTATATTTGAAGACAGCTTCTTGGCTAATTCTAATTGCAAATAATTACAACTAACCAAACTATCCTCTAATTTATTAATTGCGGACACCCTAAGCCTAACAGCGCCATTAACAAAATTAGAAGAATGTCTCTCAAGCCAGGCTCCCTTCCCTTGTTCTGCATAATATACATCACCTAAGATTGGAAAATTAATTGCTACTTTATTCGCCAAAATCTTATCAAGTTTTTTGCTTAAAATCGTTACTACTAAAGCAAAAAATGGAATAGCTCTTTCAAAATTTTCAGCTCCATCTAGAACCTTGACAAGGGCTATATCTCTGTCAAAATCTAAAGTCTGTAGATCTAGATTCTCATCATCAAAAATAACCGTCTTATAGTATTTACCAAGAGATTTTTGTAAATTCTCAGTAACTCTTGCTTTTGCTTTATTTACAAAAGCTTTTGTGCCTTTGGTAGAATTTTGCAAATTTTCTAGTTCAAAATAATCACGATGCAGAAACTTGGATGCTCCCCTCATAGCATCAGTAAGCAAAAGAATGGTATTTTGCATTACTCAGCCCTTTTTACAAAAGTAACATCTTCAGTACGGACTATTATTTTTTCCCCCGTAACTAAATAAGGAGGAACCATAACTCTTAAACCATTAATCATTATAGCTGGCTTATAGGAAGATGTTACGGTAGAACCTTTAATCACCGGATCTGTTTCTTGTACTTCCAGCACAACAGTTTGTGGCAGAGAAATACTAAGCGGTTTATCTTGATAAAACTCTACGTCAACATTCATTCCATCGGTTAGAAACGGTAATTTATCTTTCATTAATTCTTGATCAATCATTACTTGTTCAAAGGAATCTGGATCCATAAATACCAAAAGATTCTCTTCTTTATAAAGATATTGCATTTCTTTTCTTTCAAGGAAAGCTTTTTCAACAGTTTCAGTAGAGCTAAAACGCTGGTTTAACTTATTGCCAGTACGTAAATTCTTCATTTCCACTTGCACATAAGCGCCACCTTTTCCAGGTTTTGTATGTTCAGGATTTTTAGCAACAATCCACAATTCACCTTCATAATCCAATACATTGCCGGATTTTATATCATTTGCTGAAATTCTCATAAGATGTTATTCCTTTAAGTTTTTAAAGTTAAATAATGTAATTATTGGCGCAGAAATAAAAATAGACGAATAAGTGCCAATTAATATACCGAAAAATACTAGAACGCTAAAACTTTTTATTGCTTCTCCACCATATAATATCAGAGCAAGATTCGCAAGCAACGTAGTAAATACAGTTATTGTTGTCCTAGATAAGGTTTCATTTATGCTTATATTAATTATGACATTAATCGGTTTTTTACTATATTTCCGTAAATTCTCACGAATACGGTCATAAATAACTACTGTATCATTTACTGAATAACCTATTATAGTCAAAACCGCAGCTATTGTGCTTAGATTAAAATCTAGTTTAATAACGCTTAAAAAACCAAGGCTTACGGTTGCATCATGTATTAATGCAACTAAAACACCTATAGCAAATTGCCATTCAAACCTTATCCAGATATAAATCATAATAGCAAGAAATGATAATAACATTGCCATAGTACCTGATTTTATCATTTGGTCTCCAACTTGTGGTCCGACAAAATCTACTTTTCTATATTCTATTTCGTATGGAAAATTTTGCTTCAGGGCGGATTTTATTCGCTCAATATTATGCATTAAATTCTCTTCGCTACTGATACCTGCTCTTATTGAAATATCTTTATCACTACCAAAATTCTGCAGAACTATTTCACCAATTTCAAGATCACTAAGAACTGTACGCATTTTAGCTAGATCTGGAGTCTGGTCAGTACGTAGCTCTATACTAATCCCGCCAACAAAATCAATACCAAAATTGAATTTATAAATACTAATCCAAGTTATACTGATGACAAACAGCAAAGCTGATAAACTATAATTAAAATTCTTGATTCGCATAAAATCAAAATTCAAATTATTTGGAAAAAGTTTTAACGGAAATAATTGCATTCTAAAATTATTAAAAATTAAACGGCATGATACAACATATGATGACACAAATCCATAAAAATGAAATTAATTACCCAATTTTAGCATTTCCCAATATTTCTCATAAATAATAATTGCTTCACCAACATCATTTTGAAACTCTCCCTTATCTTGAATTTCTTTACTAGGATATATTGTAGGGTTATTTAATATCTCTTTAGGAAGCAATGCTATTGCCGCTTTATTTGCCGTTGCAAATCCTATGGTTTCGCTGATTTCTTTAGCAATTTCTGGTCGCAAAAGGAAATTAATAAACTTATAAGTATTTTCAACATTTTTCGCATTAGATGGAATAGCCAAGCTATCTATCCACAAAATAACCCCTTCTTTAGGATAAGCATATTTAATATCAGGATTTTCTAAAGCTGCCATATAAGCTTCACCATTGTGATTTATCCCTATTGTTACTTCTTCATTAATATAATTTAATTTTGGAGAAGAAGAATTAAAAATTTTCACATTAGGGATTAATGTTTTTAATTTTTCATATGCTTGTTTTATATGCTCTTCATCGGTATCGTTACCACTATATCCAAGTAGCTTGAGGGCGATATGAAACACTTCTCTTACATCGTCAGTTAAAAGAATCTTGCGAGCATATTTAGGGTTAAATAATATGTTATAGCTATCAACTTTTTCTTTTACATATTTAGCATTATAGCAAAGAGCTGTACTTCCCCAAAGATACGGTATGCTATATTTATTCTCTGGATCAAATGGCTTGTTTATTAGGGCATCATCGATATCATTAAAATTATTTATTTTCGACATATCTAATTCCATCAACAAGCCTTCATCTCTCATTTTACTGATAAAATAAGTTGAGGGCACTATCAAATCATATCCAGACCTGGAATTATGCAATAATTTGACTTTAGCATAGAGACCTTCATTACTATCATAAGTAGAGAGATTGACTTTTACACCAGTTTCCTCGGTGAATTTTTTGATTATAGATTCTGGCAAATATTCAGACCAAATATACAAATTCAGTTCATTTGCTAAAACGCTAAAATTAGCACTTAAAATTAAACAAACTGAAATCAGATATTTTTTCATATTTTTCTCCTAAATATAAAATGAGATACAAAAATCAAAACTAAGGTTAACACAAAAATCACACTACAAAGAGCATTAATCTCAGACTTAATACCTAAATGTGCCATCGAAAATAAAGTTAACGGTAGTACTTCAAAATTAGGCCCAGTAACAAAAAAACTAATCACTACATCATCTAATGATAAAGTAAATGCTAGTAACCAAGCAGATATAACAGAAGGAAAGATCAGAGGCAATATTATTTTACTAAATACGACCCATTCGCCAGCTCCAAGGTCTCTTGCTGCGTTTATAAGGTTTTTGTTGAAAGTTTTCAAACGGGAAATAATAACAATTATTACGAATGGCAAATTAAGAGTTATATGGGCAAGTAGCAAGCTATAGAACCCTAGATCCATATTAATAAAATTAAATAAAATGAGCAAACTAATTCCCATAATAATATCAGGAGAAATAGCTAAAACATAAACGATAGAAGAAAAAAGTTTTCTCCCCTTAAATCTATAACTATAAAGTCCCAAGGCTGATATTGTGCCTATTAAGGTAGCTATAGATGCAGAGAGAGCAGCAATTAAGAAAGAATTTTTAGTTGAACCTATAAGCAAACTATTAGAGTATAATTTTTTATACCACTCTAAGGTTACTCCTTGCCAACTAGTACCATATTTTGAAGCATTAAAAGAGTATATTATTAATACAATTATAGGAAAATATAGAAATATATAAATAAGCATAGAATATAGTTTTAATAATCTATTCATTGCTTACACCACTAATTGATCAGTATTTTTCGTAGTTCTAGCATAAAAAACCATTAATATTACTACAATAATAGTCAGTATCGTGCCTATTGCTGTGCCAAAAGGCCAATCACGCGCAATCAAAAACTGATTTTTTATCAAATTTCCTATTAATATTTCTTTGCTTCCACCAAGGAGTTCTGGAATAAAAAACATCCCTAATGTTGATAGGAAAACTAAAATACAGCCCGATGCTATTCCAGATTTAGTCAATGGTATGATAATTTTTAATAAAACATTCAGCTTGCCAGCTCCTAAATCTTGCGCCGCATTAACATAGTTGTGATCTAGTTTTTCAAAAGCAGTATATAGCGGCAATATCATGAAAGGCAGCAACGAATATACAAGGCCAATCATAACAGCACTCCAGTTATATAAAAACTCGATTGGTTCATTAATTAATCCAAGAGTCATTAAAAAGTTATTTAATAATCCATTAGTTCTTAAAACAATCATCATGGCATAAGTTCTAATTAAGGAACTTGTCCAAAATGGTATTATCACCAAGATAAGCAAAAAATCCTTGATCACCCTGTTTTTTATGTTCTGAGAAACTGTATACACAAAGGGGTAACTAAGCAATAAACATATGATAGTAACACAAATGGCCAGGCCGAAAGTCTTCAGAAAAACTTTGATATAAATTACAGATAATAATTTTTTGTAATTGCCCATCGTAAGAGCAATTTTTACGAAATTTGATTCTTCTCTTTCTAGGAAACTTATGCCCAACACCCCAAGATTTGGTATTAGAACAAAAATTGTTAGCCACGATGCAATAATTAAAATTGTAAAATACTTAAATAAATCCCTATTAATCATTTAGTTATTACCTCACAACCAATCGTCCATTCAACAAAAACTTCAGACCCCAACTGATATTGGCAATATTCTTCTTGTTTATTTTGAAACATTGTTGCTATTATCTTCTGACCAGTATCAATAATTACCGAATAATCAATCAACGCTCCTCTATATCTTAATTCTACTATTTTCCCTTTTAAACTGCTTAATGCAGAAGAATTTTTTGTTAAGCTTATCCTTAAATTTTCTGGTCTGATTAATAATTTGATTTTATCTTCAGGAACAAAGCTAGTTTTTAAACTATTTTTATTTTGTATCTGATATTTACAATCATTCTCAACAATTATCGTTAGCATACTACCTGCAACAGATTCAATTTGGGCATCTAATATATTTAGTTCACCTACGAAACCTGCAACAAAGCTATTAACAGGGTTTTGATATATTTCTTGCGGAGAACCGATCTGTTCTATTTTGCCATTATTAACAACAATTACAATATCTGATATAGACAAAGCCTCTTCCTGATCGTGAGTTACCAATATAAAAGTTATCCCCAACTCTTTTTGCATAGATTTTAGCTCTACTTGCATTTCCTTTCTGAGTTTTTCATCTAAGGCGCTAAGTGGTTCATCTAATAGTAAAATTAGCGGTTTGTTAACAATAGATCTTGCAACTGCTACTCTTTGTTGCTGCCCGCCTGATAATTCTCCTGGTTTTCTGGTGGCAAATTTTTCCATTTTGATTAGCTTTAGTGCATCATTCACAGTTTTATCAATATAAGCCTGACTCTGTTTTTTCATTCGAAGGCCAAAAGCTATATTTTCATAAACACTCATATGAGGAAATAAGCTATAATTTTGGAATACAGTATTAACCTCTCGCTTATTGGCCGGAAGATCATTTACTTTTACACTATTAAATATTATCTCTCCTTTGTCTACAGATTCAAAACCGGCTATTAATTTTATTATAGTTGTTTTCCCCGATCCAGATGGACCAAGTATTGTAACAAATTTATTTTCGTAAAGAGTGAAATTGAAGTCGTCTAAAATTAGTTCTGTATTGAAGCTTTTGCTTATATTTTTTAATTCAATAATAGGTTTGATAGGTTTAATAGGTTGTTGTATCTTATTCAATTCCTTAGTTCCCTCGTTAAATATAAAAACTTCATCCAAGCATAACTTACATTAATATATACGCCCCATATAACTCGAATTATTGGCTCTATCAAATTTAGGAATACTCGGAAGTAAGATTATAATCGATTAACCTCATATAGTCAATTAATTACGAATTTACACATAGGCACCGTTAAATGGCCCTGCTTATTTTAAATAGGAAATGCTATTGCAATTATTACCGAAATTTAATATAATTACATTTTGTTGGAATAAGTAATTTTAAGTTGTGTAGTAGCCTTTATGCCTAAGACTGTTGTTGTAGCAATGTCCGGAGGAGTGGATAGTTCAGTAGTGGCGGCAATGATGCACGAACAAGGTCATAAAGTTATAGGTATTACTATGCAATTATATGATCATGGTAGTGCGTTGCAGAAAAAAGGTGCTTGCTGCGCGGGTCAGGATATTTATGACGCTAAAATGGTTGCAGACAGACTGGGCATTCCTCATTATGTCTTAAATTATGAGAATCTGTTTCGCCAAAAAGTAATTGATGATTTTGTCGATAGTTACGTTAGAGGCGAAACTCCTTTACCTTGTGTGCGCTGTAATCAATCTGTGAAGTTTAAAGACTTGCTAAGATTCGCTCAAGAACTAGGGGGTGACGCTCTTGCTACTGGTCATTATGTGCAGAAACTTGTTAAAAATAATATATCAGAACTCCATAAAGGAATCGACAAACAGAAAGATCAAAGTTATTTTTTGTTTTCAACAACTAGTCAACAATTGGATTTTCTTGAATTTCCACTTGGTAAATATACAAAAGAAGAAACAAGATCTTTAGCGTTAAAATATGGTCTTGAGGTGGCAAACAAACCAGATAGCCAGGATATTTGTTTCGTACCAAATGGCGATTATCGCGAGGTTATTAATGCAATACGTCCAGATAGCAGTAAGCCTGGTAAATTTGTACATATTGACGGTTTTGAACTTGGCAAGCATAAGGGAATTGTAAATTATACCATTGGTCAAAGACGTGGGCTTGGCATCGCTTATGGAGAACCAATTTATGTTATAAAAATTGACCCAGAGACAAGTACAGTATATATTGGCCCGGAATCAGCTTTATTTAAAGCAAAATTTGTACTAAAAGAGGTTAACTGGTTGGCAAAAGATATAGTAACTAACGATCTGGAAGTAGTTGCTAAAGTCAGGTCCACGACTGCTGGTGTTGATGCTAGAATCAATTTTACAGAAGATAATAAAATTGAAATTACAATGCTTGGACCAGAAAAAGCAATAACACCAGGTCAAGCTTGTGTATTATACGACGATACAAGAGTTTTAGGCGGTGGGTGGATTGCTAGAGAAATGTGATGTATATGCTGGGCAATCTCAATGGCACTTCTTAACATAAGTAGTGCCATAATTGAGTTTGATTTTAGGCAGCAAGCAAACGATGACAAGCATATAATGGAAGCACATATTTTAGACGAGCGCATGCGGATCTCGAATTGAGACTGCAAGGTTTCGATATTCCAGTGCAGAGTTAAAGGGCGCGTAGTTAAAGGGCGTGTGTTACCCTTTAACCTATATTATTTTAAGCTTTTGTTGAGAAATATACAACATAATTCTTAAGATTAAGACACAAGGGTTAATTAGACAAGTAATAGTGAATTAATAATTAAAAATAAAAATTAGGAATAAAGACATGAATTTTTTGAAGAAAAAAAGCTTTGAATCTGTAAAAGAAGCCGGTAATTCAAGCGGACTTGACAAAACATTATCTGCATTTGACCTAGTATTACTTGGCCTTGGTGCTATAGTTGGTACTGGCGTTTTTACACTAACGGGACTAGTTGCCGCGCAATATTCAGGTCCAGCGGTGACTCTCTCTTACTTGATTGCTGGGTGTACATGTATTTTTGTTGCGCTAGCTTATACTGAACTAGCAACAATGCTTCCGACTTCTGGTAGTATTTATACTTACTCATATGTAGCTTTTGGCGAGGTGTTTGCTTGGCTAATTGGTAGTGTAATTATTATAGAGCTTAGCTTTGCATCTGCAGCTGTTGCTGGAAGTTGGTCAGCTTATGTTCAAGGAATTTTAGACTCAGCTGGGTATCATCTACCTGAGCATCTGGGTAAATCTCCTTTCGAGGGGGGGGTGTTTAATATACCAGCTTTAGTAATAGTTATTTTTGTTGGCTTTATGTTATATCTTGGTACTAAAGACAGTAAAAGGCTAAATAACGTTTTAGTCTTCATAAAAATGGCAGCTATTTTTGCTTTTATGATTTTTGCTGCTCCTCATTTTGATGCTACTAACTGGGAAAACTTTATACCAAACGGTTTTGACGATGTATTAATTGGTTCATCAATTTTGTTTTTTGCTTTTACAGGTTTTGGCGTTCTAGCTAGCGCAGCAGAGGAGTGTAAAAATCCAAAGCGTGATTTAATGGTAGGCATTATCGGTTCACTAATTTTAGCTACAGTTGTTTATATGATTGTTGGAGCATTAGCTACTGGAATCATTCCTTACTATGAACTAAACAACGCACAACCACTTGCTCATGCTTTGAAATTTAACAATAGTAATATTGGGTCAGCAATTGTTGCTACTGGTGGTATAGCTGGAATGACAACAGTAATAATGATGAATATTTATGGTCAGTCACGTATTTTTTATGTAATTGCTAGAGATGGATTATTACCAAAATTCATGGCAAAGCTGCATCATAAATATGATAGCCCGTATGTAACAATCGTTATATTCACTACCGTAATTGCTTTCATGGCTGCTTTTTGTCCTTACTCTATATTAGCTCAACTCTCTAGTATGGCTGCTCTATTGGATTATGTAGGGGTAGCGCTGATAGTAATGTTATTTAGGCTTCGTTTACCAAATGCCGAAAGACCATTTAAATGCCCAGCGGTATTCTTAATAGCACCTGTAGCTATAGTTGCATCTGTATGGCTCTTGTTTAAGCAGATTCTTGGTAAAGACGGGTCATTGCTTTTAACTGGTCAAATCATCATATATTGGTTTATAGTTATGTTTATTTTATATATAATAAATATGGTTATTTCGAAAAGAAGATATGATCAAAAATGAATTTGTAAACTACGTAATAGACTTACTCTCTCCGTATGGCCATATAAAAGCACGAGCAATGTTCGGCGGATATGGCCTTTACAAAGATGGTATTATTGTTGCAATAATTGCAGATGATGAGCTTTATTTCAAAGTTGATAAAGAATCTATTGAGGTTTATAAATCTAGAGATTCAAGACCATTTTGCTACAAAGTGCGTGATAAAATTATTAATATGTCATATTGGTATGTACCTTTAGAAGTAATGGAAAATGAGAAATTGCTTGGTAATTGCTTAGATATGGCTTATCTAGCCACAATAAATGCAAAAAATAATAAGAACAAGAAGAAACCATAGCTGTTTATCTTTGCAAAGCTAATTTATATTGATGTAAATAAAATTGAATTATGGAAAAAGTAAAAGTAGTTTTTATCGATAATGATAGGGAAATAGAAGTTGAAGGATTAGTCGGTTTATCAATCTTAGAAGTTGCTCACCACAATAATATTGATTTAGAAGGAGCATGCGAGGGATCTTTGGCCTGCGCTACTTGTCACGTAATATTAGAAGAGAAAATTTACAACAATCTAGAACAACCAACAGAGGCAGAAGAAGATATGCTTGACTTGGCTTTTGGTCTTACGCATACTTCAAGGCTTGGGTGTCAGATAATTCTGACAAAAGAGCTAGAAGGTATAAGAATTATGCTGCCATCTGCTACTAGAAACATATCAATTTAAATTTTTATCGTGATACGTAAAATAGCTATAGCTCTTGTGGTTTTGTTTGTAATAGCCTGGATTGTCCTCGCGCATTTTGCTAAATCTAAGCTTATATCACTCATTGATAATTCTCAGACAGACAATATCAAGCTATCTTATACCGATACTAGCATTGGCGGATTCCCGTTTAGTTGGAAAATAAGGTTTACCTCACCCAAAATCACCATAATAAATCATGTTATCTCTAGGGAAATATCTAGTGATTATCTTAATTGCACTTTTGACTATAAACTAGGTAATGCTAGGTTAGATTTTGGCAAAGTACTATACTACAGCAGCGCAAGCGATGAAGCCCCAGTAGACTACAAACTTTATAGCCAAGAAAACATAACTGCTTCTGTTGATTTGATTGATATAATTTATAAAATTGATTTACCAAATTCTTTAAGAAAGATTGTTAGGAATGTCGAATTTGATAATCCATCTTTAGTAGCTTTGAATAATAATGGTGAAGAGCTGTTTAATCTTTCCGGGCTTGGTTTAAAATTCACCAATAATCTTGTAGAAACTACTGAAAACTTTTCGTTAAAATTGCTTGGTCATTATAAGTCATCATCCAATAATCTAAACGTAGGTAGCGTAAACTTGGCTTTGGATGCCAATTATGTCATAAATAACAGTAATATTACAGCAGTAGATAGCTTTGATCGCAAGATTGAATTAACGAATGCAAAAATTGATCTTGATAATGCTTCTTGTGATTTAAAAGGCTCAGTGATTTTAGCTCGTAATGACTTGCCAAAAGGCAAGATATCAGTTGAATTAGTCAACTACGAAACCCTTGCAGATATTTTAGTTCCTGATGATTTTATTTTTTCTAAACCATATGTAAAACGTTTTATTGCCAAAGCAGCAGCTATAGAGTTTAGTAATGAGGTGACAAATAAAGTAAAGTTTGATATCGAATTCTCAGATAAAGGAATAGCTTTAGGTCACGTTAACTTAGTTGAACAAAAAGATAATTAAATATTAATGAGGTTTTTTATATGAGAACTATAGATAGTATATTTAACGATAGAACATGTAGTAAATTTTTGGATAAGCCAGTATCCAAAGAAACCTTAGTAAAAATTTATGATCTTATGAAACTAGGGCCCACTTCTGCAAACGCCTGCCCTTTGCGGATATTTTTCCTGCAGAGCGCTAATGAAAAAGAAAAGCTTTGTAAAACAGTCATGGAAACCAACATAGCCAAAATAAAATCAGCACCAGTTGTTGCATTATTCGCTTATGATATCAAATTCTATGAAAAAATGGACAAACTATATCCAACCGGTAAAGTTTTACAAAATTTATTTGCAAACTCTTCTCAAGAAGCACTTGCTAAGGAAGCTCTGCGGAACTCTACTATGCAAGCTTCATATTTTATGATGATAGCAAGAGGAATGGGGTTAGATTGTGGTCCAATGTCTGGTTTTGATCCAGATGCTCTTAATGAAGTCTTTTTCAAAGATACTAACTATAGGATCAATTTTATTTGTAACTTTGGTTATAAAGATGGAGATAGCCCTTATCCTAGATTACCAAGATTAGATTTTGACGAGGTTTGCAAAATTTTATAAAGTTTTTATAGACACTTAATGACCGAAATATACCAATATATCAATACCATATTAATAAGTTTATATAGTATTTTAAAAGTTATTTTTCGCGATTGGCATATTAGAAAATTTATTAATTTTTCAAATTTTCTCAAGCTGTGCTTGCTCTATGTTGCAGCTTTGGCTTGGATAATTATTTTTGAAATGGACTATTCAAAAGATTTTTGGACTAAATCTGTAAAAGGTAGTTTTTCAGAAAAAAGGCTTTCATTATACAGTGTTCGAGATCGAATTGGAGAAGGAGTCCTCTATGACCGTATGCTCACTATTGTAGATAGACTTGGTTACGATTATAGTGCATTTAAATTTCCTGAATCTTTAACCCATTTTTGGCTTACTTCCCATTTTTATACAGCAAGTACTAGTATTGTAAATTATATTTTTAAGCCACATTTTAATTTAGCAGTAACACACCATGTTAATATTTTACCAACCGGTTATAATATTACTTATTTAAATATGCCTTTAGATTCATTATTTGGAATTAATGGCAAATTCTTACAAGAGTGGAAACATTTAGATCAATATGATGCATATGTCGACTTATATAGTGTTGTTCATAAGGACAATAAATTGCTTCAGAAAATAATCAAAAGAACAGGCAAAACCAAGCCAATAATACCTTTATATCTAGCACAAGGGGAGGAGAAATATATAGCCCTTTCTGTCGATAAAGCCTTAGTAACTGGGACATTATGGGGATGTAACCGAAGAAGCTTAAGGATCGCTCAAAGCTTTAAAAAACTAGCAGATAGCAACCTTTTGGTTGGAATTGGTATAAAAGAGTATCTTGGGTTTTTAGATAAATCTTATTTAGGTCAAATGGAAGATTTCGGTAATGCTGCTGAGAATCTGCGAATTCAGCAGCAAAAATATGGTGTTGCTTTAATAATTCACAGCCAAGAACATATGTTAGACGGAATACCAACTTCTAGAATTGCCGAGGCTATAACTAGTGGAGCTTTAATCATATCTGATCAAAATGGTTTTTTAAAAAAGTTTTTTGGCGATAATGTCTTATATTATGATGCCTTTGCTAGCGCCGATGAGATTTACACTACTATTAAGTCACATATTCAATGGGCAAGAGCTAATCCAAACGAGGTACAGCTAAAGACTAAAGAAGCTTATCAGATTTTTATGGATAATTTTACTATAGAAAAACAGTTTGATAAGCTATTTTCTCTAATACCAAATTCGGAGTAAGCTATAGCTTCAATTTTATAGTGGATTGCTCCACAAAAACATCTTTCTGTGATCATTTTTATACTCATTAAATTCAACTTTCCACAACGCATAACATATGCACATATAACATATTCCAGTTGGAAGGATAGTAGAATCTGCTTTCCATCCCTTGATAATAATACCAAGTCTCATTTTAAATCAGACTAATGAATTTCAAGACGAGGGCTTGAGCAGCGTAGTAATCTACGAAAGCAGTAGCCGAGATCTGCAAAATTCGTTTGTATCATTTAAAATGAGACTT
>JACCDN011160344.1_pt1 | contig 19403 bp, 16 predicted proteins | sample 7441691 | NCBI WGS metagenome assembly JACCDN01 (sample SAMN15323439, study PRJNA562643) | freshwater metagenome | isolation source: river surface water | place: USA:Blue River Watershed | collected 2017-08-16 | reverse complement strand
GTTCTGAATACACACGTAGCCACTTGCGAAAAAGTGGTCTGCAGATTCACCGCGGGGAAGCAAGTACATCTCGGGCCAAACAATTCTTCTTTCCCACGAGGTACTCATTGGCAAGCCGTAGACAATGCGATGTTTATCTATGTGGTTGTCGACAGTATGCATCTGGCCCACAGTGAACGCTGAAGATGGTGAGGGATAGAGACCGTCTTCCCCAATATGAACAGTTGGCAAGTCCAAGGTGTTGGTATCAACTATTCGGAGTAGTTCATTTACATCAACATGTTTTGACGTGAATCCTGCACGAATCACATTGTCGGAGGAGTTCATCACTTCTAGTCCGAATCCGTGAAGGTATGCGTGCAAGTTGCCTGCCGGAAGAGTTAATGCTTCGCCTTTATTGAGAATGACGTGGTTCATTAACGGCGCAATCCAGAGCGCCGCATCGCCCGCGTACACCTTTGCAATTGCTTGAAGCCAGGGTGGAGCTTTTGCAAAAACCGGGTTGGTCGTCTGTTGGAATGCCCATTTCAAATAGGCGGAAATACCGTCGCTAGCAAGGACGGTGGCTGCGTCGGACCAGCCCATTGACTGAAGTAACGCCACCGATGACTCAACGGGCGCAAATCCACACAAAGCTTCGAATCGCGAAAGTGCGATGATCATTTCTGGTTTGTCTGATTCATCTTTGTACATGCGCTGTGGTGCATCACGTGGAATACCGAGTGCTTCTTCACGGGCGAACCCTTCGCGCGCCTGTTCCGCTGTGGGGTGAGTTTGTAGTGACAACGGTTGCGCGCATGCCAGTAGTTTCACCATCATGGTCATCTCACCGGTTACGTCGCTGAGGAGTTGTCCATCCCACCTATCGAGATGTGCTGGGCCTTGTGGGTGAGTGCGACACCACAACTCCGCAATCTTCTCGCCCCTCGTTGAGGGCAACCCCATTGAATGACGAATGGTGATCTCGTCGCCCCAGTCGTAGTTCTTCTCGACACCAATGATGCGCCGAGGGGTCACGAATTAGCTCCGCACCAACGAGACAACATGTTGCACTGCTGATGCAACAGGGATTGCCTCGTTTGTTCCGGCATGACGGTCACGCACTTCAACATTGCCATCGGCAAGTGACTTGCCTACAACCACGATTGTTGGAATGCCCATGAGTTCCGCATCTTTGAATTTCACACCAGGAGACACACCGTTGCGGTCATCGAGGAGAACTTCTAGACCTTGTGCTTCTAGATCGCGTGCAAGTTGTTCGCCAGCAACGGTGATGTCGTCGCCGTTCTTGCCGGTGACAACTACATGAACGTCGGCGGGAGAAATTGCGCGCGGCCACTTCAAACCAATGTCGTCGTGGAATGCTTCCGCAATTGATGCAACGGCCCGTGACACACCGACGCCATACGACCCCATGGTGACAACTACTTGCTTTCCGTTTTGATCGAGAACAGTGAGGCCAAGTTTGTCTGCGTACTTCTTTCCAAGTTGGAAGACGTGACCAATCTCGATTCCACGAGCAATTTCAAGCGAATTGCCACATTGCGGACACGGATCGCCAGCAGCAACTTCAACAGCTTCAATAGTCCCGTCTGCCGTGAAGTCGCGACCATTTACAAGGTGCAACACGTGTGTGTCGGCGACGTTTGCGCCAGTTACCCATGCACTGCCTGGAACAACAGATGGATCCAGCAGGTACTTAATGCCCGACGCACTGTTTTCACCGAGAACTTGTGGCCCGATGTACCCGCGAACCAATGCGGGGTGTTTCGCAAAAGCTGCTTCATCCATTGGTTCAACTTCGGCAGGTGACACTTGCGCTTCAATGCGCTTTATGTCAACTTCACGATCGCCTGGAACTCCCACCACAAGCGGAGTGGTGGAACCGTCTGGTTGGCGAAGGGTGAGAACCACATTCTTTAGTGTGTCGCCTGCTTGCCATGCACGATCACTTCTTGGTGCATTGGTATTCAGATACTCAACAAGCGATGCAATGGTGGGGCAGTTGGGGGTTGCAAGTGTTGTGGTGTCGGGGTGTTCCGTGGTGTCTGGTGCAAGTGCGCCGGTGGTGACAGCCTCAGTGTTGGCGGCGTAATTGCACGATGTACAACGAACAAATGTGTCTTCGCCAACTGAAATAGGCGCTAAGAACTCTTCGCTCATTGAACCACCCATTGCGCCACTCATTGCTTTCACAATCACGTAAGGCAAACCAAGTCGTTGGAAGATTCGTTCGTATGCGTCGCGGTGGTCGTTGTAGCTCTTCGACAAACCTGCATCGTCAATGTCGAACGAGTAACTGTCTTTCATGAGAAACTCACGACCACGCAACAGGCCTGCACGTGGACGAGCTTCGTCGCGGTACTTCGTTTGAATTTGATACAACGACACTGGCAAGTCCTTGTAGCTGGAGTACAGGTCCTTCACCAGCAGAGTGAACATCTCTTCATGTGTTGGGCCCAGCAAATAGTCGGCACCTTTGCGGTCGACTAAACGAAAGAGGTTGTCGCCATATTCAGTCCAGCGGCCGGTGGCTTCGTATACGTCGCGTGGCAATAGGGCGGGGAAGTGGACCTCTTGCGCCCCAATGGCGTCCATCTCTTCTCGAACAATGTTCTCCACTTTGCGCAACACTCGCCAGCCAAGGGGAAGCCACGTGTAACCACCTGGGGCCGCACGACGGATATACCCCGCACGGACGAGAAGGCGATGAGAGGGCACCTCGGCATCGGAGGGGTCATCTCGAAGGGTGCGGACGAAGAGGTGAGAGAGACGAAGCATCGGAGCGAAACCTTAGTTTGGATGGCTATCATTAGAGCCGTCCTTTGAAGTTCGGTGAACCGGAGGCACGGGTGACCCCCGTGCCTTTTGTTCTGTTAGAGCCAGTTTTGGCGGGAGGTGAGTCATATGTCCAACAATGTCGTCGACACAGTCACCTCCATGCTGGCTCCCATCCTGGCCGACCTCTCCCTAGAGCTCTACGACCTCGAATTTGCTGGCGGCATTTTGCGCGTCACCATCGACACGCCTGCCGGTGGCCCTGCTGGCGTCGACATCGACCAGATTTCGCTCGTCACACGCCTTCTCGGCCGCGAACTGGACCACAACGAAGACGCAGTGCCAGGTCGCTTCACATTGGAAGTCACCAGCCCGGGCCTCGAGCGCACCCTTCGCACGCCTCATCATTTTTCTCGTGAGGCTGGCAAAGAGGTCACCATCCGCCTCACTGCCGATCTCAACGGCCGTCGTCGTTTTGCCGGGCTCCTAGTTAGCGCTACCGACACCACTGCATCGGTTCGTTTGTCCGACTCTGGCGAAACAGTGGAGATTCCATTGTCTCTTGTCGACAAAGCAAAAACAGTTTTCGTTTGGGAATCACAGCCCAAGCCAAATTCGAAGGCTGCACGCGATAAGCGCGCAACTCAGAAAAATACGTCCACACATCAAGAGGAGGCCAACGCACAATGAGCAACCTAGATATGTCCGAAGCAGTACGCATGCTTGCCGATCATCACGGCATCAGTGTTGACTCCCTGTTGCAAGTTCTTGTAGAAGCACTTGCAACTGCATACAAGAAGCGCCCTGGCGCCGCAGACGAAGTCATCGTTGAGGTCAATCCAGAAAACCTCGACATGAAGTTCACCGCCTACGACGTTGACGACGATGGCAACTGGGTGAACGAGCGCGACGATACGCCAAGCAAGAACGAACTTGGTCGTATTGCAGCTGCAACGTTCAAGCAGGTCATGAGCCAACGAATCCGCGAAGTAGAACGCGATCGCAAGTTCGAGGAATACGCAAACCGCGAAGGCGACCTTGTTACTGGAATTATCCAGCAATCAGACGGTCGTTACGCACTGCTCGACCTCGGCAAGGTGGAAGCGCTGTTGCCACAGGCAGAGCAAGTTCCATACGAACGTCCAGTCTCTGGTGACCGTGTCAAGGCGTACATCGTTGAAGTTCGCAAGACCGCAAAAGGTCCGCAGATTGTTGTGAGCCGTACGCACCCAGGTCTCATCAAGCGTCTGTTCGAATTGGAAGTTCCAGAAATCGCAGATGGCATTGTTGAAATCAAGTCATGCGCTCGTGAACCGGGCCATCGCACAAAGATTGCTGTTGCATCAAACGATGTCAACGTAGATCCAGTTGGCGCATGTGTTGGCGCACGTGGTGGTCGTGTTCGCATGGTTGTTAATGAACTGCGCGGAGAAAAAATCGACATCGTCTCGTACTCCGAAGACATGCACGATTTCGTGTCAAAAGCGTTGTCGCCTGCAAAGGTCACCGAAGTTCGTCTCAGCGAAGACGGCACACAGGCCGATGTCATCGTTCCCGATTTCCAGTTGTCATTGGCAATTGGTAAAGAAGGACAGAACGCTCGTCTTGCAGCTCGACTCACTGGTGTTCGAATTGACATCAAGTCAGAGACACAAGCAGCCAATGAAGCGCAAGGAATTTTCGAACCTCGCGCACCACGAGGCGCTGAATACGCCGAAGGCGAATGGCGCACAAATGACGAAACCGGCGAGATGCAATTCCACGCAGCCGACGGTTCTGTTGTTACCCAACAGGAATGGGCAGAGACGCCCGCCGATGATTCCGATAGCACGGAGGCCTAACCCTTGGCAGCAAAGAAAATTCGCGTTTCCGAACTCGCAAAAGAGTTGGGCCTCACAAATAAAGAGGCTCTCGATTTGTCTGTCTCGATGGGTGTTCCTGTCAAGGCAATCTCATCGACAATGGAAGATGCACAGGCCGACCGCGTTCGCCGTAGAGCAGAACGTGACGGCCTAGTTCGCGACGCCCAACCAGAAGAAGAGAAGCCGGCGAAGAAGGCTGCTGCTAAGAAGGCGCCAGCTAAAAAGGCTGCCGCAACTTCCACAGATGACTCTGGTGACAATGGCGCAGCGGACAAGCCCGCAAAGAAGGCGGCTGCTAAGAAGGCGCCAGCCAAGAAAGCCGCGGCAAAGACGGTTGAAGCCGAACCAGTTGAAGCTGAAACACCAGCACCAGTTGTTGAAGTTGTTGCGCCTGCACCGGAAGTGCCTGTTGTTGAAGTCATCGACACACCTGCGCCACCAGCAGCAGAGCCAGAAGCTCCACAGCCAGAACCGCAGCGTCCTGCTGCCTCTGGTGAGGGTCGCGTGATCTCCAGCGGTCGTCCAAGCCCCACAACGGGAACGCCTCGTCCGCCAATCAATCAGCAGCCAACGCCACGTCCGGCACCGCCACAAGGTCGTCCAGGGGGAACTCCTCCTGGTATGCCACCAGGCATGCCGCCTGGTGCACGTCCTGGTGGTCGCCCCATTCCGCCTCCACCTGGTCCAATGTCTGCCTCTGGTCGCCCCATTCCGCCTCCACCTGGACAACGCATCGCTCCTGGCTCTCGTCCTGCCGGACCATCCGGATTCCGCCCTGGCCCAGGCGCACGTCCTGGCCCAGGTAGCCGTCCCGGTCCAGGAACTCGTCCTGGTCCTGGCGCACGTCCAGGCCCTGGTGGTCGCCCCGCTGGCGGACCTGGTGGTCCTCGCCCAGGAGGCCCAGGTGGAGCTCGTCCCGGTTTTGGTGGTCCACGCCCTGGTGGTGCTCCTGGTGCAGGTGCGCCGGGTGCAGGTCCACGTCCTGGCGGCGGTCCTGGTGGCGGTCCCGGTGGTCCACGCAACGGTCAGCGTCGCGCACCTCGCAAGAAGTCGCGTGCACGTCGTCGGCGTGAGTTCGATGAATTGCAGCCGCAGTTCACGCAGTATTCCAACAGCAATGCGCCGGTGCCTGAAGGCACCATTATCATCGAGCGCGGTTGGTCGGCACAGGAGTTCGCTCCGAAACTGAACCGCACTGCAGCAGACGTTGTTCGCTACATGTTGGAACACGGTGAAATGATCACCGCAACAATGAGTCTGAGTGACGACCAAATGGAATTGTTCGCACTTGAAGTTGGTGCAGAGATTCTGTTGGTTGATCCGGGCCAGCAACAAGAAACAGAACTGCAAGCGTTGTTCGACGACTCTGACGATGACGACGAGTCATTGCAAGAGTTGCGTCCACCAGTTATCACTGTGATGGGTCACGTTGACCACGGTAAGACAACACTTCTCGACCGTATTCGTTCAGCAAACGTTGTTGCTGGCGAAGCCGGTGGCATTACTCAGCACATTGGTGCATACCAAGTGTTGAAAGATGGAAAGAAGATCACCTTCATTGACACTCCTGGTCACGCAGCGTTCTCAAAGATGCGTATGCGTGGTGCGCAGGTCACCGACATTGTCGTGCTTGTTGTTGCAGCAGACGACGGCGTCATGCCACAAACAATTGAAGCGCTCAATCACGCCAAGGCTGCAGATGTACCCATCGTTGTTGCGGTGAACAAGATTGACAAGGAAAACGCCGACCCACAGCGCGTTCTTACGCAGTTGGCCGAGTATGAACTTGTGCCAGAAGCATGGGGTGGCGACACCATCGTTGTTGAAATGTCTGCTCAGCAGAACCTTGGTATCGATGACTTGCTCGACCAACTCAATGTGGTGGCCGAACTTGAAGAACTCACCGCCAACCCACAGGGTCGCGCAAAGGGTGTTGTTCTCGAAGCCAACCTCGACATCGGACGTGGTCCTGTTGCAACGGTTCTTGTTGACAAAGGCACGTTGAAAGTGGGCGATCCCATCGTGGCTGGTGCTGCATGGGGCAAAGTGCGCGCACTCATTAACGAGCGTGGCGAACAAGTGAAAGAAGCTGGCCCATCAACGCCAGTGCAGGTGCTTGGTTTGTCCACTGTGCCACAAGCTGGCGATGAATTCCGTGCTGCTCCAGACGAAAAGACAGCACGTCTTGTTGGTGAATCACGCGGGCAAACACGCCGAGTTCTCAACCAACGCGGAGATGCCCGTGTTCAAAGTGGCGTGAAGTTGGAAGACATCTTCAGTCAAATTCAGGCTGGCGAAGTGGCCACACTCAACCTTGTTATCAAGGCAGACGTGCAAGGTTCACTTGAAGCAGTCACTGAAAGCTTGCGCAAACTTGAACGCGATGAAGTCAAGGTTGCATTCGTGCATCGTGGCGTTGGCGGAATTACCGAAAACGACATCACTTTGGCTGCTGCAACTAATGCGACACTCATTGGTTTCAATGTCCGTCCAGACCGTAAGTCTCGCGACTTGGCAGAAGCCGAAAAGGTGGAGATTCGTACCTACGAAATCATCTACAAACTGTTGGAAGATATGGAACGAGCAATGCTTGGTCTGTTGGCTCCAGAGTTCGAAGAGGTTGTCACGGGCGAAGCAGAAGTTCGCGAGATCTTCCGCGTTCCAAAGATTGGCGCCATTGCAGGTTGTTTCATTCGTACCGGCGTCATCACGCGTGGTACCAAGGTTCGCTTCTTGCGCGATGGCACCATCATTTGGAAGGGCTCCATCCAATCGTTGCGTCGCTTCAAGGATGACGTGCGTGAGGTACGCGAAGGTTTCGAATGCGGTATCGGTTTGTCCGACTTCCAAGACTTGAAGCCTGGTGACCTCATTGAAACCTACGAAGAGCGCGAAATCGCTAGAACATAGCCATGGCTGATCTCGATTTTTTCTTCGATCCCGTGTGTCCATGGGCGTGGATTACATCGCGCTGGGTATCCGAGGTGCAACAACTTCGCTCGTATGACGTGCAATGGAAGTTCATTTCGTTGAAGTTTTTGAACGAAGAGAAGATGGATTACTCAAAGATGCCCGAGGGCTACAAGGAAATCCATGCCGCAGGTACGTCGGGTCTCCGTGTTGCAGCGTGCGCCCGTGCTGAACAGGGAAACGATGCTGTTTCTGCTGTGTACACCGCACTTGGCACCAGCTTGCATAACCGCGAAGAGCGAGCATTGTTCGTTGCAGACACCGTTGGTCATATTGCCGGATTGCTAGATGCGGCTGGCTTGCCGTCACAATGGGCAGAGTCAGTCAACGATGAGTCTTTCGATGCAGTCATTCGTAGCGAGACAGAACTTGCACTCGAGCGCACAGGAAAAGATGTGGGAACACCAATCCTCACATTCCGCCCAGGCGCATCAAGCGAAGGCTCGTTCTTTGGTCCAGTTATCTCAGCAATTCCTCGTGGTGACGAAGCATTGAAGTTGTGGGACGCAGTGGAGACGTTGGCAACAACGTCTGGCATGGCCGAACTGAAGCGATCACTTCGCGCTCGTCCTAATTTCAACTGAGGGCGTTAAGCCTTCTTTAAAGCATCAATCACTGGCATCCAGGTCTCTGGGTCTGCCTTGTATGGCGCGTAGAAACTAATGCGGCTGATGACGTCGCTGTAACGACGACTGAGTTCTGGCGCTACTTGCGATGGCTCACCAACAACGGCGAATGTGTTCAGAATCTCATCGGTGATGAGCTCGCCCATCTCTTGCCACTTGCCACCTTTAGACAATGTGTTGAGTTCATCTTGTAGTCCGCCCCAACCGTGCGCTTCAAGAACGCCACGGTATGCCGGGGTGGAGCCGTAGAACGCAATTTGTTGACGCGTGCCAGCTGCAGCCGCCTTCATTTGTTCTTCGGTGGTACCAGTAACAACAAACGATGGCCCGACAATCTCGAAACCTTCCATTGTCTTGCCGGCCTTTGCACGACCACGTGCAAGTGCGGGAATGGTGACTTCGCGTAGATACTTTTCGGTAGTGAAGCCGTGGCACAAGAAGCCGTCGCAGACTTCGCCCGCAACCTCTGTCATTAATTCGCCAACGCCAGCAAGATAAATCTTTGGCGGGCCGAAGGGTGACAACTCTTTTGCGTCAGGTGTAAAGAATGGCGTCATCAGGGTGTGCGTGTAGAAATCACCGCGGAAGTTCAACTGTGTTCCGTTTTGCCAGCAATCCCAAATGGCGCGCATTGCCAAAATCATCTCGCGCATGCGTGCAGCAGGATGACTCCACTCCATGGAGAAGCGCTTCGTAATGTGTGGCTTAATTTGGCTGCCAAGACCCAACATGAATCGACCCTGCGAATAGGCCTGCAAGTCCCAGCCAATGTTTGCAAGTGTCATTGGGTTGCGAGCAAATGCAACTGCAATAGATGTTCCTACTTCAAGAGTTGACGTGTGCTCTGCACCAAGAAGAAGTGGAAAGAAGGGGTCGTGCGCGGTCTCTGCAGTCCATGCACCGGCATAACCAGCCGCTTCTAGTTCTTTGGCAGCTTGTGGAACCTTTGTGAGATCGGATCCAAGTCCTCCGTCAACCTTCATGTCATTCTCCTAATTGTTGGTCGCGCAAGAACTGCTCGACTTCTGCGGCTAGTTCATCCACTGAAGGGATGTCTGCGGTGTTGTCGCTGAGTGGCGCACCATGTGTCTCATCATAGGCGCTCTCCAGTTGCTGCAACATTCCTGCATGCTCGGGATTGTTTGCCACCAGTTGGTCAAGTCGTTCGCGTTGTACTGCAGATTCACGACGCAAACGCGATGAATCGAAATGTAATCCATTATCAGCACAGAGTGCTTGAACAAGTGCATCGCTTGCAAGCGGGTATGCCATTGATGCAACGTAGTGCGGTACTTGCGCCCACAAGCTCACCGCTTCAATGCCGCTCTTCATCAATGTGTGTTCAAGAATGGATTGCACGCCAGCAGGTGCATCAAGAGTGCTTCGTGACAGGTCTAGACGATCAATCACCGTTGGGTCTGCAGATGTTGCCGTAATTCCAACTGGTCGTGTGTGGGGCGCCCCAAATGGATACGCACCAAGCCCGACCATTTTCTTCACTTTCATTTGTTGCGCTAGTTCACCCACGGTGCGTGCAAAGAAGTTCCATGCCATATCGGGTTCTGGCCCGGTGAGAAGTAGAACATCGCGACCATTTGCATCACGACCCACGCGAATTTCAGGAACATTCCATTCAATGTTTGTGTTCACGCCGTCACGTAGTTCCATGACAGGGCGACGTGCTCGATAGTCAATAAACGTGTCGGCATCGAATGTGATGAGCCGCGTGGAGTGAGATTCCGCAATCAACAATTCCATGGCAGACGCTGCAGCACCACTTGCGTCAATCCATCCAGCAAATTGCGTGATGAGTACAGGAGAATCCAGGTCGGGAAGCAGACCATCAACGGTGAAGGGGAGACCGCCGGAGTTGTTCATCGCAGGTTCTCAAGAATGGAAGCTGCGCGTTGCGATGCGCCTTCCACTTGAAGTCTGAATGGTTCAAGTTCGGCTGGATCTTTCTGGCCAAGTGCTCCGCCTAGGTAGCGCGCATACACGCCTTCAATAATGCAGGCCAACTTCCAGAACGCGAATGCCACATAGAAATCAAGTTGCGAAATGTCTCGCCCGGAGACCTTGCCGTAACGCTCTGCCAATTCGGCTCGATTCATAAATCCCTCAGCGGTATTGACGGGGTTCGCCCACGCACTTGCATCGTCCTGTGGTCCAGTCCAGTACACCATCAGCAAACCAAGGTCTGCCATGGGGTCACCAAGTGTGCAGATTTCCCAGTCGAGAACTGCGATGACGTTCCCGCTGCTGTCCACCATGCAATTGTCGAGTCGATAGTCACCGTGCACCAAAGTTGCTGCGCCTTGTGCAGGGATGCGCTTCATTAATTCTTCAAACACACTGTCAACGAGTGGAAGATCGCGAGTGCGCTGTTCCACGATGTTTCCGTGCCACCGCTTTAGCTGGCGGGCAATGTAATCCTCGTGCTTGCCCAAGTCATTGAGTCCAGCCGCAACAAGGTCCACATTGTGAATTGCTGCCATGGTGTCAACAATCGATTCGCTCGCCCGGTGGCATCCGCCTGGCCCCAACAATTTCTCTGCCACAGACTTTTCACGAACGACGTGGCCATCAACAAATGACATGACGTAAAACGGCAACTCATTGACATTCTCGTCCGTGCACAAACCGAGTGCGGGGGCAACTGGAACATTTGTATTGGCAAGGCCTGCAATGATGCGATGCTCGCGCGTCATGTCGTGTGCGCTAGCGAGTCGATGTCCAAGTGGTGGGCGCCGCAAAACGTATGAATGTCCTGCTGCATCATCCACCTTGAAGGTGAGGTTTGAGTGGCCACCAGCGATCTGCGTGTATTGGAACGGCGCGGTTGCACCAGGGATATTGGCTACAAGCCAACCTTCGACGTTTTCGCTGATGCCATTGGGAAGAGTCACGACACAAAAACTACCTGTATCGTGCCCGTATGGCCCTCACCGTCACTGACGCCACGTTTCAAACAGAGGTCATTGAACGTTCGCTCACCACTCCTGTCATTGTCGATTTCTGGGCAGAGTGGTGTGGGCCATGCAAGACACTGACTCCCATTCTTGAAAAGGCCACAGATGCCACACAGGGGCAAGTGGTGTTGGCCAAAGTTGATGCAGATTCAAACCCGGGGCTTATGCAAGCTTTTGGAATCAAATCCATCCCCACGGTTGTCATCTACAAAGACGGTCAACCCATTGATGGCTTCATGGGGGCAAAGCCAGAACATGTCATTGAACAGATGGTTGCAGCACTGTTGCCTAACCCAACAGACCTACGTGTTCGGGATTTGCTGCAACAAGGAACTGAAGAGTCGTTACGTGATGCTGTTGCTCTTTCACCCGGAAATGAAGATGCTGTCTGTTCTTTGGCAGAACATCTCGTTCGCAGTGGGCAAGCTGAAGAAGCATTGTTATTGCTTGCACGTTTGCCAGAGACCGATCGTGTTCGACGAATTGCAGCAAATGCTCGTCTCTCTTTGAATCCTGTTGACAATTTCGACGATGAACTTGTTGCGCTACTTGACCGTGTGAAGGCCGACGAAACGGCTCGCCAAGAGTTTCTCGATATTTTGGAATCAATGGGTCCCGAAGATCCAAGAACAGCCAAATATCGCAAGATGTTGACGGCGCGTCTCTTCTAAGAACTTCCTCCGAAACTGAGGCGATGCGCACATCGGTGCATGAACCAAGATGCGCTTCGGCAATTCCTTGCCACGGTTAAACATTGGGTCGCCTTTATCGGTCCTCGCAGATTGTTTGGGTCTGGAGTTGGTGTAGTTGTTGCGGTGGGACTCGGCTGGTTTGTCTTGAAGCCATCACCAACCCCAATTGAATTTTCGCTTCCGTCTATCACCACAGCTGTGTTGCCGTTCACCGATTCTGAAATTCATGTACACGTTGTGGGTGCAGTGAAAAGACCGGGCGTGTATTCAATGCCTGCGTTGTCTCGTGTTGTGGACGCTGTTCGTGCGGCCGGCGGCTCCCTTCCAACTGCGAACTTAGAAGGCATCAATTTGGCTCAAACCTTGATGGATGCTGAGCAAGTGTTCATTCCTGTACGTAGATCCGCTTCACCACGAGTGACGGTGGCGCCACGGCATCGGCCTCGGCCGCGTGTGACGTCTACAACGATTTCGCAGGGAATGCAGGAATCAAAAGTTGTCAACATCAATACTGCAACAGCAACACAGTTAGAAACATTGACTGGTGTTGGGCCAGCAACGGCGCGCGCAATTATTTCTTATCGAACATCAAAAGGAGTATTCACGAAGGTGGAAGACCTTCTGAATGTTCCAGGCATAGGGCCTGCGAAATTGGCTGCAATGCGCAACGAGATTTCGGTGGGCTAGAAGGCGCCTAGGGCGACAGCGCCTAACAGCAACCCGCCTAACGCTCCACACCACACAGCAATTCCCATCACGAGAAATGACATCAGCCATTCTCGATATCCCACGACAGGCGTTCTCGCTACGCGTGCAGCTGTGAGTTGACCAATGAACCACCAAAGTGTCGCACTGAGTGCGATGGCTAGGAGAACTCGACTGCTGCCACCAGTGGCGGGAATACCTAAGGCCGGCATCACAGGGCACGCCAACACAACACCAAGAAAAGACACAGCGCCATTGATAGGGGCGGGCAGGAACCATGACAACACCACGCTGGCAATCCACAAAACAACGGCAACACCAATTGCCATGAGTCCGCCCGTGCGACGAATGAAGCGCCGAGTAGCAGCCACACCTCCCGGAAGTACCACGCGACGTGACATAGAAGGCGAAGATGTGCGGTTGCTCACCCTGTCATCGTATGTTGCACCAGGTCGTGGAAAACGGCATCTGTTTGCTTCGTCTACTCAAGCCACATTCGTCGCTGTTGCAGTGTGGTTGTCGGTTTTGGTGGGAGAGCGAATGTCGCGACTAAGCGATGTGCGCTGGTGGGGCGTAGTTGCACTCTGCGTCTTCATGGTCGTACAAGCACCACGGTGGTGTTTACTTCTTGTTCTTTGTCTGGTGGGAGCAGTGGGCGGCGCTGCCGCATGGTCCGCTGATGTTGTTACTGAAATAACAGAATGCAACGGAGTCGGATACCTTCGCAGCGATCCCTCGCCCTTGTTTGGTGGAACACGGGCCACGGTAGAGCTTCACGACATGCGCTACTCGGCATCTGCACACGGAGCAGCGGGTAGTCGACTTGCACAACGTTCTGCAGGAGAAAGTGTGGTGGTGCGCGGAACATGTTCGCCACTGATTGGCGATTTCGCACGAAGTAATCGTGTGCGCCACATTGTTGGCACATTCGCAATAGATGAGGTGAGTGAACAATTTGCAGAAGGTTCAATTGTTTTGCGCGCAGCAAATCGAATTCGAGACGCCATGCAGCAAGGAGTGGCTGGCATGGGTGCAAATCACAAGTCGTTATTCACGGGTCTTGTTATTGGGGATGACCGATTACAACCGCGCGACATGGTCCAACGTTTTCGAGTGAGCGGTCTGTCTCATCTGTGTGCCGCGTCCGGCCAGAACGTTGCTTATTTGTTGGCCGTAGCAACACCATTTATGCGTCGACGAAGTGCACGGGTGAAATGGTTGATCACCCTCTGCATTATTGGGTGCTTCATTGTGTTGACGCGTGCCGAACCATCGGTCCTTCGTGCGGGGTTTATGGCAGGGGCAGTTGCAACGAATGCCTTGCGTCAACACCCCATGAATGCTCGTGCTGTTTTGGCAATATCGGTGATATGCCTGCTGATGATTGACCCAATGCTCGCATGGAGCATCGGATTTGCATTGTCTGTTGGCGCAACAGCAGGTCTCGCATGGTTGTCCGCACCGCTTGGGAAGATATGTGGCGGTCGAGGGGTGTTGGCGTCAACATTGGCGGCACAACTTGGAACACTCCCAGTCTCTCTTGCCGTGTTTGGGTCTGTGCCGGTGGTGTCGTTGGTTGCGAATCCGCTTGCACTTCCCGTTGCTGGCGCGGTCATGACTGTGGGGCTTCCTCTGTCGTTGTTGGCGTCCTTGTTGCCCGGGTTAGTGGGGCCGGTGTCACTACTTCTCACCGTGCCCGTGGCGTGGGTAGATGGAGTCGCACACATTGCTTCTCGTGTATCGCCCACTGGCCATGTCAATGCGGCTTTATGGATAGCCGTCGCCTTATGGGTGGTGGCACGTTGGGCCAGAAAAAAGGGACGGCGACCCACCGCTGTGGCAGGGTAGAGGCGTGGCAACGTATTTGATTTCCGGTGATGAATCGCTCATCAGTCTCGAGTTGTCCACTCTCACTGCTCGCCTTGTGGGCGAAGAAGATCGATCCATGATGGTGGATGACTTTGATTGTTCGGAATCAACATTCACCATGGCAGCAGTAGCCGATGCGGTGACCACCATGTCTTTGTTCCTTGAACGCAAAGTTGTTGTCATTCGGCATCTTCAAGACTTGCCCCCAGAAAACGTTGAATCATTTGTCGCTGCAATTGATGGATGCATTCCCGAAGTTGACCTGGTTATCACGTCAACCGGAAAAGTTCTGAAAGCAATTAACGATGCGCTGAAGCGCGTGAAAGCCGAAACAATTGGTGCAGTTGTCATCAGCAATCAAGGTGAACGCATCAAGTGGGTGGAGTCAAAACTTGTCGAAGCAGGTTTTACCTATTCGGCGGATGCGGCCCGACTCATTGCATCGTGGTTCGGTGGAGACCAAGCTCGCGTGTCGGGTCTTCTTGCCACCCTCACGTCCACCTATGGGGAAGGCGCGAAACTTTCCCGTACAGACATTGAAGCGTTTCTTGGTGAGGCTGGAAGCATTGCGCCGTGGGACCTCACCGATGCGATCGACAAAGGCGATGCGTCAACTGCGCTAGTCATGCTTCATCGCATGATGGCCGATTCGCACCCTCTTCAAATACTTGCCTTGCTAGCGAATCGTTATGCGCAGATGATGAAGATTGATGGGCGTGGTGTTCGCACTGCGGCAGATGCTGCCGCCATTTTGGGCGGTAAAGAGTTCACGGCCAAAAAGGTGTTAGAGCAATATCAACGGTTGGGGAGCGCAGATGTTTCTCGGGCTATCTCCCTTATCGCAACCGCAGATGTTGATCTGCGTGGTGGAAAAGATTGGCAGCCAGAGCTAGTGATGGAAGTTCTTGTTGCTCGACTTGCGAAATTGGGCGGAGCGTCCACTAGTTCGCGGACGCGTTCGTACAGCCGTTAAAAAATGACGTGATTCGCTACAGCGGAATTACTTGGCGGCGTTGAGGCGCTTCATTAAGCGGCTCTTGCGACGGGCAGCTGCATTCGGATGAATGATGCCCTTTGAGGCGGCCTTGTCGATGCGCTTCACTGCTGCGCGTGCGCTGGCATCTGCATCGGGGGTTCCGACAGCAGAGATAGCTGTGCGTACACGGGTCTTCAATTCGCTCTTGACAGCCTTGTTGCGGTCGGCTGCTTTTGCGTTGGTAAGAATGCGCTTCTTTTGGCTCTTGATGTTTGCCACGAATGGCAAGGCTATCGGGGCATACCCCCGTCACCAACCGCCACAGGTAGGCTCATCTATGCCCATGGACATCTCAAAAATCCGCAATTTCTCCATCATTGCCCATATTGACCATGGCAAGTCGACCCTGTCCGACCGCATCCTGGAAATGACTGGTGCCGTGGAAGCCCGCGACATGAAGGCCCAGTACCTCGACTCCATGGACCTCGAGCGCGAACGAGGCATCACCATTAAGGCGCAGAACGTGCGTGTCAATTGGAAAGGCCACACCTTTCACCTCATTGACACCCCAGGCCACGTGGACTTCGGATACGAGGTCAGCCGCTCATTGGCCGCCTGTGAAGGCGTAGTGCTTGTGGTGGATGCGGCTCAAGGTATTGAAGCTCAAACGCTCGCCAACTGTTATCTCGCCCTCGAGAACGATCTCGAGATTGTGGCAGTGCTCAACAAGATCGATCTTCCCGCTGCCGACCCAGACCGGTACGCACAAGAAATTGAAAACATTTTGGGCATTCCTGCTGAAGACATTCTCCGTATCTCTGCAAAAACGGGTGAAGGTGTTCCAGAGTTGTTAGACGCAGTCATCGAGCGAATCCCCGCACCCGCTGGCGATGTTGATGCTCCGTTGCAGGCACTCATCTTCGACTCGCAGTTCGATCAATACCGTGGCGTTGTCTCCAGTGTTCGCGTCATGCATGGCCGTCTCAGCACTGGTAGCAAGTTGCAATTCATGCAAGCCCGTGCCACACACGAAGCAATTGAAATTGGTGCACGTCGCCCTGGCACAACTCCTTTGCCGGAACTTGGTCCAGGCGAAGTGGGATATCTCATCGCTGGCATTAAAGATGTCGCTGAAGCGCGAAGTGGTGAAACAGTCACCACGGTTGCGCACGGTGCAACTGAACCGTTGCCTGGCTATCGCGACCCGAAGGCCATGGTGTTCTGTGGTTTGTATCCCATTGATGGCGACGATTTTGAGAACCTTCGCGAGAGTTTGGAAAAACTCAAACTGAACGACGCGTCCATCACGTATGAACCGGAATCGTCTGGTGCGCTTGGTTTTGGTTTTCGCTGCGGCTTCCTTGGGTTATTGCACATGGAAATTGTGAAGGAACGCCTCGAACGCGAATTCAATCTGGCACTTATTGCAACTGCGCCATCGGTTGCTTATCGCGTCACCAAGACAGACGGCGAAGTGGTGGTAGTGGAGAACCCCGCAGATCTACCGCCTACGCAGAACATCAACTTTATTGAGGAGCCGTTCTTCAAAGTCAGCATCATCACTCCGAAGGACTACACCGGAACGTTGATGGAATTGTGTCAATCACGTCGCGGCGAGATGGTGAAGTTGGAGTATTTGTCGCCAGAACGCGTTGAGTTGCACTATCTCATTCCGCTTGCAGAAGTGGTGGTGGACTTTTTCGATCAAATGAAGAGCCGTACGCAGGGATACGCAAGCCTTGACTACGAACTCGAGGGTTACCGCCCCAGCAACTTGGTGTTGGTGGACATCTTGTTGAACGGTTTGGCTGCAGATGCTTTCAGCACAATTGTTCACCGCGATAAAGCATTCGACTACGGGCGCCGCATGTGTGAAAAGTTGCGCGAACTCATTCCGCGTCAAATGTTCGATGTTCCTATTCAGGCTGCAATCGGCGGCAAGGTCATCGCGCGTGAGACCGTGAAGGCAAAACGAAAAGATGTGTTGGCCAAGTGTTATGGCGGAGACATCACGCGTAAGCGCAAACTGCTGGAAAAGCAAAAGGAAGGCAAGAAGAAAATGAAGGCAATTGGTCGGGTGGAAGTACCTGGCGACGTCTTCATTAGTGCCTTGAAGTTGGACGACTGATGTCTGCCAACGAGACGGCCGCGAAAGCTAGCCCGTTTCGCTCTCTTCAGCATCGCAACGTGCGGGTCTACTTCATTGGCTTGTTGCTGTCGAACATCGGCACATGGTTGCAGTTCACCGCCACATCAATTCTCATCTACCGCATTAACGAACGCGCCACCGATGCTGGTTTGAACACGTTGTTTCAGTTTTTGCCCATGTTGTTACTTGGTGCATGGGCTGGTGGTTTCGCGGACCGACACGATCGCCGCACCGTCACAATTTGGACCCAGTCCGCACTACTTCTTCAGGCAGTGCTTCTTGCCGTCGCCGACTTCGGCGGATTCGTGTCATTGCCAGTCATCTACTCGTTGTCGCTCATTCTTGGTGTGGCTAACGCAATTGATAATCCCTCGCGTCGCGGCTTGGTAACGGAACTAGTAGAGCCAGCCGAGATTTCTAATGCCATGTCGTTGAACACAACGGTGATGACTGGTTCGCGAATTTTCGGCCCGGCTTTGGCGGCAGTGTTGATTGGTCCATTGGGAACTGCATGGTTGTTTGCCATGAATGCGCTGTCATACGTTGCGGTGTTGTGGTCATTGTTGGCGCTTCGTAGGTCCGAGATGATTCCATCGCCGCCGGCTCCGCGCACAGGAAAGCCTGTGCGAGAGGCAATGCAATTTGTGTGGCGAGATCCGTTCTTGCGGTATTCGTTCGTTGTATTTGCCATCGTGAGCACCTTTGCTTTCAATTACAGCGTGGTGTTGCCGAAACTTAGTGACGTTCAATGGGGTCAGGAGAACGGTTATCCCATCCTTCTCACCATCGTGAGTATTGGCAGCATCTTTGGTGCACTCAGCACTGCACGTTTTCGAGTGATCGGAGTGCAGTGGTACGGCACTCTTGTCGCCATTAATGCGTTCTCGTGCATCGCACTTGGTTTTGCTCCGAACTTTTGGGTGGCCTGTCTGGTGTCGCTACCGCTTGGTTTCGGCGGAACAGGTCTTGTTGCATCAATGACTGGAATTAGCCAACAAAAAACGTCGCCCGAGATGCGCAGTCGAATGTTGGCGTTGCAGTCCGTTGCATTTTTGGGGTCTACGCCTATTGGTGGGCCCATCACAGGATGGATCGGGGACAACATCAGCATTCAATGGTCGCTCGCCTACGGCGGACTGTTGAGTTTGGCTGTGTTGCCATTGTTGAGGAGAGCTAAATGAGTGTTGCAGTGTGGTGGATTCGTCGCGACATGCGATTGGCTGACAATGGCGCACTTGCGTCTGCAGCATCGCGCGGTCAGGTTGTTCCATTGTTTGTTGTGGATCCCGCGTTCAAGAAAGCTGGCGCAAATCGAACACAATTTATGTTTGCCACATTGAGGTCATTGGATTTATCTGCAGACAAGTCTGTCATTTTGCGACATGCAGATCCCGTCACTGAAGTGGTTGCTTTCGCACAGGCCGTCGGCGCCACCAGCGTTCATGTCACTGCAGATTTTTCGCCGTACGGCCGCACGAGGGACTCACAGGTTCGTGCTCATCTTCAGAAAGCAGGAATTGAGTTTGTTGAAGCAGATTCGCCATATGCGGTGAATCCTGGAGTTGTTCTCAAGGACGATGGAACTCCACTAAAAGTGTTCACACCTTTCTATAAGCGATGGATGAACCACGTGCAACTCACTGATGAATCTGCGAAAAGTGTGAAGTGGGCAGATTTTCGTTCGATGTGTCAGGGGTATCCAACAACTGAGCCTCCCGTATCCACAATCTTTCCCGTGGGCGAAGATGCAACATGGAAGCGATGGACTAGTTGGTCGAAGAATTCATTGGATTCCTACAAAGCCGAC
>JACCDN010230157.1_pt1 | contig 19406 bp, 14 predicted proteins | sample 7441691 | NCBI WGS metagenome assembly JACCDN01 (sample SAMN15323439, study PRJNA562643) | freshwater metagenome | isolation source: river surface water | place: USA:Blue River Watershed | collected 2017-08-16 | reverse complement strand
GTGCGCGAGCAGTTGTACAAAATTTTGTTCCGCCCCGACAAAAACACCGCCGAATACAAGGCGGTGGTCGAAGCCAGTAAATCCAGCCAAACGCCGCCACTCGAGTTGCTGCAAAAGGCGGGGGCCATCGCCTCGGCTTGGGATTTTCATTGGCAACGTTTCTTGTTTGATTTGTTTCCCAAGGGCACCGGATTTCCAGCGTTGCAAGCGCCCCCCATTCAAGATGAATTGCCACTGGCCTCCGTGCAGGCCTTCTCGATTGACGACTCCCACACCACCGAAATTGACGATGCCTTGTCATTGCAAGGCCTGGGCACCGGGACCGTCACCGTGGGCATTCACATTGCGGCTCCTGGGCTGGCCTTGAAGCCGGGCAGCGCCATCGACCAATTGGGTCGACAGCGTTTGTCCACCGTGTACATGCCGGGTTACAAAATCACCATGCTGCCCGACAGCGTGGTGCAGGCCTACACCTTGATGGAGGGGCGCGATTGCCCAGCAGTGTCGTTGTATGTCACTTTCAGTGAAAGCGACTTGACGGTCCAGAGCGCCGAAACCCGCTTGGAGCGGGTGCCCATTGTGGCCAACTTGCGGCACGACCAACTCGATCAGACCATCACCCGAGAGTGGCTTGAAAACGAAGCGTCTGAAACCCCTGTCGATTTGCCGGTGGAGCGATCCACACTGGCATTCTTTTGGCGTTTGGCGCAAACCCTCAAGGCCCGCCGTGAGGTGGTGCGTGGCAAGCCGGAAAGTTTCAACCGACCGGATTACAGCTTCAAGTTGGATCGCCCCAGCAACGAGGCACCGCCAAAGGGCGATGAGACCGTGTTGATTGGGGTGCGCCAACGCGGTTCGCCGCTCGACTTGATGGTGGCCGAGGCCATGATTTTGGCCAACAGCACATGGGGCCAATGGCTGGCCAGCTTGGGCGTGCCGGGGATTTATCGCAGCCAAGCCAGCATGGCACCGGGCGTGAAGGTGCGCATGGGTACCAAGGCCTTGCCGCACGCGGGTATTGGTGTGCCCAGCTATGCGTGGAGCACGTCGCCGCTGCGCCGCTACACCGATTTGGTGAACCAGTGGCAAATCATTGCCTGTGCCCAACACGGTGCGACCGCAGCACTGGCGGCGCCGTTCAAGCCCAAAGATGCCGAGTTGTTCTCCATCATCAGTGCGTTTGACGCCACCTACAGCGCCTACAACAGCGTGCAGTCCAGCATGGAGCGCTATTGGACCTTGCGCCATGTGCAGCAGCAGGGCATCGAAGAGTTGGAAGCCAGTTTGGTGAAGGAAATGGGTGGCGGCATTTGGTTGGTGCGCGCCGACACACTGCCGCTCATGTTCAGCGTCATGGGGGCTCAGGGCTTGGCGCGTGGCGCTCGGGTGCGCGTGAAATTGGGCGCGGTTGATTTGATGGCATTGGATGTGCATGGCACCGTGACCGCGCACTTGGATGCACCAGCGGCTTCCGAAAGCGAAGCCGACGAAGCTGAAGACGACGAGACCATGGCCGCCGGCCCACTGACCATTGCGGTCGACCTGAACGACAGCACGCAAAGTGATGGTGCTTGAAGGTCATCGGCGCCCACTCGAGGCCACTGTCGCTCGGCTGAAATGGACGTGGCAGCACCACACCCTCGGGTGGACCTTGGCGGTTTCTGTGCTGGTGCATGGCGCCTTGATGACGTGGCGTTTTGCCGATCCCGGCAGTTTTGAACGGGTTTTTGAAAACACCGCTTTGGCTGTCGTGTTGGTGAATGCCCGCAGTGACCACGAACCTGAAAACGCACAGGCTTTGGCCCAAGTGCGACTGGCAGGAGGCGGTCACCCCGCTGGGGCAAGCATGGCCAGTTCGCCCTTGCCCCCTTCGGCGCCCAACGAAGAGGGCACGGACATGGAGGCCATGAACCGCCAGTTGGATGCCATGAAATGGCAGCAAATGCGCTTGCTCAGCCAGTTGCGACAAGAACTGGCCAGCTTGGCCCAAGAGACCAGCGGGGAGCATTTGCAAGCGCCAGAACGGCAGGCCCGCCAAGAGCGCCAGCAAGACTTGGCCCGCCAATTGGCGCGCATTGAACAGCAGATTGAAAAGGCCCAAGCCGGCCCGCAAAAAAGGTTCGTCAGCCCCGCGACCCGTGAAGCCATTTACGCTTTGTATTACGACCATTTGCGGCGCACGATCGAAACCCGTGGCACTTTGAATTTTCCGCAAGTGGGGGGGCAAAAACTCTATGGGCAACTGACCATGATGATCTCGGTTGACCCGCGCGGCAGGCTCATCAAAACCGAGGTGGTGCAATCTTCGGGGCAGCCCTTGTTGGACCAACGGGCCATGGCGATTGTGCAAAGTGCCGCACCGTTTGAGGCGTTCAGCGCTAACATGCGGCGGCAGGCCTCACAACTGGTGGTGGTCTCTCGGTTTCAGTTTCTCAAAGAGGGTCATTTGGAAACCCAGATGTGGGTGGCTGAGCCCCAAGAGCCCTGATGTGTGGGGCGAAGTTGGCGATCTTTTAGGCAAAGGATGTTGATGCGCGCTTTGGTTCGTTGGTTGGCGTTGGTCCTGTTGGCCGGCTTGTTGTTGCAGTTGTTTTTTGCGGTGCGCATCGCCAGCATGGGCGTGTTGGCGCCGCAATCGACCAGCTTTGAACGCTCCCAAATTTGGCAGATCGTGACGCAGAAAGGCCAATTGCCTTGGCGTCAAGAATGGGTGGAACGCACCCAAATCGCCCCCAGTTTGCAGCGTGCCGTGATCGCCTCAGAAGACAGTGTCTTCACGCAGCATGGTGGCGTGTGGTGGGAGTCTTTGGAGAAAGCGTGGGAAAAAAACGCCAAGGCCAAAGCGGTGGCTGAGCAACGCGCCCAGCGCCGGCCTGATGCCAAGTTGCCCCCGGTCAAAATTGTGGGCGGGTCGACCATCACCCAGCAGTTGGCGAAAAATTTGTTTTTGTCGGGTGAGCGCACCTTGCTGCGCAAAGGCCAAGAAATGGTGATCACGCTCACCCTGGAAACGTTCTTGAGCAAAAAACGGATTCTGGAAATTTATCTCAACAGCGTGGAGTGGGGCGAGGGCGTGTTTGGGGCCGAGGCGGCCGCACAGCATTACTTCAGGAAAAGCGCCGCGCGGCTGAACGACTGGGAAGCCGCCCGCTTGGCAGTCATGCTGCCGCGCCCGCGCTACTTTGAGCAACGGGCGCAATCGGCTTACTTGGCCAGTCGGGCCGAAACCATCATGGCCCGCATGGGAGATGTGGTGTTGCCATGAGTACCTTGACCACACCGACCCCCAACACGATTCGCATTTTGGGCATCGACCCGGGCTTACAGACCACCGGTTTTGGCGTGGTGGACATGACGGGTTCGCGTTTGCAATATGTCGCCAGTGGCGTGATCGAGACCACGCGCGGCGAAATGGGCAATTTGCCCGCTCGGCTGAAAGTCATTTATGACGGTGTGCGCGAAATCCAAGCGCGCTACCAAGCCGATGTGGCATCGGTCGAAATTGTGTTTGTCAACGTTAACCCCCAAGCCACCTTGCTGCTGGGCCAAGCGCGGGGCTGCTGTGTCACGGCGTTGGTGTCTTGCGATTTGGCTGTGGCCGAATACACCGCATTGCAAATGAAACAGTCGGTGACCGGCCACGGGCGCGCGGCCAAGTCTCAGGTGCAAGAGATGGTGAAGCGCCTGTTGCAGTTGCCAGTGGTGCCGCGCCAAGACGCTGCTGACGCCTTGGGCATGGCCATCACCCATGCCCATGCCAGCCCGTCGATGAACAAATTGGCCGCGCAAGGGGTGCTCAACCGCAAAACCCACGGCATGTTCCGCAGTGGCCGCAGCCATTGAGGCTCATCTGGCTCTTGTCGCCGTTGGTCACCCGGTCGGCCTGAGATAATCTGGGTCATGGGTTCCGTTATTCAAAAACCAACGCTGTTGCAGCGCATGAGCCATCTGCTGAAGGGCTTTGATGGCCCCTTGGCTTTTGCGGTGTTCATGCTCGCTTGCGCGGGTTTGTTGATCATGTACTCCTCGGGCTATGACCATGGAACCCGTTTTGTCGACCACGGGCGCAACATGCTGCTGGCCGGGTTCATCATGTTTGTGGTGGCCCAAATGCCGCCGCAAAAGCTCATGGCGTGGGCGGTGCCCATCTATACCGTGGGGGTCATTTTGTTGGTGGCTGTGGCCATTTTTGGCATCACCAAAAAAGGCTCTCGGCGCTGGATCAATTTGGGGGTGGTGATCCAACCCAGTGAAATTCTCAAAATCGCCTTGCCCTTGATGCTGGCCGCTTGGTTTCAAAAACGCGAAGGTCAGCTGCGGCCATTCGACTTTGCGGTGGCCTTGTTGATTCTGGGCGTTCCGGTGGGGCTCATCATGAAGCAGCCCGACCTTGGCACCTCCTTGCTGGTGTTGGCTGCAGGCTTGGCTGTGATCTTTTTTGCCGGCCTGAAATGGCGCTGGATTTTGCCGCCAGTGGGCTTGGGGCTGGTGGGTGTGGTGGTGCTGGTCATCATGGAGCCCACCCTGTGCGCAGACGATGTCGATTGGCGGGTGTTGCACGAATACCAACGCCAGCGCATATGCACCTTGTTAGACCCGGCGCGAGACCCCTTGGGCAAAGGCTTTCACATCATCCAAGGGATGATCGCGATTGGTTCGGGCGGCTTTTGGGGCAAAGGCTTCATGCAGGGCACGCAAACCCATCTTGAATTCATTCCTGAGCGCACCACCGATTTCATTTTTGCGGCCTATGGTGAAGAGTTCGGTTTTGTGGGTGGGTTGTTCTTGATCTTCTGGTTCTTTTTTCTGGTGTACCGCGCCTTGGTCATCGCAGCCGAAGCGCCCACGCTGTTCAGCCGATTGTTGGCCGGTAGCATGGCCATGATCTTTTTCACCTACGCCTTCGTGAACATGGGCATGGTCAGTGGCATCTTGCCGGTGGTTGGGGTGCCTTTGCCCTTCATCAGTTACGGCGGCACAGCCATGGTCACATTGGGGTTGGCGTTGGGCATCCTCATGTCGATCGCCAAATCCAAGCAATTGGTGCAATCCTGACGCCCAAACTGTTCTGGCAAGGGGTTTTTGCAGTCCCTACAATGGGCCCATGATTTCACGCGAACCCACCATCGAACGCCTGGCCACGGCCAGGTCCTTGTTGCTCGAGCCTTTTGGGCTGGATGAATCCCACCTGAGCCGGGCTTTGTCGGCCATCAAAGCCCATGCGGTGGACGACGCCGATTTGTACTTTCAGTACACCCGCTCGGAAGGCTGGAGTCTGGAAGAAGGCATCGTCAAAACCGGCAGTTTCAGCATTGACCAAGGTGTGGGCGTGCGTGCGGTGTCGGGTGAGAAAACAGCCTTTGCTTACTCCGATGACATCTCTGAGGCCTCGTTGATGGATGCGGCCATGACTGTCAGAACGATTGCTCAGGCCACGCAGAACAAACGCATCAAGGTGCCCGCACGCCGGATTTCGGCCAGCCGTTCTCTTTACCCCGCGCTCGACCCCATGTCGACATTGGACAGCACGGCCAAAGTCAATTTGCTCGGTCGAGTTGAAAAAATCGCCCGTGCCAAAGACCCGCGCATCGTGCAGGTGATGGCCGGCTTGGCCACCGAATACGACGTGGTCATGGTGGCCCGGGCAGACGGCACTTTGGCGGCCGATGTGCGTCCATTGATTCGTTTGTCGGTCACAGTCATTGCCGAACAAAATGGCCGCCGGGAAGTCGGCAGCAGCGGCGGCGGCGGCCGTTTTGGCTTGGCCTACTTTGACGACGCGATGGTCGAAAACTATGTGCAAGAAGCGGTCTCCGCCGCCCTCATCAACCTCGACGCGCGACCAGCGCCTGCGGGCGAGATGACGGTGGTGTTGGGCAGCGGCTGGCCAGGGGTGTTGCTGCACGAAGCCGTGGGCCATGGTCTGGAAGGTGACTTCAACCGCAAAGGCTCGAGTGCTTTCAGCGGCCGCATTGGCCAGCGCGTGGCGGCCAAAGGCGTCACGGTGCTCGATGACGGCACCATGGCCGACCGCCGTGGCTCGCTGAATGTGGACGACGAGGGCCACGCCAGCCAGAAAAATGTGCTGATCGAAGATGGCATTTTGCGCGGCTACATTCAAGACTCGATGAACGCGCGCTTGATGGGCGTGAAGCCCACGGGCAACGGCCGCCGCGAAAGTTACGCGCACGTGCCCATGCCCCGCATGACCAACACCTACATGTTGGGTGGCGACAAAGCGCCTGAAGAAATCGTTGCCAGCATCAAAAAAGGCCTCTACGCCACCAACTTTGCGGGCGGCCAGGTGGACATCACCAGCGGCAAATTCGTGTTCTCCGCCAGTCAGGCTTATTGGGTTGAGAACGGCAAAATTCTTTATCCCGTTAAGGGTGCCACGCTGATCGGCAGTGGCCCCGAGTCGCTCAAAAAGATCAGCATGATTGGCCATGACATGAAGCTCGATTCAGGCGTGGGGACCTGCGGCAAAGAAGGCCAAAGTGTGCCTGTCGGGGTGGGCCAGCCCACCTTGCGTATCGATGGCCTGACCGTGGGCGGCACCGCCTGAGGCGGGTCATGCACCTCGGGAATGCCCTTGTGCGGCCTGTCAGGAAATGTCATGAACTTGTGATACATTGAATTCATGTCTTTGCGCAACGTCACCTACTTTTTTTATTTTTGGTTCTCAGTCCCCGGCGGACGAGAGGCGAGCGCATAAGCAACCCCATCTCTCGAATCCAACCGCCGGAGCCTCAAAGCCCGGCGGTTTTTTTCATTTCAACGATCCAGGAGCCCACCATGACCCACTCACACAGCACCGCAGAGGCTTGGCCAAGCCATGCCGTTGACCGCACCGGTCAAACCGATGACGAGCGCATCAAGGACATCACCGTACTGCCGCCACCAGAACATTTGATTCGGTTTTTCCCGATTGCTGGCACAGCGACCGAGACCCTGATTGCCAAGACCCGCAAGGCGATTCAAAAAATCGTGCACGGCAAAGACGACCGTCTGCTGGTCATCATTGGCCCTTGCTCCATTCACGACCCCGCAGCGGCCTTGGAATACGCACGCCGGTTGAAGCCCTTGCGTGATCGGTATGCGGACACGCTTGAAATTGTGATGCGCGTTTACTTCGAGAAACCCCGCACCACGGTGGGCTGGAAAGGGTTGATCAACGACCCCTATTTGGATGAAAGCTACCGCATTGACGAAGGCTTGCGCATTGCACGCCAATTGCTGATCGAGATCAACCGCCAAGGCTTGCCGGCGGGCAGTGAATTTTTGGACGTCATTTCGCCCCAATACATTGGCGACCTGATCAGTTGGGGCGCGATTGGTGCGCGCACGACCGAAAGCCAAGTGCACCGCGAATTGGCTTCTGGCTTGTCAGCCCCCATTGGCTTCAAGAATGGCACCGATGGCAACATCAAGATCGCGACCGACGCGATTCAGGCCGCAGCCCGTGGGCATCACTTTTTGTCTGTTCACAAAAACGGCCAAGTGGCGATTGTCCAAACCCAAGGCAACAAAGACTGCCATGTGATTTTGCGTGGTGGCAAAGCGCCCAATTACGACGCCGAAAGCGTGGCGGCCGCTTGCAAAGAACTCGAGGCGGCCAAATTGCCCGCCACCTTGATGGTGGATTGCAGCCATGCCAACAGCAGCAAAAAGCACGAGCGCCAAATCGATGTGGCCAAAGACATCGCCGCACAAATCAGCGCGGGTTCACGCCAAGTGTTTGGCGTCATGGTCGAGAGTCACCTCAAAGATGGTGCTCAAAAATTCACACCGGGCAAAGACGATATGACCCAACTGGCCTATGGCCAAAGCATCACCGATGCTTGCATCGGCTGGGATGACAGCGAAGGGGTTTTGAAGGTCTTGTCAGACGCGGTCAAAGCACGCCGCGCCTGAGCTTCAAAGCGCTTGCAAGGCGGTGAGTATTTGGCTGTGAATGCCGCCAAAGCCGCCGTTGCTCATGCACAGCAAATGATCGCCAGGCCGAACTTGCGCCATCACTTGGGCCAGCACCTCATCGATGTTGGCCCCCACTTGCGCTCGCTGCCCCATGGGCTCGAGCGCGGCTGCGGCATCCCAACCCAAGCCGCCTGAGTGGCAAAAGGCCAGATCGACTTCTTCGAGGCTCCAAGGCAGTTGGGCTTTCATGGTGCCCAGTTTCATGGTGTTGCTGCGAGGCTCGAAAATCGCCAAGATGCGCGCTGCGCCCACTTGCCGGCGCAAGCCGTTGACGGTGGTGCGGATGGCGGTGGGGTGGTGAGCAAAGTCGTCGTACACCGTCACGCCCTTCACCGTGCCGCGCACCTCCATGCGGCGCTTCACGTTTTCAAATGTGGCCAGTGCCTGCGCCGCAACCGAGGGGCTCACGCCCACATGTTCGGCGGCAGCGATGGTGGCCAATGCGTTGAGTTGGTTGTGCACGCCGCCAATGCCCCATTGCACTTGCGCGACCGGTTGGCCCGCTTGCAAGACGGTAAATTGGTTGGGCTCTCCCTCGGCCATGAAATCGCTCACGGTGCTGCCAAAAGTGCGCACCTCGCTCCAGCAACCCTGTGACAGCACGCGAACAAGGCTTTCTTCCAGCCCATTGACCACCACCCGACCTGAGCTGGGAACAGTGCGCACCAAGTGGTGAAACTGGCGCTCAATGGCCGCCAAGTCGTCAAAGATGTCGGCGTGGTCAAACTCGAGGTTGTTCAGAACAGCGGTGCGAGGCCGGTAATGCACAAACTTGCTGCGCTTGTCGAAGAATGCGGTGTCGTATTCGTCGGCCTCGATGACGAAATATTTTCCGCCGCCCAGGCGTGCCGAAACGCCAAAGTTCAAGGGAACGCCACCCACCAAAAACCCCGGGTTCAGACCCGCCTGATCTAACACCCAAGTGAGCATTGAGGTGGTGGTGGTTTTGCCGTGGGTGCCGGCAACGGCCAAAACATGCTGACCTTGCAGCACATGTTCGGACAGCCACTGTGGCCCACTGGTGTAGGGTGCGCCGGCTTCCAAAATGGCTTCCATCAGCGGAAATTTGGGGCTGCCATCGGGCAGGCGAGAGCGGCTGACCACATTGCCAATCACGTACATGTCGGGTTGGAGCGCCATTTGGCCGGCGTCAAACCCTTCGATCAGCTCAATGCCCAAGGCCCGCAACTGGTCGCTCATGGGCGGATATACGCCTGCGTCACAGCCGGTGACCCGGTGCCCTGCTTCGCGCGCCAAGGCCGCCACCCCGCCCATGAAGGTGCCACAAATACCAAGAATATGAATATGCATGTGCCGATTTTAGGTGGCCCAGCCTTGGGACTCGGCGGTGGGCCGTGCACAATCGGCATCCATGAACGATCTTGCCCAAGAAATTGTCGCAACCGCTGCCCGTTTGGTGGTGGAAGAAGGCTTGGCTTTCGGGCCGGCCAAGCTCCGGGCGCTTAAAGAGTTGGGTCTGCCATCGCGCACGCCCTTACCTGCGAACGATGCGCTGGAATCGGAGGTGATGGACTACATCGCTTTGTTTTGCGCTGACACCCAGCCGCACGAGCTATGGGCCCTGCGTGAATTGGCCAAGACCTGGATGCAACGCTTGGCCGAATTTCGCCCGCATTTGGGAGGCGCGGTTTGGCAAGGCTGGGCCACCCGTTTGTGCGACATTGACTTGGCCTTGTTTTGCGATGACCCCAAATCGGCGGAGCTCGCCTTGATCAACCAGAACCAGCGGTACGACGTCCAAACGGTGCGCGGCTTGCACGGCAACGATGTCGATGTATTGAGTTTGCACAGTTTTTGCGAGCCGTTGAAGGAAGATGTGGGGGTTCACCTGCGTATTTACGATTTGGACGATTTGCGCGGTGCGCTGCTGCCCGATGCACAAGGCCGCAGCCCTCGGGGGGATTTGTCTGCCCTTGAACGCCTGTTGGCGGCTTGACGGACAATCTGGTCATGAACGAATCAGGCACTGTTCCATCACGACGCAAATGGCTTTGGGGGGCTGGCGCTGCTGCGACCGCTTTGGGCATGGGGACGGCCCTCTGGCGTTACACCCCTCAAAATGTGCCCGCTTCTGCGGGTCACCCCGTTTGGGCTGAACAGTTCGAAACGCCCGCTGGGCAGGTTTTGCGCATGGCCGAATTTCAGGGCAAGCCGCTGCTGCTGAACTTCTGGGCCACCTGGTGCCCCCCTTGTGTGGAAGAGTTGCCGATGCTGAATGCGTTCTGGAAAGAAAACGCACGGCAGGGCCATCAGGTGGTGCGTTGGCGATTGACCAGCCCAGCGCGGTGCGCCGGTTCATCGACCGACAACCCCTGGGCTTTCCCGTCGGCCTGGCAGGTTTGGCCGGTTCTGAGCTGGGTAAATCATTGGGCAATGTGGCGGGCGGCCTGCCATTTACGGTGTTTTTCAAGGCAGATGGCAGCATTTGGCGACAAAAGATGGGTCAATTGCAGCATGAAGATTTGCGCACGTGGCTTGGCGCGGCCACTTGAAGGTCTGGACAGCCTGACCAGGGGGGTGTTGACCTCTTGGCTGCCGTGATCATTCTTATATTTCAGCGTTTTTGAGCCAACTTAGAGCAGCTTTCGGGGAGTTTGGCTAAAAATTGGTGTAAATTCAATCCATTACATCTGCTTACAGCTGTGGAGGATTTATGGATTTGCGCAAACTGAAAACACTGATCGATTTGGTGTCTGATTCCAACGTCTCGGAGCTCGAAATCACCGAAGCCGAGGGCAAAGTTCGCATTGTCAAAAGCATGGGTGTGGCAGCTCCTGTGGTGATGCAACAAGCCGCAGCCCCTGTCGCGTTGCCCTCCGCCCCTGTGGTGGCCGCCGCGCCAGCCGAGACCGCTGCCGCCCCTTCGGCACCTGCAGCACCCGCCGGTCACGCTGTGAAGTCCCCCATGGTGGGCACGTTCTACCGTTCGTCCAGCCCCGGTGCAGCCCCCTTCATCCAAATTGGCTCGGTGGTGAAAGAGGGCGACACCTTGTGCATCATTGAAGCCATGAAGATCTTGAACGAAATCGAGTCTGACAAAGCCGGTACCGTCACGCAGATCCTGTGCGAAAACGGCCAGGCTGTTGAGTACGGTCAGCCCTTGTTCATTGTCGAATAAGCCACGGGGATTTCATGTTCAAGAAAATCCTGGTTGCCAACCGAGGCGAGATCGCCTTGCGAATTCAGCGCGCCTGTCGCGAGCTGGGTATCAAAGCGGTGATGGTGTATTCCGAAGCCGACAAAGAAGCCAAATACGTCAAGCTGGCCGAAGAAGCGGTGTGCATTGGGCCTGCGGCTTCACCGCTCAGCTATCTCAATATGCCCGCCATCATTTCGGCCGCTGAAGTGACCGACGCCGAGGCGATTCACCCCGGCTACGGTTTTTTGAGTGAGAACGCCGATTTTGCCGAACGGGTCGAAAAAAGCGGCTTCCAGTTCATTGGCCCCACGCCCGAATCCATCCGCATCATGGGTGACAAGGTGTCTGCCAAGCAAGCCATGATTCGCGCCGGCGTGCCCTGCGTGCCCGGTTCTGAGGGCGAGTTGCCCGATGATCCAGTGCAAATTCGCCGCATTGCCAAGTCGGTCGGTTATCCGGTCATCATCAAGGCAGCCGGCGGCGGTGGCGGACGTGGCATGCGCGTGGTGCACACCGAGGCGGCGCTGGTCAATGCAGTGCAAATGACCAAGGCCGAAGCTGGCGCAGCCTTTGGCAATCCTGCGGTTTACATGGAGAAGTTCCTGCAAAACCCCCGGCACGTCGAGATTCAAATTCTGGCTGACAAGCACAAGAATGCGGTGTACTTGGGTGAGCGCGATTGCTCAATGCAACGACGCCATCAAAAAGTCATCGAAGAAGCCCCCGCTCCGGGTATTCCCCGCAAATTGATCGAAAAAATTGGCGAGCGCTGCGTGGCGGCTTGCAAAAAAATCAATTACCGTGGCGCCGGTACGTTTGAATTTTTGTATGAAAACGGCGAGTTCTATTTCATTGAGATGAACACCCGTGTGCAGGTGGAACACCCGGTGACCGAGTGGGTGACCGGTATCGATATCGTGAAGACCCAGATCATGGTGGCAGCAGGCGAGAAACTGCCTTTCACACAGCGACAAATTCAGGTTCGAGGCCATGCGATTGAGTGCCGCATCAATGCCGAAGACCCCTTCAAGTTCACACCTTCGCCCGGACGCATCACCTCTTGGCACATGCCCGGTGGCCCGGGTGTTCGGGTCGACTCGCACGCCTACAACAATTACTTTGTGCCGCCCAATTACGACTCCATGATCGGCAAGCTCATCGTGCACGGCGACACCCGTGAACAGGCGTTGGCCCGCATGCAAACCGCGTTGGCGGAGACGGTCATTGAAGGCATCAACACCAACATTCCTTTGCACCGTGAACTGATGGTCGATGCCAAGTTCATGCAAGGGGGCACCAACATTCACTACCTTGAACACTGGTTGGACCAGCACAAGCGTTGAGCCTGTATGTTTGAGCTGACCTTGCTGTGCCCGGAAGAACGGGTGGATATTCTGAGTGACGCGCTCGATGCGCTAGACGCCTTGAGCGTGTCAGTGGAAGACGCCGATGCCCAAACCCCGGCCGAGCAAGCCCTGTTTGGCGAGCCTGGCATGCCGCCGCCCAAAGAAGGCTGGCAGCGTTCGCGCATGGTGGCCTTGTTTGCTCAAGAATCCGCAGCCCGAGAAGCGGTTCAGTTGTTGTCAGCGCAAGATTTTTTCGCGGGCTGTGCCATGTTGGGCGTCCAGGCGGTCGCCGATCAAGATTGGGTGCGGTTGACGCAGTCGCAGTTTGCACCTGTCGACATCACCCCCGATTTTTGGATTGTTCCGACTTGGCATGAGCCACCGTCACAGGCAAAAACCATCATCCGCTTGGACCCCGGTTTGGCATTTGGCACGGGGACCCACCCGACTACCCGCATGTGTTTGCGCTGGATTGCGCAGCACGGCGTGAGCGGACAGCGTGTTTTGGACTACGGTTGCGGCTCAGGTATTTTGGCTATTGGGGCTGCCAAGTTCGGCGCGCAGACCATTGATGCGGTGGACATTGATGAGGCCGCTGTGACCTCGACCGTTTTGAATGCCGAGGCCAATGGGGCGCGTTTGAGCGCCGGCCTTCCGGACAAAGCTTCGGGGCAATACCAAACTGTGTTGGCCAATATTTTGGCGACACCGCTCAAGGTGTTGGCGCCGCTGCTGTGCTCCTATGTGTCCGCTGGAGGCGCATTGGTGCTGGCAGGCATTTTGGAGCGACAAGCTGAAGAGCTTAAAACGGCTTACGCTCCCTGGATTCAATTGGCCGTGACCGACAGCGAAGACGGCTGGATCCTCATGACGGCAACATCGCCAGCGGCTTGATGGGAGGGGCAAATCTCATGGCCCAAGCCCCGTCAAACAGCGTCACCTCGATCGTCCGGTGTCCGGCCTGTTCCAGCACCTACAGCGTGGTGCCTGATCAACTCAAGATTGCACAAGGTTGGTTGCGCTGCGGACAATGCCAACATGCTTTTGACAGTACCGGTCTGCTGGTGACATGGCCCAAAACGGCCGAGCCTGAAGCCCTTCTGACCTCTGCCCCCGACAGCTCGGGCCGGCTGGTGCTGGACGACTTCCTCAAGCAAGAAGACCGATCGCCTGCGGTGGCCCCCACCGCTGAAATCGTCTCCTCGTTCGAGCAAGCGCTGGCCACTTTCAAGCCTCAGGCCTTGCCGTCAGCCGTTGTGGCTGGGTCTTCCAGCGTAGAAAAAGACAGCGAAGGTGGCAAAGAGGGAGAAGTGGGTCAAGAGCATGGTCAAGAAGATGGCCATGAGGATGACCAAGAAGCCGAAACCCGGCCCGCTCAGCGCCGGTGGTGGGTCACCGCGGGCGCCTTGTTGTTGGCCCTGGCTTTGGCGTTGCAGTGGATGTGGATCGAGCGACGCGCATTGGCCGCAACTGTTCCCTATGCAGACAGCATTTGGCGGGAAACTTGCCGTGCTTTGGGTTGTGAGGTGTCGGCCGCACAAGTGAAAAATGCCATCGTGATCGAAAACTCAAGCCTCACGCCAACCGAGGGCGGCGGCACTTGGCTGACTTGGACATGGCGCAACACCGCCTCTCACGCCGTGCAGGTCCCTGCGCTGGAGTTGACACTGTTGAATGCCCAAAACCAAGCCGTGCTGCGCCGGGTCATCTCTCTTGCTGAGATGGAAGCGCCCGCGTCTTTGTCTGCCGCTCAGGTGTGGAGCGGCAAGCTGCACCTCGTGCCCGTCAGTGGGCCTGTGCCTACGGGCTACCGTTTGTTCAGTTTCTACCCCTGAACCTCTGAACCCGTGAACCCCTAAATCCCATTGCCCTTATCAGGCTTGAAGGACGAAGGCAAAAGAGCAGGGGCGAAAAAAAGCCCAACACTGTTGCCAGTGTCGGGCCTTCTCGCTACGAGCGTCTAACGCTTGAATCAGGGCTTAGCGGCCGAAGGAAACGGCCATGCAGCTTGAGGATTCAGTGTTGTCTGTGCAGCGGGGGCAGCGGGTGCTTTAGATGCCTTCTTTGCAGCAGGTTTCTTAGCAGCCTTCTTCACAGCGGGCTTTTTAGCAGCTGGCTTTTTAGCAGCAGTTTTCTTGGCTGCAGCTTTTTTGGCCGGGGCAGCTTTTTTAGCAGCTGGCTTTTTAGCAGCGGCTTTTTTAGCTGGAGCGGCTTTTTTAGCTGCTGGCTTTTTGGCGGCTACTTTTTTAGCTGCTGGCTTTTTAGCCGCGACAGCTTTTTTGGCTGCTGGCTTTTTAGCGGCTACTTTTTTAGCTGCAGGCTTTTTAGCAGCAACAGCTTTTTTAGCTGGAGCGGCTTTTTTAGCTGCGGGCTTCTTAGCGGCTACTTTTTTAGCAGCAGGTTTCTTGGCCGCGACGGCCTTCTTAGCGGGAGCAGCTTTTTTTGCCGCTACTTTTTTTGCAGTTGCCATGATTTTCTCCTTGATCAAGTTGAGAACTCAACGGAAAGGGAACGCTTGGTGCTTGTTGGATTGCACAAAGCGATCCATGGTGCTGAGGGAAGCCTCAACACCATGAACGCGGAAAAGCCACAAAACCCATCACCCGAAGATGATGGCGTTTGTGGCTGGAGGAAGGGTGTCATTGCAGGGTTGTTCAGAAGATCAGTCCCAGGACAAAGCCCCGCCAGATTGGTACTCGATGACCCGGGTTTCAAAGAAATTGCGTTCTTTCTTCAGGTCAATCATTTCACTCATCCATGGGAACGGGTTTTCTTCGTTCGGGAAAAGTGCCTCCAAGCCAATTTGGGTGGCTCGGCGGTTGGCGATGTAGCGCAAGTAACCTTTGAACATCGACGCGTTCATGCCCAGCACGCCGCGTGGCATGGTGTCTTCGGCATAGCGGTACTCGAGTTCAACGGCTTTCAAGAAAAGTTCTTTGATTTCTGCTTTGAAGTCGGCGGTCCACAGTTGGGGGTTCTCGAGTTTGACAGTGTTGATCAAGTCGATGCCAAAGTTGCAGTGCATGGATTCGTCACGCAGGATGTACTGATACTGCTCAGCAGCACCGGTCATCTTGTTTTGACGGCCCAAGGCCAAAATTTGGGTGAAGCCCACGTAGAAGAACAAACCTTCCATCAGGCAAGCGAAGACGATCAGTGACTTGAGCAAAGTCTGGTCGTTTTGCAGAGTGCCTGTTTTGAAGTTGGGGTCCATGATCACGTTGATGAACGGGATCAGGAACTCGTCTTTGTCGCGGATGGATTTGACTTCGTTGTAAGCGTTGAAGATTTCGCTTTCATCGAGGCCCAGCGATTCCACGATGTATTGGTAAGCGTGGGTGTGGATGGCTTCTTCGAAGGCTTGGCGCAACAAGAACTGGCGGCACTCAGGTGCCGTGATGTGGCGGTAGGTGCCCAATGTGATGTTGTTGGCGGCCAAGGAATCGGCGGTGACAAAGAAGCCGAGGTTGCGCTTGACGATGCGGCGCTCGTCTTCGGTCAGACCATTGGGGTCCTTCCACAAGGCGATGTCACGGTTCATGTTCACTTCCTGCGGCATCCAGTGGTTGGCGCAGGTGGCGAGGTATTTTTCCCAAGCCCATTTGTATTTGAAAGGCACCAACTGGTTGACGTCGGTTTGGCCATTGATGATGCGCTTGTCAGCGGCATTCATGCGGCGAGGGCTGGATGTGGGAGATGCGGCAGCAGACGCTGTTGATGCATCAGCGCCAGAAAAAGGAGGCATCGCAGTTGGCGATGTTGGTTTGACTTGATCGTCCCAGGACAACATAAAAAATTCCAGTTCTCAAATTATGAAAGCAAGTGCGCAAAATGAAAAGAGTGGAAGCCCTTTTTTCGATCTGCGACACCGTGAAGTGTTGCTCAATTGCATCGCACTTTGCATGTCACAGCAAAGTGCGATGTTTTTCGAATTACTGGCAAGCCTCACAACCGACATCATCGATCGCTGAAAACTTCACATCAGTGGCCGGCGAGCTGTTCATCTGAGCAGGCACTGCAGCGTCCATCGCGCTCATGCCCGATGTGGGGGCGCCCGAAGACACCGCGTTGTGTGAACCGGCTTGCACCGTCGATTTCTCAACTTGCGTTGCGCTGGATGTGCGCAGGTAGTAGGTGGTCTTCAGACCGCGCAACCACGCCAGTTTGTAGGTGTCGTCGAGCTTCTTGCCCGATGCGCCCGCCATGTAAATGTTGAGCGATTGCGCTTGGTCAATCCACTTCTGGCGACGTGCCGCAGCTTCCACCAACCAGGTGGTTTCGACTTCGAAAGCGGTCGCATAGAGGGCTTTGACTTCTTGCGGCACGCGGTCGATTGGGCGCAAAGAGCCGTCGAAGTGTTTCAGGTCCATGACCATCACGTCATCCCACAGGCCCAGACGCTTCAGGTCGCGCACCAAATAGCTGTTGATGACCGTGAACTCGCCGGACAAGTTGGACTTGACGGACAAGTTTCCAAAGCAAGGTTCGATCGAGGCATCGACGCCAATGATGTTGGAAATCGTGGCGGTGGGGGCAATGGCCACGCAGTTGGAGTTGCGCATGCCGTCTTGTGCAATTTTCTTGCGCAGGCTGTCCCAGTCGAGGGTGGACGAACGGTCGACCTCGACATAGCCACCGCGTTCACGTTCGAGCAAGTTGAGGGTGTCCAGCGGCAAGATGCCTTGGTCCCACAACGAGCCTTTGTAAGTGGCGTACTGGCCGCGCTCTTTGGCCAACTCGGTCGATGCCCAATAGGCGTAGTAGCAAATCGCTTCCATCGACTGGTCGGCAAATTCCACCGCCGCTTGCGAGGCGTAAGGAATGCGCATTTCGTACAGCGCGTCTTGGAAACCCATCAGACCCAAGCCCACGGGGCGGTGACGCATGTTGGAGTCGCGGGCTTTTTTGACAGCGTAGTAGTTGATGTCAATCACGTTGTCCAGCATGCGCATGGCGATCGTGATGGTCTGCTTCAGTTTCTCGTGGTCAATGACTTTGCCGTTGCCGCTGTCTTTGAGGTGGCGCGACAAGTTCACCGAGCCCAAGTTGCAGACCGCAGTTTCGGTGTCGCTGGTGTTCAGGGTGATTTCGGTGCACAAGTTAGAGGAGTGCACCACGCCGCTGTGCTGTTGTGGCGAGCGGACATTGCAAGGGTCCTTGAAGGTGATCCAAGGGTGGCCGGTTTCAAACAGCATCGACAGCATCTTGCGCCACAGGTCGGTGGCGGGCACTGTTTTGCTGGGCTTGATTTCGCCACGGGCAGCTTTTTGCTCATAAGCCACATAGGCTTTTTCAAATGCCAGGCCGAACAAGTCGTGCAAATCAGGTACATCAGAAGGCGAGAACAAAGTCCAGCTGCCTTTTTCCATGACGCGGCGCATGAACAGGTCGGGAATCCAGTTGGCCGTGTTCATGTCGTGGGTGCGGCGACGGTCATCGCCGGTGTTCTTGCGCAATTCCAAGAACTCTTCGATGTCCAAGTGCCAGGTTTCCAAATAGGTGCAGACCGCACCTTTGCGTTTGCCACCTTGGTTAACGGCCACGGCGGTGTCATTGACCACTTTGAGGAAAGGCACAACGCCTTGTGATTCGCCGTTGGTGCCTTTGATGTGGGAGCCCATGGCGCGAACGCGGGTCCAGTCGTTGCCCAGGCCGCCTGCAAACTTCGACAACAAGGCGTTTTCTTTGATGGACTCGTAGATGCCATCCAGATCGTCGGGCACCGTGGTCAGGTAGCAGCTGGACAATTGCGAGCGCAAAGTGCCGCTGTTGAACAGGGTGGGTGTCGAGGACATGAAGTCGAACGACGAGAGCACTTCGTAGAACTCGATGGCACGGGCTTCGCGGTTGATTTCGTTGAGCGACAGGCCCATCGCGACGCGCATGAAGAAGGCCTGAGGCATCTCGATGCGTTGCTTGCGGACGTGCAAAAAGTAACGGTCATACAGGGTTTGCAAACCGAGGTAGTCGAACTGCAAATCGCGTTCGGGCTTGAGCGCCGTGGCCAGTTTCTTCAGGTCAAACTGCAGCAGTTTTTCATCGAGCAGGTCGTTGTCCACGCCTTTTTTGATGAACTGGGGGAAGTAGTTGATGTACTCCTCGGCCATTTGGGCTTGCGTCACTTCTTTGCCAAAAATTTCTTTGGCGATGGTGTGCATCAGCAAACGCGCGGTCACATAGGTGTAGTCCGGGTCTTTTTCGATCAGGGTGCGTGATGCCAAGATCGAGGCTTTGTAAACCTCTTCCATCGGCACACCGTCATACAGGTTGCGCATGGTTTCAGCCACGATGGGGTCGGGGCTGACGTCTTTACCCAAACCAGCACAGGCGTTCACCATCAAGGATTTGAGGTAATCCAGATCAAGGGCCACACGCTGGCCGCCGTCGATGACATGCAAGCGTGGCTCGGCGGGTGTGGCGGCCGCTTGCTGTTGTTGTGCGCGCTCTTGTGTGCGACGCTCGCGGTACAACACATAAGCACGGGCCACTTCGTGGTTGCTGCTGCGCATCAAGCCCAATTCGACTTGGTCTTGCACGTCTTCAATGTGGAAAGTGCCGCCGCCTGGGCGTGAGCGCACCAACGCGCGCACCACGTTTTGCGTCAATTCTTCCACCACTTCACGCACGCTGGCAGAGGCGGCGCCTTGGGTGCCATGCACAGCCAAAAAGGCTTTCATCAACGCCACTGCAATCTTGTTCGGCTCGAACGACACCACGGCGCCGTTGCGTCGGATGATCTGGTAATGCGCCAGTGTCTGGGTGGTCGGGGTGCTGCTGTGTGAGGCGGTGGGCTGGTGCATTTGCCCGGTAGAAGTTGTCGAGATGTTCAGATCGGTTTGCATGGTCATTTTCTTTAGTTTTTGGATCGCGTTGAATCTGGAATTTGCCGCTTGAACGGGCGTCAAATTGAATTGTGAAAATTT
>JACCDN011117404.1_pt1 | contig 19412 bp, 19 predicted proteins | sample 7441691 | NCBI WGS metagenome assembly JACCDN01 (sample SAMN15323439, study PRJNA562643) | freshwater metagenome | isolation source: river surface water | place: USA:Blue River Watershed | collected 2017-08-16 | reverse complement strand
TAATTTTTCCAACCAATTCTTCTGTAACTTCATCTAAAAATTCAGGAATAACCAGTCTTTTTAATGGATTTAAACAATAACACCACTCTTCAAACATCTGTGAAGGTGTTTCTACAAAATCTCTTTGACAAGCTGTTCCTGATAAACAAGCAATATTATTAGTTGATGACATATTATGCATTAAATGTCCAAATTCGTGAAAATATGTTACCACGTTATCAAATTCAACATTTAATTTAGGATCAAAGTTACAAACAATAGCACTAATTGGTAAATTAAACTGTGATTTTCTAATAAAAGTAAACATTGCTGCATGATTATATTTACCTTGTCTGGGAAACAAATCTAAGTAAAAATAACCAAGTGGATTAGATTTATTTAAATCTGTTGAATCGTACACACAAAATAATTTAATATCCGAGCTGTATAATGCACTGGGATTTTGTTCTGTAACATCAACAAATACAAAACCCAATAATTCTTGATAAATAGAGAAAATTCCATTAGTAACTGATTCAATTGTAAATAATTTCTTCAAATCTTTCATATCTAATTTTGATTCTCTTTCTGTATAAATCCTTGAATAATATGTACTATCATATGTTTCAATTGATTCTAAACCATCTAGTTCAAATGCTAATTGTTTTAATTTATCAATATCTGTTTTAGCCAATGGTTTAATTAATTCTAATAATTTATTTAAAAAACCCATTACATTTGTTGAATTTTTGGCCATTTCCAATTGTAATTTATAATCAGAATGTGATTTAAATCCAAATAATCTTGCTTTTTCTTGTCTTAATTTAATACTTCCATTTAAAATAGGTAAATTTGTTTCTAAGCATCTCCCACCCATTAATTCACCCATTATTTTTCTTGTTTGTCTTACTTTACAATATTCCATTATTGGTATATAGTCAGGATATTGAAGTTTAATTTTATATTGAGATTTTTCACTATCAAAACGATTGATTAACCAATCCTCTTCCATTCCTTCTAATTCTTCTAAACTAAAATATACTTCTGTATTCACATTAGCTAAATTTGCCGAATAATCAGATGAATTAGTTACTAATTGTTTGTTAATTTCTTTGCTTAATTCATATTTATCATCAGGTAAACCTAATCCTAACATTTCATAACCAATAATTGTGTTTTCAATGTATTTTTGTTTTTCTAAATTTAATGAATCTTTTTCAGTTTTATATTGATTATTATAATAATGTGAAATTACTTTATAAATGTCCTTTCTCATTGACTCTTCAATAGTAAAACTTGCAATTTCTTTTTGTAATTCTACTGATTTATTTCTAATTTCCTCATCTGGATGTAATTGGTCAAAATTTAATAATGCTTCTTGTAAAGAATATTTTGACATTTCTTCATCTGCTTTTTCAAAACAATTATTATAGGTTAATTGGTTTAAATCTAAATTAGCAACTTCATCATTTAATTTTTTAAGTAAACTACAATAATTGTTTTTAATTTCAACTAACTTGGTAACATTCAAGTTTGTAAAATCTAATAAATTTGGATTCATCTAATTAATAATCTTTTTATATAAATAAATCTTTAACTATAAAAATTTCTATCTTTTTATTTAAATTCTGGATTCCATGAATTTATTCCTTTAATAAAATTATCAACAAATTCATCTGATTGTGATGAATTAAATCCAAATCTTGTATGTTCAAAATCAATTATCCAAATATTTTCATCCAAATCAATAATAAAGTTATAACCGGTAATATCAGGATAAACAATATTATTTTTCTTTAATGTTTCAATAATTTTTCTAATTTGATTAATAATGTTATTTGGTACAGATTCAAAAGATTCACCATAAAAATCTACAATCGTAATTCCATTAATTTTTTCTATTTGCATTATTTTTCTTTTACTATCATAATTTATAATTTTTGGAACATTAAGAATGTTTAAGTGTTCTATATAATTATGCATATTGTATTCATGTAAATCAACATTTGATTTTGTAAAATAATTACTATTTGAGTTGTTGGATTCCATTGTTTTTAATATAAAAAATAATATTAAAACATAATATCAATTTTTTTAATAAACAATTAGTTAATATTATATATAAATAAATTAATGGATAAAATATATTTCGAAATAAAATATCCAAGTTATTTGTTAAGTAATTTACCAAGTACTGTAAATAGTCTTAAAATTAATTTGGAAGAATATCAACAAATAAATAATTTACCTTCAACTATCACACATTTAATTTTAGGAAAATATTTTAATCAACAAATAGATAATTTACCAACTTCTATTGTTAGTTTAGAATTTGATAATACATTTTACAAATATGATACGTATAGTCATTTTGATAAATTATTAGAAAATCTTCCAAGTAGTATTACACATTTAACATTACCTGATTCTTATAATATTGAATTAAACGGGTTACCTAACTCGCTAACACATTTGGTATTTGGAGGATATTATTCTAAATCAATAAACAATTTACCAAACAGTATTAAAGAATTAACATTTGAATATATTATATTGCGAGATTCTGATGGTAAATTATCTGATTATCAATATCCAAATATAAGGAAAGTTCCAATAGATAAATTACCAACAAATTTAGAAAAAATATCAATTGTAAACGTTTATTCCGGAACAATAGTATTGGAAAAAAACAGTAAATATTCTTTATTAGAAATGTTTAATAAACTAAATGAAATTTCTTATTTGATAGAAAGATTAAAAAAAATTCAATTTATTAAAGTTTTACCACAATTTTATTTTAATGAAATAATAAATAATGAAGAACTTAAAAAAGAACAAACTAATTTAAAAGAAGAAATATTATTTAATCAAAATAAATATAGTTTTAATTTAGAACTATTTGAACTAGAATATTTTCTTAATGACAATAATTATATAAAAAATTGATATTTATTACTAATATATTAGTTATTATATATATAATTAGTTAGCAAATAGATAAAAATAATAAATGGACTATTTTAATAAGACACTGTTTGAATTAATTGAATTCAAGTTTGAAAATGATATGTTAAAACAATTTGATATTACATCTAATCCTAGTTTTATTGACACATGGATTGGATTCAAATTAAAAGAGTTATTTAATAACTTTATTAAGGAATATGAAAAAATTAACTGTTCTAATAATGATTTTGATTATACAGTTGAGTATTGTTTTACTCAAATTTATAAAAAACTTTATTGTAAAGAAACTGTTGTTATATTTAATGAAAGTTTAGTTTTATTTCTTGAAGATTCAGATGCAAATTCAGATTTATTTGATTCATTCTATGATATTAAAAAGTTTATTCAACAAATTCCTTATATTAGTTGTAAAGAAGATTTAGCTGAAGAGTTTAATCTTGAATTTGAAAATTATGCATTAATGGAAGATAATATTGAAGACTTTGGAGATAATGAATTTGAAGATGCAATTTTATATTTTGAAAAGCTTAAAAACACTTTTAGATGTAAGAATAAAACTGGATTTGAATATTATGATAATTTACAAGAAAGATATTATCAAATTTTAGAATCTGAATTTGGCGTTCAACATGAAAATATCCCTGATTCATGGAACAAAACTATTTAATTTTTTATAAATATTTATTTATTAAAAAACTAAGTTTAGTTAAATTAAATTAACTTACAAATCTATCTCTAATGTTTTTTTCTATTTGACCCATAGGCATTAAATCAATTTCATTTAATAATTGTTCTAAATCTCTTTTGTAAATAGTTTTTTTAAGTTCTGAATCATATCCATATAATTCAATTTTAAATTCTGGTGATTTAATATAAGTAATTTTAACATTTCTTTCTGTTAAATTTCTTTTATACTTGTTAGAATACAATTTAAAAAATTCTAATTCATCTTTATTACCATAAACTTTGATTTCACGATAATTTGCTCCACCATTTTGTCTTACACATAAATATGAACCAATAGCACAACCTAATTTTGTATAATACATCTTTTATATATAATAAATAAATATTTTATATAAAAAATTAAATTTAAAAAAATTATTTAACTACAACAATATCTTTTTTAGTTGAATCAGTAATCAAAGGAACATTAGTTATAGTAGCTTTTGTACTATTCATAATATTATCTTTAATTCTTTTGTAATTGTCTTTGGGTATTTCACAGTTATTATATAAAGTTGTTTTTAATTTTGTATCTACTATTTTCATAAATTCTGTATTTCTTTTTCCAAAATCATCTTCACCGTAATATTTATTTATTTCTCTGTATAATTTCATTGTTGCATTTTTGTAAACATGTTTTTCTGTTTGTAATATTTCATCAAACTTATCTTCATTCATTTCTTTTAAATTATTAATTTGTTCCATAATAGTGTTGTAAGCTGATTCAGATAATTTCCAATCACTATCTTCATAACACATATATTTTTCTCTGTTTCTATCTGACATATAAATATTCTGAAATTCAGGAAATTTAGGGTTAAAGTGAATTAATTTAAGTAGTTCTTCATACAATTTAACTCCTCCAATAAAAGGGTTAAATATAGTTTTGAGAATTGTTACATAGTCAATCTTAGATAAATCTTCTTTACCAAAGTTAACTAGTTTGTCAGATGGAATAATTATATTGTTAACTGTATTATTATTATTAATTGTGTTGTTTGAATTAATATTCTTTGTAATTACATTTTTAATCTTTTCGTCATAAGTTTTATTACTTTCTTTTAATTTGTTTTCTAATTCTTTAATTTGTTTTTGTAAGTTTTTATTACTTTCTTGTACTGTTTTATAGTTGTTTTGTAAGTTGTGATTACTCTGTTGAAGCAATTCAAAGTTTTTTAATAACAAGTTAAATTTTTCCTCCTTCTCTATTAAATTATTAAAAATTTCTTCCTTTTTATCTTTGTCTAATTTTCTAACTTTACATCTGTCCTTAAGATGTCTTTGAAGTGTATATATAGTAGTAAAAGATTTATAACAATACTTACAAGTTGTTAAAGATTCAATATCAATATTATTATTAACATTTTCCACTTTTTCTTGTTGTTTTGGTAATTTCGGTAAATTATGATAAATATTGGTTATTTTATGGTCAAAATTGGTAAAAATCGGTATTTGCTCAATTATTAAATTTGTTTTTGGTTTACATGGTTTCTTTTTATTTTCAGTATGGTCAATATAATGTGATTTTTGTTTAAATTGTTTTGAACATATAGGACATATATAATTTACCATTATATTACTATTTTAAATTAATTATACTATATATAAAAAATTTTATTTTTAAACTTTCCGTTAATAATTACCGGATTTTTAAATATTTTTACCGTTTTTCTGGTAAATTTCGTTATTTTTTCCGTTAATTATTGTCACCTTATCTCCTCACTATTTCTCTTTTTATTCTTCTTATTTACTTTCTATACTAAAATATAGGTATTTTTAATTTGAGAGAGTTGAGGGTGAAAAATAAGTAAAAATTTTTAAAAAAGTGAAAAAGTTTACTTTTTTGTGTTAAAAAAAAAATTTATTTTTTAAAATTTGTTAAAACCTTAAAAGTAAACAAGTATACTAATTAATAAAATTTTTTACTTACATCCTCGTGTAAAACCCTGCTAGCGCATTTAAAAAAAATAAAATGTATAATAATAAACTAATATAATATTAAACTTGTTAGTAAAAAAAATTTATTTTTTAAATTTGTCAAGAATAGTTTTAAAGTCTTTATTCATAATATCGGTAACTTCTGAGATAGCGGCTTGATTAAGTGGATTAAGTAATAAATAACTAACATAAAGGAATTCTTTTTTGAAAGAGCCTTTAGTTCTAATCAAACCCCAAAACATACTTGATTCACCGGAAATTTTAATAAAATCAAATCTGATATAGCGATTATTACCATTTTCATCTTTAACGTTATGGGTATAATAATTTTTACATTTTGAATTTGACCAAACTAAATTTAAATTAGCATCTAAACCAGCAATAAGATCAGGTAATACAGCCATATTACCAATTGAAAGTGCTATTACTTTTGAAATATCAGATATAAGCTCTTTAATATCAACTTTAATATCAACAGAATTAATTTCTCTTTCAAACTCATTAAAAGTGTTTCCAAAACCCCACAAAGGAATTAAATCAGAATTTAAGGCTTTTCTTTGATTATCAATATCTTCTTTTTCTTTCTTTAATCTATTTTCTTCATCTAATAATTTTTGTTGTTTATCAGTATATTCTTTTTTAATTTTATCGTTTTCTTTAGTTATTTCTCCAATCTTTAACTTGACTTTATCTTCAGCCTTTTTAATTTTGTTTTTAGTTTCTTCTTCTATTTTATTAATTTGTTCTTTAGTTTCTTTTTCTATTTTATTAATTTGTTCTTTAGTTTCTTTTTCTATTTTATTAATTTGTTCTTTAGTTTCTTTTTCTATTTTTTTAACTTTTTCTTCAGCTTTAATAACTTTATTATTTGATTCAAGTTCAATTTGTTTTATTTTTTCTTGAATAACATTAACATGTTGATTAGCAGTTTTAATTTGATTTAAACAGTCTTGTTCAATATTTTTAATTTTTTCTTGATAATGACTTTCAACTTGATTAATTTTGCCTTGGAATTCTTGATCTAACTTATCTAAAGCTGCAAATTCAATATCATAAATAGTAACTAAATTTTTACAGTGAGAATAGGATAAATATTTGTGTGAATCAAAACTAGGTATTTGTCTGTTATTATAACCAATAGCATCAGTAAATTTATTATGATATTTAACATAAACTAGTTCATTATTAACACTACATAAACTACATGTATATTCATCATAACAGGTAGTAAATATACCATCACGAACATAAATAATTTTACCAGTATCTAAACAACCAATACATTTAAAGTGTTTTAAACACGCGCGAGCCTTGATAGCTGCATCAGGAAAATATTGTTCCATTTTTTTTATATCATCTTCAATTGCTTTATTTGCCATTTCTAAAGCCAAATTTTGAATATCTTTTGGATTAATCATAATAATATACCTACAATAGATAAAAATATTGATTTATAAATTAATAAAAATTATCTTTTTGAAGTACTAGATGATTATATTGAAGAATTAGAATGTTATGAAATTGATTGTAAAATATAAGATACTATATTGAATTATAGTTGTTGTTTTACTTTATATAAATTAGAATAATTTATAGTTTTTATAACCATAACAAAATAAATTTAGATATATAAATATATATAATGTCTCAAATAATTCCTCCATTATTATTATATTTTTATTCACCTTTTTCGATGGAAGGTTCAAGTTTAAATAATGGTAAGTTAAATAGTTCATTTTATAATACTTATAATTCAATTTATGGAACATCTACAGCAATTCAACTAAATAATAAACCTACAAGTTTTAGCAATAATTCAATTTGTAGTACGTTTAATGCATTTTCTACATTATATTTAACAAATACGAATAGTATATTATCAAATCCAATAGGAAATTCAACAGTAAAAAGCACATATTTAAAAGTTCAACAAGCAGGAATTCTTTATACATATGCAGGATTAATAATGTTTAATATATATGATTCAAAAGGTTTTAATTATGGTTCAATATTTTTATCAATAAAGGGTCCATCATATTCAACAAAGTTAGATAGTCATGGCTTTACATTAGATCCAATATCAAAGTTAACAGTATTATATGGTGATGGTTATTATTATTATTTAAATAAACCAATTATAAATAATTTATATAATACTGTAACTTTAGAAATAAATAATGGAATAAGAACAATGATAATTCCAGAAGACCCTACAGGATTATATACACCAATTTTTATAAATTCAAATACAAAAACATTTACACCATTATTATATTATCCAACATTACAAACAACTTTTAAAAATACTGATATTGAAGTAGAAGAATATAATTTTTATTCTCCAATATATTTAGATAAAGCATTAACAGTTAGTTTTGGACAATTTAATATATTATCAATTATTAATAAAAATATATTTAATACAAATATTTATGATGGTTTATTTTTTGAATTATATTCTGTAGAAAATGTTAGTCCATTAATTGGTTCTGGTAATATATTTACATTAGCTTTTGCAATTAACTATGAAATTGGTTCTATTGGTTATACTAATGCACCTGGCTCAAAGTATCCACAAATTGTTTTATATGCTGATAATGATTTTGAATATTTAAATTCAATTGCTAATGCACAAATTGAAAATACTATTGTTGCTGAAATTAATCCCGATACAACAAGAACAGTTTATATTCCTCCTAAACCTGCAAATTATAAACCTCCAGAATTAAAGTATCCACCAAACGAAATATTACCAACTGGTATTATTTATAATAAATTTTATGTTGAAACAACTAATAATTCTGTAACTTTTGATACAATAGCTGAAACACAAAATATTACATTATTTTCAAATATTTATGATTCATATAATCCAATTACTAACACTTTTGGTAATTTAATTGGTAACTATATGACATTTAATTTTATAATAAATCAGAATAGTAAAACATATACAGCAACATTAGGTTATATTAATTTTATTAATAATAGTTGGATAAGTATTGCTTATATAGTTACAAATGGATTAGATAAAGTAGGTTCTTTAGTTAATAATTTACATATATCAAGTTCAATTTTAACAGCATCAAATGAATTTACATATAATGCTTATGTTGTTGATATTAAAACTTTTGTAGGATTTAGTTTATTTAGTGTTGGTTATGTTATTTAATATATTTTTCATTCATAAAATAATTATAATATATATATAAATATTATAATGGCTCAAATTATTCCTCCTTTAGAATTATATAATTATTCTCCTTTTTCAATGGAAGGTACAAGTGTAAATAATGGTAAATTAAATAATTCATTTTATAATACATATAATTCAATTTATGGTACTTCAACTGCTATAAAATTAAATATTCCAGCTACAAATTTTAATAATAATTCAATTTGCACTACCTCTAATTATTTTGCAACATTATATTTTACAAATACAAATGATGTTTTATCAAATCCTATTGGAAATGCTACATTAAAAAGAACATATTATAAAACTCAGCAATCAAATATTTATTATACCTATTCTGGTATAGGTATGTTTAATATTTATGATTCATTTGGATTTAATTATGGTTCATTAATCTTTTGTATTAAAAATCAAAATTTTGAAACATTATTTGATACTCATGGTTCATTATCTGATTCAATAATTGAATTTTGTATAATTCGTGGTGATGGTTATTATAATTATCTTAATAAACCTTTTTTCATAAATCAATATAATACTATTAAAGTAATTATTCAAAATGGTATTAGAATAATTAATATTCCATCAGACCCAAGTGGTAAATATATACCTTTTTTTATTGCAGATTCTATTAAATCGAATATTCCTTCTATTTATTTTCCTGTATTTCAAACTACATTTGAAAATAAAGATTTACAAATGGAAGAATATAATTTATATTGTCCTCTTTATTTAAATAAATCTTTAAATATTAATATTGGTCAATCGAATATTTTATCAATTATTAATAAAAATATTTTTAATTCAAATGTATTTGATGGTATGTTTTTAGAATTATTTTCTATTAATAAATCAAATTCCTTAATTCAATATGGTAATATTCTTGGACTTACATTTAGTAATAATTATCAAACTGGCTCTGTTGGTTTTACTAATGAACCAGGAACTACTTATCCAGTTATTGTTTTATATTCTGATAATGATTTTGAATATTTATATCTTAATGTAGATGGTATTGTTCAAGTTTCTAATACATTTGTTATTCAAGTTAATTCTGATACAACTAGAACTATTTATTTACCACCAAAACCAGTTAATTATATTACTCCCACTATTATTTATCCACCAAATTATATTAAAGAAAAAGTTATTTATAACAAATTTTATGTACAAACACCTAATAATTCTGTAACATTTGGTACATCAGCTAATGTTCAAAATATTACTTTATTTTCTAATATTTATGATAGTTATGATTCAGATACAAATCAATTTGGTAATCTTATTGGAATTTACATGATATTTAATTTTATTTTAAATCAAGATAATCAAACTTATACTGCTACTCTTGGTTATATTAACTTTTTAAATGATGAATGGATTAATATTGCTTATGTTTTAAATAATGGTTTAGATAAAATTGGTTCTCCTACCTGTGGATTAAATATTACTAGTACTATTATTACAGCTAGTCCTGGATTTACTTATAGTGCTTATCTTGTTAAAATAAAAACGTTTGTTGGTTATAGTATATTTAATGTTGGTTATATTGTTTAATTTAATAAAAATTGATAATTATATGTAATAATTAATATTATTATTCAATTATATATATTAATAAAATGAACACTATCATCAAACAAAAATTAGAATTATTAGAAAAACCAAATATTTGTGATTACACAGATAAAGATTGTGTAATATGTTTACAATCTCTTGAATCGGGATTATTAACTGAACAAGAAAAATTAGTTCAATTACCATGTAAATGTGGTAATTCCATTTATCATACTGAATGTATACAAAAATTAGTTTTATCACGTTATAATGATAATTGTTATCCTTATTCTGTTTGTCCTTATTGTAATCGTAATTATCAATTATTTACTAATGATGAATTATCAAAGTTAGAAAAAAATATATATGAAATTAATAGAAGAATAACAAATAAAATTTTGTGTGATAGAAATTTTAATGTATTTGTAATGTTTGTACATGTGGTATTTAATTCTATTTTAAATATTATTTTAATAAATTTAAATGATGATAGCAATATTAATGAAATGTTTAGTCATGGATTGGAAAAAGCAATATTAACTTCTGGTCACTTGGCTAAAATATTTTTAAATATTGCTTTATTTGGTTATGTACCAACAACATTAGATAATATTGATTTATTGCTTTTAACAAGTTATTTTTGTCAAAGCCTATTATTTGGTGTTACAATGATTTTACAAGATTCAATTATCTATTCAAAATATTTAATTATGAAAAAAATATATATTGTACAGTTTGTTTTAGTTGGAATATTATTATTTAAAAAAATTAAAAACTTTATTTACAACAATTAAAAAAATTATTACGAATTATAAGCAAGCCCACCCATTCCACTTAAAATTCTTAAAACATTATAACTTGTAGCATAATCATTAAAATTCATATTTTCTCTATTTGAAGAATTTGGAATATAATTATAATTAAATTCATCATCATTAATTTCTTCATTATCATAATGATTAGTTTGTTTTTTATCTTCATTATCATCAATACCAATTAATTTGTTTTTTACTTTTTCACATATTAAAGGCATTAATAATTTTTTTCTACACATTGCACAATTTTTTATTTTAACAATGCATTTAATACAATACTCGTGACCACATTCAGTCTTAACTTCTTTTCCTCTATCATAACAGATAATACAAAGGTTTTCATCATCTGAGCTGTCCATAATAAAAAAATAAATAAGATATTATTATAAATTTGTTTTTAAGTTAAAAAAATTGATAATATTATATATAAAGATATAAATTGTATAAAATAACTATTATTATATGAATAAAATTAAACCAACACAATTATATAATATTATAACAACAAATGATTTTGGTAAATTAGAACAATTTTTTAATGAAAATCCAGATTTTGATATTCACCATAAATTATCAATTGGTAAAAAATATGCTATGTTAGAGCAAGCAGTTGCAAGTTTATCAAATGATTGTGCATTATTATTAATGAATAGAATGGAATCAAATTTATTAGAATTGATAAATAAATATGCAAATTTTATTATATCTAATGGAAATATTATAATATTTAATTACTTTGACTTATTATTTAATAGATATTTAGATGAAAATGGTAATTTAGAAGTAATTAAAATTATAATAAGTAGAATATTGCAAAATCCAAAAATAGTTAACATTGAAAAGACACAGGAATATATTAAAATTAGTGCTAATTATATAAATGGTTCAAATGACTTTGATTTTGTTATTCACATATTAAAGCTTTTAATATATAGTTATAAATCTTCATCTATGGTTTTAACTAAATATTTTATAAATTTAATAAATGATTATTTAATTAATAAAATAAAAACAAATAAAGATTTTATGAATAATTTAGAAAATTTAATAATTGGATGTAAATATGATTTTGTAATAATGTTAATTGAATTTTATAATAAAAATAATTTTAACTTGGATGAGTTTTATGCAAAAATAATTACTTGTAATGAGACTATTATTAAAAAAACAGCAAATTGTTTTAAAGATATTAATCTAAGTAATAAAGTTTATCTTAACAAAATAAGATATACATATAATTTTGATGAAAAAAATTTCTGGAGAAGTAAAAAACAATATTCATTGGCATTTTTATTAGTAATTAATAATTTATACAATGAAAAAAAACATTCTAAATTAGATGTATTTAAAAATAATAACTTTGAAACAGAATTATTAAATTTATTAGATGAAACTCAATCACAAATAGATGATAATTCACGTAATAATTTCTTATTTTTTGGTGTTCTAAAAACTTTACAATCTGTTAATTTGGATTTTGAGTGTATTAAACACTGGAGTCAACAGCCATTATATTATTTTTTTGGAGAAAATAATGATGATGTAATTACACCAAAAATTAAAGAACTTAAATCGTATTTTACTGATAATATTTATAATAAATTGCTTGAAATAAATGAATTAGCTTTTGCTAATATAAATAATTATGTTGAATATATAAATAAATCAGAATATAAATTTATAGCTAATGTTAATAACAATGAATATATAAATAAAATGCAACCAATTTATCAATCAAATAAAGAAGCTATTCAAAGAATGAGAAATGTAAATTAATTTTTATATAAAAACTTATTAATATATATTTATTAATAATGAATAAAATAAGACAATCACAATTATATAATATTATTTCTAATAATGATTTTATTAAATTAGAACAATTTTTTAATGAAAATCCTGATTTTAATTTACATCATGAATTATCTGTTGGTAAAAAATATACTATTTTAGAACAAGCAGTTTTTAGTCAGTCAAATGATTGTGCAATAATTCTAATGAATCGTATGAAATTAAACGAACTAATAAGTATATATGGTAATTTAATTATAAATTATGGAACTAATTCAATGTTTAATCATTTGGATAAGTTAATTAATGAATATATTGAACAAACTGAAGATATAAAAATAATTAAACCAATAATTTTTAGAATAATTGTTTGTTCAAATAAAATTGGAATTGTAAAAAAACAAGAATATATTAATATTTTTGTAAATTATATAAATAATTCAAGTGATTTAGATTTTTTTGAAAAAATATTAAATAATTTAATTAGTCAAAAAAATACAATTCCATTAAATGTTATTACTTTATTTTTTAATTCTATAAATAATTTATTATTACAACAATTAACAAATAATCATGAATTTAAAACTCAATTTGAAAACTTAGTTAATAATTCAAAGTTTGATTTCACGATTTTATTAATTGAATTTTATAATACTAATAATATTGATTTAGATGAATATTATGCAAGTATTATTATGAGAGGTGAACAAGTTATAAAAAAAACAAATAAATATATTAAAAATATTAATCTTAACAATAAAGTAAAAATTAATCAAATAAAAAATTATTATTATGATTATTTTAACAAACCAAGTGATGAAGATTTTTATGAAGGAGAATTATAGAAAAGTAAAAATCAATATTCATATGCTTTTATATATGTTATAAAAAATTTGTATAATGAAAAAAAACATAGTAAATTAGAATTATTTAAAAATAATAATTTTGAATCAGAATTATTAAATTTATTTGAAGAAAATTGTTATAAAGGTTTTATTATAAATGATGATAATAATAATTATAAAAATTTTTTATTTTATGGTATTTTAAGAACAATTTATTGTACAAATTTAGGAATAAAATGTTATAATGAAAGAGATAATTATTGTTTGTATTATTTTTTTGGACAAGATAATTTTGATAATTTTATTAAACAAAAATTTAATGAAATTAAACCATATTTTACTAATTTAATTTATGATAAACTTCTTGAAATAAATGATTTAGCATTAACAAATATGAATAATATTGTTGAAGATGTTAAAATAAATAAAAACAAATATACTGATTATCAATATGCTGAACTAATTTTATATAAAACTAAAATTGAAGAAATTTATCAATCAAATTTAGAATATATACTTGAAATGAGAAATGGTGATTAAAAATAAATTAATCAAATTATTCACACATTAATCCTACATTACAAATAACCATTAAATAGGTGTTTAAAGAATTATTTAGATTTTTTGAAGTTTCAATTACAAATCGTGTTTCATTAACATTTTCATCAGGAAATAAAAAATTATACTCTTGGATATGTTTTTTTAAGGCTTTTTGTAAATTTTCAAAATAAATTACATCTAATGCTGCAAATTGATTATAAATAGGAAAAAATGATTGATAATATTTTGCAATTTGTTTAGCTATTTGTAAATCAACTACATGTTCATTTGGAGCAAAATTAGCACAGTGAATTTTAGTTAATTGTTCTAAAATCATAATATTTTGATGTCTTTCACGACATCTATTTTGTTGTTCTTCAAAAGTTAATGGTTTACTTTTACAACACCCCATTTTTTAATATTATATAGTATTTATTATAAATAATATATTTTATAAATAAAAATCAATTTTTAACAACAATTAGGATTAGTAACAATAAGAGGTTCTAAGTAATAAGGTGATTGTGATAATTCCAATTCATCTTCTTTTTTATAATATAAAAATGTTGTATATTCTTGTCTTAAATTATTAGGAACTTGACCCATAGTTTCAATTTGATAAAATGGATTAGAAAATTTAGTAAAAAATTGGTTATCAATATAATATTCAAGAGTAACATTTCCAATAAGTCTAATAACGAAATTATTTACTAAAAATCCAATAGGAATTGTTTGTAATTGATAATATTGTCTAAAATAACGTGTATAAGGAACTTTAATACTTGGAAAATAAATCTTATACACAGTTTCTTGATTATCAGGCTTACCTACACAATTAATAACATGAGTACGTTTGATTAACTCATCATATTGCATAACTTTAACATTGGAAGAATCAAAAGTAACAAAATTAATTAAACTATACTTGGTAGAATAATCAACTAATTGAGAATTACCAAAAATTGTATTTGAATTTGGACTAAACATTAAATAATTATAATATTTATATATAAAAAAATTATTAATGGTAGATAAAAATTATATTATTGAATTTCTAAAGGTTTCATAACACTGAGATAAATTCAAATAAATAGGATTATTAGGATTATACAGTTTAGATAGTTCAAATAAACTAATCATAAACCTTTCTAATAAATTCTTTTTTAATTCTCTTTTAATTAAATTTCTAATACATCTGTTAATATTTGAATCAAATGTTAAAGTTTGAAATACTTCTTCTTTATTATCAATATTTAAAAAATCAACCAAATAATTATAATATACATTTGAACATAACTGTGCACTTGTAATAATTACTTTGTGATTTGTATTTGAAGCCAACCATTCTTTAATTTTATATTTAACATCACCATCCAAATTTATATCATCAATAATTAAATTAGATGGATCTAAAAAATATTGATTTATAATAGATGTTTTCCCACAACCTGGTAAACCAACTATCAAAATAATACTATTTGGTTCAAAAGTTGTTTGTTCGATACTGTCATACAAATCTTCATAATCATCCTCTTCGGATTCACATGTGTCTCTTGTAGTTTTGTTTACAGATCTAAATTCAGTTTGTAACCAACTAGAGTAATATCCATTAGATGAGTTTCTTAATAAAAATCTAAATGATGCATTATTTTTTAATATTATTTTACAAATATTATTTTTATCAAATTCGTCAATACCTGATTTAGGTAATTTAACTAATTTATCAGTTTTGGTAACTTTAACAAATTCCTTTCCTACAAGTTTTTCTTCTATTTCTTCTTCATCATTAAATTCAAACCAAGATAAAGTATAACATCCTTCATCATAACCTGCAGTAATAGTAAATGTGTCTCCAGAATTAAAGTTTAAAATAATTTGAGAATAAGCATCGTTTTTATAATCTTCCATGTCCTGAGCACTAACAAGCTCAACAGATTGTATAATTTTTGACATTTTGTTATTTAATATATTAAAGTCTATTTAATGTATAACAATATATTTAATAAATTTCAATTTTTTGATATAAATATTTTTTCTAATATATAATTTATAATGGATACAATTAATTATTATAAAAAATATTTAAAATATAAGGAAAAATATTTAAAATTACTGAGTAAAAATAAAAATTTATTAGGAGGAAATTTTAATATTATAGATTATGTACAAAATATGAGTGGTATTATTGAAATTAACAATTTTAATAATATTGATGAGGTTATAAATACATTTAGGGATATTTATGACCCTACAAAAACAAATATTAGATTTGAGGAACTTATTTTTGTTAGAAATAATAATAATAATGTTGTTGGAATAAAAATAAATAGACCATTAACTCCAAGTGAAATAAATTATATTCGTAATACAATTAATGATATTTCCATAAATTTTATTACACCTGAAGCTAGTGAAGAAATAATGATGAAAGAATTTTTTAAGGATGTTAATGAAAACCCAGAAAAAGTAAAAAATTATATTCGTAGAAAATATCCAAATCGGGATAAAGCATTTGAGTTTATTAAAAATTATACAAATAAAAACGATACACCATCAAATAAAAATTTAATGTATTATGCAGTTAGAACAGGAAATTTAAATTTATTATATTTTGTATTAGATTATTTAGGTGAAGATAGATTTAGAGAACTAATGACCGTGAGAGATGAAGAAGGTAGAACATTGTTTATGATTGCAACTCATGCAGCTGAAAATATTGAAGGAGTATTTAATTTAATATTACACCACACCCCAGTAGATTATATTTTTATTAGAGATGTAAATAAACGTAATGCTTTAGATTGGTTTGAATATAGAGGAATGGAGAATGAGAATGTTAAGAAAAAATTAGAAGAAATATTTGCAAGTAAATAAATTGTTTAAATGCTAATAACGAATCTATTAAAAAAAAGTTATAAATAAAAATTCCAAAAAATAATATCTTATATGGAAGAAGAATCTGAATATGAAGAAATATTAGATAAAATTTAATACAAATTTTATATAAAAATATTATGTTAAAAATATAAATTTTTTTTAGTATACATTTTATTATAAATCAAAATGCAAACTCAAACACAAACTCAAATTACAAATGATATTTTATCTAATTATAAAAAAATAGAATTAGAGTTAGATTATTTATTTGATAAAAAATATAGAAAAAACCATTTAACTGTTAAATATTTATATTATGGTTATACAAAAGATTCTATACCTCAAAATGAATGTGCTAAATACGTATTACTTAACACAAAAGACCACTCTTGGAAAATTGCATATACATTATCAGATACAATTACTTATTTACAATTAACTCAAGATGAATCAAATCAATTTAAACAGGATATAAGTAATCTTATTATTAAAGAAAGAATGTTAACAGAATTATTGATTAAAGAAAATCAATTACCTAAATATAGTTTTTTTAATAAATTAAACTTTTTACTTAAAAATTAAATTCTTGCAAGTATAATTTTTTTATATTTTAATGGAAATAATTTTTTTTGACTAACATTATATACAATTATTCTTTCTAATTTATTATGTGAACTAAAAAATAACTCTGCAATATTTTGATTAAAACAAGCTCCTAAAGTTAAATGGACTAGTTGATTGGGTAAATTATCAATTGGCTGATTAAAGTAATATCCAAAAGTTATATTAATAATTGAATTTGGAAGAAATTCAACTGTTTGATTAAAATTATTTCCAAAAACTAAATAAGTTATTGATTGTGGTAAGTTTTCTACTGGCTGATTAAATTTATCTCCAAAAATTAAATGGACTAGTTGATTAGGTAAATTATCTACTGGTTTATTAAAATCATATCCAAAAGCTAAATAAGTTATTGAATCTGGTAAACAATTAACAGGTTGATTAAAAGAATTACCAAAAAATAATTGTATAATAGAATTTGGTAAACAATTAACAGGTTGATTAAAATTATTTCCAAAAGCTAAATATATTATAGAATTAGGTAAATTATCTACAGGCTTATCAAAATATTTACCAAATGTTAAACGAGTTACAGTATTTGGAATACTATAATTTGAATCATTAAATTTTTCATCAAAAGTTAAATAGTTCATTTTTATATTTTTTCTGTTTTATTATTATAAGATTTTATATTATTTATAAATATCAATTTTTATAAATATTAAAATAAAAATAATTTTAATTAATAAAAAATAATTCAGTTATTGGATAATCATAACCAATCCGTTCGTCATTATGGTCTTTTTGAATAGTATTATAACCAATAAAATTTACCACTTGTGAAATAATATTAACTTGAATATCATCTGATGGTAATTTTAATCCTATAAAATCAAAAACTTCTCTTTCTGGTACATAATTTATATAATCAAAAAAATCAATTACATAAACACCAATAGGTAATCCGGGATATTTTTCATTGGTTTCTGATAATAGTTTATAGTAATCAATATCAAATATTTCCATTCCATTTGCTACAAATTTAATACTGTCAAATAGTTTTTCTTTACATAAATTATAATTTAATGAATCTTCAAAATAAATTATAAATCTTTCTACTCTATTAACATTATTTGTTTTAATTTTAGAAACTTTATTAAATTTTTCTGAACCAGTAAAATAATTTTGAATATATTTTGTTGTTAGAGCTTGTTTTTTATTATGACAATTTATAATCATAACTTTTTCATTAGATTTATTTGTAACCAAATCCAATTCCTTTGAAGACAAATTATATTGTGTAATATTAGGTTTATAATTTAGATTAATAGTTGTAATATTTTGTAAATTATCTAAACCATTTTCTAAAATTATTCCATCATAATTTAATTTTATACTTTTAATATTATCTAAATTTTCTTGATTATTATTTATTAATTCAATCCAAATTCTAATTTCAACATTTTCACAATAATCACCATAAAATTTTGACACCAACAACCCATTTCCATTAGTTAAACATTCCATAGGAATGGGATAAAATATTTTATTATCTATTTTTTTAACTTCAAGTCCATAAATTTTTTGTAAAATATGAATTTGATTAAGATAAATTCTATC
>JACCDN011177185.1_pt1 | contig 19423 bp, 15 predicted proteins | sample 7441691 | NCBI WGS metagenome assembly JACCDN01 (sample SAMN15323439, study PRJNA562643) | freshwater metagenome | isolation source: river surface water | place: USA:Blue River Watershed | collected 2017-08-16 | reverse complement strand
GTCCTGCCAGCGCTTGCTGGTACAGGTCGGCCGCAGATTCTGCCCAGATCGCGGATTTTTCGCTGAAGCGGAAATCGAAGCCGGGGCTGCCGGCTTCTACCGTCGCGCCGCGTGCGGCCACACCCCAGTCGGGGTGCGCCTGCTCGGCGACGGCGTGCGGCGCTGCGCGGTCGGCTGCGCCGTTCGGCTCGGCGCCCTGCCAGCGGCCGGACTGGAAAGGACCACGCACGATGTCCGCGTGGTCGCCATGCAAAGTCACGGCATGGCCATTGCTGCGGCACCAGGCCAGCAGATGCATGTCCCAGTCGGGCGCGCTGCCGGTCACGCGCAGCGTGTCACCGACCGCGAGCGCCGCCAGCGCGCGCCTGATCAACAGGTGCGCGCCCTGATCGAGTCCGAGCGACTCAATATTGATAGTTTTGGGCGGTGATACTGCCTGCAGCATTGTAGAAACCTTCATCGTCAACGGCACGTTCGAGCGCAGCATACCCCGAAGTACGACCGACCTTCCACTGGCGCAGGCCTTCCAGCTCCAGCAGCGGGCGCACTGCCGGGTCGTCCCAGCGCATGCCGAGCAGCAGTTCGGTGAAGCGTGCGATCAGTTCTTGCGGCGCGCCGGGGCTGACCGTGAAGTTGCAATGGTCGAAAGGCGCGGTGCGCGCGATCACTTTGGTCTGGCCGGCCGGCAGCGTGCCATCCGACGAGAACGCAAGGTGGTTACCGTCGATCATCCAAGCGGCATCGATCTTGCCGGCGACCAGTGCTTTCGCGGCATCGAGTTCGCCGCCGACGTGGTCGCCGTGCTTGCCGCCCAACACGTCGAAGCGCTGCGCGGTGTAGTCCTTGCCGGCCACCAGCCCTTGCTGGCGCAGGTGGTCGAGCGGGATCAGCGTCGCTTGCGGCGAGTCGATTGCGCCGAAGCCGACTGTCTTGCCCTTCAGGCCATCGACCGCAGCAATGCCACTATCGTTACGGACCACCAGCACCGACGTGAGGTCGCAGTCGGTGTCGCGCATCGCGACGGCCGACACTTGCAGGCCCTTGGCCCTGGCGATGCGCTCGGCGCGCACCCAGGCCAGCGGCGAATTCCATGCGACATCCAGCGTGCCGTTGAACTGGTCTTCCACCTGGCGCTCGTAGTTGGAATACAGCACGAAGTCGAATTCCAGACCATGTTCGCGGAACCAGGTCTTGAAGCCTTCCCAGATCGTCACGACTTTCGGTGCATAGGCAACAGCGCCCATCACCAGTACTTGCTTGCTCATGTTGGCCTCTTGAATCCGGATCAGAACAGCGGCAGGCCGGTGATGGCCTTGCCGATGAAGTCATACAGCACGTCGGTAGTCGGTGCCATCACATGCGCAGCGCGCGCATCGCGGAACAGGCGCTCGACGCCGACTTCCTTGCGGAAGGCTGCGCCGCCGCAGACGCGCATCGCGGCATCAGTGACTTCCAATGCCGTTTCGGCGCAAGCCGCTTTCACTTCCAGTACGCGCAGCATGGTGTCGGCACGGCCGCCGCCAATCGCGGCCAGCGTGTCTTGCAGCAGTGCGTTGGCCATGTCGGCCTTGATGCGGGCTTTTGCCAGATAGGCGCGGATGGTCGGCAGATCGGCCAGCGACGTGTCGAGGTGCTGGTGGCGGGTGGCGCCGACGTGCGCGATCGCACGTGCCAGGCTGCCTTCCATGGTGCCGACCGAGCACGACGCATTGAGCGTGCTGAACCACGGCAGTACCACGCCCATCATGATGTCGAAGCCCTTGCCGTCTGCGCCGAGCGCAGCGCTCGCCTTCACTTGTTTGGCGGTGACGGGCGACGATGCATTGCCACGCATGCCGAGGCCGTTGAACGGTGCGGCCAGCGTCAGGCCTTCGGCTTTGGCATCCACCAGCCAGATGCTGCTCGCGCCTTCGGCGGCCAGCGGTCGGGATGACCACACATAGGAATCCGCTTCAAACGCCGACGTGATCCAGCTCTTGCGCGCATCCAGCAACACATCATGGCCTGCTTGGGTGGCGCTGCTGGCCGGCGCCCAGAAATGGCTGCGCGATTCGGCTTCGGAAAACGCCAGCGTCGTCAGGTGCTTGCCGGCAGCGATATCGCGGCGCACCGTCTCGGGGCCGAACTGCTCCAGTACCGCGACGGCACAGTAGTGCATGCAGACGATCATTGCGGTGGACGGGCAGCTTTGTGCAAGCTTCGCCACCACGTGGCTGGCCTCGGCCAGGCCCAGTCCCAGGCCGCCGACATCCTTGCTGCTGACCAGGCCGAGCAGGCCGGCCTTGGCCAGTGCATCGATCACAGGTCGCGGGAAGCGTGCGTTCTGGTCCGTTTCCGGCGCCAGGGCGTCGAGTTGATTCGTAATGACGTGGTCGAGCGAGTCCATCCAGGACATGGCTGGTTTCCTTTTCTTCAGCGGTTTTGGGGGGTAATGCAGGCAGGGACCCGCGGCACGCGCGCGGTCGTTGAGGCGCAAAGTATAGCTGAACTCACCGCGGTACGCAGCCGGATGCGTGCCGCCGATGCGTGCTGCCGGATGCGGGTCATCGGATGCGCGCAGTATTTATCGGCACCGAGATGATCTGACTTGGGTCGGGATCATGCGCTGCACGCGCGCTTTGTCTATGTGTCTGTTTTTACTGCGTGCAGGTACCGTGCAGCACTTCAGTAGCGATCAGCACGAAGGGCTTCTTGTCGCCCTTGTCTTGCACGCGCACTTCGAAATACTGGCTCTGGTAGCGGCCGCCGGCACGGGTGGCCAGCACCTTGTAGGACGTGGTGGCCGAGCCGGTATCGATCACGCTGACTTTCCAGCCGGCGTTGCTGACAAAGCGGCCCATCATCAGCCCCTTGTCACGCTGCACGATGAATTCGGCGCCGACCACGGTTTCGTAGTAATTCTTGCCGCCGGCCAGTGCTTCGAGCTTGCCGTCCGCGGTGACTTCCGACGCACCGCTGATGGTGCAGGTGAGGTCGCTGGCCGCGTGCGCTGTCATCGCGCAAGCCAGCAGCAGCGCAGCAGGCAGCCATCGCATCTGCTGGCGGCTCATGGTGTGCCCAGCACGCGACGCAGCCAGTCGCCGATATCGGTGATCTCTTCTTCGCAGACCGAGTGCGGCATCAGGTATTCATGCCATTCGATCGCATAGCCGAGCGAGGCCAGCAGGTCACGCGACGTCTCGGCCCGGTTGATCTGCACCACATTGTCGCCACGGCCATGGGCCAGGAAGATGGGGGTGTGCTGGTTCGCGGCGTGGCGCTCGGCAGCGATCTTGTCGGCCAGCGGCAGGTAGCCGGACAGGCACAGCAAGCCCGCGAGTTGTTGCGGATGGCGCAGGCCGGTCTGCATGGTCATCGCGCAGCCCTGCGAGAAACCGGCCAGCACGATGCGTTCCGGCGCGATGCCGCGCGCGATTTCCCGTGCGATCAATTGCTCGATGCGTGCCTGCGATGCACGCAGGCCGGCTTCGTCTTCGCGCCGCACCAGGTCCATGCCGAGGATGTCGTACCACGCGCGCATCACATAGCCGCCATTGATCGTGACCGGCATCGTGTCCGCATGCGGGAACACGAAGCGCAATGCCGGCAGGCCGGACAGGTCCAGCTCGCGAACGATGGGGACAAAGTCATTGCCATCGGCGCCGAGGCCATGCATCCAGATGATGGCAGCGGCGGGGTGGTCGCCGGTGGCGATTTCTACGGTCTCGAGCAGGGGCAGGGTCGTCATGGCTTGTCGGGCACGAATCAGGGATCAGCGGCGGCGGGTCATGTGGTGCGAATCACTTCGCACGGATGGCGGTCTTCGGGCGGAAGGCCTTGCACACCGCTTCGTGGGTTTCGATGTACGGGCCGCCGATCAGTTGTATGCAGTACGGTACTGCAGCGAAGATGCCGGCAACGACCGGCTTGCCTTCGTCATCCTTCAGGCCTTCCAGCGTCTCGCGTATCGATTTCGGCTGGCCGGGCAGGTTCATCACCAGGGCGGCATGGTCCGCAGTTTCGCGAATGACGGCGACCTGGCGCGACAGGACCGCAGTCGGCACGAACTTCAGGCTGATCTGGCGCATCTGCTCGCCAAAGCCCGGCATTTCTTTGGTCGCGATCGCAAGCGTGGCCTCGGGTGTCACATCGCGGCGTGCGGGGCCGGTACCGCCGGTGGTCAGCACCAGGTCGCAGCCGACATCATCGACCAGCTCGATCAGCGTTTGCTCGATGATGGCCTGCTCATCGGGGATCAGGCGCGTTTCCATTTGCCACGGGCTGGCCACTGCCGAAGCAAACCAGTCGCGCAATGCGGGCACGCCCTGATCTTCATAGACACCGGTGGACGCACGGTCCGAGATCGACACGAGGCCGATGATCAGTTCGTCAGGATGCGTCCGTGTCTTCTTCATCGTGGTCGTCGAGGGAATCGATATCGGTGGTGTGCGCCGCATCCGGTGCCGCCTGCAGCGACTTCAGCAGCTGGAAGATTTCGCGATACGCCTTCGGTGGCTTGTTCTCCGCCTGCTCCTTGCGCGCATTGCGGATCAGCGTGCGCAGCTGCTGCATATCGAGCTGCGGGTGCTGCGTGCGCAGCTCGGTCAGTGCATTGTCGTCGGCCAGCAGCTTGTCACGCTGGCGTTCGATCGCATGCAGCGCTGCTGCTTCGGCACGCGATGCACCGCGCCAGCCATCGACGGTGGCCTGGATCACGGCCACTTCCTCTTCGGTCAGCGTGCGCATCTTCTTGCCCACGTATTGCAGCTGGCGGCGACGGCCCTCGTGACTGGTGATTTTCTGGCACGCGAGGATGGCTTCCAGGACGTCTTCCGGCATGGGCACGCGCTTGACACGGTCGCGCGGCGCCTCGACCAGCACGGAGCCGAGTTTCTGCAGCGCGGTCATTTCGCGCTTCAGTTGGGATTTGGACGGGCGATCGTATTGCTGCTCGAATTCACTGGACTGGAACCCGACGGCGCCGCGATTGGCATTGGGCATGGTGGCGATGTCTTTCTTGAACGGCTGCTATGATAACCGCTTTGATTCCCTCCCTGCCAAAGACCTCCCCATGGACAAGCCCGTGTTCACGCATTCCCAGGACCAGCTGAAGCAAATCGCGACCGACATGCTGCGCTTTGCCAAAGAGAAAGGCGCATCCGACGCCGTGGTCGAGCTCAGCGAGGGCCAGGGGCTGTCGGTGACGGTGCGCAAGGGCGCGGTCGAGACCATCGAGCAAAACAAGGACAAGGGTATCGGCATCACCGTCTATCTCGGCGAAGGACGCGCGATCCGGCGCGGCAATGCCAGTACGTCCGATTTTTCGACGCAGGCGCTGAAGGATACGGTGGAAGCGGCGTACAACATCGCGCGCTTCACCGCCGAGGATGACTGTGCCGGCCTGCCCGATCCGGACATGCTCGAGACAGCGCCGCGCGATCTCGACCTGTTCCACCCGTGGCTGATCTCGGCCGAGGACGCTGTGCAGCTCGCGCTGCGCTGCGAGGCGGCGGCGTTCGCAGTGGACAAGCGCATCGCCAACAGCGAGGGTGCCAATACCTATGCGCAGCAGTCGCATTTCGTGCTCGCGAATTCGCGCGGCTTCCTCGCCGGTTATCCGTATTCGCGGCATTCGATCTCGGTGTCGCCGATCGCTGGCCGGGGCAACAACATGCAGCGCGACGACTGGTATTCATCGGACCGTAATCCGGCAAAGCTCGCATCGCCGGAGGCCGTGGGCCGTTACGCTGCCGAACGCGCACTGTCACGCCTGCATGCGCGCAAGCTCGACACCCGCAAGTGCCCGGTGCTGTTCGAAGCGCCGCTGGCGTGCGGCTTGCTGGGCAGCTTCGTGCAGGCGATTTCCGGTGGCGCGCTGTACCGCAAGTCGACCTTCCTGACCGATGCGATCGGCAAGCAAGTGTTTGGCAACCATATCCAGATCACCGAAGACCCGCACGTGCCGGGTGCCGTGGGTTCCGCGCCGTTCGACGAAGAAGGCGTGCGCACCCGTCGGCGCAACGTCGTCAGTGACGGCGTGGTGCAGGGTTATTTCTTGTCCACCTATTCGGCGCGCAAGCTCGGGATGCAGACCACCGGCAATGCCGGCGGCTCGCATAACCTGATGTTGACATCGACGCGCACGCAAGCGGGCGATGATTTTGTCGGCATGCTGAAGAAGATGGGCACTGGCCTGCTGGTGACCGAGTTGATGGGGCATGGCGTCAATTACGTGACCGGTGATTACTCGCGCGGTGCTTCCGGTTACTGGGTCGAGAATGGCGTGATCCAGTACCCGGTGGAAGAGATCACGATTGCCGGCAACCTGAAGGACATGTTCACTGACATCGCTGCGATCGGCAGTGATGTGCTGGTGCGTGGTACCAAGCAGACCGGCTCCATCCTGATCGGCAGTATGACCGTCGCCGGCGGCTGATCGTCCGGGCCGGTATCGTGGTGCCGGCATCACGGGTTTGACCTGCGCCAATCTGTGCGGGCGCAAATACCCTCGATAAATTTTCACGGGCCGCAGCTGTCAGCGCGGCCCGTGTTGCATTCATCATCGACACATGCACTTTGTGCGCATGATTCAATCCGCGCGATTCGCAGCGAATTAACAACAGCCTTGCTGATGCGATCGACGTCACGATAGCGCAGAGAAATTTTGCTTGAGCACGTAGCAATGTTTTTCATCATGCGTGCCAACAACAATTCGACCTTTGCCATGAAATAGGTATTGCCCCCGCCGAAGCCCCCTCCCAGAATTGCCGAAAAATTAATTTTTCAAGGTTTGGCAGTGCCGATTCGCCATAACCCGATCGGCGAATTTGCACCACTTTCTGGATCGGGCAAAGGGGACCATTCATGTCACGTCGTCGTTTCATCCATGCAGCAGCAGCGAGCCTCGCCGGTGCTGCGGTGGCCGCACCGGCCATCGCGCAAGGCAATGCCACCGTCAACTGGCGCCTCGCGTCCAGCTTCCCGAAATCACTCGACACCATCTTCGGCGCATCCGAGATCATGGCCAGGCGCGTATCGCAGCTCACCGATGGCAAATTCAATATCCGCGTATTTCCGGGAGGGGAGCTGGTGCCGGCGCTGCAGGTGATGGATGCGGTGCAGGCCGGCACCGTCGAGATGGGGCACTCGGCGTCCTACTATTACTTCGGCAAGGATGCCACCTTTGCGTTCGATACCGCGATCCCGTTTGGCCTGACCGCGCGCCAGCAGACTGCGTGGATGGATCAGGGTGGTGGCCGTCAGCTGATGCGCGAGTTCTTCCATGACTACGGCATCGTGAACTTCATGGGCGGTAACACCGGCTGCCAGATGGGAGGCTGGTTCCGTCGCGAAGTGAATTCGCCGCACGACATGCAGGGCCTGAAGATGCGAGTTGGCGGTTTTGCCGGCCGTGTGATGCAAAAGCTCGGTGTGGTGCCGCAGCAGATCGCCGGTGGCGATATTTATCCGGCGCTGGAAAAGGGCACCATCGACGCCGCCGAATGGATAGGCCCGTACGATGACGAAAAGCTCGGCTTCAACAAGGTCGCGCCTTACTACTACACGCCGGGCTGGTGGGAATCGAGCGCACAGCTGTCGTTCTATGTGAACCAGAAAGAGTGGGACAAGCTGCCGAAGGAATACCAGAATGCGCTTGAAGCAGCGACCTATGAAGCACATGTCGCGATGCAGGCGATGTACGACGCACGCAACCCGGCGGCACTGGCGCGGCTGGTGAAGAATGGCGTCAAGCTGCGTACCTTCAGCAAGGCCATCATGGATGCGTGCTACAAGGCGGCGGTGGAGGTGATCGACGAAGAAGCGGCGAAGAACCCGCGCTTCAAGAAGGTGCTGGAGCCGTGGCGCCGCTTCCGCCAGGACCAGAATAACTGGTACTCGGTGGCCGAGAACCCGGTGCAGAGCTACCTGATCGGTCGCAAGTCCTGACGCGGCACTGTCCGAAAAAAAAGCCCGCATCGCTGCGGGCTTTTTCTGTTTTATTGTCTGCGTTGTCTGCGTTGTCTGCGTTGTCTGCTATTTCGCTGTTTTGTCTGCGCTGTCGGCCGGGAAGTCGAGCTTCATGTCGAGCGGACTGTCGCCTTCGACCTGGAACTCGATGTTCGGCATGTCGGTGCCGAGGTCGGCGTCATGCATGTTGATGTTCAGTTCCAGCTGCTCTTTCATGTCGATCTTGCTGCCGACCGAGATCAGGCCCGGGAACACGATGATCATGGATACCATCAGCAGCTGCAAGCCGACGAATGGCACTGCGCCCCAGTAGATTTCGCTGGTCTTCACTTGCTTGGGTGCGACCGAACGCAGGTAGAACAGTGCAAAGCCGAATGGCGGATGCATGAACGAAGTCTGCATGTTCACCGACAGCAGCACACCGAACCAGATCAGGTCGATGCCCATCTTGTCGGCCACCGGGCCGACCAGCGGCACCAAGATGAAGGCCAGTTCGAAGAAGTCGAGGAAGAACGCGAGACCGAAGAACAGCAGGTTCACCACGATCAGGAAGCCCGCCTGTCCGCCCGGCAGCGAGCTCAGCAGGTGCTCGACCCACAAATCGCCGTTGATGCCGCGGAACACCAGCGAGAACACGCTGGAGCCGATCAGGATGAACATCACGAAGCAGGCGAGTCGCGTGGTCGAGTTCATCGCCTGCTTCAGCAGGTCGAGGGTCAACCGGCGATTGCCGAGTGCCAGCACCATTGCGCCCAGTGCACCCATGCCGCCACCCTCGGTCGGCGTTGCGATGCCAACGAAGATCGTGCCCAGCACGAGGAAGATCAGCGCCAGCGGAGGCACCAGCACCAGCACCACGCGCTCGGCCATGTTGGACAGCAAGCCGAGTTTCGCCCGTTGGTTCAGCAGTGCAATGCTGTAGCTGACGACGACGCCGACCATGGTCGCATAGACCAGCGCTTCATCCTGCGGCAGGTGGGGTTGATAAGTCGCGAGGTAGACCGTCTTGTACAGCCACGCAGCAGCCACGCCGACCACGATCACCACACCCAGCGACATCAGGCCGGCCGAACCGTCCGCCTGGCGCAGGTTGCGCGCTTCCGGCGGCAGCGCCGGAAGCGCCGCCGGTCGCACCAGCGACACCAGCAGCACCCAGCCCGCATACATGGCTGTCAGCAGCAGGCCGGGCAACAGCGCGGCCTGGTACATGTCGCCGACCGAGCGCCCGAGCTGGTCGGCCATCACGATCAGCACCAGCGATGGCGGGATGATCTGCGCCAGCGTGCCGGACGCGGCGATCACACCGGACGCGATGCGGCGGTCATAACCATAGCGCAGCATCACCGGCAGCGAGATCAGGCCCATCGAGATCACCGAGGCGGCCACCACGCCGGTGGTCGCGGCCAGCAGCGCACCGACGAAGATCACCGCATACGCAATGCCGCCGCGCAGCGGGCCGAACAGCTGGCCGATGGTGTCGAGCAAATCCTCGGCCATGCCGGAGCGTTCGAGCACCAGGCCCATGAAGGTAAAGAAGGGAATGGCCAGCAGCGTGTCATTGCCCATGATGCCGAACAAGCGGTTCGGCAAGGCTTGCAGCAGCTCCGGCTTCAGCAGCCCGACTTCGATGCCGATCAGGCCGAACAACAAGCCGTTGGCGGCCAGCGAGAAGGCTACCGGAAAGCCCGACAGCAAGAACAGCACGAGGGTGGCGAACATGACCGGAGCCATGTTTGCGATCAGGAATTCGGTCATCTCAGGCCCCCGCGACGTTGCCGGTCGAATGACCGGGGGTGGTGGCCGAGGTGCCGCCGGGCAGGCCATCGGGGATGCTGCCGGGCGGACTGTCCTCGTTCGCTGCTGCCGCGACCGCGATGTTCTCGACCGGTGTGACCTGCTGTTTCTCGAATACGCTGGCGTCGACTTTACCCATCAGGAAACCGACGCGCTTGATCAGCTCCGAGATGCCCTGCAGTGTCAGCAGCAGAAAGCCGAGGGGTATCAGGATCTTCGCCGGCCACACGATCAGGCCGCCGGCATTGCTGGACACTTCCTGGTTGCGCACCGACTCCAGCGCATACGGCAGCGCGAAATACAGGATCAGCGCCGTCACCGGCAGCATGAAGAACAGGAAGCCGAGGATATCGATCCACGCTTGCGCGCGTTTGGACAGATGGCCCACGATCACGTCAATGCGCACATGTTCATTGCGCTTGAGCGTGTACGAGCTTGCGAGCAGGAAGATCGCGCCGAACAGGTACCACTGGATTTCGAGCCACGCATTCGAGCTGGTGTTGAACAGGTAGCGCACCATCGCGTTGCCGCTGCAGATCAGCACGGCGACCAGCAAGGCCCAGCTGATGGTGACGCCGATGCGTTCGTTGATCGCATCGATGGATTTGGAGAGGGACAGAAGAAGGTTCATGGTCAAGGTCTCATGCATTCATGGGGGCGTTGGGGGTGCCGGGCAATGTAAGACTGTCGTGAGCCTTGGCCGCATGCTGCTTTGCAACAGCGGCCATGACCATGTTCCGTTAGGGGTGTCCTCCTAGGGGTGTTGACGTTTTATCACAACGATGACGCTGAGCAAATCAAGCCAGCAGGTGGCGCACGCGGGCAATCGCCGCGCGCACTTGCTCGGGTGCGGTGCCGCCGACATGATTGCGCGCAGCGACCGAGCCTTCCAGCGTCAGCACGGCATGCACGTCATCGCTGATCAGCGGTGAAAACTGGCGCAGCTCTTCCAGAGACAGGTCGGCCAGGTCGCAGCCTTTCTGTTCGCAGGTGCGTACCGCATGGGCGACCGCTTCATGCGCATCGCGGAAGGGCAGACCTCGCTTCACCAGGTAATCGGCGAGGTCGGTCGCGGTCGCAAAGCCTTGCAACGCGGCCGCGCGCATCGCTTGCGGCTTCACGCTGATGCCGCCGGCCATGTCGGCAAAGATGCGCAGCGTGTCGATCACGGTATCGACGGTGTCGAACAGCGGTTCCTTGTCTTCTTGATTGTCCTTGTTGTATGCCAGCGGCTGGCCCTTCATCAGCGTCAGCAGCGAGATCAGGTGGCCGTTCACGCGGCCGGTCTTGCCGCGTGCCAGTTCCGGCACGTCCGGGTTTTTCTTTTGCGGCATGATCGACGAGCCGGTGCAAAAGCGATCAGCAATGTCGATGAAGCCGATGCGCGGGCTCATCCAGATCACCAGCTCTTCCGACAGACGCGACACATGCGTCATCACCAGCGCGGCAGCGGCGCAGAATTCGATCGCGAAATCACGGTCCGACACCGCGTCCAGCGAGTTGTGGCACACATCGTCAAAGCCCAGTATCTTCGCCACGCGCTCGCGGTCAATCGGGAACGTGGTGCCTGCCAGCGCGGCAGCGCCCAGCGGCAGGCGGTTCACGCGCTTGCGGCAGTCGGCCATGCGCTCGGCGTCACGGCCGAACATCTCGACATAGGCAAGCATGTGGTGACCGAAGGTCACCGGCTGGGCGACCTGCATGTGCGTGAAGCCGGGCAGGATGGTGTCGGCATTTTTTTCGGCGAGATCGACCAGCGCAAGGCGCAGGTTTTTGAGCAGGCCGAGGATGTCATCGATCGCGGCGCGCATGTACAGACGGATGTCGGTCGCGACCTGGTCATTGCGTGAGCGGCCGGTGTGCAGGCGCTTGCCGGCATCACCCACCAGTTCGGTCAGGCGCTTTTCGATATTCAGGTGCACATCTTCCAGATCCAGCAACCATTCGAACTTGCCGCTGTCGATCTCGGACAGGATCTGCGCCATGCCGCGTTGTATCGCTTCGTGATCCTGCGGGCTGATGATCTGTTGCGCGGCCAGCATCTCGGCATGCGCGAGCGAACCCTGGATGTCCACGTGCGCGAGGCGCTTGTCGAAGAACACCGACGCGGTATAGCGCTTCACGAGATCGGACACGGGCTCGGAGAAGCGGGCCGACCAGGCTTCGGATTTTTTGGCAAATTGATCGTTCATGGGAATGGGTAGTGTTTCGGGGCGATACTGAGCAGACTAATGACGCGGGGTCGCGGTTTGCGCCGGGATGAAGTTTTTGGGGCCTGAGCACGTCGCAAACGTCATCCCGGCGAAAGCCGGGATCCAGGGACTTCTACGCAGGCCCGTCATTGCGCCGCGTGTCGCGACGCGTGTCGCGATTATAGAGTAACCCGCCGCTTCAACCGGTATTACGCAAGCCCGCCGCGACGCCGTTGATGGTCATGTGAATGCCGCGATGCACGCGCAGATCCGACTCCTTGCCCTGTTCCTTCCACGCGCGGTGGCGCTTCACCAGTTCCACCTGCAAATGGTTCAGTGGATCCAGGTAAGGGAAGCGGTTCTTGATCGAGCGTGCCAGCGTCGGGTTGCCGGCCAGTCTGTCTTTGGTGCTGGTCGCCAGCGACAGGCATTCCATCGTCAGCTCGTGTTCAGCAACGATGCGCTTGAAGATCGCATTGCGCAGCTTCTTGTCTGCCACCAGTCCCGCATAGCGCGACGCGACCGCAAGATCGGTCTTGGCCAGCACCATGTCCATGTTCGACAGCAGCGTCGAAAAGAATGGCCATTCCTTCACCATCGCCTTCAGCAGCGCCAGCTTCCTGGCACGTGGCCCGCTATGCTCGTCGGCCAGCCACTGATGGATTGCGCTGCCGAAGCCGAACCAGCCCGGCAGCAGCAGGCGGCACTGGCCCCAGGAAAAGCCCCACGGGATTGCACGCAGATCTTCGATGCGGCGCGTCGATTTGCGCGACGCGGGGCGCGAACCGATGTTCAGCTCAGCGATCTCCGCGATCGGTGTCGCCGCGAAGAAGTAATCGGTGAAGCCCGGCGTCTCGTACACCAGATGGCGGTACGCGCGGTATGCGTATTCGGACAGGGTTTCCATCACACGCTCGAATTCGGCCAGGCGCTTGGCGCGCTTGCCATCGCCGGCATGCGGCGTCAGGCTGGCTTCCATCACTGCAGCAACGACGAGTTCGAGGTTGCGACGGCCGATCGCGGGGTTGGAGAATTTCGATGCAATGATCTCGCCCTGTTCGGTCAGTCGGAATTGCCCGTTCACGGTGCCGGCCGGCTGCGCGAGAATCGCTTCATGGCTGGGGCCGCCGCCACGGCCGACGGTGCCGCCACGGCCATGGAACAGGCGCAGCTTGACCTGATGTTTCTCGAAAACCTGCACCAGCGACACCTCGGCCTTGTACAGCTCCCAGTTCGAGGTCAGGAAGCCGCCATCCTTGTTCGAGTCCGAATAGCCGAGCATGACTTCCTGCAGCTGCCCCTGCTGGCGCACCAGTTCGCGCACCATCGGTATCGACAGCAAACCATCCATGATGCCGGGCGCATTGCGCAGGTCAGGAATGGTTTCGAACAGCGGGATCACCATCAGCTGCGCATCCGGCGGATGGCCGTTTTGCGCAACGTGCATCAAGCCTGATTCACGCTGCAGCAGAAAAACTTCCAGCAAGTCCGACACCGTCTCGGTATGCGAAATGATGTAGTTGCGGATCGCGCGGCTGCCGAATTGCTCGCGTATCAGGCGCGCCGCCTTCAGCACACCGAGTTCGGACACAGTCTCGTCCGAGTACGTGAGATAGGGCGAGCGCAACAGCCGCGGCTGCTCCAGCTCGGCCAGCAACAGCATCACTTTTTCCTGCTCGGTCAGTGCAGCGTAATCGGCGCAGACGCCGGCGGCACGAAACAGTTCGCACAGCACGCGCTCATGCACGTCCGAGCTTTGCCGCATGTCCAGCGTGGCAAGGTGGAAGCCGAAGATCTCGGCCGCGCGCCGCAGCGTGTTCAGTCGCGGGCGCGTCAGTGCCAGACCGTGGTTCGCGCGCAGCGATTCGCCGATCACATCGAGGTCGGCAATGAATTCCTCCGCATTCGCATACGGCGGCGCAGCGCCCACTTCCTGGCGCAGGATGTTGTGCGCACCCAGCTTGCGCGCGGTCGCAGCGAGCCTGGCATACACGCCGATCAACGCGCGCCGGTAAGGTTCGTCAGTGCGGTGCGGCGAATTGTCGGGCGATGCATCCGCCATCGCTTCCAGCTCGGGACTGACCGTTGCCAGCAGCGTCGAGATCGACAGCGCCGCGCCCAGCGCATGCACTTCATCGAGATAGAAATCGAAGATCGTGGTCGACTGCCGCGACAGCGCACGGTTCATCGTCGCCGCATTCACGTTCGGGTTGCCGTCACGGTCGCCGCCGATCCAGCTACCCATCTGCACGAAGGGCGGCAGCGCCAGTGTGCGCAGGTTCGGGTATTGCGCCAGCACCTCTTCTTCGATGTCATCCATCAGCCCCGGCAATTCACGCAGGAAGGTGATGCGGTAGTAGGAGAGAGCGTTTTCGATCTCGTCATCCACCGTCAGTCGTGAATAACGCAGCATGCGGGTCTGCCACAGTTGTGCAATCTCGGCATGCAGCAGCTGGGTGTTGCGCTGCTTCTCGCGCGCAGTCAGCGGCAGGTCACGCAGTTCCAGCAGGCGCGCCACCTCGCGGCCTGCATCGAGAATGCTCTTGCGTTGCACCTCGGTCGGGTGTGCCGTCAGCACCGGCGACACCAGTGCATGGTCGAAAAAGCCCTGCACCGCCTTGCCCGTGACGCCGGCGGCATCCAGCTTGGACAAGGTCGCTGCCACGCTGCCCGCCTGCGGCGCGGAACCCGCCAGCAGGTGCGCGCGGCGGCGGCGATTGTGATGCTGGTCTTCGGCGATGTTGGCGAGGTGTGAAAAATACGAGAACGCGCGCACCACCGAATTGGTCTGGTCGCGCGTGAGTTTCTTGAGCAGCTTGTCGAGCTCGGTACCGGCCTGCGAGTCGGCGTCGCGCCGGAAGCGCACCGCTGTCTGACGGATGGTCTCGACGATTTCATACACCGTCTCGCCTTCCTGCTGGCGGATCACCTCGCCCAGCAGGCGGCCGAGCAGACGGATGTCTTCCTTCAGCGGTGCATCCTTGTCCAGGGATGTCGAGCGCGCAGGCGCCGGCTTGCTGCCGGTGGCGCGGGAGGAACGTACTGCTGCAGTCTTGTGTTGGGCCATGACGGTCTCGGGGATGGGGCGCATGATAAAATCCGCCCGTTTTGAGCAGGTCGACGTGCTTCTGCGCTCGACGTTTCAGCGAGTCCCACCCCGGTCGATGCGCGCAGCGACGGCCCCTGAAGAGAGTCTTCCAATTGAACGCATCGTTTACCGGAAAACTGGTGATCGCCTCGCGCGAGAGCCGGCTCGCCATGTGGCAGGCCGAACACGTACGCGCACGTTTGCTTGAATTATATCCGCACAGTACCGTCGAGATTCTCGGCATGACCACGCGCGGTGACCAGATCCTCGATCGCACGCTGTCCAAGGTCGGTGGCAAGGGTTTGTTCGTGAAAGAGCTGGAAGTCGCGATGCAGGAAGGCCGCGCCGATCTCGCCGTCCATTCGCTGAAGGACGTGCCGATGGAGCTGCCGGAAGGTTTCGAGCTGGCCGCCGTGCTCGAGCGCGAAGATCCGCGCGATGCCTTCGTCTCGAATGACTACGCATCGCTGGCCGATCTGCCGGCCGGTGCCATCGTCGGCACCAGCAGCCTGCGCCGCCAGTCGCTGATTGCGGCACGCTTCCCGCATCTGGTGATCCAGCCGCTGCGCGGCAACCTCGATACCCGTCTCGGCAAACTCGATCGCGGCGAATACGCCGCCATCATCCTCGCCGCCGCCGGCCTCAAGCGCCTGGGCATGGCGCAGCGCATCCGCTCCTTCATCGAGCCGGAAGACAGCTTGCCGGCACCGGGGCAGGGCGCGATGGCGATCGAGATACCATCCGGCCGGCCCGAACTGAACGCCTTGCTGGCACCGCTGAACCATCAGGATACCGAGCGCGCGGTGCGCGCCGAGCGCCAGCTGTCGCGCACCTTCGGCGGCAGCTGCCAGATCCCGCTCGCTGCCTTTGCAACCGTGGCAGGCAACGTGATGCGTTTGCGAGCAATGGTCGCCACCCCCGATGGCAAGCGCGTCGCACATGCCGACATCGATGGCGCGGCCGACGCGCCCGAAGCCATGGGCGTGCAGATCGCCCGCGAACTGGAATCGCAGGACGCGACCGCCATCCTCGCCGAGTGCAAGACGGCAGAGTGAGCGGCCGGCCCGCCTGACAGGTCATGCCCGAACCGCGACGCCAGCCCCCTGTCGTCATCACCCGGCCGCGCGCGCAGGCTGAACCGCTGGCCGCGCGGCTTGCGGCCCTGGGCATCGATGCCCGTATCTTCCCGCTGCTCGATGTCCAGTCGCTGCCGGCCGGCTCGCCGCAGGCAGCGGCGCTGACTGCGGCGCTGGCCCGCCTCAGCGATTACGCGCTGGTCGCCTTTGTCAGTCCGAACGCGATCGATGCCGCGTTCGCTCAGCTCGGCGCAGGCTATCGCTGGCCCGCCGGCGTGATCGCCGCCGTGGTGGGCGACAGCAGCCGGCAGGCCCTGGCGAGGCACGGCGTGACCGATGCCAATGCCGACGTGGCCAGCCCCACCGACCCCGAGCGTACTGATTCCGAAACCCTGCTGCAGGTACTTGATCTGCCCGCACTGCGCGGCAAGAAGGCATTGATCGTGCGCGCCGAAACCGGCCGCGAGTTGCTGGCTGACCGCTTGCGTGACGCCGGCGTCACCGTCGAGCAGGTCGCCGCCTACCGCCGTGGTGCACCGGCGCTCGATGATGTGCTGCGCACGCAACTGCAAGCACTGATCGACAGTGATGGCGGCGCCGTCTGGGTGATGACGAGTTCCGAAGCACTGCGCAATTTGCAGCAGATGGTGGCACAGCTCGGTCATGAAGGCCCGGCGTCGCCGGCCTGGCGCCGCGTGCAGCACCACACGCTGGTCGTGCCGCACCCGCGCATTGCCGAAACGGCCGAAGCGATGGGTTTTGACGCACTTTTACGCACCGGATCCGGTGATGACGCGCTGATTGCCGCGATACAAGCGATACAATCGCGAACATGAGCGAAACCCCTGATTCCGGCGGCGCAGCCAGCAAGCCCGACGCTGCCAGCAAGAACGAAACTGCGGCCAAGGCCGTCAATGCGTCCGGCGCTGCAACACCTGCAGCGGCGGCTCCGGCGGCAGCCGCCGATGTGGCAACCAGCGCGGCGTCCGCACCCGCAAGGCCCGCTGCCAGTGCCGCCACCGCAGGCCCGGCAGCAGAAAGCAGCGAGACATCCGGTACGGAGCCGGCAGGCAGTGCAGCCGCTGGTGCAGCCGCGAATTCGGCCGCCAGTGCAGCCGCTGATTCAGCCGGTAACGCAGCCGGTAATGCAGCCGCCACGGATGACCCGGCCGCCGATCCTGAAAAATCCACCGTCAATGCGCCCGAAGATACCGATGGTCTCGCGTATCGCCGCCTCAGCTGGCGCCCGCGCATGCCGCGTCTGTTCGAGACGCGCGAAGGCCGTCTCAAGTTCGCCGCCATCGTGTTCGCGGCGCTGTTCGTCTGGCAGTGGTGGAGTTCGCGCATCGAGGTTTCCGACCTGCGGCGCGAAGTGGCGCAGCGCCTGCAGAGCGGCGAGAACCTCAACAGTCAGACCAAGCTGATCGCCGACCGTGTCGATGACGATTTGCGCGTGTTGCAAGGCAAGGTGTCGGTGCTGGAAGCGAAGCAGCTCGAATCGCAAAGCCAGCAGATCGCGCTCGAACAGCTGTACCGCGATCTCGCGAAGAACCGCGATGACTGGGCATTGGCCGAGATCGAACAAGTGCTGTCGACGGCCAGCCAGCAGCTGCAGCTGGCCGGTAATGTGCGCGGCGCGCTGATTGCGTTGCAAAACGCCGATGCGCGCCTGTCGCGTGCCGATCGTCCGCAGTTCATTGCGATTCGCCGCGCGATTGCGCAAGACATGGACAAGCTCAAGAGCCTGCCCAGCGTCGACCTGACCGGTGTCGCGGTACGTCTCGATACACTGATCGCGCAGATCGATGGCATGCCCCTGCTGTCCGACGAAAAGCCGGCCGTGGCTGCGCCGCCGCCCAAGACCCGGTTGGTGCCGCCGCCCAAGCCCGGCCCGCAATCGGCGTACGACTGGCGGGTCGAGATGCAGGAGCGCTGGAACAGCTGGAGCGCCGATCTGTGGAATGACATTCGCCAGCTGGTGCGGGTGCGCACCGTCACCACGCCGGATGCCTTGCTGCTGTCGCCGGGCCAATCTTTCTTCGCGCGCGAGAACCTGAAGCTGCGTTTGCTGAATGCGCGCATGGCACTGCTGTCGCGCAATGACGCTGCATTCCGCGCCGACCTCGCCGAGGCCGACCGCACCTTGCAGCGCTATTTCGATACCCGCGCCCGCTCCACGCAGGCCGGCCGCGAACTGATCCGCCAGCTGCAGGAGAGTGTGCTCAGCATCGAGATGCCGACGCTGTCGACCAGTCTGTCCGCAGTGCGGCAGTCGCGTACCCGACCGTAAGGATAGCCGGCGATGCGCTTCTACATCTGGCTGCTGACCCTGTTTGCATCGGCGATCGGCCTCGCCGTGCTGGCCCGCTACAACCCGGGCAATGTGGTGCTGTTCTATCCGCCGTACCGGATCGATTTTTCACTGAACTTCTTCATCGTGGTGATGGTCGGCGGCTTCGCGCTGCTGTACGTGATCGTCTCTACCGTGCGCGCGACCATCGCGATGCCGAAACGCGTCGGCGAATATCGCAGCCGCCGCCAGTTGCTGGCGTCCGGCCGTGCACTGCAGGAAGCCTTGAAGGCCTATCTCGAAGGCCGCTTCGGTCGTGCCGAAAAATCGGCCGCCCGCGCTGCCGAGTCGCCGGAGTATGCCGGCCTCGCATCGCTGCTGGCTGCGCGCGCCGCGCAACGCATGCAGCAACCGCAGCGCCGCGACCGCTGGCTGTCCGAAGCCGGGCAGCACGGCGAGCTGCGCACGGCACGGCTGATGACGACAGTGGATTTGCTGGCCGAAGACAACAAGGAAACCGATGCCGCGCTCGATGTGCTGCGCGAACTCAATGCCAGCGGCGTGCGTCATGCCCATGCATTGCGCCTCGCACTGAAGGTCAACCAGAATGCGCGCAACTGGCCCGAAGTGCTGCGGCTGGTAAAGCTGCTGGACAAGCACGCGGTGCTGCACCCGACGCTGTCGCGCCGCCTGCGCGACATGGCCTATGAAGCGATGCTGCCGAAAGCGGCCGAAGATGCGGAAGCCTTGCGCAAGTTGTGGGTCACCATTCCGACCGCCGACCGCCAGAGCCCGGGAGTCGCGGCGCTGGCGGCCAATGCATTCATGAAGATCGGCCAGCAGCAGGAAGCGGCCGACATCCTGCAGCGCGCCCTGGCCGTGCAATGGGACGTGCGCTTGCTGCGCGCGTACCGTCAGTGCGCAGCGCCGGAAGGTTCGGCCACCCTGCTGGACCAGATCGAGCATTGCGAGCACTGGCTGCGCGAGCGCCCGAACGATGCCGAGCTGTCGCTGGTGCTCGGCACGCTGTGCCTGC
>JACCDN010624894.1_pt1 | contig 19424 bp, 1 predicted proteins | sample 7441691 | NCBI WGS metagenome assembly JACCDN01 (sample SAMN15323439, study PRJNA562643) | freshwater metagenome | isolation source: river surface water | place: USA:Blue River Watershed | collected 2017-08-16 | reverse complement strand
GGGCCCACCGACGAACCCAGCGACAAACCTGTGAGCGTGTTGGCATTCTTGGCATAGCCCTGTGGCAAGGCCGTGCCCAAAGCCGACGTGGCAGGCAAACCGCTGATGGTGCCCACACTGCCGCCCAAGGTAATCCAACCACCGCTTGACGACAACGTGGTGCCGTTGTTCACGATGATGCCGCCTGTGGCCGCGCCTGCTGAGTTAGCCCACAGCGTGATGTCACCGCCGTTGGTGGTGAGGTTGGCACCGCTGGTCACGTTGCCCAAGGCCTTGAGCAACACGCCCGCACCCGAGGCGGACGACGTCAATGCCGCACTGGTCGTCACGCTGCTGCCGTACACGGTGATGGGGCCTGCAATGTTCACAGCGCTGGCCACCGTCATGGCTTGCGCGTTGCCTGCCTTACCCAGCGTCAAGCCTGTGAGCGTGTTGGCGTAGGTGTAGTTGGTCGTTGTCGCGCCGCTAAAGCTGGTGCTAGTTGGCTCAATCGTCACCGCACCCGCCCCGGTAAAACCGCTGGTGGTGGGTGCCGCATCGTTTTGGAACACCAAGCTGCCTGCAGCCACGTTAGTGGCACCGGTGTAGGTTTGACCGCCAGTGAGCGTGAGGGTGTTGCTGCCCAGTTTGCTCAACGTGCCTGCGCCTGAAATGGCGTTGGCCACCGTCACCGCATCAGAACGACTGAAGGCCAAATTGCCTGCCACCGTCACAGCACCCGTACCCAGGGTGCCGGTGGTGCCGCCATTGCCAATTTGCAAAGTGCCTGCGCTCACGGTGGTGGTGCCGTAAGTGTTGGCGCCTGCCAAGATGAGCGTGCCCGCCCCCGCCTTGGTCAAACTGCCCGTGCCCGCCACGATGCCTGCATACGTCACTTCGCTGCCTGTGGCTGTGTTGAACGTGGTGCTGCCTGTGAGCGTGATGCCACGGTTGGCACTCAGGCTAGAGGTGAACACGGGGTAGAAATACAAGCCCGCGCCGTTGTTGACCACCAGTTGGTCTGCTTGTGCGCTGCTAGGTGCCGTGCCCAAGTTGCTGTCGCTGCTCAGGCCCAAGGTGCCGGCGTTCACGGTGGTCGCGCCCGTGTAGGTGTTGGTAGCGCTGAGCGTCAACTGGCCGCTGCCTTCTTGACGCAACACGCCTGAGCCTGCAATCACATCGGCCACGCCGAAGTTGTCAGAGCGTTTGAAAATCAAGGTGGCGTTGTTGGTGATGGTGCCTGTGCCCAAATTGCCCGTGGTGCCTGCATTGCCCACTTGCACCGTGCCCGCGCTGATGGTGGTGCCGCCGGTGTAGGCGCTGCCGCCTGTGAACACCAAGGTGCCCGCCCCTGCTTTGCTGAAAGCGCCGGAGCCATTCAACACACCGGCCACGGTTTGCGTGGGGCCTGAGGCAATGTCTACCGACAGCGTGCTTGTGGAAGCCGTGTTGTTCACTGTCAAGGTGGTGCCAGCGGCGCTTTCAAAGCCACCCAAAGCGGCGTTGCCGCTCACCACCAACGCGCCGTTTTTGAGGTTCAAGTTGCTGGTGGACACCGTGCCTTGGTAAGTCAGCGCATCGAGCAACACGGTGCCTGTGTTGGCTGCACCGCTGCGGCCTGCCACGCTGTCGTCAAAACTCACGGCGCTACCTTGTGGGACCAACGCGACTTTGACGTTGTTCAAATCAGGAATCGCACCTGTCACGCTCAGATTGCCCGTGAGCGCCCAGTTGTTGGGGTTGAACCACTCGCCCGATGCGCCGCCCACCCAAGTGACCGAATCTTGGCGTGTCACGTTGGCTGTCGTGTTGCCAGTGCTAGACACGGTGTAGTTAGACGCATCGATGGTGGTGGCACCGCTTGGGTCGGTCAAGCTGACGCCGTACACGCTGATGGGTTTGGCTGTACCGAGGTCTTTGGTGTCAAAACTCGCGCTGCGGTTGATGTCAAACACATCGCCACTCACGCGGTTGTCGGTGGTGGTCACCGTGGCCACGGTGCTGCCGTTGTACGCACGGTTGTCACCGGTGTAGGTGACGGTCAGGGTGCGCAAACCCATGCTGCCCGCACCTGTGGCGCTGGTGGGCAAGGTGTAGTTGCTCAAGGTGGTGCCGTTGTCAGCCGTGAAGTCACCCGATGCAAGCGTGGTGCTCACGCTGTTGGCCAACGACACATTGCGGTCGTTGTAGGTGCCCACAGTTTGTGTGACGGTAGCGCCTTCGGTCACACCACCCACGGTGACAAAGCCGCTCAGGCTGTAGTTGCCTGTGTTCAGTGTGGCGCTGGTGTTGCCGTCATAGGTTTTTTGAATGCTGCCCACCAACGCGGCTGTCAACAGCTTTTGCGTGATGGTGGCGCTGGTGCTGCCTGTGGTGGTGGCAGTGCCGTTGCTATCCACCACTTGGTAGTTGGCGGCATCGGTGCCACCCAAGCTCACGCCGGTGATGCTGATGTTCACAGGCACTACGCTGCCATTGCTGTAGGCCACGTTCTTGTCCACAAAGTTGGCCGTGCGGTTGACGCTCAAGACGTCACCGGTCACATAGCCTGTCGCGGCGGTGGGGTCGGTGTTGACGGTGGCGGCGACCAAACCGTCATAGATTTTGTCGTTACCCGTGTAGGTCAAGGTCAATGGGCGCGCTGTGATGTTGGCCGTGGTGCTGCCCGTGGTGGCCACGGTGTAGTTGGCAGCATCCACGCTGGTGGCGCCATTGGGGTCGCTCAGGCTCACGCCTGTGACGCTGACGGCTTTGGCGTTGCCCACGTTTTTGTCGGCATAACTGGCGGTCCAGTTAATGTCAAACACATCGCCGGCCACATAGCCATTGGCCACAGGCGTGGCGGTAGTCACGCTGGCCACGGTGCCACCGTCGTACACCTTGTTCACACCCGTGAAATCAATGGTCAAGGTGCGAGGGGTGATGTTGGCCGTCGTGCTGCCTGTGGCCGCCACGGTGTAGTTGGTGGCGTCCACGCTGGTGGCGCCGTTGGGGTTGCTCAGGCTCACACCACTCACGCTGACGGCTTTGGCGCCGCCCACGTTTTTGTCGGCGTAGCTGGCGGTCCAGTTGATGTTGAACGCATCGCTGCCCAAGCGGTCATCGGTGGTGGTGACGCTGGCCACGGTGCCGCCGTCATACACCTTGTTCACACCGGTGTAGTTCACCGTCAGCAGTTTCGGCGTCACGGTGGCAGTGGTGCTGCCTGTGCTCGCCACGCTGTAGTTGACCGCGTCGGTGCCGCTTAAGGACACGCCCGTCACGTTCACCGTTTTGCTGGTCACGTTGTTGGACACGTCATAGGCCACGTTCTTGTCGACAAACGCTGCGGTACGGGCAATGCTAAACGTGTCGCCCGCCACACGGTCATCGGTGGTGGTCACGGTGGCCACGGTGCCGCCGTCGTACACACGGTCCACACCGGTGTAGCCCACCGTCAAGGTGCGTGGGGTGACTTCGCCATTGCTGCCGTTTTGTGTGCTGATGGCTGTGTTGGTCACGCCGTTGGTCAACACATAGTTGGCGGCATCGGCACCGCTGATGACTAAGTTAGTCAGCGTGTAGTTTTTATTGGTGCTGCCCGTCACGTTTTTGTCTGCGTAGGTGCCCACGCCTGCCACGTTCACGGTATCGGTGACTGAGTTGCCGCCAGTGATCACACCATTGAGGCTCAACGAAAGGCCCGTCATGCTGGTGTTGCCGTCGTACACCTTGGTACCGCTAGCGTTCAGCGTGAGCGCTTTGGGGGCCACGCTGTACGCGCCAATCACATGGATGTTGTCACTGAAGTCAGGGCTGCTGTTGCTCACCAAGGTGGCGCCCAAGTTGTACGAGCCCACCTTCAAGTTGCCCGAGTTGCTGTAAATCGACGTGCCCACAGGACCCAGCGTGAAATCGGCCACGGGTGACGTGCCATCGCTCACCGACACATCGGCACCTGTCACCGTCACGCGGTTGGTGGGGCTGAGCAAGTTGGTCACTTGCGCAGGTGTGGCGCCGTTGGCGGCTGCGGCCATGAAAGCCGCTGAAGTCACTGTGTACGTGGGCGTGTCGCCATACGTGGTGCTCACGTTTTGCACTTTCACCAACAACTCGCCCACAGGCACGATGGTGTAGTCGCCATTCACAAACGTGATGGCGTAGTTGCTAGAGGTCAAGCCCGAAGGAACCAATTTGCCAGCATACGGATTGGCTACGCCTGCCACGGTGGCGGCGTCTTGGTCGTTGGTACCACTCAAACCAGAGCGGTCACGTGCGACGGCTAACAAACCGCCCAACACCGCTGAGGTTTGCCCACCCACAAAGCCGCTGTAGCGCACACCTTCGTAGTTGGTGGTGCTGTCTAGCTCTGAGTAAAACTTGGCATCGTCATTGGCCGTGACGGTCAACGGTGCTTTGGTGATGGTGGCGTTAGGTGCTGTCCACACCAAGCGGTAGTTACCGGCGCGTGTGCCTGTGAGCAACACGCTGCCTTGGTTCACCGTCACGGTGCCTGCGTTGGCGTTGCTGAACACGGGCGTGCCTGTGATGACCAAGCCGCCGTTGATGCCGCTGTCAGCCGTCAATGCCGATGTGAAACCCGCTGCCACGCTCAAGCTGCCGTAGCCCGTGGCAGGGCTGGTCAAGGCTGGGGCCACCGCTGTGGTGGCGTCGTACACCTTGGTCAATCCGGTGCTGCCAGACAAGTCCACATCCAACGGCGTGATGTTGGCCGTGGTGTTGGCTTGGTCGGTGATGGTGTAGTTGTTGCGGTCTGCGCCACCGTAGCTGCTGGTGAGCGTGACGGTTTTGCCTGTGCCCACGTTTTCATCGCTGAACACGCCCGTAGCGCCCACAGTCACCACATCGTTGGCCACCAAACCTGTTTTCACCACCGATGCCGTCGACACCGTGGCGCCTGTGGTGTTGTCGTAGGTTTTGTCAGAGGCTGTGATGCCGCTGATGGTCAACGCTTTGGGCGTGATGTTGGCCGTGCTGGTGGCTTGGTGGGTGATGCTGTAGTTGTTGCGATCCGCACCGCCGTAGGTGGTGGTGAGGTTGACAGTTTTGCCTGTGCCCACATTTTTATCGGCCACATTGCTGCTGTCCACAAACTGACCCACCGAAGTTGCGATGGTCAATGCATCGCCACTCACCAAGCCGGCAAACAACGCGCCGCTGGTGGTCACGGTGGCATCAGCTGTGCCGTCGTACACACGGCTGTCGGCCACAAGGCCAGACACCGTCAAGGCTTTGGCCGTGATGTTGGCCGTGGTCGTGGCTTGGTTGGTGATGGTGTAGTTGCCCAAGTCGGCACCACCGTTGGTGCTGGTGAGCGTGACAGTTTTGGCTGTGCCCACGTTCTTGGCTGTGCCTGCCACGCCGCCCACATCGGCAAACACGCCGCTGGTGGTAACGGTCAACACATCGCCTGCGACCATGCCGTTGAAGGTGGCGCCACTGGTATTGACTGTGGCTGCGTTGGTGCCGTCATACACCTTGTTGGCAGCGGTGATGCCCGTCACGGTGATGGCTTTGGGGTTGATTTTGGCGTTCAGCGTGGTGTCGGCCACGATGTTGTAGTTGCCTGCTTTGGCACCAGTCAGACCCAAGCTAGACGCGCTCAAGGTGACGACTTTGCTGCTCACCACACCGTTGGTGTAGGCCACGTTTTCATCGGCGAAAGTGGCTGAGTAATTGGTGCTCACCAAGCTCACGGCATCGCTGTTCAAGATGCCAGTCAGGGTGCCAAAGTTGCCTGCTGTGATGGTGGCCACCACGCCACCGTCATAAGTTTTGTCATTCGCTGCAGCGCCTGTGAGGGTCAACGCCTTCGGGCTAATCTTGGCGTTTGTGGTGGTGGGGCTGCCTGCATAGGTGTAGTTGCCCGCATCGGTGCCGCCGTAGGTGCTGGTGAAGGTCACCATTTGCGCCGCCAGCGCTGAACCGCTGTACGCCACGTTGGCGCTGCCAAAGGTGCCGGTGGCCGCTACCGTCAACACATCGCCTGCCACCATGCCGTTGAACACGGCGTTGCCCACATTCATGGTGGCAGCGGTGGTAGCGTCATACACCTTGTCGTTGGCAGCAATGCCTGTGACCGTGATGGCCTTGGCGGTGACGGTGCCGTTGGTGCCCGTCATGCTGGTACCGGTGCTCAGGCCGTAGTTGGCTGCATCGGCACCGCTGAGAGCCATGTTGATGAGCGAGTAGGTTTTGTTGGTGCCGACGTTTTTGTTGGCATACGCGCCCGAGCCACTGATTTGCACCACATCGCCTGTCACCACACCTGCGGGTGTGCCCGACAAGGCGGCAATGGTCGTGGTGCCGTCATACACCTTGGTCAGGGTGGGCGCGGGGGTGATGAACTTTGGGGTCACGGTGGCCGAGCCCACCACCGTCACGGTGCCGCTGAAGTTGGGGCCACCTGAGAGCACCACATTGCTGGCACCCCACTGGTAGCTGCCCACATTGAGCCAGCCCGAGGTGCTGTAAGTGCCGCTGGCAGCGGTGGCGTTGAACGTGGCCGAGGCGCCGTTGGCGTCAGTCACGCTCACCTGCCCTGCTGTGCTGGCCGTGGCGCTGGCACCTGCGGCACTAAGTAAGTTGACCTGTGTGGTGCCATCAGTTTTGAGGTACTTGGCTTCGGTCACCGTGTAAGTGGGTGCGCTGCCATACACCGTGCTGGTGTTGGCCAAACGCACCAGCAGTTGGCCTGCGGGCACGATGGTGTAGTCGCCACTCACATAGCTAAAGCTGTAGTTGGTGGCCGCGCCACCTGCTGGCAACAACACGCCGGTATAGCTGCCTGCGTTTTGCACGCTGCTGTTGGTGCGCGAAATGGTGGGTGCCGTGGTGAGGTTGGTAGCCGATTCGCCATTCACAAAACCTGAATACGCCAAATCGTTGAAGCCAGCCACATCAGCCAGTCCGTAAAACTTGGCGTCGTTGTTGGCGGTGACCGTCAAAGTGGCTTTGCTGATGCTGCCTGTGACCGTGGGCTGTGTGAGGGTGTAGTTGGTCACAGCTGCGCCGGTGATGCTGTCAGCCATCGTCACGCTGATGCCTGTGCCCACATCTTTGGTGGCATACGTACCCGCTTGCACCAAGGTCACGCTGTCGCCATTGACCACGCCGCTCAAAGTGCCGCCTGTCACCACCGCAGACAAGGTGCCGTCATACACCTTGCTCGGTGCGGTGGTGCCTGTCACGGTCAAGGCCTTGGGCGTGACGGTGATGGTGCCGGGTGTGGCGTAGCTGATGTTGTAGCTGCCACTCGATGTGCCCGGTGCCACGGTGATGGCATAAGGCCCACCCGCCACCGTGGCCGTGGCGGCCAAGCCAGCCGAAGTCACCACGGGGTTGACGCTGAACACGTCCGCCAAAGTGGGCAAGGTGTACACGCTTGAGCCACCCGCGCTGCTGCTGAGGCCCAACACATCAGACGTGGTCCATGTGGTGCCATACACCTTGGTGCCGCCCGCTGTCACCGTGACCGAGGGTGTGCCCGTGAACAAATAACGGTTGCCCGTCACCGCCACGGCCGATGGGGCCGTGTTGGCGTAAGTGGCGTTCCACACCGGTGCGTTAGCGCTGTCGAGCGTGCCAAACGTGTCGGTGCCCGGTGCGTTGCTGTAGACCAACCAACGGCCTGTGGCCGTGAGCGGTGTGCCCGTGGCGTTGTTGATGAAGTTGCCCGTCGCCGCCAAAGCCAAATAGCCGCTGGCCTGTGTGTCGGTCAGGGTGGCACCGCTATTGAGCGTGATGTTGCCGCCCGTGAGCAAGGTGGTGTTGTCCACAAACGTGGTGGCACCGCTCACGGCAATGTTGCCCAAGCCGCTATTGCCAAGCACCACGCTGCTGAAACCGTCTTTCACCACCGCGTTGTTAAACCATGCGCTGGCAATGTTCAGTGTGCCCGCAGCCCCCGTGCCCAAGCCCAGGCTTGCGCCTGCTGTTTTGGGTTGCAGCGTCAATCGGCCCGTGCCGTTGAGCGTACCTGCCAGCGTCATGCTGTCGGCGCTGAAGGTGATGTTGTTGCCACCGCTGCTGGTCATGGCCACGCCGCTCGCCTCGTTGATGCTGCTGCCTGTGACGTTGATGTGGGTGGCTGTCACGTTGGCGTTCAAAGCCACTGCCCCGCCGTACACCGTGAACGGGCCTGCAATGCTGGTGGCGCCTGCCACTGTGATGCCAGCTGTGTTGCCGTCTTTGCCCAGCGTCACGCCAGTGAGCGCGCTGCCAAAGCTCCAGCCCGATGTGCTGAACGCGCTGCTAAAGCTGGCAGCCACAGGCTCGATGCGCAACTGGCCGCTGCCTGTGAATGTTTTGCTGCTGGGGCTAGGCGCGTTGTTGGCCAACACCAACACGCCGTTGGCAACACTGGTGTTGCCTGTGTAGGTGTTGTTGGCCGTCAAGGTCAACGTGCCTGCGCTCTGCTGCGTCAACGTGCCTGTGCCGCTGATGAGGGTGCCCACCGTCAGATTGTCCGAACGGTTGAACACCAAGCTGCTGTTGTCCGTCACCGCGCCGGTGCCTAAGGTACCCGTGGTTCCGCCGTCGCCCACTTGCAAGGTGCCTGCGCTGACCGTGGTGGTGCCGCTATAAGTGTTTGTGCCGGTGAGCGTGGCCGTGTTGGCCAACAGCTTGGTGAGCGAGCCTGTGCCGCTCATGCTGCTGGCAAATGTGAAATCGTTGACGCGGTTGAAATACAACGCCGCGTTGTTGACCAACGCGCCTGTACCAAAGGAACCTGTGTTGGTGTTATTGCCCAAGTAAACGGCACCGTTGTTTAACGTGGTGCTGCCTGAATAGGTGTTGGTGCCCGTCAGAGTGAACTTGCCGCCCGAGGCATTGGCCACCATTGAGCCTGTGCCACCAATGGTGCCGCCCAGCACCACATTCAACGCGTTGAGCGAGAGCGTGCTGCTGCCTGTGCTGGTGAAGGTGTGCAATGTGTAGCCCGTGGCCAAGCCTGAGCCAGACGACACCGTGCCGCCCGTGCCAGCGCTGCTACCGAGGTAACGCACCACCACCAAGCCCGAGCCGCCCGCGCCTGAGGTGCCTGCCAGACCCTCAACACCGCCGCCGCCGCCGCCTGTATTGGCCGTGGCCGAATAACCCACAGCAATTTGGTTTAAGCCAGCGCCACCGCCGCCCAAACCGCCAGAACCAGCTACACCACCGCAACCAGGGCAAGCACCCGCACCGCCGCCGCCGCCTACCCACTGGGACGAACCTGTGATGTAACTTTGAATACCTATACCGCCGTTGTTGGCAGAGGCTGCACCACCGGCGCCGCCGCCGCCGCCGCCATTGGCCTGCATCGTGGCAATGCTTGTGCCGCTGTAGCCCTGACCTGCCGTACCGGTGCCTGCAGTGCCGCCGCCGCCCGAGGCACCGCCACCGGAACCACCACTGAGACCACTCATGGCTAACCAACCGCCACCGCCACCACCGCCATAGGCTGTCAAGGTGTCCAAATACGAGTTGGCACCTGTCAAGCCTCGGTTGTCATTGTTCACCGCAGCGCCACCTGCGCCCACCATGACGGCATACGCGCCACCCGCTAAATCGGTGGAGCTGGCTAACACACCACCGGCACCGCCACCACCGCCGCGACCCACGCCACCGCTACCGCCGCCACCCACAATGAGGTAGTCCACCGCGGCATCAAGGTCAAACGTCACGTTGCCGTTGAGGGTGATGTTATTGGCGAAACTGGTCACCGCACGGCCAAACGTCAGCGTGGTGCCACCTGCGGCTGTGAGCGTGCCAGTGCCAAGCGCCGAGTTGGCATAAATGCCCAAGGTGCCTGTGGTTAACGTGGTACCACCTGAGTAAGAAGAGCTGGCGTTGGTTAAGTTCAACGTGCCTGCCCCCAACTTGGTGAACGTGCTATCGGTGCCTGAAATCAGACCCATGTAAATGGACGAACCCGACTGTGTGAGGCTCAACCCGCGCCCAGCGGCTAGGCTGATACCACCGCTACCCGTGAGGCCTGTGGTGGTAATGGCAATGTCACCCGTGGTGGCGTTGGTCGTAGACAGTGCCGCATTGACCGCGACTGCACCGCCATAAATGGTGATGGGGCCTGCAATGCTGGTGGTACTACCAATGGTGATGCCAGCCGTGTTGGTGCTCTTACCAAGCGTCAAGCCGCTGATGGTGTTGGCCAGCGTCAGCGTGGACGGTGGCCACACCAAGGTGCTCGCAAAGCTGTTGCTATACGGCGCCACCGTCAAAGTGCCAATGGTGGCAATGTTGCCCGTCATCGACAACACATCGCCAATGACTGACACATTGGACGATGAGTTTGTGATGCTAGAGCCCGCTTTCAGACCCACATAACCCGCCACGTCTACCGCGTTGTAACCAGCACCGTAGCCCGTACCTGTGAGAGTGATGGGGCCACCCGTGGACAACACCGCGCTGCCCGCGGGCAACACCACACCCGAGTGTTTGGCGCCACTGCCTGTGATGCTGATGCCACCGCCATTGCTGGCCAAGAGGCTTGAATAACCCCACAGATAAACGCCCCACGCATCGCTGGCAGCGGCATTGGTGGCCGTGCCGTTGAAGGTGATGGCATCCGTGGCTGACGATGAAGACTTATAGACAGAGGTGGATGTGGTCAACATGCTCAACTCAATGCCGTTGCTCGAACCTGTGGCCGACTGCCCAACGCCCCATAGGTTTAACTTGCCCGCTGCAGCGTCCATCGTGACGCTGCCGTGTACGCGAATGCCGTTGGCATTGCTAGTGGTGCCATCGGACGATGTGTAACTTGTGGCCGTGGTGGCACTCTTGCCACGCAAGGTGATGTTGCCGCCAAACGAATACAAGGAAGCGGCATCAATCGTGATGCCGTTACCCATGGTCGTCGTCATGCCCGAGGCATAGCCTATAGTGGCCAGTGCTGCCACATCGGCCACATTGCCGCCCGACAACACAATGTTGCCCGCTGCTGATGTGGTGGTGATGCGACTGCCCGACTTGAGCCAGATGTAGCCACCGTTGGTGCTGTCGCTGTCGGCCCAATACGTCACGTCACCACCAGTGGTGGTGACCGTCGCATTGCTGGCTTGGGTAATGGCGCCGCTTGCTTTGAGCAAGATGTCGCCATTACCCAAGCCAGCGCTGGTGTTCAGGTTGGCATTGAGGTTGATGTCACCGCCATACACCGTGATAGGGCCTGCCGCATTGACGTTGTTGGTGGAGATACCCACGGCTTGGGTGTTGGTTGTTTTACCAACCGTCAGACCCGTCATGGTTTGGCCATTGGTATTCCAATTGAAATAGGCGGTGTCGATGGCCTGACCAAACTTCGCTGTGGTGGACTGCCATGTCACCGTGCCATTGGTGGCAATATTTGGGGTGCCACTGGTGTTGTAGGTATCAAACTCAAGCAGCACATTGCTGTTGGTCGACGTCACTGCGCTACTGGCTGCCGAACCCCACCACTGTGTGGAGCCATTGCGCCAATACATACTTGAATTGGTGCCGCCCGCACCCACGCCACCTGCTTTGATGGTGAGCGGCCCACCATTGGTCAACAACTGTGTGCCGTTGCGAATGAGCACCGACCATTCATTGGCGGTGCCAATGATGGAGATACCTCCACCCACACCACTGGCCACCATGCGTTGGTAGGTCGCTGAAGAATTGCTCTCGTAGGTTGTTCCCAAATCAACACCGTGGTTCCAGCCTGCGGCTGTCGTGGTGCTAGAGCCAAGCAGTTGGATGGCGTCTGCGCCTTCATAAGCCGACTTCAAATCCACAGCGTAAGTGGTGGCGATGCCAATCTTGTATGAGCTGCTACCCGAAGAACGGCTGATACCTTCAAGGTAAATCTTGCCTACGCCGCTGTCTGCCACCAGGCTGGTTCCACCACTCCAAAAACCAATGCCCCACGCCTGATAGCCAGAACTCACGGCACCCGCCCAGCTTTTGCCGCGCAGGGCAATATTGCCACCGCCCGAATAGAGCCACAAACCGTTGTCGACCGCGATACCGGCAGCCGCCGTGGACGAGATGCCGGCTGCATAACCAGACCCTGCCAAGTTGCCACCACCTAGGGTAATGGTGCCACCGCCCGTGCCTGTGGTGCTTTTGCTACCCGAGACAATGGCGCGGGTGTCAATGGTCAATCCGTTGGCAGAGACGATGCTGCCGTTGTCGTTGCCATCGGTATCACTGGTCAATACCACGGCGCCGCCATTGGTGCTGATGGTGCTGGCCGCCGTGTCGCCGTACACGCTGGTCGTCGCCATGAGCTTGATGCTGGCCCCAGCCAAATTGCTGGTGAGGTTGGACCTAAGATAGACGTTGCCACCGTAAGCTGAAATTGGCCCGTTGGCGGTAAACGGCGTGTTCAGCCACACGTCTGACGACATGCCGTCTTTGCCAACGGTGATGCTGCTTGGCGTCTGGCCGTTTTGATTCCAAGCAAAGTAACTCGTCGCCACCGTTTGACCAAAACTCGTGGAAAGGTCTGCGGGCGCCCAAACAATATTGCCCGTCGTGGCCAAGCTAGGGTTGAGGCCATTGAAAGCGTATTTGTCGTGCTTGATGGTGATGTCGCTGGAGCTGGTCGTTACATCGCTACTTGCTTTAGAACCCAAATTGAAAGCAGCATAGATATACCAAGTTCCGTTGACGGCGCCCGAGCCTTGACGACCTAATAAATTAATAGGGCCGCTTTTGGCAAGAATGTCGGTCGTCGATCTGAAAACGGCATCGTAGACGTTCTGCGTTGACGTTTTGAGGGAGATACCGCCACCCAAGCCTGTCGCTAAAACAGCAAGCGGGCTAGTGTCCGTTTCTATGCCGTACGCATCTCCGCTTGCTCCTGTGGCCGTGCCGATGATTTGAATCGCGTCTGCTGTGGTGTTGGCTGATTTGATGGTGAAGGATGTGTTGTTATAGAGCATGAAGCCCGCAGCAAACGTCGAAGTGTTTGTTTGGCTGTAACCATCCAAGTAAACCTTGCCCGTGCCGCTGTCAATGACACCGGCTTGCGTCAACCCATAGAAACCAAGCCCAGAAGCCCCTGTAGCAGAGCCAACTGCCACAGCGTAGGACTTGCCTCGCATGCTGATATTGCCGCCACCCGAGTTGATATTGGTTCTGACATTGATGCGAATACCTTCTGTGTATGCGCCATTGGAAGACCCCATGGCATACGAGGTACCTGTGAGATTGCCACCGCCAAGGGTGATGTTGCCGCCGTTGGAGCTTGCCACCAACCCATTGTCGAAGCGCACATAGCCGTTGGTCGTGCTGTCGTTGTCAGTGGCATCGTCCACGTTAGAGGCCAACAAAATATGGCCCCCCGCTGTGGTGAGCGTGGTGAGTGCACTGTTGATGATGTTCGTCTTGGCACGAATAGTGATAGCAGCATTAGCTGCTGTGCTTTGCAAACTGCTGCCAAAGGTGACTTGCCCTGCATCCACCGTGATGGGGCCTGCAATGCTGATGGCTGAGCCCAGTGTGATGTTCTGTGTGTTGCTGCTGCTACCCAAGGTCAAGCCAGTGAGGGTGCTGGCAAAGGTGTAGTTGGGTGTGAACGCGCTGGTGAAGCTTGAGTTGACCGCAGGTGCAATGGTCACACTGCCCGAGCCGCTAAAGCCCGAAGTACTTGGCGGCACGTTGAAGTTGTAGGCAATGCTGGTGGGTGCAGCCGCATCGGCAGACAACACCGTGGCACCGCTGTAAGTGGCACCACCATTGAGGTTGAGCCCACCCGTGGCCACCGTGAGCGAGCCCGTGCCGCTAAATGCACCGGTATAGGTGAGCGCGTCAGAACGGTTAAAGACAAGCGCGCCGTTGTTGATGACCGCTGCACTCAAAGCGCCCAACGAACCGGCAGTGGCACCTGTGCCCACCTGCAGCGTGCCGCTGCTGATGGTGGTGCTGCCATATGAGTTGGTACCCGTGAATGTGAACTTGCCACCCGCCGCTGGGTTGGCTGTGAAAGAACCCGATCCCGTGATGTTGCCGCTAAACACCGCATTGAGCGCAGATAACGACAGCGTGCTTGCACCTGTGCTGGTGAAGGTGTGCAAGGTGTAGCCGAAGTTTGAGCCGGTGCCTGTGGTCACCGTGCCGCCAGTGCCTGCGCTAGTGCCGAAATAGCGAACCACAACAATGCCCGAGCCGCCTGCACCTGCAGCTGAATAGCCAACTGCACTGTTGTATGCCACGGCACCGCCACCGCCGCCTGTGTTGGGCGTACCACTTTCGGCAGTTACGCCGTATTTGCCATCACCTCCACCACCGAGGCCGCCTAAGCCATAACCCGCTGTGATAGGAGAATCGTTGTTTGAGGCACCACCACCGCCACCCCCGTAATACTGTGTGGTGCCTGTGATGTTGCTGGCCAAGCCAATACCGCCGCTGCCGGGACGATAACCATTGGTGCTACCCGCCGTACCAGCTCCGCCAGCACCACCACCACCGCCGCCTGAGCCAGACGGGCTACAACAACCGTTGCCGCCTGCATAACCTTGGCCCGCAGTACCAGCACCTGCGGTGACGCTGCTTTCGCCAGAGCCGCCGCCGCCGGAACCGCCTGATTGCGCAACAGCCGTACTGACTGAGCTACCCGCCGCACCGCCGCCACCGCCAATAGCCACAACTTCTGTGCCAATCGATGAGTTACCTCCCCTTTGGCCCGGCAGCTCTAAAGTCGAGCCCACGCTACCCGCAGTACCCCCAGCACCAACAGTGACTGTGTAAGTGGCGTTGCCTAAAGAGCGCGTGCCCATCAGCACACCGCCGCCGCCGCCACCACCGCCGTTGTCGCCACCACCGCCACCGCCACCCGCAACGACGAGGTAGTCCACATTGGCGTCATAGGCCACGGTGACTGCACCGTCGAGCTTAATGTTGTTACTCAGGCCCGTGATCGTGCGCCCCAGCAACAACGTGGTGTTATTGGAGGCGGTGAGCAAACCCGCGCTGATAGCGTTGGTGTTATATAAGCCCAAAGTGCCGCCAGCAATGGTGGTGGTGCCTGTGTAGGTGTTGGCCGCCATCAAATTAATTTTGCCGCCTGTCGCATTGGTGGTCAACGCACCAGGGCCGCTGATGCGTCCCAGCAATGTGCTGTTGATGTTGCCTAAACCCAGCGCACCTGAAGCGTTGAAAGTCACCACCACCATGCCCGCCATCGGACCAGAGCTGATGACGCTGGCAGTGCCGCCCGTCGTGAGCACGGTGTTGCCCGCATAGGCCACCACCACCACGCCAGAGCCGCCGCTGGCGCCGTTGTTGTATGTGTTGCTAGTTGAGTAGGCACCGCCACCGCCATTACCTGTATTGGCTGTACCCGCCACAGCGTAATTGGCATTGCCGCCTGCTCCATAAGCCACTGCTGAGTTTGTGATTGAGCTCACCACTCCAGGACCACCTGTATAGCCGGATGCGGCACCACCAGCGCCCGCGCCACCCGTGTTTCCGCTTAAACCACTTGCAATACCGCCAGCGGCAGATACTGCCGTGCCAATAGATGATGCGCCACCTGCAACGCCTTGAACACTGCCTGCGCCAACAGTGATGGAATAGGTCCCTAAATCAAGTCCGCTACCCATCACAACTTGACCGCCTGCTCCGCCTCCGCCTGCACGTGGATAGTCCTCCCATCGGGCCCAACCACCGCCAGCGCCACCGCCCACAACAAGGTATTGCATGGCAGCACCAGTGGCAATGGTGGCATCTCCATCGAGCTGAATGTCATTGGCCAAAGTGACACTGCCCAGCTGCAGTCTTGAGCCTGCAGCGAGCTTGATCATGCCGGTACTAAATGCAGTGTTGGTATAGCCGCCCAAAGTGCCTGCGCTGATCACGGTGTCTGCCGTATATGTGTTGGCAGCGGTGAAAGCCACGTTGCCAGAACCCAATTTGGTCAAGGTGCCTGCGCCTGAAATGACGCCACTCACCATCGAGCTGCCCGTGCTGTTAAAAATCAGCGCGGTGTTGTTGACCACATTGCCAAAACCTAGTGAGCCTGTGGCGCCACCGTTGCCCACTTGCAAGGTACCCGCATTGATGTAGGTGATACCCGTGTGTGTGTTGGTGTTGATCAACGACAAAGTGCCTGAGCCAAGCTTAGTCAGACCCGTTGAGCCCATCAATGCACCAGCGAAGTTGTTGTTGCTACTGGCGTCGAGGGTGAGGTTGCTTAAGTTAGAGGCATTCGAGGCAAACGCCAAAGCGCCAGCGCCCGACACTAATTTGAGGGTGGTGCCTGCCGCCTGTGAGCCATTGGTCACAGCATGGCGAAGAATGACCACGCCATTGGCCGCCTGAGGCGTGCCGTATGAAACCGCACCGCCGCCGCCGCCCGTGCCAGCCACTGCAGCGCCTGATATCACACCGCCTGCACCGTATATGACGCTGGTCCCCGTGATGCTTGATGCAATACCAGCACCAGCCGCGGCGGGGGTGGACGAAGCAGCATAGGATGCATTGCCCCCTGCACCACCACCAGCGCCACCCCAGCCGAGGGTACCGGTTGTCGCACCCATGCCACCATCGCGCTGAGTACCCTCACCACCCGCTTTGTTGCCACTGACGTTAAAACCAGAACCACCGCCGCCGCCGCCCGCTGCATAGCCTGCGCCACCCGTGCCCGCTGCTGCGTTGTTGCTGCCAGTGTTACCACCTCTGCCGCCGCCACCCACCAAGATGTCGCCAAAAGCAGAGTCAGCGCCCTGCGTACTTGCTGCGCCACCGGCACCAACAGTCAAACTGGTGGTGTTGCCGCTCAGGGCGTAAGTGCCATCGGCTACGCCGCCGCCGCCGCCGCCGCCGCCAGTCGTGCTGCCAGACACACTGGCACCGCCGCCGCCGCCGCCGCCAACCACCAAGTAGTCAACGGATGACACGCCATAAGGCGTGTAGAAAGTGGCGTTGCCAGTGGTGTTGTATTGGTACAGCATGTAGCTTGTGCCAGCAACCGAGATGACGCTGATGCCCACAGAGCTGCCCATGATGGCTTTGTTTTTATTCAATCCCACCAAGCCATAGTCACCCACCGTGCCGCTGAAGCCAGACACGGTGCCACCTGTCAAAGTAATAGCACCGCCACCCGAATCAAACGTCACGGGGTTGGCATCATGTGTGGCACTGAGGTTGGCCAGCTGCACGTTGCCCGTCACGCTGATGCCCGTTCCGACGGTGGTGATGTTGCCGGCCAAGTAGCTGGTGCCGGCACTGAGAGTGACACCGCCATTGGCCGTGATGGTCGAGCCCACCGTGGTGGCGAAGTTCATGCCCATCACAAAGCTACTGGCTGCCCCTGCTGTGGCGCTGAAGGTGCCAGTCGTAGACACATTACCCATCACGGTGACATCGCCCGTGCCTTGCAACAAGAGTTGGCCTCCCGCTGTAGAAGCCAAGTTGTCCGCTAAAAATACGTTGCCACCATAAATGCGCACAGGCCCGCCTAAGCTTAGCGAGTAAAGCGCTGATACGTTGGCTGTGTTGGTGGTCTTGCCAATGGTTAAAGCTGCGAGGCCTGAAATGGCTTTGTCAAACAATACTGGGCTGGTAAAGGACGCACCGGATGACTGAACCACCAAACTACCTGCGCCTGAGTACCCGCTGGTGGTGAATGTGGGTGCGTTGTTTTCAACAACCAAAGTACCTGCATTGATCGTTGTAGCACCCGTATAGGTGTTGGCAGCGCTCAGTGTGAGCGTGCCTGTGCCGTTTTTAGTGAGAGTGCCAGCGACCGTGGCAACGGGGCCAGCCACTGTGGTGTTGCCCGCCCCATCAAAACTGAGGTTGTAGTTGCCTGTAATGGCATTGCCCGAGCTTGGTGAAAGCGACAGCGAGCCCGCATCTGACTGAATCTCGGTGTGCCCCGTCATTGTGACGAGGCCCGTCAAGGTGTTGCTGCCCGATAGGTTGCGCAACACACCCGCACCCGAAACCCCCGTGCCTGTGAGGCTGATGGCATCGGCCACCGTGATGCCACCTTGCAACTCAAGCGCAGCGCCACTGGCCACCGTGGTGCCACCGGCTGAAGTCCCCAAAGCACCTGAACTAGCGGCAGACAAGGTACCAGCGTTGACGGTAGTCGCACCGGTGTATGTGTTGGCGCCGCTGAGCTTTAGCGTGCCTGCACCGTTTTTAGTGACGGTGATACCTGAGCCAGAAATGGCATGTCCGAAATCAAAGTTGCCAGCACCTGTGAATGTGACGTTGCCACTGAAGGCGGGTTGATAGGTGGTATCAGTGGTGCTCCAAAATGTCCAAGTCGTGTTGCTAGAGGCGTTTTCAAATGTTGCGCCGTTTGCAGTCACGGTGTAACCACGTGTAGCCGATGTATCGCTCAAACCTGAATACTTAATCTTGCCACCATCGATGACGATGTACGTTTTATTAAAGTAGTTGGAGCCCAAGCTGCCGTAAAAAGCCCAATCGGTGACTTCGAGTGTGCCGCCACTATTAACGGTAACAACAGCGCCAGCGTTTTGATCAACGTTACAGGCTGCGGTAGAACAATAAATCTTGCCACTTAGCTTGAGCGTGCCTGCCCCGACCGTGGTTGCACCTCTGTAAGTGTTCGTGGCCGACAACGTGAGAGTTGAAGTCGTGCCAGTGTCTTTAGTCAACGAGCCGGTGCCGCTGATGGCACCAGATAGTATTTGATCGGTGGTTGATGAATAAAGGAAAGATCCCGCGTTGGCAATGGTGCCGGCATAGCTGCCAGCACCCAAGGAACCCGAACCACCAATTTGGAAAGTGCCACCACCGATAGTGGTGTTACCTGAGTAGGTGTTGGTGCCAGTCAGGTTGAATTTACCGCCAGTGGCATTGGCCACCATGGCCCCAGTTCCACCAATATTGCCGCTGAGCATCACATTGATGGCATTCAGCGACAAGCTGCCAGAGCTATTAAAAGTGTGCAAGGTGTAGCCAGTCGCACTGCCGCTGCCCGCCGTTGGGCTGCCGCCTGTACCTGCGGCGCTACCTAAATATCGTGCGATGACGACACCTGAGCCGCCGGTTGCGCCATTCCCAGATTGACCACCACCACCACCACCGCCAGTATTTGCGGTACCCGCAACAGGATTCGAACCATTACAGGCGCCAGCGCCACCACCGCCTGAGCCCCCCATGCCACAACTGCGACCGGGGCCAGGTTCAGCGGTTGCACCACCACCGCCACCTGCGTACATGGTGGAAGTACCTGTGATGTCTGATGACTTACCCGAACCGCCACTGCCTGGCTGTCTGTCTTGTGCGTAACTTGAAGAAGGCACGCTACCACCTGCACTTCCAGCGCCACCACCACCACCACCAGCTTGCACACCATTGGTGGCGCTACCACCACCGCTGTTACCTTGGCCGGCAGTTCCCGCCCCACCAGATGTCACTTGGTTATCTTCAGCCGTACCACCGCCAGAACCACCCGAGTTACCGCTGGCCACGTAGGCATTGTTCCAGCCATAGCC
>JACCDN011113585.1_pt1 | contig 19430 bp, 23 predicted proteins | sample 7441691 | NCBI WGS metagenome assembly JACCDN01 (sample SAMN15323439, study PRJNA562643) | freshwater metagenome | isolation source: river surface water | place: USA:Blue River Watershed | collected 2017-08-16 | reverse complement strand
GTTACCAAAGACACACTGACTGCTGGCGTCTACACAGGCTACCCATTAGAGCCCATCAAAGAAGCAATGAAAACTCTGGTTAACATGACTCACATCACCGAGATGAGAAAGCAACTAAACGAAGTGCGCAAACACTTGAATCTCGATCAAGAATAAACAGAGAATACGAAACAATAACCAACACGAACGAATAAGGATAAACATCATGATCTCTTACGGACTTTACAAAGTGATTCACATTCTTGGATTGATCTTACTGTTCTCTGGCTTAGGAGGAATTCTTTTGGCATACGCAACCGGCACACCAAAAGGTTCTGCAAAACTTGCTGGTTTTTTAGCTCACGGTCTTGGCCTTTTATTTTTAATTGTCAGCGGATTCGGTATGGCGGCAAGACTTGGTTACGGCGGCAATTTACCAATGTGGATTTACGCAAAACTTGGAGTATGGCTAATCATGGGACTGGCGATTTCTGTAGCTAAACGCAAAGCTAAAATGGCAGTCCCTTTGATTTTGATTTTTGCAGCTTGGGGAACCGTCGCTGCATGGCTTGCTCTTTACAAACCTTTTTAAAACATTGAATATTTTAAAAAGCGACATTCGATCGGACCGTTGTATACAAAACAACGTCTGGTCGATTTCAGTTTTAAATCCATAATCAGATTTTTATCTCCTGACAACAGCCAGGCATCCCAACCTTTGAAACGATTTTTCAGAGTAAAACCAATATCACGATAAACATCGCGTAAATTATCTTCATCGCCCAAACGAGCACCATAGGGTGGATTTGTAATTATCATGCCTTTTTCCACCGGCGGAGTCAGCGTCGCAACACCTTCTGTTTTAAATTCTATCAAATGATCCACTCCTGCACGTTTGGCATTGTCTTTAGCCGCCTGTAACACTCGACGATCAATATCATAACCATAGAATTTAAAATCAAGATCTGGCAACTCTGCATCGGCGGCTTCATCTAAAACCTTACCCCAAACATTTTCGTCAAAACCTTTTAGATCCATAAATCCAAAATGTTTACGGTGCGTACCTGATGCCATTTTCATAGCCATCATTGCAGCTTCAATCAAAATAGTTCCTGAACCACACATTGGATCAACGATTGGCGATTTGCCATCCCACTCTGCCAAACGCAACAAACCAGCTGCTAAATTTTCTTTCATTGGCGCAGGACCGGCTTCTTTGCGATAACCGCGCAAAAACAAAGAATCTCCACTGGTGTCGACTAAAACGTGAAAATGATTTCTCACACCTTTGACATAAACACGCATATGCGGCTGATCGTTATCAATATCTGGTCTGGCATCATATTGTTCACGAAACTGGTCAGCAATTGCATCTTTGGATTTCATCGCCACAAAACGCTGATCTTTCATCGCACAATCAATAACGCTGGCTTCAATTTTAAAAGTCTGATCGACATTGATATATTTAGTAAAGTCATGTTTGAGTAAATTATAATAAAGATCTTCAGGCTTATAAGCTGGAAAATCCAAGACAGGTTTTAGAATTCGAGAAGCTACTCGCGAATGCAAATTGGCACGATAAACACCAGCCCAATTTGTATCAAAGAAAACTCCGCCAGAAAATTTACGCAGACCCGAAAACCCCAATTCAATCAACTCTTGCTCAAGAACATCAACTAAACCTGTTGCCGTTGAAGCTAAAAACTGGGGCATTCAAACTCCTATTTAAGTATCACGATAGCGAGGACCGCCTCCACCCTCGGGAACAGTCCACTCGATATTTTCGAAAGGACACTTGATATCACACGTCTTACAATGAATGCAATTTGTGTAATTGATTTGTAAATCATACTTCGAATTTTCCTTACTCGAAGCGACCATTTCATAGACATTCGCCGGGCAGAAATGTGTGCACGGAGATTTGTATTTTGGCTCACAAACTGTGCGACAGATATCCCCATTTTGCAGCAACAAGTGATTCGGAGAATCCTCGTCATGCATAGTGCCGGTTAAATACACCGAGCTCAGTTTATCAAAAAACAACTGACCGTCTGGCTTTGGCAATTCAGCCAGAGCCTCAGTAAAACCATCAGGCCCCCACAAATCAACAACAGGCTCAGTCGCTTGAGCATCCGTGTGGCAAGGCATATTGTCGACCAAACCTCGCCCACCTGTAAGCTCTTGTATAGCAATCAAAGGCAGCGATGCAAAAATTCCCTTGCTCAAGGTTTGGTGGAAATTTCGCACTTTGTACAAATCTTTTTTGATAAAACTGTCATGAACTTTTTTCTCATAAGCCGCTGTCGTTTCAGGCGAAGAGTCTTGCTTCAAAATAGATGTCAAAGCTGTTTCTGCGGCTAACATTCCAGATTTCATCGCTAAATGAATACCCTTTAACTTTTGCACGTCAACCATGCTGGCCGAGTCCCCGCAAACCATCCAACCATCACCCGAGAGTTTAGGCATTGAATACCAACCGCCAGCCGGCAAGGTTTTACCACCATAAGAAATGACTTTTCCGCCCTTTAGCATTTTTTGTAAAAATGGATGAGTTTTCAATTTTTGCAATTCACGATGCGGATCCAGCAACGGATCTTGAGAATCCAAATACGCAACCAAACCTACAACAATACGATCCTGCGGCAACGTATAAATAAAGGTTCCACCAATGCTTTTTGATAAAGGAAAACCCATGGTGTGAATCACACGCCCTGGTTTTACTGTTCCAGGAGGCATTTGAATCACTTCTTTCACACCCTCTTCAAAAACCTCAGGATTTTTCCCTGCTCGGAGATTTAACTTTTTACTCACTTGCTTAAATAATGACCCGCGAGTGCCCTCAGCAAAAATCACCAATTTAGATTTTAAAATCAATCCCGGCTCAAAATTAGCTTTTGGATTGCCATTTTTATCCCGCCCCTTATCGCCCGTGCGCACTCCAACAATTTTTTGTCCATCGCACAAAGCCTCAACCGCCGCGAATCCTGGGAAAATATTGATTCCACGCGCCTCACATTTTTCACCCAACCAACGATTCATATGTGACAAAGAAACAATGTAATGTCCTTCATTATGAAATGGAGGAGGGGTTACCGGTAATTTAATATCCCAACTGTCACCCAAGTAATGAACTGCATCTTCAACAACCTCAGCCTCGATCGGGCATCCTTCTGCCGCATAAGCCGGATAAAGCTCTTGCAATGCAATTGGATTTAAAACAGCTCCAGAAAAACTGTGAGCTCCAATCTCAGCACCTTTTTCTAAAACCACAATCATTTGCTCAGGTATTAACTCAGCTTTTAACTGACCAGACTGAACGGCTTGATTGTGCTTTTCAATTTGTTGTGACAAGTGCAAAGCACACGACAGTCCCGCTGAGCCCCCACCGACAATCATTACATCCACATCCATTTGTTCACGGTTAACACCCGCTGGTAAATCTTGATTCATCACAACTCCTTAATAAAAAATCTAATCTTCAGAGGCCTCTGCCGCCGGTGCATCTTCATGATTCTCTGAGGGGGGAGATACTTTTCGGTTCACAACACTCAGCTGCGATTGAACCTTTAACGGCTCTTCGTCCACACCACCCACGTATAATTTTTTTTTCGCTTTATTTCGTATTTCAAGCTCTTCAGGGGTCATCAAAACGTGAGTAGACTGATTTCCAGCTGCCAACAACCGCCCGCCTATTAACAAGCAAAATAAAAAAATCGCAAACCCGAAAGTAAAAGTATTTTTTTTCACAGATTCCGTCCTTGCACGCGCAAATCACTAGTTCATTTAGACTAGCGAAAAACACAAGAACCTGCGAGTAAAATAATTGTTTTTATTATGAAAACGAAAGACAACCGACCTTCAACAACAAATGACTCAGCCCTTTGCTTGAGTCCATTGTCGACGATGATTTTTCATCGGGATTTGCTTGCGAACTTGCTGAATTTTAGAGCGCAACAACTTGGTCACCATTACCTCTGGCCCATCTGTCTTTGCCATCATCTCAACCTGTCCCCACGGATCAATCACCAAACTATGGCCGAAGGTCTCGCGAAAAGAATCTTTTGAAACTGCCTTGGCACCATGATGTTTTCCCGCCTGCGCGGCTGCGATAACGTAACTTTGTGTTTCGATTGCACGCGCTCTCAACAAAGTCTCCCAATGCGCAAGACCCGTTTTCACAAGAAATGCTGCTGGAACCAGCAAAGCATCAACATCATGGTGTGAATAATAAGAATAAAGATCTGAAAATCGCAAATCGTAACAAATACTTTGTCCAAAATTCCAACCATTCAAGTCAATCATTTGTGCGGACTCACCATGGGAAAAGACATCGGACTCACGAATCGGAGCCTGACCAATCAGATTAATATCAAACAAATGAATTTTTTCATATGTGCTTTGAACCCGACCATCCGGAGAAATCAACACAGAAGCATTGGTTAACTTATTATGTTTTTTTAACGGCACAGAACCCAAGTGCAGATAAATATTTTTTTCTTGAGCCAAATTTGCCAACTCTACAAAGGCCGCATCTGAGAGCTCTACACCTGGAATTTTTTCCCCCTCCAGAACACGCATGTACAAACAGTTTTCTGGAAAAAAGGCGACTTTGGTTTCATTCGGAATTTTTGATAATAAATTTGTAATTTGCAAAACATTTTCAGACACATCATCAACCGAGGTCATCTGACAAACTGCAATTGGCAACTCGGTAATTAAACTTTCCACAGACATAAAACTCCAACATAATATAAGAGCTTATTTTAAGAATTTTCTAGAGACTTTCGTCAACAGTTGAAACACGAGCATCGCTAATATCCTTGCAGTTCCAATTGGATTTTTCCAAGTTCGACTGTATGTTGCGCAACACATCATAACATCGACCTTTCCACTTGCTATCTGCAACTGTGCTTTCAACGCCAGCTTTGATATAACTGACTGTGCAACCTTCTTCTTTTTTAGAGCTTACTTGGATTGTTCTAACATCTTTGCCGTGTCGGCAAATTAAATACGAGATATTCTTTTTAGCTGTCGTCGACAAGTCGACCACCAAAGCATTTTTATCTTCGGTTGTATCAGCAGGACTGGACGCCTTGTCCTCTGCAAAAGCTGTCAGCGCGAAAAAGCCTAATAATAAAATGGCCGCTCTTTTTTTCATATACAAGCTCCCTTGTCATATTTTGATACGGCACTTTTGTAACAAAACTAAACTAGCCCCTGGTCCACATTTTACAAAACCAGCGAGATCATGCTCACTTATATATCATTTTATTTAAAGGCTTGCAGCGTAAATAGATCTTAGACCTGTAAAAAAACAAAAAGCCAGACGTTGATCGCCTGGCTTTAAGATTTCAAACCTAAAATGTTAATTAAAACTATGCAGATTTAGATTTAGCTTTAGAAGCTGCTTTTTTCTTAACAGGCGCTTTTGCTTTAGCTTTGCTCTCAACCAATTTAACATTTGAATAAGAAATGTATGCTTCAGCCTGCTTCAAACCATCTTTTTTGTCAAAATGAGTCATCATTTTAACACCTTGAACTTTAATTTTTAAAGTTTTGCTGTCTATGGCAAGAACTTGCCCTTTTTTACCTTTATCAGAACCAGTAATAACCTGAACTGTGTCGCCTTTACTGATTTTTAATTTCATTGCCATTTTATGCTCCCTTATCAATTCTTAATATTTTTTTTAACTCTTCTTCAATTTGCCTAGCAGTCACAGCCACAATACACAGAAAGCCAAATAGGGAATCAATCCCCATTTCAAATCTAAAATATTGCAAACCACGAAATTCAGATTGTGATCTTCTAAATACAGAGCTCATCATTGCATTGGCAAAAATCAATAACTCTGGCCTCAAAAAGAACCCAAAAACTATTGCGCTGTGCAATAATTACTTGCTTTTAGCCTTCATTTTACGACGAATGCGACATTTTACTTCTAAGGCTTTCTTAGATAAGATGCCGTCATTTTGGTTCAAAATGAAAGAATCAAATCCACCAACATGTTCCATATCTCTAATAGCGCTAGTTGCAATTTGCAAACGCACCATTTGATTTAAAACACGACTGAAAATTCGTTTCTTTTGCACATTAGGTTGTGCAACAGATTTAGTTTTAATGTTTGAGTGACTGACCAAATTTTTTACAACTGGGCCTTTTCCGGTTAATTCACAGCGACTCATGAGCTTTCCTCCGTAAGAATGCAACTGTGTATCGAAAAAGAAGCTTGTTGGCAACAGTAAATTCAAGTATATGTAGTCCCTCTTTTAATAATGATTAAACCAAATAGTTATGTACGAGGTAGAAAATGAAAAAAAATAGCCGCAGCAAATACAGACAAGAATTCTCTGGAGACCACTTTTTTGATTATAAAGACGCGGTCAGCCTTTCTCGCTTTATCGGCGATGCTGGAAAAATCACTCCCGCTAGAATTGCTAAATTAAGCTTAGCTCAACAGAAAAAAGTTGCAGCTGCAGTTAAAAAAGCAAGAAATCTTGCTTTACTTCCAAATGGCACAGACGCTTACGATACTTTCCCACGTAGCGAATCTTTGTCTCCAGTACCTTTCGAAATTTAATCTAAACAAGAATACAAAAAGCCCTGAAATAATATTTCAGGGCTTTTTATTTGCGCATTGGGACTTTTTCCTATCGGCACTTCTTGTGTTCGTTCGCCTATTCTCATCCCAAAGAACAGCAAAAACCAACAGAGAATGGTTGAATTTTCTATTGGCTTCATATTCAGAAATATTTAAATTAGTGGTGGTGACCGCCGTCTACACTTCCGTCGACAGTCAGAGCATAAACTTGCGTTTCAGACTCTGTTTCATTTTTAATAGTTACACGCAAATCCCAGTCACCGGCCATTAAGAATTGAATTTTCCTCACTCGATATACGCCAGGCAACTCTGCGCCATTTGTATCAAAAACTTTTTCAGTTTTGGTTGGCGAAGAACCGTGCCCCATGCTTGGCATAAACAATTTAACTGCCACATCAAACGGAATCGCCGCCGGCATGTGAGTGTTGGGATTCATAAAAACTATGCGTAAAATAGACTCAACGCCTTCTTGTGGCCCTTGTTCCCAACTTAAATGCGCGTGATAACCACTGGCCGCAAAAACCAAGTGTGCATCAGGCTTTGCGCCATGATCTGGACTGGCAAAAACAAACAATGGGGTTAGCATCATTGTTATAACTCGTAATATCTGTTTCATTTTTTTCTCCTTTTTTATGTTCTCAATTTAATCTCATAAACTTTATGCCGCCATAGACACATTTAAACACTTTATTAAAAATAATTAGTTCTCATTTCAAAATTACCCATTACTTCAAACTACCAAATTGACATGACCCTTTGCTGCACACAATTGGAATCAATCTAAATATATTTTTTTAATTTTCTCTGCAAACTCTGACGGTGCAAACCTAAAGCTTTTGCAGCTCGTGAAATATTGCCGTCATTTTGCAACAGAACATAATCAATATATTCGTGTTCAATCTGTGACAACGAAGGAATTTCAAATTCATTTACACTCATATTTTTTTGCCCTAACAAGGCCTGTTCAATTTGTTTAAAACTTGCAGGTTTCGTCAAATAATCAATCGCACCTTTTTTAAGTGATTCAATGGCCGTTTGAATACTTCCGTACCCAGACAAAACAACAATACGACAATCAGGGGATTTATTTTTCAATTTCTCAATAGCTTCTATGCCAAACTCACCAACTAGGCGCATGTCGATCACGGCATACATAAAAACTTGATCCTTGGGAATATCAGCAATGCGTTGACACTGACAAACTTGATAACCATGATCGAAAAACTCACAAGACAAGCTTTCCAGTAGTCGAACATCATCATCTAACAATAGAACATTAGGCTTCATGAACAGCCTCAACAACAGGCCATAACAAAGAAACGCAGGCCCCTTTTTCAGTATTCTTAAGTCGCATACTCCCAGACACAGACTGCATAAATAAATCCGTCACATACAAGCCCAAACCTGTGCCATTGCTTTTTTCAGTAACAAAAGGCTCGCCGACACGAGATAAAATATTATTTGAAAACCCCGTGCCTGCATCTAAAATCTCCAGGCAACAGGAATCACCAACTTGACCAAGTGTGACTGATATTTTGCCCTCAGGACAAGCTTCGTAAGCATTATCCAAAAGATTTAGCACCACTTGTGCAAAGTTTAAAGATGAGATCTGCGCTTCAGCGTCAAACGAAATATCGATCTGAAGATCCGCCAGCAAGTGCTCATCCTGCCAGACCTGACAAATATTTCTTAGCATCTCTCCCAACAAAACTTTTTGAATTTGAAAGCTACGAATATCTAATTGCGATGAATTCATTTGTCGCAAAATCATTTCACACTGATCCACTGCCGAAAGGGCTTGGGACAAGTCACTGGTCAAAACGTGGACTGCCTGCTCATCGAATACAAACTCAACGACAGTGTTTTTTTTAGTGATTTTTTGCAATTGACGTTCCATTCTAGATAGTCGAATTTTTGCAGTCGATAAAGGACTTGCAAATTCATGCGAAAATCCGGCGGCCAAAGCTCCTAACGCTTTCAACCTGTCACGTTTTTCATTTTGAATATGATCACGAGACTGCAGACTGACTTGATATTGAATCTGCTTTTCGAAATAACGACCAACTGATCGTAATGCAAACCAAAAAATAAACAATAACAAATGATCGGCAAAAAAATGATTGATTAGTTGTTGCTGGGGAACGATCGGGATGGCGATGTTGGCCAACAAGCTTTCCATTTGAATAAAAGCCAAAAGCAAGTGAGCTAAAAATAAATAAATTAACGAAAGATTTCCGCTAATTAAAAGACCACCCAATGCTGCATGAAAAAAGAACAAGGGAATGAATGGATTTTCATAACCGCCTGAGATCAACAACAATGTAGATAGACAAAACAAATCAATCGCCAATTGAAAACAAACAAAATAAGGACTTGGTTTCATTTTTGGCTGCAACCAAGATAATTGCACTAGCAAATTAAAAACCGATAACATAGCTAATGAACCGATATATATTAGAATGGATTGTCGGCCTAAAAAATCAAAAATATACGCCGGCACTGATAATATAGAAAAAATGACTATAGCTAACCAACGCAAACGTATCAACCAAGTCAGCTTGTCTTTTTCTGAACCCCCAATATCATTCAGGAAACGAAATGGCTCGGCTAGATACAATTTTATGTTTGATAAAAAAAGACTGTTTCTTGTCAAAACAAAACCTCAATAACTCAAAAAAATCAAACAAGCAGCGGCTTTACCAATGTTATTAAGAAGGCTATAAGTATGTTTAGTCGAAACAAATCTTTTGATTCTTGGTAAACATACTTATAGCCTCCTAATAAACTTTGATCTTTGTATTAAATAAACCCTTCTTTTGCACGAAAGAAGATAAAGTGCAACATTCGGTTGCGGGGTAGGCAGATTCTCAAGATCAGATTGAAAGCTCATCTCTTTTCAATTATATTTGTCTGCAGTGTATTTATTTTAAAATATTTTAGTAGAGTTACTAGATGATCCAGATCATTACCCACGAAGAACAATAAGGAATAGACCAAGGGAATCCTTTAATATAGTTTTCTCGAGCTTTTTAAGATTTGAACAACTGCGAAACCAACAACCAGGGCGGGACACAATGACTCGTAATCAACAAAATCAAAAAAACAGCTTCAATTATTTTTTTCTAAAAGGAATTTCAATTCTTATCCTCTTTGCTTCAAGCCAGTCGCTGGCTTTGCCTAAAAATGCATTCGACGGAGCCGAGCTTTCTTCTGGAAAAAAAATCTCTATTCATAGTGTTAACAAAAAAGGCCTTGTGGTTGTTTTTCTCTCTGCAAAATGCCCCTGTTCGAATAGTCATGTTGGTGAAATAACTCAACTCTCAAAAGATTTTCATGAATTTAATTTTGTGGCTGTTCATTCTAATAAAGACGAATCGATTGAAAAATCAAAAGAATATTTTGCGAATTCTAAATTGCCTATTCCTATCATTCAAGATGATGAAAACAAAATCGCTGATGACTTTAAAGCACTTAAAACTCCACATGTTTTTGTTGTTTTGGCCGATGGCAAAATCGCCTATCAAGGCGGCGTATCAGATAGCAATAATTTTGCTGAATCTCACAAAAAATATTTACGCGAAGCTCTGACTGATATACATGACAACAAACCAGTGCGAACACCCGAGGGCCGAACATTAGGTTGCTCGATACCTCGTGGAGATTTTAATTGAGACATAAATTTAATTATAAAATGATTCCAAATTTAAAAGAAATAGCCTGTTTTTCTTATATATTTGCAACTATACTTTCTTTGAATTCAAAAAAGTTCACATTCATTTTCTTATTGATTCTTTCTGCTTGTGCAAAACCTACCTATGTTAATTCAAACGATGCCAACAACAAATCCGCCGAGCACAAACAAGAAACAACAAATTATAATTGTACTTTAAAATGGAGCAGTAAAAATTATTGTCTGTCTTGGAGCTGGAAAAAAAGACCTACAGAAGATGAAACCGGCTCCATGATTTTACGTGTTTACAAGTTTTCTGAATTGGATCAGTTTATTGAAACAGTAGATTTGAATTCAAATCCGCAGGTTGTCTTGTGGATGCCTGGAATGAATCATGGATCCTCGCCAACTAGCGTACAGAGAATTGGCATAGGAACCTACCAAGTCGACGAAGTTTTTTTTACTATGCCCGGTCCGTGGCAAATAAAGTTTCGTTTGTTAAACGAAGCCGCTGTTGATGAAGCCGTCGATGATATTACTTTCTAGGGCGATCCAATGAGGACACTCCTTAAATATTTAATGCTCTTTATTTTTTCATTGTTGACACCAATTACGGCGCTGGCTGCCGCCTGTTGCGGTGGTGGCACCGGCAGCTCAAGTCTTATAACAGGTGATAACAAGGCTCAACTCTCATCATCTTGGTCACACAATCAGGTCACAGTTGACTCTGTTGATAACGATGGTGTTTGGCGAGTTGCCGAACAACATCAGGTCAGTGAAACTTTGAAAATCGAAGGCTCACATATTTTCGCTGATCGCTGGCAAGCTGGCCTTGCCTTGCCGATCACCCGACGGGAAAAGTTTCATCAGAAAAAAAGTGGCTTGGGCGATTTGAACACAACATTAGGTTATGAATATTTAACTGATTGGGATTATCATCCGTGGCGCCCTAAAGGCATTGCCTTTCTCACGCTAACGGCTCCTCTTGGAAAAACCAAAGCCGAGTCCGAAGATGGAGGGCTGGATAGTTTTGGGCAAGGATTCTGGGCCTTAGGTCTGGGAACTCACCTCAGTAAAATAATTCAACAATTTGATTTTGTATCGACATTAGATATTCATCGTTCCTTTTCGAAAACAGTTCATAACTCGCAGGTCGATGGCTTGATAACGCCGGGCTGGGGTGGCAATCTTTCATTTGGTTTGGGTTATAATATTGAAAAATGGAGAGTTGGTACGCTGGCTACCTGGACTTATGAAGATCCAATTATTATCAATTCTCAATCCGGAAATTTAGAAAGATATGGAACACTGTTAGCTAGTCTTAGTTATTTGCATAATGACGACTGGTCCTCGACCGTCAGTTATAGTGACCAAAGCCTTATTGGTTCACCAATCAATACCAGCCTTGGACGTTCGGTTGTTTTTCTGTTGCAAAGACGTTGGTCAAGATAGTGAAGTTAGTTAAAATTGATTTATCAAGAGTTTGTGAATAGCGATTGCTGTCATAAAGAAAATCTAATACTTTTCGAAATATTGTCAGTTTATATAAAAAATCAATGCAAAGATGGACGTTATTATTAAACGTAGGCCACCATTTTCCCAGTCACTGGTAGCTATCTTTCGATACGAATCATACCGAATTCTGAATTAACTAAAGCCACAGAACCAATCTATTAAAAATTTTTTTGAAGATCATTTAAACTGTATTTATTTATACGATAGCATTTTCATTAAATTTGTGAAATTTCTTTGACAGTTTTTTCGAACTCATTGAAGTTCATAAATATTTTATTATTTCTTTGCAATGCAATTTGATTGTGCGCAAAACCTGGGCCAGCCAACCAAATTGTTATTTTTTTGTCTAAATTTTTCTCAAGAAAATGAGTGTATTGAAATATATTTTTATCTTTTTTATTTTGATAAGTTGCCACCAGCAACACATGAGAGGCAGCAAATTGAAAACTGGCCTCACAAAGCTCACGACATGGTAAATTTGCTCCTAAATACAACATACATACCGAAAAATGCGCAGCAATCACTGACGCAATAATCAATCCCAGCTCATGAAAATCTCCCTCGGGAGCGGCCATAACCAGTCGCATTTTTGTTTTTTTAGAAATAGATTGTTTTTTAATTGCCAGTATTTCTGCTCTTAAAATTGCCGTCAAAATATGTTCCTGAGCAATACCAAGACGGCCTTGTTCTATCATTTGATTTACATGTTTAAGCAAAGGCAAAACAAAATCAAAAATAAAGCTCAAATCTTTATTTTTTTTACGATTGGTTATTACAATCTGATTCACATTATCCCAATCATACTGAATGACCAAATCCATAACTTTTAATATTTGTCGATCCATTATTGGCAATATTTCTGAATGCGAGGTGGACAAATCAACATGTCGACCTAAGATATGCCTTAATTCTGCATAACTCTTGCCGGCTATATCTCCAATTTTAAAACCTTGCTCGACCAAATCTTTAAGCGCTTTGGCTTTCATCAGGTCTTGTGAGGAGTAGAGACGACGCCCCGAGCTGGTTCGTTTCGGCTTAAACAATTCATAGCGCAGCTCCCAGCCTCGTAACGTGTATTCACTTAGACCTGTCAAATCAATCACTTGTCGTATTGAATAAACAGAGCTCATGCGCAATCCTTTCAAGTAATTTTCCACCTCCCTTATTTGTATAGAATATTCTATACAAAACAAGTACAATATGATTAGTTAACTGCAATTCATGTCAAAAATGACTCGATAGAGAAAATTGTTTTTAATCGAGGTACAGTTGGACACAGCTATTATAAGTTCAATCTGTGTTTTTGAGATGAGTTCACAAACAAGGAGTTCACAATGACTTATTTTATCAAACCACGAGCTGCGATTACGATTTTTCTTTTCTCTGCTTTTATGTGCACTGCAAATGCTTTCACATTCAATAGCAAAACTGATCCAGAAGTAGTCAGCACCGTAGATATCGCTCGCTACGTTGGTTCGTGGTATGAAATTGCTCATTCACCCAATTTCTTTCAACGAGGTTGTGAGTACTCGACAGCTGAGTATCAAATTATAAATGCAGAAAGCATTTCAGTACACAATGTTTGCCACCATAGCGACAATACAATTTCGGATATAGAAGGAACGGCTACAATCGTTGATCCGGCCGTTCCTGCTAAACTCAAAGTACGTTTTAATTTTTTCGCACGTGGTGATTATTGGATTACGGAACTAGATCAAAATTATCAATGGGCAGTTGTCAGCGGACCAGGTAAAAAATCATTGTTTATTTTATCCAGAGTAGCACCTATGGACAAAGAACTTTTACAACAAATATTAACAACATTAGAAAATAAAGGTTTTGATACAACTGATTTAATTTATGACAAATACTAAAGATGATCATAAAAACATAAGTTCCTATGGAATCCATTGGTTCCGTCGTGATTTAAGAGTTTTTGGCAACCCAGCGTTACGCGAAAACTGGAAAATAAATAACGGTCGAGTTCTTGGAATTTTTTGTTTTGATTCGAATTTTTTAAAGCGAAGCGATTTTTCACACAATCGCTTCGCTTTTTTTTTAAATACATTAAGATCCTTAAAATCTGAGTTAAAAGCACAAGGCGGAGATCTTTTAGTTATAGATAGTTTACCCGATCAGGCTTTTGACAAACTGCTTGGCTATTTAAAAAAAAGTTCTATTTCATATCCAAATACAATTTCTTGGAACAAAGATTACGAACCTTTTGCTAGACAACGTGATCAAAAAATTGAATTACTTTTAAATAGTTATCAAATCGAAACTGTTCAAAAAAGAGATCATTTGATTTTCGAACCTCACGAAGTATTAAAATCTGAAAAAGAAAATGATTTTTATCAAATATATACTCCCTATGCGAAAAAATGGTTTTCTTTGCTTAAAACAAAAGAAATTCAAAATCGAATATCAAGCAATAAAGGTATCGAAAAATATTATGCCGATCTGGAACAAAATAAATTTGAAAGTACATTTCGTATCCAATGGCGCAGTTTATTTGTTAAAAATGAGTTTCCGTTTACGGACTCTCTAGATTCATTTATTAAAAAAAATAATATAAGGGTAACAATTCCTATTCCCGAAGCTGGCTCGGCGATTGCTTTTGCGAAACTAAAAACATTTAAAAACAAAATAGCTACCTACAAAGATGATCGCGACCTGCCAATCATTGAAGGCACTTCGAAATTGTCTATGTTTTTAAAAAATGGCAGCATTAGCTCGTCTCAGATTATATATTACCTGTCCCTGCAACAAACTGATTTTTTAGCCACAGAGCAAGAGGCTGGCTGTGTACAATTTCTTAAAGAAATCGTTTGGAGAGAATTTTATTACTCTATTCTTTGGCATCAACCACGAGTTGAACATCAGTCTTTCTTGCAAAAATACGAAGCAATAAAATGGCAAAACAACAAACAGTGGTTTGAGCTTTGGAAAGAAGGAAAAACTGGCTTTCCTATCGTCGATGCCGGCATGCGTGAATTAAAACAAACTGGCTGGATGCACAACCGCGTTCGAATGATTGTCGCTTCATTTTTGACGAAAGATCTTTTGATCGATTGGCGCTGGGGTGAAAAATATTTTATGGAGACCTTGTTAGATGGCGATTTGGCCGCTAACAATGGCGGCTGGCAGTGGGCAGCATCGACAGGATGTGATCCACAACCTTATTTTCGAATTTTCAATCCATGGCTTCAGAGTGAAAAATTTGATAAAGACGGTCTTTACATAAAAAAATATATCCCGGAGCTAAAAACCGCAACCGCAAAAATTTTGCATTCAGCAAATGCCGACCGAAGCCAATGGAATTATCCTAGACCTATTGTAGATCATAGCGAACAACGCGATAAAGCTCTTCGGCTTTACAAAAATTTATAACACTATTTTAGTCTTTAGGCTGCGTCCTCATCTTAATATAGGTTCTGGACCTTGGTGGGGTGAAGAAAAACAATCATTCGACCGAAACCTTCTATGACAATTGTCATTCATATTAATGAAGGGAATATCTCAATGAGCATGATTGATCGGTACCGTAAAAAAGGTGGTTTTGTTCAACTGTTAAATTTGATCGAAACCATGGGCAAAGACAAACAAGAAAAGTTTTTGAAAATGATCGGCGATGAGAGCCCCAATTGGAGTGTTGAAATTCGCAAAAGATTGTTGAGTATTGACAAGATTTTATCTTGGAACCCGTCCTATTTGGCTGAAATATTTCCGCATATTCCTGGCTTGCAATTAGCGATGATCGTTGGCGGATTGCCACCAGACAAAGCCGAAGTTTTCATGAAAGTACTTACTTTTAAAGAGAAGAAAACCGTTGAAGAAACTTTGTCTACAAAAAAACCAACTCCTGCTGAAACTTCCACTGGTATCATGAAACTGTTTGCAGAAATTCGCAAAATGGAAGCCGAAGGAACACTTCGTTTTGATAAATTTGATCCAGAAATGGTCATTCCTGACAATTTAGAAGAACAGTTAGCCAAAGGCGCTACCGGCAGCACTGCCGCGACAGGCAACGTCGGCCTGAGCGCTGAAACTGAAAAATTAATTCAAAATGCACAAAGCTCTGGCGGTGGAATTCCACCGCAATTGATTGAAGCAGTGAATATGTTGAAAAAGAAAATGGTTCAGCTGTCACAAGAAAATCAAAAGCTGGCAACAGACAACAAAGAAATGCGTGATAGATTAGATCAAATTAAAAAAATAGCATAAATATGAAATCTCCAAGCGTGAGAATTGCAGTTAGCTGATATCACTTACAGATATTTTCTTAATACAACCGCGCTTTGGAGGCTAAGATGCTGAATTCTTTTATTGGCAGTAATGATTCAAGTTCTGTTCCTAATAGAAAAACTCATGAAAATATGAGCTCTATTTTGTCACTGTCAAAAAGATTAACACTGCAATTAAAAACGAAATTCACGCTAAAATTAAAACAGCCTCAATTTGCTATCCTGAGCACATTCGCTTGCATTTTTGCTGTGACCACGATCGTTAGCCATCCGTCACAAGCTGCAGTTTGGAAAGATACCAACAAATGGGATGACGCCTGGGAAACACGCTATTCTGAATGGATTGAAAACACAGTCACCACGGATTTTTTTGTTAAAGGGAAATGGGCCGGAATTCCTACAGATTGTGCTGATGCCGTATATTATCTACGTGCTATTTTTTCTTATGAAAACAGTCTGCCCTTTTTTTTACAGAATAAAGAAAAAAATATGCTGATCACAAATAAAAACACAGTGGCTGATAAGATTGCAGATCCTGTTGAAAAACTAAAATTCTTTATGGTCAAAATTATTCGCGATTACGGTCACGCAAAATCTCTTGGAGATGATACCTACCCGATTGCAATTAACAGACAAAATATGACCCCAGGTGTGGTTTGGTTGCGCGAACCTACTCACGCAGAAATGCTTCATCACTTGGATGAGACGGGCGTCTTGCACATGATTGGATCTTCACAACCAGAAGGTCTTCGAATATTAAACACAAAAACTGATTTGGTTTCGCATCCATTTGACCCAGCAATTCACGGCATGAGACGCTGGAAACATCCAGATCAAATCAATACTCCGGTTGAAAATCTCCCTGGTTATTCTCTCGAACAATATAATTTTGTACGCACACATGGGGAACAAGATGAATTGCTTGATACCAGCAAATCCTTGGCGACTGAGTGGAAAAATATTGTGCAAAATAAATTAGCTCTTTCAAAAGAAGATATTCAATCTGCACGCAATCGTTTGGCAGCTGACATATGCCAGCAAATTCAGGCGCGCAATGAGGCTATCACTCAAGGTGAGGCTTATAAATTACAAAACCCTGGTTGTATGAATGCAAAAGCCTTTGATGATTATTCAACACCGGGACGAGACTCTGTTATTCAGACATGGATGTACAATCTTGCCAAAATGAAAAGCAGCAAAATGTCTTCGATGAATACAAAAGCCGAAATGATTGCTGAAGATTTAACAATGTGTGAAAATATTCAACTTAATGAAAATTTGAGTATCAAAACCAGCGACTTTGCAAAAAATATTTTGAATGGAAAAACTTCGACAAATCCTAATGACTCACTTCTCGCACGTTGGGGCCTTGCTCCAAAATATTCGACAGAAGAGTCTAGAAAGTGCCCCGAATCTTTTGAGCAAAAGCCCGAAGATGATGGGTTGCCTGGCGAGCAATAATTAGGTAGCAATATTAACTATGGTAAAAATTTATACAAACAAAGCCCATCAAAAAAAGAGTCTAACCACTGGCATGAGCACAACAAGTAAGCAGCTGTGGCCAATCTCTTTATCGATTGCGTTCTATAACAATCGCAGATTTTTTGATTTGATGATTGCAGCAGTTTTAAATCAAAGCACTCATGATTTTGAGCTTATTATTAGCGATGATGGATCTCGTCCCGATATCGTCGAGCATATTCAAAAAACATTAGAAGATTTGCCGATCCCAGCAATGCATTTGTGGCATGACGACAAAGGCTTTCGCAAAAATAGAATGCTCAATTGGGCCATCCATCATTCACACAGTGAATATATTATTTTTATCGATCAAGATTGCCTGCCTCATCCAGAATTCGTTAACGAACATAATCAAAATAAACAGAACAAAAAAGTTCTCAGCGGTCGACGTATGGAATTGGTACCATGGCTGTCTGCCAAATTGACTCCGGAAATGATTCAAAATCATTTTATCGAAAATAATTTGTGGTGGATCATCCCTGCAGGCTCATACAAGAAAGACAACAATGGCCCCAAAGGAATTTATATTAAATCCCAGTGGCTACGACGTTTAATTAACAATAAAGAACGCGGCCTGGTTGGTTGTAATTTTTCTGCTTATAAAGAAGACCTGCTGTCAGTTAACGGTTTTGACTGGCGTTACGAGGGCGCAGGAACTGGCGAGGATTCAGACATTGATTACAGATTGCAATTAAAAGGCATCACACCGTTTTCATTTGCCAATGCAGCCGTACAATACCATGTGTTTCATCCACTAACAAAAAAAGATAAAACTGGTGAGGCGATATTTAAAAAGGTGCAAGAAGAAGCCAAAGCATTTACTGATTTTGGATTGCAACAACAGCTCGAGGGCAAGTAACCCTCGAGGACAAAGTCGCTTTTTAATAACCGTTTAAATCAATCTTTTACTTTTAAACGATCATCGTTTTCTTGAATAAATTTTTTGATCTCTTCTGAAATCCCAAGAAGCTTAAGCCATTGCTCTTTGTATAAAGTCACAGGAAATCGACCCATACCATAAACTGAAAGAGCACCTTTTTCGCTGACCTTCATAGATAAGGTTCCACGAGCCGGTGTTTTATTTTTAAGCGCTTCATTTTCTGCTTTTAAACGCTCAATTTCTGCTTTTAAATCTTCTGCCATATAAAACTCCATTTATGTAAGTTGATGTTATTAACGACAATCCTAGCATTGTTTACTCACAAAGAAAGTTATTTTTGCGCTGCGCGAATCTTATCAACAGCTGACAAACCTTCATCAATGAGTTTTTGCGAAGACTCATTTACATTTTCTCGAGTTTTCAACTGTAACAATGTGTTTTTAGCATCTTCGAACTTGCCCTGTTGAGCCAGAGCCTTAGAGTAAATAGTTGCGGCATAAATCTCGTTACGGCCATAAGAATTCAAAAGTGATTTATAAGACATTTGCTCTGCCATTTTAAAATCTTTTTGTTCTAATAAAAATTTAGCATAGCGTCTTTGCAGTTCAGGATCCTCAGGATACAAAGAAAGATTTTTCAAGAAGAAATCCGTTATAATCTGCGTTTGTTCTGCGTTTTTGAACACGGTTAAATGACGGTAAAAAACACCGTTTTTATTTTCATGCACTCCAAGTTTTTTTGCTTCTTCGGCGGCTTTTTTCCATACAGAGAGTGCTTCTGAATTTTTATCCAATCTTTCAAGTGCCGTGGCTTGGGATTCATAAATCTTTAACACCTCAAACCCCAAGGCATCACCCATAAATTCAGCCTGCTTAAACTGATTCAGTAATTTTTTATCTGCCAAAATTTTATTGCCTAAATCAACTGCCCATTGAGAATATTTTTTATCCGACGTTTTTTCAGCCAATTGCTCCAGCCAGTCAAAACTGGATGGGTTTTCCGGAAATTTCAAAAGAGCTGAC
>JACCDN011244883.1_pt1 | contig 19436 bp, 36 predicted proteins | sample 7441691 | NCBI WGS metagenome assembly JACCDN01 (sample SAMN15323439, study PRJNA562643) | freshwater metagenome | isolation source: river surface water | place: USA:Blue River Watershed | collected 2017-08-16 | reverse complement strand
TGCCCAGACTTCATTTTTTAACCTTTTAATAATTAATCAAATGAAAAAATTAGTAGTATTGGCAGCTATTGCTGCTACATTGTTCAGTTGCTCTCAAAGAGATAGAGCTGTTAAGTTAGATAATGGTTCTATTGTTAGAGCTGAAGTTCCTAGTGATATTCCATACAACATTGGTGCTAAAGTGTGTATTAAGAAATATCCTAAGAGTAGTTGGTATGTATGTACTGATGGAGAGATGATGGATTCAACAATTAATTCTCCTGTTCGTATTATATATAAAGTAGGATATGTAACAGCTTTATTAGACTAGGACTATGTTAGTTACACGCAAAAGCAGAATATCAGGTCAGGAGAATACTCTTGACCTTGACATTACAACAGAGCAGTTGTTTAGAGTGAATACAGGTGTTGAATTGATACAGAATATTGTACCACATTTATCACCCAGTGATCGAGAGTTTCTTATTACAGGCATTACGTCAGAAGAATGGGATAAACTCTTTGGTGACATTGACAATTAATATAGCATTATTTAACTTTTAAAATTTAAAACAGTGAAAGCAGAAGATTTAAACCAAGAAGAATTAAATTATTTAGTAAAGTGTCATCATCAACGTCAAGCACTTGCTGCTTGTATTGTAGGTGTGATGGAATCACCAGCTACAACAGATGAGCTGATTAAAGTGAAGAATGGATTGTTAGGCGTGTTCATGCAAATGATTACTGTCGCACCAATACATGATTCTCTTGACCAGGACATGGCTACAGCAATGAAGAACTTTTGTGCTGAGCAAATTGAGATTGAAGAACTGTTAGAAGGCATGAACTAATGACAAGATTTAATTACATATTGCCAATGCTAGTGGGAGTGCTAGCATTTGCTAACTTTTTATGGATGATGATTATTCCATTCTATGGACTAGCAGCATTCTCATTCATTGTTGCAGTGCCTTCATTAGCTGTTGCTATGGTGGAGCATAGAAAATATCAAAATTATTTAAAGAGATAATTTGATTAATGCATGATAGTGTATAAAGGGTCAGGACAATGTCTTGACTCTTTTTATGTTTATGTATTTTCACAATCTAATAAATATAACCATGAAAAAAGTAAGATTAACTGTCACACAGTATTACGATTTTGTACAGATTGCCAAATTTGCATTTGTTACACTAGGTGTATCAAAGGGAATGGTAGTCATTGAAGCAAATGTTGAACTATTAAAACAAATTGGATATTAAAATGAGAAACCAATCAAACGAGCTATTACGCATAGCTAAAGAATTACGCAACCATTTTGACTCATTAAACATTGAAGTTGATGAGAAAATTGGTGAGAACATTACTTTGTCAAATAATCTAAGAGTGCATTATAATCCAAAGAATAATTATATGCATGCAGATTTGTCAACTTGGCCACACACCATCATGGTTTCATTGTTTGAGCACACTGGTTATAGTAACAATACTATTACTATCAATGTTGAAAAGGTCACTGATGAAGATTTAGATAACGCAGTGTTGTTATTTAGTCAAGATGTTGCTACATTTATAGGCTCAAACATGTATAAAGAAGATGTACCAGCCAACTAAATTGATATACAAATCGTACCAGCCTTCACAATTGGAGGTTGGTATGTTATTTGCTATGAGTGTCACAGTTAATGATATCTCATATCTTCATGTGCATGAGCTTAAATCTATTCCAAGAGATATTGATCAATATCTAACAGATAATGGTTGGCCTATCAAACCATATCTAGTCAAAGCAATCGATAGTAATCCTGATGTAAAACCAGCTGTTGTAGCATATCCAGACCAGTTAGGTTGGGTAGAGCTAGAAGGACTGTTGTATGAATTCACCATTGATGATATGAATTATATATCATTACATGATGAAGGATATGTCTATGTGTATACAGATGATGAAAGCGATGAGCTTGTATTAGAAGATGGTAAAGCTGTCATGACATACATTGATAATGCTTTTGATGGAGATGATGATGATGACATTGATTGGAACGATGAATCATGGCAATGGGAAAATGTAAACTAAATAAAATAAATATGTCTATTAAAACACGCGTTGGACGATTGGTAGAAGTTATCAATCAGAACAAAAAGAAAGGTGCAGCTGATGTATATCACTCTGTATTGTTAAAAGCTGAAACAGGTGGAGTACAAGAGTTCTTGTTCACCACAGTTGAGCTAAATGTAGCATTCTCACGTGCTCGTAAGAATGTTGAGGATACATTAGAACAAAGCTTATTCTCTAAAATTGTAGACTAATGAAGAAGTTACTAGTGTTCTTGCTATTATCTGGGTGTACAACGTACAAGGTACGTGTAGTGCATCGCAATGATGGTGTTATATTATATACACCTATGCAACGTAAAAGATTACAATGGAAAGAACATTGGTATACATATCATTCATTAAATGATGCAAAACAATTAATTAATGTTTGGAAAGGCCAAAATCAAAAGTTAAAACAGCATTATATAAGAATAAAATGACAGAGAAGATTAAAGATTTCATAGTTGCAGCAGTTGTAACTGTAGTTATTGTATATTATGTACTAAGACTGTTTGCTTTCTTATATGTGTACAGTGGTGCAATGACTGATTCTCAAATCAAGCATAGACCAGCTATTGAACAGGCACATCTTAAAGCAGAGAATTTAAGACATGGGAAGAGTAACAAGAAATAAAGGAACAACAGTCGTTGAGTGTTATCATCCAACAAAAGATGATATCTATTGTGACATCATGATTAAATGGAGATACTATCGTGAAGAAGGATCATTTGATGAGCCTGAAGATGAAGAGTATACATTTGACAGTGTCAAGATAGTGTCATATTGTGGACAACCAGCACAGGACATGGAGATTCCTGATTGGGTAGATTGGGATTTTGTACAAGAACAAGTCGAGGAAGATCAAATATCTAGTGATGGCTGGTAGGTACAGAAACACACATCAAACAACATGTGTAAGATGTGGTCATGAACATGATAAAGATTTACTTATTAACATGTACAAAGCGTATGGTAAAGAAAGTATGCCATTTGTATGTGATAGTTGTAAAGAACGTAATCGTGTCAGAATAACAAAAAAAGGTTTAATTGGGCTGTATATACCAGGTAATAACAAACTTGAGAAGGACAAACGTAGACCAACAATCAAACAACACAGAATGAACTGTGTTCACTGTCAGCATCATCTAGACATGAAAGATGCTGAGTTCTTATTGAAACATAAGAATGTAAGTAGAACAGTTTGTTCAAAGTGTAAGGGTAGATTGATGGTACGTAGGACTGTCAAAGGTTTTTATTCAGTGTACGCAGCAGAAAAACAAAATTTAATTATTAAAAAAGATGTCAAAACTAACATTTAACTTAAAAGATTATAACACTAATCAATTTTCTGTAGAAACTATTGATGGTGAGAAGGTAAATATTGTATCAGTTGATGAAAAACGCAACACTGTGTTTGGATTCTATGGTAAGGATGAGAAACCATGTTACTGGGATCTACATGGTAACTATTTTCCTGAAGGTGCAGTGTCAAGCGATAGTGATTTAGTACTAATTCCTAAGCGCGTTACTGTCCATGTTAATATTACACGTAACAAGTATGGTAAGATTGATTGCTATGCCAGCACAAAAGGCAAAGCAAGAGTTTATCGTGGTAGTACGTTGTTAAAGTATTTAACAATAGAAGTCGATGAGTAAGCATCCTGTATTTTATGTTTTAATAATAGCAGCTATCATATTGGTAGCTGCTTTAATTAATAGGCTATGAACACACAAGAAATAGAATCACCAGAAGTAGTTAAAGCAATTGTTAGCATGTATGCTAATATAGATAATCAACTACAAATTGAGCACATGCGTAGCAAGAGACAATATCTTGAGAAATGGAACTTGAAAGAGATTAAGACTAACAAACCTAGAACAGCAGTAGAATCATGAAATCAGATAAAAGTTTTATAGTATTATCTTTTGGAGTATTATTTTCATTGACAGTTATTGCTTATGGTTTAGCAACTAACAAAGCTAAACAAGAAGAAGAAGCCCCAGTGTTGTCTAAATGTGATAGTCTTATTATGGTTACAGACTCATTGTCTAAAAGAGTTATAAAACAAAATAGACAACTGAATCAGTATAAGATAGGATTGTTTTACTTGAGAGATAAAGACAAGGAAGCATATGATTATGCAATCAATGCTGGTAATTTAAAATTTGACGATGGTCTATGAAAGTACTTATATATGACATAGAAACGATGCAAGAGTTATTTCTCTTGACAACGTACAATCCTGATACCAATGAGTATACAGAGTTTATGGTTAGTAGATGGCACAATCAACTTGCAGGTTTAGCAAAATATGTTGAAGAACATAATGAACACTATTGGGTTGGCTATAATAACCTTGGCTTTGATGCTCAAGTGGTAGAATGGATACTACGTAATCATGAGAACTGGCATGAGTTGTCTGGTCTTGATATATGTGCAAAGATATCTCAAAAAGCACAGGACGTGATTCATGATAGAAACTATGATGTATTCCCTGAATACAGAGAGTTTGATCTAACGTCCAAGCAGATAGATTTGTTTAAGGTTAATCATTACGATAATAAGAATCGTATGGTTAGCCTTAAACGTCTTGAGTTTGAGATGGATCTAGAGAACATTGAAGAGATGCCTATTCATCATACAAAGTTGAATATGACTCAAGATGATATCCAGGTCACTCGTGATTATTGTAAGAATGACGTGTATGCGACCTATGAGTTCTTCAAGGTTACAACAGGTGACACTGAACATCCATTATACAAAGGCAACAATCAAATACAATTGAGACTAGATATACAAGAGGAATTTGGTATACCATGTCTAAATTATTCTGATAGTAAGATTGGTGATGAGATGATTAAGAAGTTCTATTGTGAAGAGAAGCGCATCATGCTGAGTGATTTACCTAAGAAAGGATTCTTCAGAAAAGAAATCAGAGTAAAGAACTGTATTGCTAAGTATGTTGAATTCAAAACACCACAACTACAGCACTTTCTCAAGACAGTGAAGTATCTCACGCTTGGTCTTAATGATGATTTTAAAGAAGTTATTAATTTCTATGACAACACTTATACGTTTGCTAAAGGTGGACTCCACACAGAAAACAAGCCAGAGATATTTGAGGCTGATGATGAATATGAAATTATTGATTGGGATGTTAGCAGTTATTATCCTGCTATTATTATCAATAATGGTCGCTATCCTGCACATCTTGGTAAAGAGTTTCTGCGTGGTTATACTAATATGTATCAAAGGCGTCTTGAACTTAAACCACAAGCTAAAAAAGATAAACGCATTGCAGGTATTGTTGGGGCTCTTAAGCTTGCTGTCAATTCTGTATATGGCAAATCTTCTGATATGCAGTCCTGGATCTACGACAGACAACTTACTATGTTCACTACTATTACTGGAGAGTTTAGCTTGCTTATGCTTATTGAAGCGTATGAACTAGCTGGCATACATGTAATATCAGCAAACACAGATGGTGTAACAATTAGAATTAAGAAAACAGACCTTGATAAGATGCATGAAATCAATGCATGGTGGTCACAACTAACAGAATATGAGCTCGAAAGAACTGATTATGCAAAGATTATCTTCTCAACAGTCAATGATTATCTTGCAATTAAAACAAATGGAGATGTCAAGAAGAAAGGCGACTTTCTCACTGACTTTGAGTTGCATAAAAATAAGTCTGCTAGGATTGTTCCTATGGCTCTTGAACAGTACTTCATTAATAACATACCTGTTGATGACACCATTCGCAATCATAGAAACATATTTGATTTTGCTATGCGTCAAAGAGCTACACGAGACTTCCATTTTGAAGGTAAATCTGACAAAGGAACGACAATCTATAATAAACTTATTAGGTTTTACGTCTCTAACACAGGAGAAAAACTCCTAAAGGTTAAGAATGCAGGTTCTACATCAGGTGCTGCACCTATATCACAAGTGGAAGCTGGTGATTGGGTAATGACAGTGTGTAATCATTTGACATCAGATCATTCTCTAGACAACATTAATCATTCTTATTACATAGAAAGAGCAGAAAAGATTATTAACAAAATCAGTTACAATGGTAAGAGAAGACCATTTGTAGCACATAACCAATTAAGTTTATTTTAAAATGGCAGGAACAGACAAACAGCGTGAAGAGATTAACAGGAAGTTAGTCGCCATGCAAATGGAAATGATAGGTAAAACCTATGAAGATGCAATGGAAACACCAGAATTCTGGAGAGTGTACACCATGACATCAGATCAAACAGAAGAGTGGCGTAAGAAAGCTTTACCTCTTATCAAAAAGACATTCAAAGTTAATGCTACTAAAGCAAAGACTATCATGTCTTCATTTGAGTTGAGCTTGGGTTTACGTATTGATGACAATTACTATGAAGTAGTTGCCATTCCTACAACCACGACTACCACTACATTGGTATTTAAGCCAATCAAGAAGAAATTAACATTCTGGCAGAAGGTCAGAAAATTCTTTATTGGTTATGTCTAAAACCAAGTATAACAATGAGCTTAAAGACCACAAGCTTACATGTGGATGGTGTAATAAAGTTGTTAGTCTGGAAGAAGTGAAGGAATCACACAGATTTAACAAGAAACACAGATTCACCTACAGATGTGAGCATTGTGATCACAGCTCAGAGATCAAGGTAGGAGCAACAGGGTTCTATTCATTGTATTCATACAATAAGAATAGATATTTTATACCCAAAGAGGTATAATATTGCACTAAAGTACAACTTTTATACCCTTATGGGTACAGCCTCAGAGAAATCTGGGGCTTTTTCTTTTTATATTATGGAAAAACAACTATTTATTATTGATGGCTATCGTATATGGGCAAGCACCTATGAAGAAGCACAAAAACAGTATCAAATGATTCTTAAATTTTAAATCTTAAAACAATGGGAGCACAACATTTTATTGTAAGACAAAAAGCAAATAGCCCACAAGAGGCATTTAGACTTGCACAAGAAACAGCAATTAGTGAGTATGGTAATGATCCATACAATGGTACAGTTAGTACATGTCACGCATGTGGTGACTTTACTAAACTCTTTCATCAGAGTGGTAAAGAGAAGAAGGAATTCATCAATGACATCCTACATAAAGCTTCAAAGCGTGATTGTTATGTCATTGAAGAGACAGCACCTGTCAAGAACATGAATAAGATTAGATCTTATGTTGAGCACAAGATTATTAAAGGCACCAGTAAATGGGAACTTCAATACAATGTGTACACTGGTTGGGAAGATAGACAATTGAAGTCATTCAAGACCAAGACTGATGCTGTTAAGTTTGCTCGTGAGCATACAGAGAATACACAGGAAACTACATTTGTACGTATGGAGAAAGTTCTTGTTAATCAAGATGCAAACGTTGCTTGTATCAAATATAAGCGATCTACACAAGAGAAAGAAGGTAGTTACATCATATTTGGCGTAGCAGCATGTTAGCAATAGCATCATTCTTGATGGGTGTAATCGTAGGCATGAGACTTCACAGTTTATTAGATAAGAACGATGATGAATAAGATATGCTTGCTATTGATGTTGGGAGTAACATCATGTACAAAAGAGGAACGTAAGGTTGAGTCATATCAGCCTTACAAACCTTTTGCTATTGTTTTAGAGGAAACACATTGGGATGGTCATAAAGAGGTCATTAAAATTGTAAGAAAATGAGCAAACAAATGGAACAACTAATATGGAACACTGGAAATCCTGATGAAGAAGGATTATATATCTGTGACTTAGGTCCTTATGCTGGAGTACAGTTAGGACGATGGACTGGTGATGTATGGATTTTGTTTGAGAATAAAGTACTGCCTGTTTGGGGTTGGCTTCCAAGACCAAAGTATAAACAAAAAGACAATGGCTGATATCGCAATGTGTCAAGACAAGAAGTGTCCTATGAAGTACGACTGCTATAGGTTCACAGCACCATGGAATCCATTTAGACAAACTGTTCTAAGTGAATCACCTCGTGAAGAGGGTAAGTATTATTGTAAGGAGTTCTGGGATAACACAGGACGCACGTTAGATGTTAAATTCAGAGAATATGAGAAAGAAGAAAAAAAGATCTAATGGAAGAGCTGGTGAAAAAGCTATTCAAAATGCCCTAGATAAAGGATATATAACCAAAGAACAAGTGCTAGAATATCGCAAGCTTCAGGGACAGAAAGAGGCTAAGAAACAACAGCTTAAAAAGGACCTTAAATTCAAAAAACCAGCTAGAATAATCTATGGTTTAAACACAAATTCAATGTAAGATGGAAAACAACATTAAAAAATCCATAGAGAACATATTGTTATATTCTCTCATAGAAGAACGCAATAGTTTAGAAGAGTTAATCTTCACAAACTTTGATGTAGATGTATCTAAATGGTCAGATGAACGCTTGTACAATTACTGTATGAATCAAGGCATAGACCACATATGGACAGATTTTCACAATTTAGCTTTATTATTAAAATCATGACACACATAGAAGACTACGAGCTAGAAGCTCAGAAAGATTTTGTATATTTACAAGAAGAAATGCTTGAGTTTTATAACTCACTAAACCATGCTAATGACCCTCAAATTGAGGTGTTTATGGCTGATTCAATACATCTAGGTGTGTTAGAATCACTGCAAGAAAAGGCAAAGGTGAATGTGTGCATTCCTGAAAGTTTAATTAACAAAATAGATCGCAGAATTAAGAGAACTTATGAACGTAAAATTAACACTCTTTCATTTTAAAGAGCTGCTTAAATCTGGATTTACACTTGACATGATCTTCCTCCTTAAACTAGTGGAGGAAGGTCATGATATTAAAGAAGTCTGTAAGGGTAATCCCAAGATGGAGATAATATGTCAAGGTGTATATCGTAAAGGATTAGTATCAGGAGATAACAAGATAACTCTTACAGGTAAGAATGTTTTGAAGTTTCTCAAAGAGGCTGAACCAAAGGATAAGATCATCAAGAAGAAACCAGCAAGTGAAGACTTCAAGAGATGGTGGAAAGCTTTTCCTGGTACAGACACATTCAGACATAAGAACAAAGTGTTCAATGGTACAAGGTCTTTAAGAAGAGATGAGGAGAACTGTAGACTTAAATTCAACGCTATTCTATCAGAAGGTGAATACACAGCTGATGATTTGATTGCAGCATTGGAGTTTGATGTATTGCAGAAGAAAGAGAATTCTGTAAAGAACAACGATAACAAGTTAAGATTCATGCAGAATAGTCTTACATATCTCAATCAGAGAAGCTTTGAACCATTCATTGAACTTGTAAGAGAAGGAATTACAATTGTAGAAACTAATAAACCAGCAGGAGGCACAGACATATGATATTTGAAGATTTAGCCAGAGCTGTTAAGGATGGCCTGGAAGGAAAGAGTAGTGGTATACCTATGGGATTTGATAGACTAAACAGATACATAGGCATCAGACGCTCAATGTATACATTGGTAGGTGGACTAACTGGTTCTGGTAAGACTTCATTCATTGATGATGCTTATGTACTCAATCCATTTGATTGGTATATATCCAAAGAAGGACAAGCATCAGGAATCAAGCTCAAAATCATTTATAGATCTATGGAGCGTAGTAAAACCTACAAGATGGCAAAGTGGATTAGTAGAAAGATCTTTTTAGATCATGGTATTACTATCACTGTGTCCAAACTGTTAGGTTGGTCCAAAGAGAAGATGACTGATGAGGAGTATCAAATGTTTCTCACATATGAGAGTTACATTGAGAAGATGAAAGATGTCATTACAATCATTGATGGTCCAGACAATCCTATTGGTATCGCTACTCAATTGAGAGAGCATGCAGAAGCAAATGGTAGAATAGAAGAAGTTGATAAGTATAATAGAAAGTATATTCCTAATGATCCTAATGAGATAACTATTGTCATCATTGATCACATTGGTCTATTGAAACTTACCAAGGAACTATCTACCAAGAAGCAAGCAATTGATAAGATGTCTGATGAGCTGCGATATGCTCGTGACTTCTATGGATACACGCCAGTGGTTGTTAGTCAATTCAATCGTGACATTTCTAATCCTATCAGGATTAAGAATGGTGATGTGGAACCACAGCTAGAAGATTTTGCAGAGAGTTCATCTACGCAGAATGACGCTGATGTGGTACTGGCATTGTTTGATCCTATGCGTTATAAAGTTGAAGACCCTAGTGGTTACCAGCTAGATAAGCTTAAGGATGAATTTGGTGCTAAATACTTTAGATCACTAAGACTAATTAAGAATAGTTATGGTGAGGATGATGTCAGAATAGGACTAGGTTTCTTGGGCCAGATAGGTATGTTCAAAGAACTACCACGCATGAAGAACATGTCTGAATATGACTATCAGTCTGTAGTTAACAAAACATATTTCTTACAATAATGAATCTTAGAGATCAAAGACAGAAAGAGTTTGCTGAGGTCTGGATGGCAAAGAAATGGGGAATCCTCAATCTATGTCCCAGGTTTGGCAAAATCTATACGACAATTAACATACTAGAGAAGTTTAATCCTGATATATCTATCTTGATTGCTTATCCAGATGTTAAGATTAAAGACTCGTGGGAAGAAGACTTCAAAGCGAGAGGTTACAACAATCCTAACATTACGTATACAACACATCTATCGATGCATAAGCATACATTAAACATGTATGACATTGTAATCATAGATGAGATACACTTGTTGAGTGATGCACAGCTTGATGCTGCGTATGATTTGACACTGATTAACCATCAGGTGTTAGGATTGACAGGAACTCTATCCTCCTGGACAGAATCAGAGATAGAAACAAGATTGGATCTTCCAGTACTAGCATACTATCCTATTGAACAAGCTATACAAGAAGGGGTTATTGTTGACTATGAAATAACAGTGGTCAAGGTCCCATTAGATAACAAGAAAGCTTTAACAGTTAAGGGTAAGTCTAGAACAGAGAAGAAACATTTTGATGCATGTTCATGGGTGATAGATCAAATGGAACGTCAAGGTAGGAACACCATGATGCTACGCCTAAAAAGAATGCGTATTATACAGAGCAGCATAGCTAAGTTAGAAATAACTAAAAGGATATTGCAGAAGTATAATGACGAACGCATTCTGGTATTCTGTGGTACTACAGACATGGCTGATAGCCTAGGTATACCATCTCATCATAGTAAATCAAAGAACAGTGATCTGTTTGAGAAGTTTGCATCAGGTGAGGGTAATCACATGGCTGTTGTCAAGATTGGTAACACAGGAGTAACATACAAACCACTGAATAAAGTGATACTTAATTACTTTGATAGTAATGCAGAAAATCTAGCTCAAAAGGTAAATAGATGCATGGCAATGGAATACAACAATCCAGACAAGAAAGCACAGATTTATATCATTTCTACCAATGAGCCAGTAGAAGAAAAATGGCTAAATAAAGCCTTAGAATTCTTTGACAAAAGCAAGATTAAAGTTGTCAATATCGCGTAAATTTGGTATATTGTATTACATTTTCAACTAAATATTTAAAACATGGCAAGCAAGCTTATTGGGATTGTGGGCTCTACTGGTACAGGTAAATCTACCTCTATCAAGCATCTCAATCCAAAGGAAACGTACATTATTAATGTAGCAAAGAAAGAGTTACCTTTCAAGGGAGCTGAGAAGCTCTACAACGCAGAGAACAAGAACTACAAAGAGTTAGATGATGCTGTTGAAATCACACGTCTACTCAAGAACATCTCTGAAAAAGCACCACATATTAAGAACATTGTGATTGAGGATTCAAACTACATCATGGGTTTTAATATTGTGTCACGAGCAACAGAAGTAGGATTTACCAAGTTTAGCATCATGGCTAGAGATATGGTAGATTTATTCAAGGAAGCTCGTAAACTACGTGAAGATTTGAAAGTATTCTATTTCACACACCCTGAAACTATTGAGGAGCAAGGTGAGGTAACAGGATACAAGATCAAGACTGCTGGTAAGTTAATTGATAATCAAATTGTATTAGAGGGCTTATTGACTATTTGTCTTTACACATTTGTAGAGGAGAATAAAGATGGCACTTGCACGTATAACTTTATAACCAATAGGTTTAGAAAGTTTCCAGCTAAGAGTCCTGATGGTATGTTTGCAGACATCAAGATTCCTAATAACTTACAAGTAGTTGCAGACACTATTGACGAGTATTATAAATAATTTTTAATTTTTAAACACAGAAACCATGGCAATTGCAGGTAAAAAAAGAGAAACTACATCAAACAATGTAGAATTTACAAAAAAAGTAGGTGTATTTGAAGGAAAGGTAATCGCTATCAATCCAACAGCTCAAGAGTACAAAGAGATTCTTGATATTGAGTTAAAGGAAGACAGCAAGGCTACTGAATATTTGGGTAAGACTGCTGAAGGATTTGACAAAGTACGTATTGACGTATGGTTACAAGATGTCAAGTCTGATTTCAAACAGAAGGTTACATTCTGGTTAGAAGATGTTAAGAAGTTGAGTAATGATAAATTGAAGAAGCAGTATATCAACAATGTTGGTATCACTTCTTGGGCTACTGATGAATCAGAGTTACGCTCTTGGTTTGTTGCACGTCCATATCGCATAGCCTATGTAGGTGAGGAGGATTTCTTATCTTTCTTGCGTATTTGGTTAGGTGGTATTGATTTCAGAGATGAGTCTTCTGAATTACAATTAGACTGGAAGAAAGTTATCGCTGGTAACTTGAAAGAGTGGAAAGATGAGATTGGTGGTGAGTGGTGCCAAACTGTTGGTGCATTAGCTACTATCAAGACCACTGAAAAAGATGGCGAGGCTAAATCTTTCCAAGAGATTTACAACAAAGCATTCTTCCCAGGTTATTCTATCAAGAACATGCGCATGATTGATTACAACAATGTAGATGTAGTGCGTGGTCTTGAATTCAAGAAGTCTAATGAGTTGAAGATGCATGAGAAGTTTGTAATTAAGGTGGCTGGTGAGTATGGATGTAAGCATTATTATACATTCAATGAGCTATCTGATTATGATCCAGAGACAAATCTAGTTGAATCAGATAAGTTTATATCTGAAGATGGTTCTGATTTCTTATAATCTATAACACTAATAAATGGAAGCCCAGTCAGACGATTGGGCTTTCTTTTTGAATCATGGCAATAGTTGGAGTAAAAAGAGAGAGTCCTATAAGTATTGATAGGATATTGAGCAAGATTACAGAGTATGATATTTTCAAATACTACATGCCATTTGCTAATTGGGAAGTCAATGTGATTACATTCTCTCCATTTAGAAATGAGACACATCCATCTTTCATGATTGGTAATAAGAATGGTAGATTGACATTCATTGACTTTGCTGACACTAGTAAGCGTGGATCAGCATTTGACTTTGTGATGATGTTGTTTAACATGAGAGACATCCAGGAAGCATTCAGACTGATTGATAGAGACTTTGGTCTAGGCTTCACAAAGCAAACTGATACAAGACAATATCAGCGCATTGTAAGTGAGTATAAACAACCTGAAGCTGTTAAAGTGTATTCTAAGATACAAGTGATAACCAGGGCGTTCACTAATGATGAGTTAGCATATTGGAACCAGTTCCACCAGAGTCTTGATGATCTCAAAGCAAACAATGTTTATGCTGTCAGCAAGGTTTATCTTAACAAGCAACTGTTTCCTTGTCCTCTTACAGAGATGAGGTTTGGTTATTTGTATGGTGAACATTGGAAGATCTATCGTCCTTATGCTAAAGACAAGAAGAACAAATGGGTACCAAACAATGTACCTATCACTGCTATGGATGGTAAAGATGATATCAAACAGTGTGATGTAGCGTTTATCAATAAATCAAAGAAGGATTATATGGTTATGAAGAAACTATTCCCTACAAGCTGTGCAGTACAGAATGAGGGTTTAGGTTGCTTCTCTAATGAGAATGTAGAGTATATCAAGACCAACTCTGCTAGTCAGATATTATCATTTGACAGCGATGTAACAGGTGTACAGAATTCTCAACAGATATGTAACATGTTTGGATTTGATTATTGTAATGTGCCCAGGAAGTATTTATCTGAGGGCATTAAGGATTGGGCTGATTTAGCAAGAGCCCATGGTATGCAAGCAATAGAAGATTATCTTAAAGAGAAAGAACTATTATGACAGCAAAAGAAAAAGCAGAAGAATTAGTAGATAGATTTAGAGAATACTCACATACTGATTTTAATTATAGTCGTGGAGGTTATCAAGTTGATACACAAATACAAAATGCAAAACAATGTGCATTAATTGCAGTAGATGAGATTATTGATAGTAGTCCAAGATTTCCAAATGATACTGATTGGGATGATTGCGGGGCAACTCATCAATATTATTATGAAGCACAAAGAGAAGCAGCTGAAATATTTTGGCAAGAAGTTAAACAAGAAATAGAAAAGCTATGAACATTGAACAATTAGCAGTAGCTGTAGAAGAACTCACATATGAGATACAGCAAGAAACAGAATGGTTAGAAACTACAGAGGGAGATTCTGTAGAATGCATAGGTATTGAGAACCTAGAAGGAATATTATCAAAATTTTTTGGAGTTAAATTAAACATATCACAGTCATGAAAAGAACAGACTACACAAGCCTGAAGCATTTGGTAACAGAAGTACCAGTGCCTCAGCAAACAAGAACTTACAAACCAGTTAGTAATGCACAGTTAATTGATCTTACATTAGAATCAATTGAGAAAGCAGGATTTAATCTTGACAAAGAAGCATACACTCTAGCAGGTGATGGTCAGGTAGCTACAGGTAAATTTACCTTGAGCAACGTACAAGATAACGAGATGCAGATTCAAATTGCATGGCAAAACAGTTACAATCGTATGGTGAGCTTGAAGTTTGCTATTGGTGTAAGAGTGTTTGTTTGTGAGAATGGATGCGTATCTGGTGACATGGGTACATTCAAGAAGAAGCACCAGGGCACAGTACAAGAGTTTACGCCTACAGCTATCTCTGAGTATATCAAGAGTGCAGGTGATGCATTCCGTGAGATGCAAATCCAACGTGAATTTATGAAGCAAGTTGATCTTACAAAACGTCAGCAAGGTGAGCTATTGGGTAGAATGGTCTTTGAAGAAAACATCATCTCCACTATGCAGCTTAACATCATTCGCAAGGAGTTAACTAAACCTTCTTATGATTATGGTGTTCAAGACACATTGTGGGATTTGTATCAGCATACAACACATTCCATGAAAGAAGTACATCCAGGTAGTTGGATGAGTGACCACATGGATGCCCATAGTTTCTTTGTCAATGCACAAGGTGAGTTGATTACAAACACTAAACCAGCTATTGTTACTGTGTCACCATTTAGTGAGTATGAACGATTAGAATTGTCATTATAATGAATTGGGAAAAGTTTAAGGATTTATTTCACGAGAGCTGGCACGACAAGATGAGACCATTCATCGAGAGTGAAGCTTGCGATAAGATATATGATCACTTAAAGACAGAGAGTAAGAGGGGCAAGAAGATTGCTCCTCTCTCTCACAATGTCTGGAGATGTTTCAAAGAGACACCTCTTAATGAAGTGAAAGTTATCTTGATAGGCATGTGTCCATATCATACATTGAGCGCAGGCTCACCTATTGCTGATGGTCTAATGATGAGTTGCTCAACTACAAGTAGTATGCAACCTAGTTTACATCAGCTGTATGATGGTATAGAGAAAGAACTCTATGGTGGCTTTGCGATAGATAGGAGAAGAAATCCTGATCTATTATTCTTAGCAAAACAGGGCGTGTTGCTATGTAATGCTGCTCTAACAACAGAGATTAATAAAGCAGGTTCTCATCTAGAATTATGGGAACCATTTATGAAGTATTTGTTAGAAGAAGTATTTGCATGGACAGGAGTTCCAATTGTTTTCTTTGGTAAGGAAGCAAGTAAACTCAAGAAATATGTAGCACCATTCACATTCTGGTTCTCTGTGAGCCATCCAGCATCAGCTGCATACAAGAATGGAGAGTGGGATACAGAAGGAGTATTCACAAAAATTAATAAAATCATCAAAGACAGCAATGGATATACCATTGACTGGTTAGAAAAAGTAGACATATCATGAGCAATTATCAACCAGGAGAATTAATTATTGTAGGTGGAAACTATGGACAAGAAATAGGTTTCTACAGAGGACTAGGTCAAAATACTATTCAGTATTATACGCCAAGGGCTATTACACACTGTGCAAAAAGTAACAAACCTTGGACATCTTTTATTGGTGGTCAGTACAAGGACAGAAGAGTCGCTAGATATCATCCAGACCTTGTAACAGATCCAAAAGAAAGAGAAGAATTAGAAGAAGCATTAGAAATTATCAGAGAAAGAAACATCCTACCAGTTAAATACTAGAAATCATGATCTTAGAAAAACAAACACAATCATTAATTCATGAAGAAGGTAGTGCACAAGGCACTATTGGAATGTCATTGGACCTTGACTCAGCTCAGGTCTTGATGCAAATGTTGAGTAAGAATCTTTACTCAGACGCTATTGGTTCTACAATACGCGAGTGTGCAAGTAATGCCCTGGATTCACATCGCAGAGCAGGCGTAGACACTCCTATTATTGTTAAGCTAAATAAAGTAGCCAATAACTATGAGTTCTCTGTTGAGGACTTTGGTATTGGTTTAGATGCTGATGATGTAGAAAACATCATTAGTAAGTATGGTAAGAGTACAAAGCGTAACTCTACCACAGAATTGGGTATGATGGGCCTTGGTTTCAAGGCTCCATTAGCCTATGCATCTAGCTTCTATTTCACAGCACGTAAGAATGGTGTGGAGCGTAAGTATATGATGTATGAAGGAGAAGAAGTCAACTCTATTGACTTGTTGCATGAAGGTCCCACTGATAAGGGCAATGGTGTTAAAATTACCATTCCTGTAAAGTGGACAGATAGCTATGAGTTCAAGAGTAAAATCAAAGAGCAGCTAGCATATTTTGAGAGCGTATACTTTGATGTTGAGCTGATGGATAATCAATTCAATATCTTTAGAAGTGAGCACTATCAGAAGTCTGAGTTATGTCCAGACCATTATCTACATGTATGTCTAGACAATGTGTATTATCCATTAGACTTTGACAAGCTTGGTATCAATCGTATTGATGTACGTATGGGGTTACGTTTTAGTCTTACAGATGGTATCTTTCCAACTCCTAACAGAGAAGCATTGCGCTATACCCAGGAAGCTAAGCAAATCATTCTTGCTAAGATTGTAACTGTAGCTAATGAGTTCATGGTTAAATACAATGAAACCATTGTAGATACTGATGACGTACGTGCAGCTATTGATTATTTCTCTAGCAGTAATAGATATATCAAGAACCATTTAGGTAATGATATGGAGGTCACTGAGATCTTGAAGCATGCTACTGTTCCAATGCGTAAACCAACGCTCATAGGATGTAAGTATTTCACAGCAGAAAGTCTTTACAAGGTGAGAGACTATATGCTACGTGAATATGAAGCTAAGTATGAGCTACATGGTTACAGAAATAGAATGTCTGAATGTAAGAGTCACTGGGATAAAGAAGTCAGTCTTAGTAGACATAGCTATGGAAACAACTATCAACATGCTATCTTCACTGGTGTATTTGGTGATCGTAAACGTCGTTACATCAAAGAGCTTTGGAAAGGTAAAGGTATAAAGTTTATCAAGAAGGTGCAGGACTTTACTTTATTCTCTAAAGATAAAGGATGGATTAAAAACACACTTGCTGGTGCAGGCAGTCCAGACATGTCTTGTTATTATGATCTATTGAAGTTGTACAACTATCCTAAAGCACAGTGGCGAGATGTTATCACAGAGTTTCAATCTTGTCTTAAGAAGATAACAGATAGCTTTATTGATCTTGATGCTATTGAGGTACCAGAGGCATGGATTATTGCTGACAAAGCAAAGAACAAAAAGCCTAAACCTAAAGCTGCTAAAGATGGCACTGTTAAGGAGAAAGGTGATGTCAATTGTAAGATAGCTGAATCTCCTGAGCGTTATACAGGTGGTAATGCTAAGTTCACGCCTATCATACTAAGTGGTAAGACTCTTCACATGAGAAAAACTTTGACAGTTTATGGTAAGGAGTCTGATCGTGCAGTACTAGATTATCTATTTGGTATGTTCAAGAATCATGTAAGTCTGGTGATTATGTCTGATAGAGAGATTAAAGTGTTGGAGATGTACAATCTTCACAACTTTATGAGTCTAGAGACATTTTTGAAAGGTGATAACAAACCATTTAGACGTGTAACTACAGCAAGACTTATCAAGAAGATGATAGGTGTTTATACAGCTACGTTTGATGCTAAGCCAGGTATGAGAGAAGTTCTACCTGAGTTTACAAAAGAGATAGACACATTAGTTAAGTTTAAGAAACTATATCATAATGATTTTGCTACATCAACTAGATGTGAAGAATTGGATATTGATAAGTTTGCTGCAGAGAATAACAAGTATGATGTACACATGTACCCATTGTTATTAAAAGTAGATAAGTTTGTTACAAAGTTTCCATTTTTGGAAACAATTGCATATCACATGAAAACTTTTGTTGGTGTTAGTACAGACCCAATGATAAATGTTCTTAAAGATATGTGTCGTTACAAAAATGCACGTATGGGTAAAGCTAATTACAAAGTCACCACAGAGGTAAAAGCTGATGAGGTGAGCGTTGTAAATGAAGCTGCATAATCCTGAGTATCAGTTAATTAAAGTATAATTTTCACTTGAGAATGTCCAGTTTATTGAACAGAAAACTGGACATTTTCACAAAACAATCACAAAAAATGAATAATTCAAGTTTAGAGTTCTTTAAGTCCTTGTTAGATCGTGATAAGGCAGTGTTAGACATGATCAATGATGTCGTAACATCTAATGATACTATCAAGAATGATAGTAAGCCCTATGCAAACATCAAGTTTGTTAATGATGTACTAACTGTCATCTTGAATGATGGTAATATCATCAGTAAGCATCCAGCTACAATTGATCACTTCAACCTTGCTCGTGAAGCAAAGAGTGAGATTGAGTTGTTTACTATCTGTAGTTCTTCTGAAGGTCTTCAAGAGAAGCGTAAGTTTGAGGAAGAAGTTAGACGTAACGCAGCATTGGCAAAAGGTATTAAAACATTAGTAGATCAGTGTGATCACGAGTTTGAAGAACGCGATGGTGCTTTGTACATGATAGGTATTGATCGTAGTATGCCTCAAATCTTGATTGAGGAATTTATCGTACTAGCTGATGATATGTATTCAGAAGAGTTTCATGATCGCTATGAAGGTTT
>JACCDN010346779.1_pt1 | contig 19454 bp, 16 predicted proteins | sample 7441691 | NCBI WGS metagenome assembly JACCDN01 (sample SAMN15323439, study PRJNA562643) | freshwater metagenome | isolation source: river surface water | place: USA:Blue River Watershed | collected 2017-08-16 | reverse complement strand
ATGGCATCTGGTCTGATGCGTCGAAGCCGAACAATGGAGCGGCAGCCATAGCTTCACCGATCTTCTTGTTTAGCTCGTTAGGGTAAAGCGATACGTCGAAGGTCTTGTGCGGAGAGATAACTCCGTTTGAAACCATCTTCTCTGCAACCTTCGCTGAGAAAATGAATTCGGCAACCTTCTTGACGTCTGAGTCAACGTGTCCAGCGAATACTGCTGCTAGGTCTCCACCACCGAGTACACCAGCGGTGCCACCCTCAGGAGCTGGAAGTGGGAATGCACCAACGTGGGTGTAGTCGCCAGCAGCCATCTCAGCCTTGATTGCCTCTGGGAAGAAGCCGGTGATGAATGAACCCTGACGAAGCATGAAGCACTGACCCTTGGCCTTGCCGCCCTCTTCGAATAGAGGAGCAGTGTTGCCGAAGCCGTCAGTCGCCATTGACTTACCGCCACCGTTTACCTGGCCTTCTGCAAGAAGACGCTTCTGAACTAGTTCAGCAGCTGCGGTAATTTCTGGTGAAGCGAAGTCAAGCTCGCCTGATACCCATTGTGCGTACTTGTCTGAACCGTATAGGTCAAGAACGTACTGCTCTAGCCAGTCGGTGAATGCCCAACCGGTAGCTCCGCCTGACTCAATACCGGCACACCATGGGTAGCCAGCCTTGTCAGCGATGATCTTTGCTTCTAGTGCTGCAAGTTCAGCTTCGCTGGTTGGAGCTGTGTATCCAGCCTTCTGGAAAGCCACTGGGTTGTAGAAAACCATTGACTTGACGTTTGCTGATACTGGGAGACCGTAGATCTCGCCGTCAACCTTTGCAAGTGAGTCCCAACCTGGAACTAGTGACTCCTGAATTGGAGCTAGGTCAACTACGTCCTTTAGAGGTACGAGGTTGTCAGCTAGGTCCTTAAGTCCACCTGGCTGTGGCCATAGTGCGATGTCTGGCTCCTGGCCAGCTTCGATCTTGACCTTGATGTCCTTGTCGAATGCTGCAAGAGAGGTGAAAGTGATTTCGATGCCGTTAGCTGCACCAAATTCATCAAGTGCTGCCTGGAACGCCTTAGCGTCTGCCTCACCGTATCCACCGAAAATGGTAACTTTTCCGTCGCCGTCTGGTGTCGATGCTGCACAGCCAGTCAGTGATGCTACCGCTAGGCCTGTGATGGCTGCAGCAGCTAGGAAACGCTTTCCTAGTTTCATACTGTTTGTCCTTTCGAAGTGACGCCGCAGGCAACAGCCAGCAACGCATGGTTTGACACTAATAGCCGAAAAATTATGTGAACGCTCACAAAATTCACATAACGATAACGATTAGGGCGCTAATCGGTAAACGCTGAGTGACGGAAATTATCTAGGAATTAGGCCGCGCACCGAATCGGCAGTGACCGGGATCGGATCGCTGAGTTCGCCAACAAATTTGCCATCTACCTCATTGACGAATGCGATCAGATTCCAGCCACCAGATTGATCTTGAACCAGGCGCGAGGCGTAAACAGAAGTATCTGGAAAGAGATTCGCACGTGTGAAATCGACATCACTCAAATTGTTGGCAACTGGAAGACTGTAAACGCCACCCACTTCCCCGCGCGCTTTGCGTTCATCCGAAATCCAAAGTGGGCCACAACAGAAAAGCAAAATCGGAATTCCATCGACAACTTCAAACTGGAAAACTTCTGTTTCGCCAAAACCCTGACCTGGTTTTCCTAACGGCGGTTGAACAGTCCAGTGCACCAAATCCTTTGACTTAGCCACACCCATTACCGCTTCATCGTTTCGAGTTTTCGATTCCACAGAACCAGCTGTGGTTAGCATCGTCCATTCATCGTCGCCTGGCAGTTTGAAAACCCACGGATCTCTAAAGGGCTCGTGTTCGAAACCAGCTTCGAGGGTTTTGTACCAACGCTTATCGGCAGCAACCACTGGCAGATTTTCCACCTTGTTCCAGGTGATCAAGTCTTCCGAAGTCGCCGCGCAAACTGTTTGGCGCAAGCCATTGTCTTCTCTGCTCGTACCGGTGTAAAACATTCGCCACGTGCCATCGTCTTGGCGAATCACGGAACCGGTCCAAGTAGTCCAACTGTCCGGCGCCGGCGAATCAGATGGCGCAAGTGCATCAGCCACCACTGTCCAATTTTTTAAATCAGTGGAAATGGCATGACCAACACTGGTGTTGCGATGGCGACGATTCGGATCGCCTAGAGCTCGGCTGGCCTGTAGGTAAAACACGTGGTGGTATTTGCCGTCGAACGCGAACCAGGAATCCCAAACCCATTGGCCGGGTAAACGTAATGTCATTTTCAATCCTTCGCTGGTGTCGCCTTTGAGTCTGAATTGTATTAGACCCTCGCGGATAGACTGAAGACAACCTTTGCCCCCATAGCTCAGGGGATAGAGCACCGCCCTCCGGAGGCGGGAGCGCAGGTTCGAATCCTGCTGGGGGCGCGTGAAAGCAGCAATCGGTCTCTTCGACCCAGCCCAACTTGTCAGTGACTTCGGCCCACTCGCGGTGGTGATTGTCGCCTGCATTATTTTTGCCGAAACCGGATTTCTAGCGGGATTCTTTTTGCCCGGAGACTCGATTCTGTTTCCAATGGGCTTACTAATTGCAACCGGTGTAATCGACTTTCCACTGTGGCTCGCCTGCGTCATGTTTTCGAGTGCGGCTTGGCTGGGCGATCAAACCGGATACTGGATCGGACGCAAACTCGGACCAGCCGTCTTCAACAAACCGGAGTCGCGATTCTTTAGTCAGAAGAACGTTTCACGCACCAATGCCTTCTTCGAGCGCTACGGCGCCAAGGCCGTAATCTTCGCCCACTTCGTGCCAATCCTTAGAACCTTCGTACCGGTGGCTGCCGGAGTAGGAGAAATGAAATACCGCAACTTCCTCAAGTACAACTTCATTGGAGTCTTGGTCTGGGCATCAGGTGTCACATTAATCGGCGCAGGACTTGGTCAGATTCCGCTATTCCGTGAACACGTGGAAATTGTGACACTCGTTTTCTTCACGATTTCTTGGATACCGATTATTACCGAAGTACTAAAGGCTCGACGCGAGCGCAGAAATTAATTGCTGTAACGCCATCGCCCGATGACTCATTGAATTCTTTACCTCGGGTGGTAGCTCTGCTGCAGTGACTTCAAAACCATCAGGGATAAAAATCGGATCGTAACCGTGACCGAACTCCCCTCGCTCCTCGCGCGAAATCTTGCCGGGCCAGACTCCTGTAAAACTTTGCTCCCCCTCATCGCTGACCATGGCAATCGTGCACATGAATGCTGCGGCTCGATGCTCATCTGCAATGTCATGCAACTGAGCCAGTAGCAATCTTCGATTTGCTGCGTTGTCGCGAGTACCTGACCAAATAGCAGTGAAGATACCCGGCGAGCCACCCAGAATTTCTACCGCCACTCCGCTGTCATCGGCAATCGCCGGAAGTCCGGTGTGCTTGTGGGCTGCTCGAGCTTTGATGAGCGCGTTTTCCAAATAACTAACGCCGTCTTCCACTGGCTCTGGCCCGTCATAACTGACCAGTTCCAGACCTGGCACGGCTGGCTCAAAAATCGCGGCTAGTTCTTGTAACTTGCCCTGATTGTGCGAGGCCAGAACCAGTTTCACTAGGCCAACGCAGCCTTTTGAATTTGAGTGAGCTCCGCAGTGCCCTTTAGAGCTAGATCAAGAAGTGAGTTGAGCTCGTCACGATCAAATGGAGCGCCCTCTGCCGTGCCTTGTACCTCAACAAACTTGCCACTTCCGGTGACTACAACGTTCATGTCTGTTTCGGCGCGCACGTCTTCGGTGTAGGCAAGATCTAAGAATGGGACTCCGTCGATAATGCCTACAGAAATTGCGGCAATACTGTCGCTCAGTGGCTGAGATTTTGCAGGGATAAGTTTCTGTGCGCGAGCCCATTCAACGGCGTCGTGCAATGCAATGTAGGCACCGGTGATGGCTGCGGTGCGAGTACCACCATCAGCCTGAAGCACATCGCAGTCAATCACGATTGTGTTTTCGCCAAGTTCTTTCACATCGATAATTGCGCGCAGTGAGCGACCAATTAGTCGAGAGATTTCGTGGGTGCGGCCACCGACTTTACCCTTAACCGCTTCGCGATCACTGCGATCGTGTGTTGCTCGAGGTAGCATCGCGTACTCCGCAGTGACCCAACCTTCGCCCTTGCCTACCTTCCAGCGTGGCACGCCCGCTGTAAACGAAGCGGTGCATAGCACTCGCGTACCACCGAAAGAAATGAGAGCCGAACCTTCCGCGTATTCACTCCAACCACGTTCGATGGTGATTTTTCTCAAGTCGTCTGCATTACGACCATCTGCGCGCTTTGTCATATTGACCTTTCTTATGCGCGCACGTGTTCGACGCGAGCGACTTCTGGACCTAAGAATCGGCGTGCTAATTCACCGAAAGATTTTTCGTCGCCGGTGGCTAAGAATCTTAAGCTCGGCGCAGCGGCAGAGGTGCGCAACAGGTTGTGTGCAACCAGCGTGCGGTACACATCCTTGGCGGTTTCTTCTGCACTTGAAACCAGGGTGACATCCTCGCCCATGACGTAACTAATTGCGCCGGTCAGTAACGGATAGTGTGTGCAACCTAGAACCAATGTGTCTACGCCGGCCTGCTTTATTGGTGCGAGGTACTTTTCGGCGATACCCAATAACTCCGGCCCCGATGTGATGCCACGTTCTACATAGTCAACGAACTCCGGGCAGGCTGCCGAGGTAATTTGCAGATCGACTGCAGCTGCAAAGGCATCGTCGTAAGCCTTTGATGTGACCGTAGCGGTGGTCCCGATGACCCCGATGTGCTTGTTTCTAGTGGCAGCAACCGCGCGTCGAACCGCAGGCTGAATTACCTCAACAACCGGAATGCCGCGACCTTCGGTGTAGCGTTCACGGGCATCGCGCAAAACCGCTGCGGATGCGGAGTTACAGGCGATTACCAAAAGCTTTACGCCTTCATCCACCAAGCGATCCATGACACTGAGGGCAAGCTCACGAACTTCTGGGATGCTCTTCGGGCCGTATGGAGAATTGGCGGTGTCGCCAAGATAAACGATGGATTCGTTTGGCAATTGATCGATGATTGCGCGAGCTACAGTGAGCCCACCGACTCCTGAGTCGAAGATTCCAATCGGCGCATCATTCACAGCCCCAGTCTATCCGCGGCCTGTTTTTGCGCCGGTAGGCTAATCGCGTGCTCAACACCACTGCCCTGTTCACCGACCGCTATGAATTGACTATGTTGCAAGCGGCGCGTCACTCTGGCACTGCGGACAGAAACTGCGTCTTCGAAGTTTTCACCAGACACCTACCGGCCGGACGCCGATACGGAGTGGTTGCCGGCACCGGTCGACTCTTAGAACAGATCCAGAACTTTAGATTCGATGACGCCACTATCTCCTGGCTCCGTGACCAGAATGTGGTCGATTCAGCGACTCTCGAGTGGCTGTCGAATTACGAATTCAAGGGCAACATTTCCGGATACCGTGAAGGCGAAATTTATTTCGCACATTCACCAGTTCTGCAGGTGCAAGCTTCTTTTGCCGAAGCCGTAATTCTAGAAACACTGTTGCTTTCGATTCTCAACTACGACTCAGCCGTGGCGTCGGCTGCATCGAGAATGGTCAATGCAGCCGGAGGGCGATACCTCGCCGAAATGGGCAGCAGGCGGGTAAACGAAAGCGCAGCAGTTGCCGCGGCCCGTGCGGCTTACATAAGCGGCTTTGATGCGAGCTCCAATCTCGAAGCGGGTCGAAGCTGGGGTGTGCCAACAATGGGTACTGCAGCGCACGCATTTACCTTGCTGCACGACACAGAAGAAGCTGCTTTCAAAGCGCAACTTGAGACTTTCGGCGAGAAGACAACTTTGTTGGTAGATACCTACGACATCGAAACAGCCGTAAGAAAAGCGATCTCGCTTGCGCCAAAACTTGGAGCCGTGCGAATCGACTCCGGAGACCTCGGCGTTGAAGTAAAGCGAGTTAGAAATCTGCTGGACTCACTTGGGGCTAGCGAGACAAAAATCACTGTTACCAACGACCTCGACGAATTTGCAATCGCCGCCCTTGCCGCATCGCCGGTGGATTCATACGGTGTAGGAACGTCGGTTGCTACCGGCTCTGGAGCTACCACAGCTGGCTTCGTTTACAAACTGGTTGCGTTCGAAACAGCAAGTGGCGAATGGCAAAGCGTGGCCAAGACCAGCGCGCAAAAAACTAACCCAGGCGGCAAAAAGCACGCCGCAAGGACGGCCACCGCCGAATTGATTGACACAGAACCAATCACCGAAGGAAGAAATCTCGTGGTGAATTTGGTCGAGAACGGCGTGGCAATCGAAGAATTCAGAGGCGCAGCCGGAGTGCAGAATGCTCGTGTACATCACCGAAAGGTAATTTCGGAACTGCCGGCTGAGGGTCTGCGTCTAACTCGAGGCGATGCAGTACTGCCGACACTTATTCGTTAGTTGGCTCTTCGCCCTTTGGAAGTTGCTCGTGTATTTCCTTGCACTCCGGGCAGACCGGAAACTTCTGTGGGTCACGACTAGGCACCCAAACCTTGCCACACAACGCAACCACTGGTGTGCCCAGAACCGCAGATTCCACGATCTTTTCTTTGCGCACGTAGTGCGAGAAACGTTCGTGATCACCAGGCTCAAGATTTTGAACCTGCTCTTCAATCAGCGTGGTGTTGCCACCAAGTACTTCTGGATTATTCATCGCCACTTACTTTAGTTCAGAGGCATCGCCGAGAACTACCTGGAGAATCAGCTTCTTGCCATTGCGAACAACTTCGACAGACGTCTTAGCGCCCGCCGGTAGCTGTCGCACTGCCGCCATCAGTTCGCTCGCTGCGGTGATCGACTTGTCTCCAAGTTTCACAATTACGTCACCCACCTTTAGGCCACCCTTTTCGGCGGCACCATTTGCGGTGAGCTCCTTGATTTCGGCCCCCGTGGTGAAGCTTGCGGAGTTGTTGGCGTTATTGGTTGCATCAACCACTCCGGCACCTAAGAGACCGTGGCTCGCACTTCCGGTTTTCATAATCTCAGTGGCAATGCGCTTGGCAACGTTTGATGGAATAGCGAAACCTACTCCGATGCTTCCTGCGCCGCCAATAGACCCAGCGCTCGCGATTGCAACGTTGACCCCGATTAGCTCACCGCGATCGTTCACCAATGCACCGCCAGAGTTACCCGGATTAATTGCCGCATCCGTTTGAATCACGTCAAGATTCACAGCAGGCTTGCCGCTGTTACCGCTCCAGAATTGCAGTCCGCCACCGGATGAATTATCTGGCGCAGCAGAAGACGAAACTTGAATGGTTCGATTTAGGGCAGAGACAATTCCCTTAGTAACGGTGTTACTCAGTCCAAGTGGCGCACCAATTGCCACCACATTGTCGCCGACATTTACCTTGTCGCTGTCGGCAAACTTAATTGGTCGGAATGGCACATTTGCATCGACCTTGATAACCGCTAAGTCGTTGGTCGGATCGGTGCCAATCAACTTGGCATTGTAGATGTGACCGTCGTAAGTCTTTACTTCAATCGATGGGCTGGCAGTCTGGCCATCAAGAGTAACTACGTGAGTGTTGGTGAGAATGTATCCATCGGCGGTGATGAATTCTCCCGAACCATTTCCTCCGCTGCTGCCGCTAGAAACCGAAATCGTGACCACCGACGGTTGCGCGGTGGAGGCGGCCCCGGTGACCCAGGTGACGCTATCGGCGTTGTTTACCACCACTGGTGCTGGTGTCTGAATTAGGTAATAGGCACCAACGCCAACTCCGGCGCCGACCGCTCCTCCGAAAATAGAGCCCACCGCGATGGCAGCGGTACCGGTGAGGAAAGAAACTCTCTTATTCAAACGCTCGCGAATGCTCGGCTTTGGCTTTGGGGCCTCTACCGCATCAAAAATGAACTGAGAACTTGAGTGAGTCATGTGTGCTTAGACCTTTCATGCTGTCTTGTGTCGAAAGGATTACAAGAAAGCCTGAATAGTCTATGAAAGCAATCTGAACGTTGCCTCGGAGTCAGCAGCGATAAGAGCCTGGCCGAACTTTGCAATTGCCGTAGACCAGCACTGGTGCTGCGGGCACTGGAACAGATGCGGCAGCTGGCTCTCCTATAGAGATAGAAATGGCTGCCGAACTCGCGATTATTCCCGCATCAATCCAACCTGAGCCCAACGTGTAACTGACCGAGTAATCCACGCTCAACGAAACCGAATGCGAACCCACACTTGACCAGCTGTTGGCAAAACTACCGCCTGCCCCAGCAACCCCATCGTCAGCACTCCAGGCAAAATTCACCGGAGAAAAACTCACCTGCGCCGGTTGCCCGAGTATCGTCGCGGATCGCGAATGTGCGCTTGCCATCGCACTGAAAAAGATCGACTGACCGATCAAGCCGCTATTCGAACTTGCACTGATTGACACCGGATTTGGCGCAAACGCCGCTTGGTCTGATGCATTACTGATTGCAGTAGCGATGGAAGTAGTTGACTTCGGTGCCGCAACGCTGGGTTTCGGTGGTGTGACAATTTGGTAGCTGCAACCCGGCACGCGCGGATCGTTAATTGCGGCGGCAGATGAAACCTTGATGATGCAAGGCGGTGGGGCGACTTTGACTGGTGGTGTGACTTTCTTCACAACATTGACTGTCTTATTTGTGGTGGTGGTTTTAGCAGCAGACTTGGATGCACAAACCACAACAGAATTGCCGACAATCTGAGAGCCCACCTTCACTGCGCCGGAAGTATTAGAGGATGTGCAGGCGGCGTTAGCAATTTCCGGCAGAACCAACTGACTGGCAAGAATCAGCAACACGGCGAGCAATTTCTTCATGGGCTAGAAAGTAATCGGCTGCGAATTTGACTGCTCGACTTGTGCACAAGGCAAAGAAAAAACCCGGTAACCATTTCTGATTACCGGGTTTTGTTTCTAGTTGCGGGGGCAGGATTTGAACCTACGACCTCCGGGTTATGAGCCCGGCGAGCTACCGAACTGCTCCACCCCGCGGCGAAGTTCCAACATTACCACAAACTATTTGACTAGCCCAGTGAGTGCCTCAATCGCAGCCTTCAAACGTGCGTCAGCCTTGCCGAAGGCAGCCCAGTCACCTGATGCCATGGCGGCAGCCTTGTCAGACAGTGCCTGCTTCGCAATCGCGAGCTGAGCCTTGATCTTGGCCGAGTCGGTGGTTGGAGTGCTTGGGCCGGTCGACGGATTCTCCGGGGCGGTCGTACCGCTGTTTCCGCCGAACAATGCATCCAGCGCACCAGACAGGGTGTCCTCAAATGCAATCTTGTCTCCGAATGCCACCAATACCTTCTTCAATAGCGGATAGCTTGTCTCACCCGTTGATTGAATGTAGACCGGCTGCACGTAAAGCAAACCACCGCCGACAGGAAGGGTAAGTAGGTTTCCATTCAGCACCTTGGTTGAACCCTGGCGCAAAATGTTCAGCAATCGAGACACTTCGCTGTCGGCGCTGAAATTGTTTTGCACTAAACCAGGGCCTGGAATGTTCAGTGACTTCGGTACGGTGAGCATGTGCAGCTTTCCGTATGAAGGAGCAATCACTCCGGCAGTAGAACCGGCATCACTGTTTGCCACCAAATAGCCACGCAAAACATTTCGACTCGACTCTGAAGTCGAACGCGGAATGAAGGTCGTGTAGAGCGAGAAGTTGGTTTCTGTCTGCCCTGGCAACTTCATGCTCAAGTAGTAAGGCGGCTGAAGTGCGCTGCCGTTTGTCACAGAAATCGCACCGGTTGGATCGTTCGGTGTCATCCAGCCATCAGACTGCGAGTAGAAGATTCCTGCGTCGCTTACGTGGTAATTACCAAGCACGCTGCGCTGAATCTTAAACAAATCGCTCGGATAACGTACGTGGCTCATCAAATCGCCACTCATCTTAGAAATCGGCAAGACGGTGTTCGGGTAGATCTTCGACCAGGTCTTGAGAATTGGATCCTTGTCGTCCCAGGCGTAAAGCTTGACGCTTCCGTCGTAGGCATCGACAGTTGCCTTGACCGAGTTGCGAATGTAATTGATATTTCCGCGCACGAGTGAGTGATCGGTAGCAGAGTCAGCAATGCTCTGGCTCAAGTTTTGAGCCGATGAGTACGGGTAGTTTGCTGATGTGGTGTATCCATCGACAATCCACTGAATGCGACCGTCAACAACAGCTGGATAGATGTCACCGTCGAGAGTTAGATAAGGTGCAACCGCCTGAACGCGTTCACGTGGATTGCGGTTGTAGAGAATTTGTGACTTGTCGCCGATGGCATCACTCAACAGAATTTGCTCGCTTTGGAACTTCAATGCGTAAGCGACTCGGTTGATGAAACCGTTGAGCTTTGGCCCGCCATTGCCGCTAAAGGTGTAGGACTCAGCGGTGGCGCCGGTGCTGGTCGGGTAATCCAGCTCACGCTTGGAGCCGGTGGCATCGCCCACGATTGAATACAGCGGCGACTGCTCGCCGAAGTAGATGCGCGGTTCAAATTTGCCAAGCGCTCCAGTGTTTGGAATACCGCTCTGTAAGAAAACCGGCTGACCGTCTGATGAACTCTGGTTACCGTAGGCAGCGACCACTCCGAAACCGTGGGTGTAAACAATCACGTTGTTGTACCAAGATTGCGAGTCTCCGAGGCCTGACTGGTTGAGTTCTCGAACCGCAAGCACGGTGTCCTGTGTTTTGCCGTTGATCTTGTAGCGGTCTACGTCAAGGTGGTTAGCGAAGTTGTAGTACTGCTGCACCTGCTGCAACTGGCGGAATGAACTGCTCACCAAAGTTGGATCAATCAGGCGAATGTTCGCAGTGGTGTCGGCGTCCGCGCGAAGAGCACCGGCTTCAGCAGTGGTCTTGGCTTGGTAATCAACTTCGTCGATTCCATCGAGACCGTATGCCACGCGAGTTGCATCGATGTTGCGCTTGATGTACTCGGCCTCAAGAGTGCGCTCGTTTGGCACTACCTGGAAAGTTTGGACAACCCAAGGGAAAACTCCGGCGAGAACAATCGATGAAACCACCATGAGTCCGGTGCCGACCAAAGCCAAACGCCAGCGTCCGATGATTGCTGTTACCAAGAACAGGATGCTGACCACGAGTGCAATTAGCGCGAGAATCTGGAAGCTCGGAATTGCAGCGTTTACGTCCGAGTATGTTGCTCCGGTGAAGAGTCCGGCGTTGCTGGTCATGGTTGCGTACTGATCGAGCCATAGCGATGCGCCTTGAATCAAAATGAAAATTGCCGCAGTGATTGCCAGCTGAATGCGTGCAGGCTTGGCAACGCTGCTTGAACGACCATTGAATCTAATGTTGCCGAAAGCTGCGTGGGTGACCACGGCAATTACGAGCGAGAGTAGCGCGAGAGTGGATGCGAAACCAACTACAAAGTTGTAAAACGGCAAATCGAACAGATAAAAGCCCACATCGAGGCCGAACTGTGCGTCCTTGGTGCCGGTGTAACTTCGGTTCAAAAAGGCTGCGCCTAGCTGCCACTGTGCACCGGCCGCTAGACCGGAGACAATCGCGATCACAATAGGCAAGACAACCTGTGCGGTCTTGCGAACCTGTTCGGCCAGCTGCCTAAAGGCGGCCAGCGGATCTCCCTCGATGAAGTTCCGAGCGTAGATTGGTCTGCTGCGTAGGGCCGCAAACAGCGTGAAGTAGGTTGCTAGGCCAGCTACCGCAAAGGCAACAATGAACGAAATGGCCTGCGCGGAGATCTGGGTAGTGAACACCTTTGAAAAACCGAGTTGGTCGAACCAGAGGAAATCGGTATAGAGCCCAGAGGCAAATAGCAGTGCCGCGGCCAATGCGACCAGTATTCCTACTGACACTCTGACTGGTGAGATTCTCTTGCGTTCGCTCATTTATTTCTCCTATTACTTACTGGCACAGGTTGCCAGTTTTGATAAATCTGATTTGCGGCCAATCGCGGTGACTGCGTTTAGCGCTTCGTCGAAGTTCTTGACTCGGAAGACTTGAATGCCCGATGGAATGTGGCCATTGACTTCGTCACAATTTTCCGCAGGCGCTAGAAAATACTTTGCTCCAGCGCGTTGAGCCGTATAAAGCTTTTGCCTAATGCCACCAATCGGACCAACTACTCCATCTGTGCCGATGGTTCCAGTGCCAGCGATGTGGGCACCACCAAGCAAAGCGCCTTTAGTCAGAGAATCGTAAATTCCCAGTGCGAAAATCATTCCGCCACTTGGGCCACCTACATCGCTCAATTGCAAGTCAACTTTGAAAGGAAAATCAAACTTGAAACCGACAAGCACGCCAAGTTTGTAATCGCCTTGCTCATTCTTAACCGGAGTGATTTCAAAAACTTTGTTCTCACCCTTGCGGGCCACGGTCACCTTGAGTGGATTTACACCATCGTAAGAAGCCACTAGTTTCTTTAGCTGCTCGTAATCCTTCGGGTGCACTCCGTTTATCGCTTCGATGTAGTCACCTGCGACTACCTTTCCGGAAGACGGTGAATTCTTGTTTACCTGCTGCGCGTAAATGTGAATTGGGATTTGATAGCCCAGCTTGTTGAGTGCAACGAAAATTGCATCCTGCTGAGACTGCTCCATCATTGCGACGCTCTCCGCTTCGCTTTCTTCGACGGTTGTGCCAGCGGGATAAACCTCGTCGATGGGAGCCACGGTTTGGGCCGGGTCGAGCCAGGCTGCGAAAATTTCTGGCCAGGTTGGGGTCTGCTCGCGATTGCCTACCAAACTCACCGTGAGCAGGTCGAGTTCGCCTTTGGTTGGGTAACTTGCCACGCCGGTGAGCTTGATGACCGCTTTGCCATCTTGGCTACCCAGGACATTGAAGGCAGGACCCGGGCGCTCGATCACATAGGGAGCAGGAAAAACCAGCATGGCAATAGTGCCCAGCAGAATCGCGGCACTCAGCAGCAAAAAACCGCTCTGGCGGCGTGGGCTTTTAGTCGGCTCAGAGCCGTCCTGAAACAAAGTCATAGCCACCTTTCACAGACAAGCCTATTAGCGTTAGCCCTAGGAGAAACCATGAGCGAAGACGAACAAACCGGTCCCGAGGGTATTAACCCCGAGGACTTCCAGAAATTCCTTCGCGACTTCCTAGAAAAAGGCGCTCAGGGTATCGACGCCGAGAAGCTAGCCGAGGCGGCTGGCTTACCAAAGGACCCCCGTATCCTGGCCGAACTAATCAGCCAACTCCAGAACGCCTTGGGCTCCATGAAAGATGGTGGCGTCAATTGGAAAGTCTCGAGCGACCAGGCCAGGGCTTTGGCCGCACAGGGTGCTCTGCCGATTTCGGACGCCAGCCGCAAAGCAATCTCGGATGCAATTGGAATTGGATCGCTTTGGCTCAACCAGGCAACGGAAATCTCCGAGCTAGCTCTTGAACCAAAACTTCTCTCCCGCGAACTCTGGGTGCAAGAAGCCCAGCCACTATTTCAAGCGCTAGCAACACCGGTTGCCACTCGAATGGGTAACGCACTCAGTGAAAATCTTGAGCAAAATGCTCCTGAGGAAATTTCTTCCATGCTCGGCAACGCAGCAAACATGATGAAGTCTTTGGGTGGCGCGCTGTTTGCAATGCAGCTTGGTCAATCTCTCGGAAAGCTTTCAGCTGAGGTGATAAGCGGTGGCGATATTGGTCTACCAATTTTTACCGAGCAGCGAGCGGCTTTCGTGATGCAAAACCTCGAAGCCTACGTAAACGAACTAGACGTCGAGAGTGACCAGGTTTACATCTATCTCGCAGTTCGGGAATTGGCGCATGCCCGCCTCTTTAAACACAGCAAATGGCTTCGTGAGCATGTGATTGCTCAAATCACAAATTACGCATCGGGAATTAACATTGACAACGATGTAGTTCAAGAAATTGCCAGAGACTTTGATCCAAACAACACTGAAGAAATTCAGGCGGCTCTTCGCGATGGTGCATTCATTGCTCCGCGCTCACCTGAACAAACCAAGGCTTTGGAGAGTATAGAAGTCATGCTGGCTTTGATTGAGGGCTGGGTCGATGCAGTGACAGATCAAGCCACTCACCTGCTACCAAAGTCCATCGCAATTGGCGAAGCGGTGCGTCGCCGCCGTGCCAGTGGCGGGCCAGCCGAACAGACCTTCGGTACCTTGGTGGGCCTAGAACTGCGACCGAGAAAGCTTCGCGAAGCGGCAGCACTCTGGCGGGAAATCGGGCACCGATTGGGCAATGCCAAGCGCGATGCCATCTGGGATCACCCTGACCTACTGCCAACCATCGCCGAGATAGAGAATCCGGAATTGCTCTTCGACCGTCTAGGAGTAGCCGCTGCCAACGACGATGAAATGGATCGCGAACTGCGCAAACTCCTGGACAATCCAGACAACCAATAAACCTGTGCATTAGTTCAGCGCTAGCCACCGGCGCCGACCATGATTCAGCCATGGTCATTCGAATAAATCCAAGCCGCATGCCACTTTGGCGCTCCCCAACCGAATTACAAATAGGCCTCGAGTCAAATGCGCCGCGAATGCAAGAGATGACCAGAGCCCAGGAACGCTTAATTCAAATGCTCTACAAAGGCATACCAAACTCTTACCTGGATCAGGCCGCGGCGAGTGTGGGCATTAGTGAGCATGAAGAGATTTTGAAAACGCTATCTCCGGCGCTAATGGAAGTTACTTTTCCTCAGGTGGATGAAGAATTTGTCGCTCGGAACTTTGCCGAGATTTGTCGCGCGCAATCTACCTACAATCACTCCGGCGAGTCAGTAATTGCTCAAAGGAAATTGCACAGTGTGTTTGTCTCCACCGATAATCGAAGTCGAGAACTTCTATGCGATTCACTTTTGAATTCCGGTATTGGAAGTATTCAAGACGATGAATCTGCCGCCGCAGACTTTGCCGTCCTGATTGGCAATCTCACTATGCCACCGAAGAGTTATTCGCATTGGCTAAACACCGCCACCCCGCATGTTGCTGTCGTTTTTGATCAAGATGGTGTTTCGATTTCTCCGGTGATTGAGTCGGGCAAAACGCCGTGCCTAACCTGTTTTCACGAACAACAGCTAGCTGCGGATAGTGCTTGGCCAGAAATTGCATCTCAGCTTCTGTTCAGCGACCAAAAGTTCGACGACAGCACGAGTCGGTTATTTGGCGCAGCCATTGCCTGCCAGCGAGCCTTGGACATCGTGGATTCACTGGCCGATTTCGAAGTTCAAGACCGAAATCGAGTCGGTTACCGACTCAGCGTAAGCCGCGGCACGGTGTCTGAATTTCGTTGGGAGTTTTCTTCTCGTTGCCTATGCAAGCACTGAGAGGAAGCGGCTTGCTTCACGTGGGCGGCCATCACTCTTAGCCCAGGTAAGCATCAGGTTGCGTTTGGCACGGGTAATCGCCACGTAGAAAAGACGCTTCTCTTCGGCTATTTCCTCAGGTTTTTGAGCGTAGACAATCGGCAGATAGCCCTCGGTGAGCCCAATCACAAAGACCGAAGACCATTCCAATCCCTTGGCCGCGTGGATAGTCGAGAGAGTAACCGATGCCTTTAGAGGTTCGTGCTGTGAGCGCTTGCGCTCCTCGAGTTCGGCCGCAAATTCCACAATGCTGGCTCCTTCGGGCATTTCATCCACCATCGCCAAAAGGGCATTTAGAGAATCCCAACGTTCTCGCTCCGGTCCGGCGTGATCCGGCTCGCGTGATGTCCAACCGAGGCTGCGGCAAATATCACTCACCAGCTCAAAGGTGCTTTTGTCAGGCCTGGATGCAGATATTGCCTCAGCGCGAATCGCAGTCATCGCTCGTTGAATATCAGGTCGATTGAAGAATCTTTCACCACCGCGCAGTTGATACTCGATACCTAAACCGGCGAGCGCAGCCTCAATTGGTTCCGACTGACCGTTTACTCGATAGAGAACGGCAATCTCGCTTGCCTTAACTCCAGATTCGAGTTGGAACTTAATTTCATTCGCCACCGCGTTGACTTCTTCTTGCTGCGCAGCAAAACTCAGTACCTGCACCGGGTTTCCCATATCGCCGACTGACCTTAGCGGTGAAATTAGCGCCGAATCAGATACCACTCGATTTGCTGCAGTGACGATTTGCTTGGATGAACGATAGTTTTGCGTTAGTTCGAAAACATTCGCGTCGCTGTAGCGTGAGGCAAAGTTGTAAAGATACTCGCTGCTCGCTCCCGTGAATGAGTAGATGGTTTGATTCGGATCACCAACCACACAAAGATCACTGTGATCACCCAACCAGAGATCTAGCAGCTCATGCTGAAGTGGAGAGATGTCCTGATATTCATCTACGGTGAAAAATCGATAACGCTGCTGCACGTGCGAAAGGGCAAGCGGCTCAGCGCGAAGTAAGCCAACCGTGAGAATAAGCACATCTTCCCAGTCGAGCTTTTGTGCTTTTATTTTTGTAGTTTCGTAAGCCTCTTGGATGGCGAGGTTTTGTTCGAGACTCAAACCAGAAACCTTGGGTCTTCCCTGTTGCGCATACTCGTCGAGCGACTTGAGCGAATATTTGCGCCACTCGATTTCGGCCGCAAGCTCTCGCACTGCCACGGTGTCGAGCTTTATCGACAAAGATGTGGCCGCCTGGGCGATTAGCTTGGCTTTCGACTCAACCACCTGCGGCGCTGGTACCCCGGCAAACTGAGGCCAAAAGTGCTCAAGCTGGGCTAGAGCCGCGGCGTGAAAGGTCTTTACCTGCACTCCACTGACCCCGAGTGTGCGAAGTCGGGCTCGCAGTTCACCGGCGGCGCGGTTGGTATAGGTGAGTGCCAACACTCGATTGGCCGAGTAATAACCCTTGGCAATTCCGTAGGCAATGCGATGCGTAATTGTGCGAGTCTTACCGGTGCCAGCTCCCGCCAAAATGCAGGTGGGGCCAACTAGTGACTCGGCGGCACGGCGTTGTTCTTCGTCAAGTGCGTCGAGGATTGCATCTGCAGTCATTGACTAGCAACCTCTAACGGTGCTCCGTACCAGTGCTCGATTATTGCGCGCGCAATAGTCAGTTTTCCAGGAAAAAGAATTGCTTCTTTTTCTGCAGCAATTTCTTCACGCGAAAACCAGCGAAGTTTGGCAATTTCAATTCCGTCTGCTTCATGCTTTTGGTCGCCACGGACTCGAGCGGTAAAGGCCAACATTAGAGAATAAGGGAACGGCCAACCTTGGCTACCTAGATATTCGATGTCAGTCACTCGCACGCCGGCTTCTTCAAACATTTCGCGTTCAACCGTCGCGTTGAGAGATTCACCCGGTTCCACATAACCGGCAAGCACCGACCAACGATTTTCTTCCCACACACCTTGTGAGCCAAGCAGAATTCGATCCTGGTCATCAATTACCGAGACAATCACCGCGGGATCGGTACGGGGATAAATTTCCTTGCCGTCGTTCAGACAGCGACGTGCCCAACCGCCCTTGATGACTTCAGTAGCGCCACCACAACGCGAGCAGAACAGATGGGTCTCATGCCAGTTGGCCAACGCTAGTGCCTGTGCATACATTCCGGCGTCGCGATTCGACAAACCCAAACCACTGCGGCGAAGCACGTGCCAGTTTGCCTCGTCAGGTTCAAGAAGCAATGCATCCTGGTCATCAAGCACGGCCAATACCAATGGTGTGTCCGAAGGTTCGGTCGGGCTCGGCTCTGTGCTCTTGCCGAGATAGGCCAACAGCTTTGGCTCGCGCAAATCAGAGTGTGGAATAAGTTTTAGTGCCTGGCCATTTAGCAGCACTCGTCCCCGGAAAATCGGCAGGATGCGGGTTTGCTGGTTTTGCCAGAGGATTTGGTAGAGATCCGGAATTTCGCGAAGCAAATAATCGCGATCGATCGCCGACTGGGCTAGCGGTAGGTGAAGCGGCTGGTTCATCAAAACCCCTTCGGATGCGTGGCGATACTGCCTGAAGCCCTGTTTGTTGCTTAGCCTTTGATGCATGGGCAAATCTCCCCTAATTTTAGCCGCGCTAGCATCGGACGCAGTACCGGGCCTAGTGATAAAGAAGGCCACCGCCCTGAGTGGCGACGGCACCGGAAACTTTGACGCAGCGGTCATCACCGATGAGGCTGGCGAGCATTACATCGTTCGCATGCCAAACAGTCCAGCAGCTGGCACCGAACTCGAACTCGAACTCAAGGTGATCAAGAGCCTCAGCTCGTTTGGCGCACGCCTCGGCTTCGAAGTGCCTAAGCCAATTGGCGAAACCCGCGATTCCATGGGTAACCGAGTCATGATTTTCAAGTTTGTTTACGGCACCAAGATTGATGCAGGTCGAGTGGCTCCAGCTAGCAATTTGAGCAGCTCAATCTCTCGCTCAATCGCCGGCATCCACAGCCTTCCGCTCGAACTCGTGCAGTCAGCGGGTCTCCCAGAATTTACCCCGGCCGAAAACATTCGCGCACGCGTGGCCGAACTCGACCGTGCAGCTCAAACCGGAAAAGTCCCTGCCGTGCTACTTAGCCGTTGGGAACAAGCACTCGAAGACGTTTCTCTCTTCCGCTACCAGCCTTGTGTAATTCACGGCGCCCTCAGCGGCGACGCGATGTTGGAACAGGATCAGAATGTTTCCGGTGTCATCGACTGGAAGAACTTACAGATCAACGACCCTGCGCTCGACTTTGCCTGGTTGATTCCATCCGGTGATCAAGAGTTGATCGATGCAGTCTTGCTCAACTACCAACTTGCCCGTACCGGAGCCGATGCAAACATTGCTCTTCGCGCCACGCTTTACTCTGAACTCGAGTTAGCGAAGTGGTTGCTTCACGGATACGCCCGCAAAGACGCAGCTGTGGTTGAAGATGCGGTTTCAATGCTTCAAGACCTGGCCGAGCTAGCAGCAGCCGACGAATTGATTCCGCTAACTAAGTCACAGACTCCGCAAACCGCAGCACCGGCATTTGTGCCGCAGGTTGTCGAGGAAGAAATTGAAACGGTTGTGGTGACCCCTCAAGCTTCTTCAGCAGAAAGCGAAGAAGTGGACGACACCACTAAGCCGATTCCGACTCAGAACGACTTGTTTTAGACAACTGACCTAAACCAGCTGGTCTAACACCTTTTGCCATTCGGCAAGAATTTCTTCTCGGCCGAGCAGTGCATCCGGTGTCAATTCTTGGCTGACTCCAACAAAGAAAAACGATGCCTTCACCTTTTCAATTGGCATCCCGGTGTATTCGGAATAGGCCAGGCGATAAAGGGCTAGCTGGAGCGAACGTCGATATAGATCTCGTTCTTCGGTTGGCGGCTGATTGGTTTTCCAGTCAACGATTTGGACCCCGTCGCCATCCTGGTAAATCGCATCCATCTTGCAGACAAAAGTATTCGTGCCGATGGTCAGCTGAATTTCCTGCTCCACCGACAGCGGCTTGAGCGAGGCGAATCTCGAATTCTCGTAGTTTTGCTGCAGAGTTTCGATAGCTACAAAATCATCGGCATCTTCTAGCTCATCAACCTCGTCGT
>JACCDN011147311.1_pt1 | contig 19457 bp, 22 predicted proteins | sample 7441691 | NCBI WGS metagenome assembly JACCDN01 (sample SAMN15323439, study PRJNA562643) | freshwater metagenome | isolation source: river surface water | place: USA:Blue River Watershed | collected 2017-08-16 | reverse complement strand
ATGCTAAGAAAAAGTGGACAATACCTATTAGGGATTGGCCTTTAGCATTGAACCAATTCTTCATACTTTTTCCAGAGAGGTGTAAGGTATGAAAAATCAACTTACACACTTAATCTGACGCCCTCATAAAAAAAGAAAAACGAACATTGGAAAATTTTAACCTTTTAGTGAAGATTCCACAATCTCAGTTAGGTTATTAACATATTGAGAAACTTTATCGAATGATGCTATAACTTGCTCTTTATCAAGAGAGGATTCTGTAGATTGATTCACAGATGAACGAACTTTTTCTAACTCATCCGCTATTGTTATTGCAACAAGAAATAAAATTCTTACATCTGTTATGCCAGACTTATAGTTATCAGCTATCCCATCAGCTAATTCGTTTAGATAATTAGATAGATGCAGAACTCTTTCAGAATCATCGCAGCTTATAGAGAACTTGAGCCCCCTAAAATTTATATCTATCCCCTTCATTGCTTCTTCACCATATTTTTTAATTCTTTTATAGACATATCTATACTACTAACAGCGTTGTTATCAAGCATCTCTAGAGCTTCCTCTTCTTTTATAAGAAATTCTTTTTTTAACTCAAATTGATTTTTTATTTTTGAATGCTGTAATTTCATTTTTTCATTTTCAGCTTTCAGAAATTCATTTTCTTTTCTCAAATCGTCAATTTGGTTTATCAATTTTCCAACAGATATCTCTAAACCATGCAAAGCTGTTTTTAATTTTAATTTCGATTTATCCAACATCTAAATAACACCCTTCTTTTATATTTGCTAAATTAAGCCATATTATGTTAATATTTTCAATAAGTTTATGAGTGTTTTTTATGTTTGATATAGCTTTTTCAGAGTTAGTTTTGGTTTTGATTGTAGCAGCTGCAATTTTCAGCCCTAAGGATATTTTCATAGTCGCGAAGAATTCATCTTATTACATAAAAAAATTAAAGGGATTATGGGAAGATTACTGGCATTACTTAAGTGAAGAAATGGAGCTTTATAGTCAAAAAGATGTAATACGATATATAGAAGACAAAGATGGAATCATGAGGGAGGCCTATGATTTATCCTCTATACAGCCAAATATAATCGTAAACACTGAAAAAGAAAAATGAAAAAATCTAAGATAGAAGATCATTTCAATGAGCTTAAACAAAGGATTATAACAGCCTTTTTCGCTTATGTAGCTTCTTCCTGCATAACGTTTCAATATGCTTCTGAAATAAACGATTTTCTACTCAAGCCATTATCACAAATTGCTATTGAAAATGGATCACACAGAAGATTAATATTTACAGGATTGGCTGAAGGGTTTTTAAATCACATACACATAGGAATGTATAGCGGTTTCATATTGGCATTTCCAATCATAGCTTGGCAGATATATTTTTTCATTGCACCCGGTTTATATCGCTCAGAGAAAAAAGTAATAATCCCATTTTTTATAGCCTCACCATTATTATTTATTATTGGTTCTGCATTAGCATATTATTATTTGATACCCAGTGCTTGGAGGTTTTTCTTAAGCTTTGAGCAGCATGGAAACATACCAATACTTCTCGAGGCTAGAATAAGTGAATATTTATCGACAGTACTAGAAATAGTAATTGGGTTTGGAATAGCATTTCAATTACCACTGATTATGATAATATTGGTAAAACTAGGTATATTAACAACTTACACTTTATCAAGCAAAAGAAAGTATGCTATAGTTGCAATATTTATAATCGCAGCTATACTAACCCCACCAGATGTTTTTAGTCAAATTTCTCTGGCTATACCTTTACTATTGCTATATGAAATTTCGCTGTTAATATGTCATAAATTTGAAAATAAAAAGGAATAAAATGTTAGATCTGAAATTAATTAGAGCAAATCCTGATATACTAGATAACGCACTTGTAAAAAGAGGGGCAGAAAAAATTTCTCATCACCTCCTCTCACTTGATAATCAAGCACGTGATCTTCAGCAAAAGCTTCAAGAACTGAATACAAAAAGAAACGAAGTTGCGAAGTTTATAGGCCAAGCCAGACAAAATGGACTGGATTGCTCTAAGGAACTGGAAGAAGCATCATATATAAAATCAGAAATACCAGCACTAGAAGAAAAAATATCTAAAATATCTCACGATTTACAAATCATCCTCGAAAGCATTCCCAATATACCATCTGAAGAAGTTCCAGTTGCATTAGATGAATCTGGCAATGTTGAGATTAAGAAAATCGGAGATATAAAAAAGCTGAAATTCACACCAAAGGAGCACTTTGATATAGGCGAATCATTAGAAATGATGGACTTTTCAACAGCGTCTGCAATATCTGGCTCTCGTTTTGTGTTTTTATATAAACACTTAGCATTGATGGAAAGAGCTTTGGCAAACTTTATGCTAGATATCCACACTCAAGATTTTGATTACACAGAGGTCTCTCCGCCTCTTTTAGTCAAGGATGTTGCAATGTATGGCGTTGGACAATTACCAAAATTTTCTGAAGATTCCTTTAAAGTCGACGATAAATTTAGATTAATACCTACAGCAGAAGTCTCTCTGACAAATATAGTGGCAGATAAAATTTTAACAGAAGAAGAGTTGCCTCTTAGATTTACAGCTTATACCCCTTGTTTTAGATCAGAAGCGGGAAGCGCTGGAAGAGATACAAGAGGAATGATACGTGTGCACCAATTTTCTAAAGTTGAATTAGTAAGCATAGTTAGGCCTCAAGATTCAAAACAAGAGCATGAGAGAATGCTTAACTCAGCAGAAGAAGTTTTAAAAAGACTTGATTTACCATATAGAGTTATGTTGCTAAGCACGGGCGACATGGGCTTTAGCTCGACCAAAACTTACGATATAGAAGTTTGGCTGCCTGGGCAAAACAAATATAGAGAGATATCTAGTTGCTCTAATTGCGGAGATTTCCAAGCAAGGAGAATGAGAGCACGATATAAGGAATTAAGCACCGGAAACAATATATTACTACATACATTAAATGGATCTGCACTTGCTGTTGGAAGAACGATGGTTGCAATTATAGAAAACTACCAGAATGAAGATTCCAGTATTTCTATTCCAGAAGCATTGCAAAAATATATGAATGGAATAAAAAAAATAGGAGTATAAAAATGCAACACTCATCTTTAAATGCAAGACTAATAGCATCTGTTGTTGATATATTTATCATCATGATTATTATTGCTCCGTTCAATAACCTTATAATTCATTTATTCTCTGGAGCTAACACAGAAGAAATTGCTCAAGCATATATAGAATCTCATTCTGGAAATGGAATTAGTTTTACAGATTTTATCCAACACTTGAGTTCTCAAAATGCAATTGCACCTTATCTTATTTCTCAGATCACATCTCTTTTAATCGCAGCTTTTTATCTTATAGGTTTTTGGGCATATAAAGGAGCTACACCTGGAAAGATGCTTTTAAGAATTAAAATAGTAGATAACATCACAGGTGAAAAAATAACTTTGAAGCAGTCTATACAAAGATTCTTTGGTTATATATTATCGACACTTTTACTATGCATAGGCTTTATAATGATGCATTTCCGTAAGGATTCTAGAGGCCTTCACGATATAATTGCATCAACAGCAGTTATAGAAGAAAATATAATATCAGATAAGAAAAAATGACAGAATACAACTATACATTCACTCAAGATTGGAGTCATATATTATCTAAAACATCTAATCTAATAGCATCTAACAAGCTAAATGAAGCTGAAGTTATTCTTCTAGAAACTCTAAAAGAAGACACTAATAGCCCTAGCTTACTTAATGCATATGGAGTTTTACTTCAAATGCAAGAAAAGTTTTTGGAGTCCATTGAAATATTTAAAAAAGCAGCCAGCTTGTCGCCCAGAGATTATTCTATATGGTTTAATTTAGCAATCACCTATACGAAATCTGGCAACTTCACATCTGCATTAGAATCATTTGATCACTCATTATCACTAGATGAAATGAATTTAGCAGCTTTGCATGCAAAATCACAAATATATATTAATTTAAAGGATTATAAATCGGCATTAGATATGGTGGATAAGGCATTATATTTCGCCCCAAAAAATTTAAATTTTTTAAAATCTAAATCTATAATATTAAGGCATTTAGGCCGTTATCCGGATTTAATAGAAATATTAAATTTAATATCATCTTTAGACCCATCTGATGAAGAAATCAAAAAAACCCTTATAGAAATAAACAAAGCTATTTCAGCTACTGCTACTCAGTAATACAATGTTAGAGATAGAAGTGCTAATAGGTGTAAAAATAACAAGCCGTACCTTTATCAAAGATAGAAGACATAAAAATAAAAAAGATAAGCAAAAACATTTGACGATCAAAGTATAAAATCAGGTTTCTGTGAAGAAAACAACAGAAGCTACTAATACAACCCAAAACAATGATATTGGCAGAAAAACTTTCCATCCCAATCTCATTAATTGATCGTACCGATATCTAGGAAGCGATGCCCTAACCCATATAAAAACAAACAAACACAAGGCAACTTTTAAGCCGAACCAAATTACACCAGGTATAAAGTTTAAAAACTGCAATCCAAATGGTGGCAACCAGCCACCCATGAATAATATTACATTCATTGCACTCATAAGTATCATGTTCGCATATTCACCAAGAAAAAACAATGCAAATGCTATGGATGAATATTCGACATTATAGCCAGAGACAAGCTCAGCTTCTGCTTCAGGAAGATCAAACGGGTGCCTATTAGTTTCAGCTAATATTGATATAAAGAATATCACCATCATTGGCAGAAGTAGTATATCCATATAAAAAGGCATATTCTGCTGAGCTAATACTATTTCCCTCAAATTCAATGTCTGTGTCGCAATCAATACTGTTATTATAGTTAAACCTATAGATACTTCATATGAAATCATTTGTGCTGCAGATCTTATAGCACCTAAAAAAGCATATTTAGAATTGCTAGCCCATCCTGCTATAATAACACCATAAACACCTAGAGATGAAATCGCTAACAAGTACAAAACACCTATATTTATATCTGCTATAACAAAATTCTCACCTATTGGGATCACTGCCCAGCCAACCATTGCCAATGTAAATGTTATAACAGGAGCCATAAGAAATAATAAAGTGTTAGATTTATTCGGCAGTATTGGCTCTTTGAATAAAAGTTTTAATGCGTCTGCAATTGGCTGTAAAAAACCAAATGGGCCTGTTACATTAGGACCCTTTCTTAATTGCATTGATGCGATTATTTTACGTTCCGCTAAAGTCAAATAGGCAACACATAGTATCAATGGGATTAACACACAAAGAACTTTTATCACTATTTCCAATAATGTTGGTAAAATCGAAATTAACAATGAGAAATAACCTTCCATCTGAATTCCTTATATATCAAAAATTGATTTAGTTATTACTTTAGCCAGCACTATAATATGTGAAGGGAATACAATGTAAAGCAAATTAAAAATAACCATAGCAGCTGCTATGGCAATTGATGAATTGCTTGTTCTTATCCCACTCATCCTCGATCTATCATCAAAATACATTATTTTGATAAACCGTAAATAATAGTATGAAGCTAAAACAGATGAACAAATTGCTATTATAGAAATAGTGAACATATCTCTTTTTATAGCAGCATATATAATATAAAATTTGGCAAAAAACCCAGCCATAGGTGGTATGCCAGCCATAGAAAGCATCAATACAGACATAAACATAGCTATATAAGGACTTGTTTTGCTAAGCCCAGAAAGCATAGATATATCATCTAAATCATCATCACCATTATTTTCATAAAACAAGCAAGCAAATAACCCTATAATCATAGTGATATATATAGTTATATATACAATAAATCCCTCTACCCCTTCCTCATTACTCACAATAAGTCCCATAAGTGCAAATCCTATATGTCCGATTGAACTGTACGCTATTATTCTTTTTATATTTCTTTGCATTATTGCTCCTATTGCACCAATAACCATAGATGCTGCAGAAAATATGGTTACTATAGGCAACCAATGGAAATCATTCGGAATAAAAACTGCATACAGAAGCCTTGATAAAGCAAATAAACCAGCTATTTTTGGTGCAGATGATAAGATAAATGTGGTTATCCAAGGTGCCCCTTGATAAACGTCAGGAGCCCACATATAAAATGGAGCTGCAGATATCTTAAATGCAAAAGAAATCAATATCAAAACCATGCCTGAGATAAATATTGTTAATAATACTGGAAATTCTGAATAATCTAATTGCTGTATTTCAATTCCAACGTCTCTTATACTTACAAAATCAAGATGTCCTGTAGCACCATATAGTAATGAAGCACCTAACAAATATATACATGATGAAAGAGATCCCATAATAAAATATTTCACACTAGCTTCTGATGAATATTCAGAATCTCTGTTTATAGCAACTAAGATATATATACTTAATGTCATAAGCTCTAATGCCAAATATAATGAGAGAAAGCTGTTTGCACTCACGGTCATCATCATACCAACAACAGAAAAAAGGAATAGAGGTATAGTCTCATACACCATAAATGTCCTAGATTGAGATATACCCTTAAAGAAATAATAAAAAGGTATAGATGACAGAATTAATAGGCACTTCCCATATTGAGTTAATGGTGTAATTGCCATCATTCCATTAAATATAATAGTGCTTTTGATAGGTGATAAAATTAGAAATAAGAGCGCAGAAAAGCTTGTTAACAGAGCATTATAATAAAGGAAGTTTTTGTTAATTTTTTTAAATAATACTCCATATATTAAAGAAATAACACCTGATAAAAGAAGTATTATCTCAGGAGCTATCAACAAAAAATGTGCAGATAAATTTTCCATACTCATTCCAAATTATGTATCATATAAGTGTTGTTAGGATCTATTACGGATAATATCTTTTTCACTGGCTTATCAACAACAGACGTAATAATAGAAGGATATAAACCTATTGCAATTATAAATAATACTAGGGAATACAATGCAGATTTTTCGATAAAAGTAATATCCTTTATATTAATCAATTTTTCATTCTTCATTTCACCAAACAATACTCTAGCAATAAGCCATAGCATATACGATGCACCTAATACCATTCCTAAAGCTAGAAATGCAGAATACACTCTGTTTTGTTGAAAAACTGACAATAACACAGAAAACTCTCCAATAAATCCTGCAGTACCTGGCAATCCAATAGCCCCCATAGAAACTAAAATAAAAACTACAGAGTATCTTGGCATTTTATTTGCCAATCCATTATAAAAAGATATCTCTTTTGTATGCATCCTGTCATATAATACACCTATTAATAAAAACAATGCTGCAGATATTAGTCCGTGACTAATCATCTGTATTATAGCACCTTGCAAACCTTGTGGATTTCCTGAAAAAATGCCCGCTGTAACAAATCCCATATGCGCTATGGACGAGTATGCTATCATTTTTTTTATATCTGTTTGCATTAAAGCGACGAGCGATGCATATATAACCGCAATTGCACTTAGAGAAAAGACAAAATCTCTATACACCAGAGAAGCAATTGGAAAAAGAGGCAATGACAGCCTTAAAAAACCGTACCCACCTAGCTTCAATAAAACGCCAGCTAAAATAACAGAACCACCTGTAGGAGCTTGAACATGTGCATCAGGAAGCCATGTATGAAAAGGCCACATAGGTGTCTTCACAGCAAAAGATAAAAAGAAAGCTATCCATAATATTTTTTGTATAGCAACAGATTGAATTGGCATTAATGAATAAAGATCATATATATATGTCGTGCCCACAAGGCTATATATACAGAATATACCCAACAGCATAGACAATGAACCTAAAATAGTATATAGAAAAAACTTGAATGATGCATAAACTCTGTCTGCCCCTCCCCATATACCTATTATAAAAAACATAGGTATAAGGACAGCCTCAAAAAAAACATAAAACAATATTAGATCAGAGGCACAGAATACCCCTATTATCAAACCTTCAAGCAAAATAAAAAGTGATACAAAATATGCCTTTTGCTTTTTTATAGAATTTAAAGATGTAAAAATGCATATTGGAATTAAAATAGCAGTAAGTGTGATTAGTGACAAAGAAAGGCCATCTATCGACATTTGATAATATATATCGTATTCCTTAAACCATTGATATTTTTCAGAGAATTGAAAACCTTTTGCATTCCAATCAAAAAGAGTCCATATCCACACAACAACTCCAAGAGTAGCAAAACTTGAAATTAATGATATTATAGCCGAAATAGACCTAGAAATAAATTGAGCAAACACAAAAAGAAAAACAGCGGTAAAGATAGGCAAAAATGTTAAAATGGTTAAAATAGGAATACTTTGAATCATGATAATAATTTCAACCCATTTAAAGCTATAAATAAAATCGCAAAACCAGAGAGAATCATAAGCCCTACATAATTAGATAGATACCCAGATTGAAACTTACTCAAGATTTTTGAAAATCCTAAAGATATTGCCGCTATCCCATTCGGTATACTGTCTATTAATCTTGTGTCTATATAGTTTGCCAATATTAATCCAGAAATTTTTATAGTCCTAACGAAAATCAATTCGTATAGTTCATCAAAATAAAATTTGTTTTTTATAAAGCTATATAACCTAGCAAAATTAGAAATGATAGCTTTTGTATAAGCAATTCCAATATTTGTTTTATAGAAGAAAAATGCAGATGAAGCACCTAATAATCCCATGAGCATTGGTAAATATGCTAAAAATTTATTATGGATTACATGAGGGTACAAATCTGTGACAATAGAGTTTTTCCAAAAATCATAATCACCTGATAACATATGAAGTACATCAACCCCATACCAACCAGAACAAACAGCTCCAACAGACAATATGATTAATGGAATCAACATTACAGCCCGTGATTCATGTATATTTGAGTAATCAACAGAATTCATCTTAGTTTCACCATGAAAAACCATTATAATAAGACGCCAAGAATACAATGCCGTTAAAAATGCTGATAACAGACCTATAACATAAGCAAATAAACCAACATAAGTTCCATTTAAAGCAGCTTCCAGTATAGCATCTTTAGAATAGAACCCAGAAAACGGGAATATGCCAGCTAGCGCCAATGATCCTATCCACATCATAGCATAAGTAAATGGTATCTTATTGTAAATCCCACCCATCCGATTTATATCTTGCTCTCCATTAATAGCGTGAATAACACTACCAGCAGATAAAAACAGTAGTGCTTTGAAAAAAGCATGTGTTGCAAGGTGGAATATGGCAGCAGAATAGGCAGATAACCCACACGCAAAAAACATATAACCCAACTGACTGCATGTAGAATATGCTATAATCTTTTTTATATCAGTTTGAGACACTGCAATCACTGCACCAAAAACAGCTGTAATTGCCCCTATAACTGTAATAATTTGCAATGCTATCTCAGAATTTTGAAAAATAGGAGAACACCTTGCAAGCATAAATACTCCAGCTGTAACCATGGTAGCAGCATGTATCAATGCAGAAACTGGCGTCGGCCCCTCCATAGCATCAGGTAACCAAGTATGCAGACCTATTTGTGCAGATTTCCCCATACATCCTAAAAATAACAACATACATATAACTGTTATAACAGATACGTCATTATCAAATATATATATTGTATCTTCTGAAAAACGAGCTGCATTGGCAAAAACTTCACTAAATTCTACAGAATTAAATACATAGAATATTAAAAAAATCCCAAGAGCAAGACCTATATCACCTACTCTGTTAACTAAAAATGCCTTCATCGCAGCATTTTTTGCTGACTCTTTACGAAACCAAAAACCTATTAAAAGGTAAGAGCTTAACCCAACACCTTCCCAACCAAAAAACAATTGTATGAAATTATCAGAACACACTAACATCAACATAAAAAATGTAAATAAAGATATATACGACATAAATCTTTGTGGAGACTCGTCATCAGACATATAGCCTATAGAGTAAATATGAACTACAGATGATATAACTGTAATTATCAAACACATTACAGACGATAAAACATCTATGTATATCGCCCAATTTGCAATTAAAGAATCGATCTCTATCCATTTCAATAAAGAAATATGTACAGGCACTGCCCCCTGAATCGCAACATGGTAAAAGATGGTAAATGCTATAGCCGAAGATAACAACATGACAGATGATGTAAGCATTTGAGATACAAGCTTATGTAAATTGGACAACATCAGTCCAGCAACTAACGCTGAGATTAAAGGCCCAAAAATCATAATTACAGCCATATTAGTTATCGCCATACTCATCCTTTCAAGTTTTTAATGTTAGATATCTCGATGTCACCTTTATTACGAAAATAACATATCAGTATAGCCAACCCTATAGCAGCCTCTGCAGCCGCGACAGTTAGTATAAACAATGAGAAAATTTGTCCATCATAGTTACCCCAATATCTAGACAATGATACAAAATTAATATTTACAGCAAGAAGCATGACCTCTATAGAGATCAGTAGGGATATTATAGATCCTATATTAGACGCTATACCATATACACCAATCATAAATACTATAATGCTAACAATAAGGTAATGCACGACTGTTATATCAGAAAAAAGGGGCATCATATCTTCACTCCCTTCCCAGATTTAGGGTTAACAAGATACACTGAATCTGATCTTCGGATTTGCTCAGCAACATCTTGCCTTTTTACATTTTTTTTATGGCGCAATGTTAACACAATAGCACCTATCATGGCAACAAGAAGTATAAAACCGCTTATTTGAAATGGAAGAAAATATTCTGTATATAAAATCTTACCAATTCCAAGCACATTGTTTTCACTCACAGAACCGTCATAATCCGAAGATGGAAGAATTACATCAGCAGATTTAATAGACATCAATATAGCGTATAAAGAGTATAAAACAACCAGTCCAACCAATAACTTATAACCATTTTTCTTTATTTTAGGATCTTTGTTTTTATCGTTATCCAACATCATCACCACAAATAAAAACAGAACTGCGACAGCACCAACATAAACTATAACAGTAGTTGCCCCTAGATATTCAGCACCTATCATAAAGAATAAACACGCTACACTTACAAACGCACATATTAATGACAACACAGAATAAACTGGGACGCTGATTGACACAGATACCACAGCACTGACTATCAACATCAAAGAGAAAATATAAAACAAAAAGCTAGCCATCGAACCCAAAGCAATATTAACTAAATAGATTATGATCTATAGAAGGCTATAAATCAATATCTTATTACAAAAATTCAAATTAATTATACACTAAATGATTTACCACAACCACATCTAGCTTTTTCATTTGGATTGATAAAGACAAATCCACTTTTAACTTGCTCTTCAACAAAGTCTAGAGTAGTGCCTAATATATACATTACAGCCCCTGGTTCTATAAATATAGATGTATTTTCTATATCTATCCTTTCTTCGTTAGGCCTCTCTTCATCAGCATATTCGAATTTGTAAGACAATCCAGAGCAACCGCCAGACTTAACCCCTATCCTTATACCTAAGGTAGGTTTACCACGCTCGTTTATTAAAAATTTTATTCTGCTTTTAGCAGATTCTGTAACACTTATTAATGACATATCTATTATTCGCTAATTTGCTTACTTCTATAATCTTGAATAGCAGTTCTTATTGCATCCTCAGCCAAGACTGAACAGTGAATTTTCACTGGCGGTAAGTCCAATTCTTCTGCAATATCAGTATTTTTAACATTATTAAGTGCTTCTTCTAAAGTTAAGCCTTTTATCTTTTCAGTCATCAGAGAGCTAGAAGCTATGGCAGACATACATCCAAAAGTTTTAAATTTAGCATCTTTAATAGTGTTTCCATCATCATCAACTTCTATATGAAGCTGTATTACATCACCACAAGAAGGGGCACCAACAAGTGCAGCACCAACATTTTTTTGAGTTTTATCAAGAGAACCTACATTCTTAGGTTTCTCATAATGCTCTATCACTTTTTCGCTATAAGACATAATATACACTCCTTAATTGTTTTTAATGCGCATCCCATTTTATCGCTTTAATATCAACACCTTCTTGCATCATTTCCCATAAAGGACTCATATCACGCAATCTATTTACAGCCTTCTTTATAATACCAGCAGCTCTCTCAATTTCCTCCTCCTTAGTCATCCTGCCAATACATATCCTAATTGATGTATGAGCAAGCTCTTCATCGACACCAATTGCACGAAGCACATATGATGGCTCTAAAGATTCTGATGTACATGCAGATCCAGAAGAAACAGCCAATGGCTTTATCTCACCTATCATAGATTCACCCTCTATGCATGAAAAACTAATGTTTATATTGCCGTGTATCCTTTTCTCTAAATCACCGTTTAAATAAACTTCTGGTATCTCCATTAACTCATTCAAGAGCTTATCTCTCATCTTTTTGACTCTAAGCCCCTCTTCTTCCATCTCTCTTCCTGCAATCTCTGCAGCTTCTCCTAATCCTACTATCAAAGGTGTTGCCAATGTTCCTGAACGCATCCCCCTTTCTTGTCCACCACCATGTATTATAGCCTCAAGCCTAACTCTTGGATTTCTACCAACAAAAAGAGCTCCTACACCTTTAGGACCATATACTTTATGACCTGATATACTCATAAGATCTATGCTATCTGATATAACATCTATAGGTATTTTTCCAAAAGCTTGAGCAGCATCTGTGTGAAAAAAGACACCATTTTCTCTGCATATCTTACCTATCTCTGAAATTGGCTGAATAACACCTATTTCGTTATTTACAGCCATAACAGAAACCAATACAGTCTTATCAGTTATCGCAGATTTAAGAACCTCTAAATCAAGAAGTCCATTGCTTTTAACTGGCAGATAAGACACATTAAATCCATGCCTTTCAAGGTATCTGCATGTATCTAAAACACATTTATGCTCAGTCTGCAATGTAATGATATGATTCCTCTTATCCTTGTAAAAATTCGCAACCCCTTTTATTGCTAAATTATTTGATTCCGTAGCACCGGATGTAAAAACTATAGACCTAGTATCTGCATTTATCAAATCCGCAATTTGCTTTCTGGCTTTTTCAACAGCTTTCTCTGCAGACCAACCATAAGCATGACTTCGCGAATGAGGGTTACCGAAATCATTCATGAAAAATGGCTTCATCGCTTCAAACACTCTGTGGTCAAGAGGCGTTGTAGCATTGTAGTCTAAATAAATCAGATCATTCATTTCATTTATCATTACGAGAACCTTTATATAATTTTTCCCAAGTAGAGATGAAGCACTCAACATCTTCTTCAGTTGTGTCTACACCTAAACTAACCCTTATTGCACAGCCTGCGTCTTTCATATCATAACCCATAGATGCATGAACATGGGGTACACCGACAGATCCAGAAGAACATGCAGAACCAGCACTAACGCAAATACCAGCAATATCGAAATATATAACTTGCGTCTCAGACTTAACACCAAACATAGATATAGATGTAGTGTTAGGAAGCCTCTCTGACAACTCTCCAAATATTATTGAGTCCGGAGCAATCGTTTTTATTCTAGCATCAATCCTATTTCTTAAAGCCTCTAACTTCTTCGATTTCTCAACTCTATCAGTAAGTAATGAACAAGCTTTTGCCATACCAATTATACCACTGAAGTTATGAGTGCCAGGCCTGCGCCTCAGTTCCTGACCACCCCCCTTCATAATAGGCAATACATCTATTTCTTTTCTGTATATTAAAGCACCTACTCCCTGCGGCCCACCAAATTTATGGGCAGATATACTAACAAGGTCTGGATTAACACTTCCCCAATTAATATGTTTTTTTCCTAAAATTTGAATCGCGTCTGTATGAACTAATGCATTATGAGACTTTGATATTTTAACTACTTCTTCTATGGGCTGCACAACTCCAGTTTCATTATTTGCAGACATTATTGACACGAATTTTTTCCTGCCACTTTTCATAAGAGATTCTTCAAGAGAGACCATATCTATCACGCCAGATCTAGAAACAGAGACAGAAGCACAATTTACTACATTTAAAACAGAATGATGCTCTATACAAGAGGTTATAACATCATATTCAGGAAACGATTTTAAAGCTATATTATTGGCCTCAGTTCCAGATCCTGTAAACATAACTTGATATTCAGATCCTAAAGACAATGATGAAAGAATTTCCTCTCTAGCCCTCTCTAACTCCATTTTAGCTTTTTTACCTAAAGAATGTATAGAGGACGGGTTATATGGCATTTCATATGCTTCCACCATCATAGATAAGACAGCATCATCTATTTTTGTTGTAGCGTTATGATCTAAATAGACGCAATTCATATCAAAAATCCAATAATTACTTCCTGCAAATATATCGCAGTGTCTTAGTACTTAGAAATCCCTCTATCTCTCTTTCAAACTCAGACCAAAAATGGTGGGTGTTGCATTTAGAGCTTGGAATACCAACGCATTTCGAACCATCCTTACCATCACATTTAGTCATTTTCAATTTCTCATCAGCAGCGTTCATAATATCCAATACATTTATATCGCCACAATCGCCAAGTACCGTATATCCTCCACCTGGACCACGAACTGATTTAACAATGTTCTTCACTCGTAATTTACTTAAAATTTGATCAACATAAAGAGAATTCAAACCTAAAAGATTCGAAATCTGCTTAGAAGTCATAGGCCTTCCATCTTCAGCAGAGGCTAACTCAACCATTATCATCACAGCGTATCTTCCTTTTGTGGTCAAAAACATTATATAGCCATTAAATACTTTTCAATTAATGATGAATCTGTTATAGTTCTTCAGTCTAATTAAAAATACAAAGACTAAGCATTTTAGTCAAGTATTTATTTATAAGCTACCGAAGTTAACTTTAAAAATGGATGAAAAAATGTCTATACGTGAAGTAGTATTTACTGGACCCGCAGGAAAACTAGAGGGGAAATATTTCCAACAAGAAAGCAGGACCGCACCTGTTGCAATAGTCCTTCAACCACACCCTCTTCACGGAGGAACAATGAATAATAAGGTTGTATACAATACATTTCACACATTTGTAAATAACGGCTTTTCCGTATTAAGATTCAACTTTAGAGGGGTTGGCAAGTCATCTGGCACATTTGATCATGGCACAGGAGAAATGACTGACGCTGCAGCTGCATTAGATTGGATTCAATCACAAAATCCAGAATCTTCTCATTACTGGCTTTCAGGATTCTCGTTCGGATCATGGGTGGCATTACAGCTTCTTATGAGAAGACCTGAGATTAGTGCATTTATAGCTATATCACCACCTGCAACGTCATATGACTTCAATTTCTTGTCTCCATGCCCTACACAGGGCGTTATAATACAAGGGACGGCAGACACAGTAGTGAAGGAACACGATGTGTACGCACTATACGAAAAAATCGATAAACAAAGAAATTCAAACATAGAATATATACCTATAGATAAAGCGGATCACTTCTATACAAACCACATGGATGAATTCATTAGCGCACTTGACGGATATATAAAACCTAGAATGAGCATGGAACAACCAATGAGTAAATCTAAAAGAGATAGAAGACGCCGGCAAGTAGCATCAGAAGAATAATCTTTAACAATAACAGGCGAATAATCCTGATACTAAAAATAAAAAATAACTTGCAGTCTTCCATTTTCAGCAGTATATTCATCTCATTATTACGCAAATATTACATTTATGCAGTTATTTTATTCAGTATTTTATTACATATATAAAAATATATTAGGACAAAAAGACTTTCCCGATGAAGAGTACGTCTCAGCACTCAAAACCGTCCTTCACCCAAATTATACAAAGTGGCTTAATGCAGAAGGAATCGACAAAGACAAAAAGAAAGAATGCTTAGAAGATCTAAAACACTTCTTGGAAAGCATCGAAGTTCTCAAAAGCTATAAATTACTAAATGAAACATTAGAAGACCATAGAAAATACACACTAAACAATATAGAAAAACAAATGCTCTTTTTATCTACGCTGATAGACCTTTTAGAACATAGACCAGCTGAATATGACATTGCAGTTTCATATGCTAAAAAATACATGTATGACCAGCAAGAATCGCAAAAAATCCTTGAAAAAAATGACGAAGCGTATCAAAGCACATATGATGAATACTCTGACGATGAATACTCTGATGATGAATATGATCAACAGGATAACATCGAACATCATGAAGATTACACAGATCAAATCCTCATAAATCAAACAGTACTATACGATATGTAATACTGCTCAAAAAGTTACACACCAATGATAATACATCTTTTATATAGAATTAGAAAACTCAATTTATACATCATATAATAAAACCCCTAAACTTTTCTATAGTTACATCTAGAGCTTTAGAAACAACCTCCAATCCATCTATAGACTTCACCTCTGTAATATTTGCTTCTTTATTAGCAGGAAATGTTACAATGCTTACCTCTAGCAAAGTAAGTCGTTTTATCGATCTGACTCCACATGCGTCATAATTAAAATCCTCTATTCTATAACCTATGCTTAAGCCGCTTATTGCACCGCTCTTAATAAGGTAATAAGCTTCTTTTGCCTTTGGCACATCAAGAAGCAGCTTTGCCTTCATATAAAGGCCATAACTATCTTCCTTAAGGTATTCTATAACACCTATAGGCTCTGAGGTGTTATGTTGCCATAGCAGCTTTATTCTATTTGGCCTTAATATAGATTTTCTAAACGCCCCAAATTTTATCAAATCATTTTGCTCATCCGTTACATTGAATACACTTGCGTAACCTTCAAAAACCCCATTTTGGTCAATCGACTTTACGCTTATATTGGAATGATTTACTGATGTATACATAATTACTCTCCTGATCTTATTTATAATCTTGAGTAAATAAGTATATATGACGCAGCTGTAAACACGTAAGGCCTCATATATAAATAATTTGCTTTATAGCCTACGATAGGCTATGTTTCTAGGGGAATGACATATTTTCAGTTGCACAATGCCCAGCTCATATAAAAAATTAGAAAAAATATTCAAGCAGCTCAACATATTAAACTCTATTCAAAGCCTTATAAATTGGGATATAGAAGTTATGATGCCCCCAGCAGCATTGAAAATGCACGTAGATAAGTTACAGCTTCTGGCAAATTATGAATTTGAGATAATAAAAAATCCAAAACTAATAAACATTATAGACGATGCCAAGAAGGAAAATCTAGATAATTGGCAAAAATCTAATTTATACCTGATAGAAAAAGACTACAAGCTGAAGAAAGCTATACCAGATAAATTAGAAAAGGAGTTTATAAAATCTTATACTCACTGCAATGCTGTTTGGCGTGATGCTAAACCTAGAGATGATTTCAAGTCTTTTGCATCAGCATTTGCACCTATGCTAGAACTTGTTATAGAAATAGCTGATATTAGAGCATCAGTCTTGAATCTAAGTCGATACGATTCATTGCTAGATGCTTATGACCCGGGCCGGAAATCTTGTGATATTGATGGCTTGTTTGATTATATAGAAAAACCAATATCAGAATTGATAAAAAAACGTGTTAAATCTCAAGATGAAAAACCTTCTATTGCTGGGTTCTATCCAGAAGAAAATCAAAAGGCATTGGGAGAAGAGTGTATGAGAGATCTAGACTTTGATTTCACTAGAGGTAGACTTGATATAAGCACTCATCCTTTTTGCACAGGAGCCCTGAATGATATCAGAATAACCACACGTTATAAAACAGATGAATTTATATCATCTATTATGGGCGTTTTGCACGAAACTGGACACGCACTATACGAAATGAATCTTCCTAAGAAATGGGCTAAACAACCTGTTGGAGCTTCATTAGGAATGGCAGTACATGAAAGCCAGTCCCACTTCGTTGAAATGCAACTTACTCAAACAAAAGAATTTGTTTCTTACCTAAAACGCAAGATAGATAAACATTTCCCTGATTATAAAAACACCCTTACAGAAGACTGTATTTTTAAAAACATTACTTATGTACAGCCATCATTGATACGTGTTGATGCTGATGAATTAACATATCCTATGCATATAATACTTAGATATAAAATAGAGAAAATGCTAATAAACCGCTCTTTAAAAGCCTCAGATTTACCAGATGCATGGAATGAGGGCATGATTGAGCTTTTAGGAGTAAAACCAAATTCAAATAAAGATGGATGCATGCAAGATGTACACTGGCCCTCTGGATCTTTTGGATATTTCCCATCATACACATTAGGTTCTATGATAGCTGCTCAGCTTGCTTATAACTGTAGAAAAGATATATCAAATTACAATGAATTAATATCAAAGGGTGAGTTTTCAAATATATTCTCATGGTTAAAAGATAAAGTTCACAAGCACGGAAGCCTACACCTCTCGTCAGATAATTTATTATTAGATTCTACAGGTGAAGCCTTGAATCCCGAGTATTACTTATCTTATTTAAAAAACAAATATATATAATTAATTGTACTATTAATTATTTGATATACATATTTCTACCCTGACATAGATTAGAGCCTATTTATTATTAGTGATATTTTTGCTCGACGCAATTCCATTAATGTACGCCAGACCCAAAAGACAGTTAAAATTCTCTCGTAGAAATGTTATTGCTGCTGAGGTATACAAGATACGTAGCAGGCCTGAGCATATCAACAAACCTGAAGGATTCGGACATTTCGAAGGAACTTTAACATTCCAAAGGCTATAGAAATGAGAATTTTGCTGTGATTATTGAAAGACTTTCTCGCAAAACCTTTATAGTTAAAAACGATAATAAAAAGAGCGTTAGCGTTATGATTAACTTATTGAAAATAAAGAATGAAATGCCAAATAACTTTATGAAATCCATTGCTTTTGATAATGGTGGAGAATTTACTCAATTTGGCTTATACTGCTACTGATATTTTTTTGCGATCCTGGTGCACATATCAAAAAGGACAAGTTGAATGTACAAATGCTATTCTTCATAAACATATCAAGAAAAAATCAGATTTCTATTCTATCTCTGATTCAATGCTTAGAATTGCTACAGAAAAACTAAATAATTTGCCCAGAAAATGTTTGAACTTCTTGAACCCGAAGCTTGGTCTCTATTCATTCTAATCTTACCGTTGCACTTCAAACTTGATTCTTCCTTCCACCATCCATCAGTATATTTACAATCGCAAAATACCCATGAATCCATACGGGTGCTTTATTCCATGTTGTAGCACAAGCCGGATCTTTTTTGTCATTCCCGCACTACTTTTTGTCATTCCCGCGTAGGCGGGAATCCAGACTATAGTATACTTTCATACAAATCATTCCAATCTGGATTATGCTGTTCTATAAGCTTCAATTTCCATGCTCTGTTCCATTTTTTGATACATT
>JACCDN010327143.1_pt1 | contig 19465 bp, 18 predicted proteins | sample 7441691 | NCBI WGS metagenome assembly JACCDN01 (sample SAMN15323439, study PRJNA562643) | freshwater metagenome | isolation source: river surface water | place: USA:Blue River Watershed | collected 2017-08-16 | reverse complement strand
GAATAGCGTTCTCTTTAGGAATACGCTTGCCGGCAGCGGCGCCATCGGCCAAAGCCTTGTCGCGCTGGGCGTCTGAGTAAACGTACTGGTGTTCGGCATTTGACCACTTGATCTTGAAAAGCGGTGGCTGGGCCAAGTAAACATAGCCGTGCTCAATAAGTGGGCGCATGTAGCGGAATAGCAGGGTGAGGATCAGCGTGCGAATGTGCAGACCGTCAACATCGGCATCGGCCATCAAAATGCACTTGTGGTAGCGGGCCTTAGTGACATCAAATTCTTCACCGATGCCAGTACCAAACGCAGTAATGATTGCCTGAACCTCGGCATTGCCCAGGGCGCGGTCAAGGCGTGCCTTTTCTACGTTGAGCACCTTTCCTCGAAGCGGAAGAATGGCCTGAGTCTCAGGGTTGCGGCCACGAACAGCCGAACCACCTGCCGAGTCACCCTCAACAAGGTAGATTTCTGAAAGTTCTGGCTTGCGGCTTGAGCAGTCGCGAAGCTTGCCCGGCATACCGCCTGACTCAAGAAGACCCTTGCGACGGGTGGCCTCACGGGCCTTTCGAGCAGCGTGGCGTGCGGTAGCAGCCTGAATGGCCTTGCGAATAATGTCCTTGGCAACATTTGGGTTTCTACCCAGCCAGTCACCAAGTTCTTCGTTGACCACACGCTGCACAAAAGCCTTTGCCTCTGTGTTTCCCAGCTTGGTCTTGGTCTGGCCTTCAAACTGCGGCTCAGACAACTTGACCGAGATCACGCAGGTCAGGCCTTCGCGGCAGTCGTCACCTGAGAGGTTCTCGTCTTTCTCTTTGAGCAGGTTCTTTTCGCGAGCGTACTTGTTGAGCAGGCTGGTCAGCGCAGCGCGGAAGCCCTCTTCGTGAGTACCACCCTCGTGAGTGTTGATGGTGTTTGCGTAGGTGTGAACGCTCTCGTTGTAGGCGTTGGTCCACTGCATTGCAATTTCAACAGAAAGGTTCTTTTCTTTGGTCTCTGACTCAAAAGAAATGATCTCTTCGTTGACGATCTCGTTCTTCTTTGACACGTTGAGGTATTCAACGTAGTCGCGAAGGCCATTCTCGTAGTGGTAAGTGTCGGTGCGGCCACTGCGCTCGTCTTCTAGAGAGATGCGCAGACCCTTGTTCAAGAAGCACATTTGCTGAAAACGCGCGCGAAGGGTCTCGTAGTCGTACTCAACTGTTTCAAAGATCTCTGGTGAGGCCAAGAACTCAATGGTGGTTCCGGTGTAGTCGGCAGGCTCGCCCTTTTCAAGCGGTGCGTCTGGCACACCAATCTTGTAACTCTGGTTCCACAAGAAACCTTCGCGAGCCACCTGAACCTTGAGCTTGGTTGAAAGGGCGTTTACCACCGATGCACCCACACCGTGCAAACCACCAGAAACGGCGTAACCGCCGCCACCGAATTTTCCACCAGCGTGAAGAATGGTCAAAACTACCTGAACCGTTGAGATGCCCTCGGTTGGGTGTGTGCTTACCGGAATGCCTCGGCCATTGTCTTTGACGCGGATCCAGCCATCTTTAGTGATGGTCACATTGATGGTGTCGCAGTAGCCAGCCAATGCCTCATCTACAGAGTTGTCTACGATTTCGTAAACCAAGTGGTGCAAACCACGCGGACCGGTGGAACCGATGTACATTCCGGGACGTTTACGGACTGCTTCGAGGCCCTCGAGGACCTGGATATTTCCGGCTTCGTAAGTAGTGTCAGACATGTTCGGTTGTGCTCCTTATTCGCGTGGTTAGGCCCGGTGAAATGCGACTTCAGTAGCCGACTTAAATTCGGGGTATCTAACTACCCAAATTCTACCTTTTGGGCCTGACAAAACGCGGTATTTGACACCTATCCGTAGGTGTCGCGGGGGCCTCTTCCGGGCACTGATCTTGGGCCTTTTTTCCAGCTTGGCGCATCTGGCCCAAGCAGCTTTAAAGCAGTGATTTTGAGATCAGGATAAGCGGCTGAAATTTGCTGCAATATTTGGGTTTGCATGAGTCTGAGTTGAGTAGCCCAGGCAGTTGATTTACAGCGAATGGTTAGCGTGCCATTTGAGAGCGTTTCGGGTTGGGTGCTGGCCGCATTTGCCTCGCCGACGATTGCTTGCCAGTTGTTAAACAGCTCTGCTTCGGCAAGCTGGCTTTCCCAACGAAAAGATTTGAGGAGGCCCTCGATACCAACACCGGCTTGAATTACATCTCTACCTTTTTCAAATGGTCGCGAGTTTTGTAATTTCTCTTTTTCGGCAATTCTTTTAGCTTCGCGGCTAAGGCGGCCAGTTACTGCCTCTCGCATTCGCCAGTAAAACTCTTGGGCAAAATCTCTATTTTCCACTAGTTTTCACCAGGCTTTTGGGCTTTTATCGCTTTAATAGTTCCCGAGCTGACCTCAAAAACAGTGGCCGTCAGGGTCTTTGGCACATCTTCGGCAACAGCTGCCGTAATCAATACCTGCTCGTTATCGGCAACCATTCCAGCCAATCGCTCGCGCCTTCCGGCATCAAGTTCGGCAAAAACGTCGTCAAGAATCAAAATCGGATCGCCAGATCTAGTTTCAGTTCTCAATAGTGCAATAGAGGCCAGTCGCAGCGCCAAAGCATAAGACCAGGATTCTCCGTGGCTTGCATAGCCCTTAGCCGGCAGGTCTCCGAGCATAAGAACCAGGTCATCGCGGTGGGGCCCAACCAGGGTAATTCCGCGTTCCAACTCTTTTGGCCGCACGAATGACAACTTTTTGCGGAACAAATCCAAAATTTCGGCGCGATCAGCTGTGTTGATGTACTCGAGATCTTCGGCTTCCTCGTCGAATTGCACAATTGCCGAGCCTAAGAGTGATGATTTCACCAGAATTCGAGGTTCATTATTGGAAATCGCGATGGATTGGTAAGCCGCAAATAAATGTGGGCGCAAGCGTTCTACCAAATCGACCCGGGCCGCAATAATTTCCGATCCATAAGACATAAGTGATTCATCCCAGGCATCCAGCGTGCTGAGTGATGACCCTTTTGCCCCGGTCTGGCGCGCTGTTTTTAGCAGGGTGTTGCGTTGTTTCAGCACACGTTCATAGTCTGAGTAAACCCCAGCAAACCTTGGCCAAACTTGAATTACAAGTTCGTCAATAAATGCACGCCGATTGCTTGGATCGCGCTTCACGATGTCTAGGTCTTCGGGGGAAAAAGTCACAGAGTTCACAAAGCCAAGAACATCGCGAACTTTTTGGGTTGGTGACTTGTTTAGTCGAGATTTATTTGGCGAGTCGCGGTTGAGTTCTAGCTCAATCAGCACGTCTCTTGAGTCAAAGCTGGCCAGAGCTCTTATTGCCGCTTGGGCCTTCTCTTTTTGAATCAGTGGTAGGTAGCCAGCCACCCTGTGACTTGAAAGTGTTGATAAATAGCGGATTGCCTCAACAAAATTGGTTTTACCCTGACCATTTGGGCCAACCAATAGGTTGACACCTTGATTGAGTGTGATTTCAGCAGAGTTGTAATTACGAAATTGGGCGAGCGAAAGATGCTTTATGTACATCTAACGCCCGCCCTTTTCAAAAAATTTGTTATTTAGCCTTGCTGCTTGATTTAGCGAACCAAAAGATTTGGCTGCAGTAGATAGCGATAGCTGTCAGCATCGGTCTTTTCTTTTGATCCATGGCTTGAAATCAATACTGGTCCTGGCTTATTTGGGTTGTCGTTGTTAGTGAACGCAATCTTGACGAATTCGCCGTGAACACCTGAAAGACCATCAATCAGGAACTGTGGCTTCAGTGAAACAACAATTTCTTTTCCAGAAAGTTCAGAGTTGATGTTTTCCGAAGCCTGGGCAGTCTCGTTGCCGGTTGCCTCTAGTGAAAGTTCGCCTTCGCTAAAGCTGTAGCGCAATGGGCTTTCGCGTTCTAGAACCAGAGCCACTCGTCTAGTTGAATCAACCAAATCAGAGGTAGAAACCACTGCATAGTTGTCAATGTCACTTGGGAACAAGCTTTTAACCGGTGGAAAGTTTCCCTTTAGAAGCAAAGAGGTCACCGAACGGTTATTTGCCTTGAACGCGATCATTTCGCGGTCATCTGTTTTTGCAATCGCAATCGAGATTTCACCTTGGTTGCCAAAAGTTTTTGCAACCTCTTGAAGAGTTCTGGCAGGAACCAGTGCAACTGATCCAGCACCGGTTGGGCTAGCCACCCAAGCTACATCTCTTAGAGCAACACGGTAACGGTCTGTAGCAACAAATGAAATCGACTTTTCACTTGTTTCAAGCTGAACTCCAGTAAGCACTGGGGTTACGTCATCTTTCGAAGCGGCAACGGCAACCTGGTGAACTGCGTCAGCAAATGCCTCACCGGTGATGGTTCCTGAAATGGCAGGAATTTCAGGCAAGGTTGGGTATTCCTCAACCGGCATGGTTGAAAGAGAAAACTTTGTAGAACCACAAGAAACGGTTACTTTGCTGCCATCGGTGGCAAATTCAACCGGTGCGTTAGGCAGCTTGCTAGCAATTTCGGAAAGCAAGCGGCCAGAGACCAATACTCGGCCAGATGTTTCTACCTTGGCCACGATCTCAGCCTGAGCTGAAACTTCGTAATCAAACACCGATAGGCGTAACGCGTTTGCGTCTGCCTCGATCAGAATTCCACCAAGAATTGGCAAAGTTGTGCGCTGAGGCAAAAGGCGAACGGCAAAAGATACTGCTTCGCTCAGTACGTCTTTATTTACTTGGAACTTCAAGGTTCTCCCCAAATCTGCGCTGCATTAGTTTGTAGTCCTCAATCTTGGCACATTTAAGCAATAAATCCTTGGTATTTAGCACCATTCAGGGGCTTTTGTAATTTCCCTAGGAGTTATGAATCTTTCTAAATCTTTAAATATTTAAAACAACATTATTAACACCTGTGGAAAATGTGGATAAGTCCCGACTTCTCAATGTTTCTCACGAAACTACAACCGTGTTAGATGTTTATACACCTGTGAATAGTTTTGTGGATAACTCTTGTTCCTGTTAGTTCAATATTTCTTTGTCACAAAGTGATCAGGCTTATTGCATTGAATATTGGCAGTTTTCCACAGTTATCCACAGATATGTTCATATCTATATTTCTCCACATATTTGCCACTTAAAGAGAAAAACCACCCTTGAAGGTGGTTTCTAACTCTTTGAAGCTGTCTTTATTCGGCCAATAATTTCTGTCACCTGGTTGTAAACATATCTGCGTTCATTCATGAACTCAGTGATTTTGCGTTGGGCATACATAACAGTTGTGTGATCACGACCACCAAACAGTTGGCCAATCTTTGGCAAAGACAAATTGGTTTGTTCGCGGCAAATGTACATGGCTACCTGGCGCGCCAAAGCAATTGCAGCAATTCGTGAAGATCCATACAGATCGTCTGGCGTGATTTTGTAATACGCAGCTACAGCATTGATGATTTCGATAGGTGCAATTACCTGATCTGAACCAACCGGAACAATGTCCTTCAAAACAGTCTGAACCAGCTGCATGTCAACTTTTTGGCGGTTTAGGGCCGCAAAAGCGTTTACACGAATCAGGGTTCCCTCTAATTCACGAATATTCGATGAAACACGAGCCGCCATGTATTCGATGATGTCGTCGTCAACGCGCAGTTTGTCGTTTTCCGCCTTTTTGCGCAGAATAGCGATTCGAGTTTCTAGTTCTGGGGACTGAATGTCTGTGAGTAGACCCCACTCAAAGCGTGAAACCATGCGGTCTTCAAAACCTGTTAGTTGCTTTGGTGGCAAGTCAGATGTAATTACAACTTGCTTGTTGTGATCGTGCAGGGTGTTGAAAGTGTGGAAAAAAGCTTCTTGAGTCTGGTCTTTACCCTGTAAGAACTGAATGTCGTCAATTAGAAGAACGTCAATGTCGCGGTATTCAGCTTGGAACATGCCTGTTCGGTTGTTTTGAATGGCATTAATAAAGTCGTTGGTAAATTCTTCGCTTGATACATAGCGAACTTTGATCCTTGGATAAAGGTTCAGGGCGTAGTGACCAATTGCGTGCAAAAGGTGAGTTTTACCGAGTCCTGAATCTCCATAGATAAACAGCGGGTTGTAGGCCTTGGCCGGCGCTTCGGCAACTGCAAAAGAGGCGGCGTGAGCAAAACGGTTGGAACCACCGGTAACAAAGTTATCGAAGGTGTATTTAGGGTTTAGCCGAGTTTCAAAGTTTGAACCAGTAAGAGCGGGCCCGGTAGAAACTGAGTCGGGAAAAGTAACTGGGGTTCCGGCTGGGTTCAGTGGAGGCCAGTTTGCCTCGGGTGCAGTGGCCGGAACGGCTGGTTCAAAATTTGCTTCAATGTCGGGGTTAACCACTGTGGCAAAGTTGATTGGACCACCGAATTCTGCATTTGCAGCCATTGCCTCTTGAATGTAAGGGCGCATGCGCTGCTGGATCATCTCGCGGGTTAGCTCATTCGGCACTTCGAGATAAAGGGTTTCACCTAAAACACCTTTAGGTTCAACCAGGCTGATGAATCCAAGAAGTTGTGGGGTTAGGCGTTCATCGTTGTTAAGTTTGGCGACCAGAGAGAGCCACAAACCTGTGACTACATCTGTTTCAGCCATCTCAAACACCTTCTTTTGCCCCCGGCTATATGCCAGTAGATGATTACTTTATGCCAAGTTTTCCACAAGGTTATCCACGATGTTAATAATGTGTGGATAACCGAATCCCCCATTGCTTTGCATTGTGGATATGTCGGTGTATTGATTCAACTCAATGGTGTGCCTAAAAAGCAAATTAAGACGGTGTGTCGAATCCCGGATTTTTTGTAGTTCTATGAAATACTTTTGTGTTTTTTATTGAAACACCCTGAATAACTTGACCGGATTAGGCTATGTGGCGTAGGTTAAAGAGGTTGCTCTGCATCTGGAACGTCTTTTAATCGGTTAACCGACACGAACGCCAACGTTCCAAACCAAACTTGCAAGATCCAAAAACGGAGAAGAATCCATGTCGAAGCGTACTTTCCAGCCGAACAACCGTCGTCGTGCAAAGACTCACGGTTTCCGTCTACGCATGCAGACCCGTGCCGGTCGCGCCATCTTGGCTGCTCGCCGTCGCAAGGGCCGCAGCGAGCTTTCAGCTTAATTCGGACTAAATAGCCCTCGGTAGTCAACAAGTGTTGGCCCGCGAGAACCGTCTGCTCAAAGCAGACGAATTTCGTTCGACCATGAAAACTGGTCGGAAAGTAGGCTCAGACCACCTAGTCATCTATCTAAAGCGGGATGAGGCACAGCCTCAGGCCCGCTTTGGTTTTGTGGTGGCAAAAACTGTTGGTGGCGCAGTAAAAAGAAATCTGGTCAAGCGCAGAATGCGCGAAGTTGCCAGAGAGTTATTGAAAGACTCGAACATTCCAATGACCGTCGTGGTGCGAGCCCTACCGGGCTCAGCTGAGATCACTTGGAATAAACTTCGAGAAGAACTTTTAAACGCATTTGATTCTGCTGTTAAAAAGTTAGGCAGCCAGTGATTTTTGTAATTTCAATCTGGTTAGCCCCTAGAAACTTATTGGTTTTGCTCATTAAGGCCTATCGCAAGGTGATTTCTCCGCTGTATGGAGATGTTTGCAGGTATTACCCAACCTGCTCTGCCTACGGTCTGGGGCAAATCCAACAACGCGGCGTAATAGCTGGCTCGGTTTTGACCGCGCTTCGTATTTTGCGTTGCAACCCATGGGCGCAAGGTGGCGTCGATGAGGTAAAACCAGGCTCTGGCCGGTTTCGGGTAACCGAAAGTGGCTTTGTTGTACCGAACCTTAAGAAGGGTTAAGAAATGCCAGATCTGTTATGGCCAATTAAGTGGATCATTGAGCTGATCCTTGTTGCTTTTCACTCACTGTTCACTGCTCTAGGAATGGGCGCAACTCAGGGTATTACCTGGGTGCTCTCAATTGTTGGGTTAACCGTTGTGGTTCGTTCAGCCCTAATTCCGGTTTTTGTGAAGCAAATCAAGAGCCAGCGAAACATGATGAATGCTCAGCCCGAACTGCAGAAGTTGCAGAAGAAGTACAAGGGCAAAACGGACCGCGAGTCGCGTGAAAAGATGGCCAAAGAGCAGATGGAGCTTTATAAGCGCACCGGCTCGAACCCACTTAGCTCGTGCCTGCCACTCTTGATCCAGATGCCGATCTTCTCTGGTCTTTTCTTTGTTCTAAACGATGCCCAGAACTCACTTAACACCGGTAATGCCGGTGTGGGCCTGATGAACCTTGAGCTTTCTAACCAGTTTGCCCAGGCAAGCCTGTTTGGAGCACCTCTGAAAGACACCTTCCTGAGCAGCCAGCTGCTTGAGGTGAAGATTCTTGCGGCAGTAATGATTTTGATCATGACCGCTACGCAGTACATCACCCAGAAGCAGATCATGTCTAAGAACCAGAACCCAGACGTGATGAACTCTCAGTACATGCAGACTCAGAAGATCATGCTCTACATCTTCCCTTTGATCTTCATGATTTCGGGTATCTCATTCCCGCTGGGAGTTATGTTCTACTGGCTTGCCTCGAACACCTGGACCATGGGTCAGCAGTTTATTGTGATTCGCAACATGCCAACTCCTGGGTCAATTGCCCACAAGGCACGCGAAGAGCGCCTAGCTAAGAAGGGCAAGCTACCAAAGGCAGATGCCGCCGCTGAGGTTGTTGAAGAGGAAAAGCCTCGTCAGCGAGTTCAGCCTGCTGGTAAGGCACGTGCTAAGAAGGCGCCGGCCAAGTCTGAAGCCACAAAACCAGCTGCTAAAAAGGCACCTGCTGCAAAGCCTGCGGCCAATAAATCAACTACCAACAAGGGTAAGAAGTAGAAAATGACCACTGAAGAACTAAAAGAGAACGAAGAGTCATCAGTCAAGGCGCTCGAAGAAGAGGGCGACATTGCCGCCGACTACCTAGAGGAACTGTTGGACATCTTTGATCTTGATGGCGACATTGAGATCGATGTGCGTCAGGGCCGCGCTTACCTTGAGATCACTGCCGGTGGAGAGAGTAACCTGCGGGTTATTTCTGAGCCAGAGACCGTTGAGGCACTTCAAGAACTAACTCGTTTGGCCGTTCAGGTTAAAACCAACAGCTTTAGCCGCTTGATTCTTGATGTCGGAGGCTCTCGCCAGGCCCGTGTAGACGAGCTAACACGCATCGTTAATAAGCTAATTGACAAGGTCAAAGACACTGGTGAGGCTGTGCCTATGAAGCCAATGTCTTCATACGAGCGCAAGATTGTGCACGACATCATCTCGTCGGCTGGTCTAGTGTCTGAATCTGAGGGCGAAGGTCGCGACCGTCACATCGTTATCAAGCCAAGCTAAGTTTCACGTGAAACATATGTGAAGGTAGAGCGCGCAAGCGGCGGCCAGGTTGTCTCAGCACAGCTTCGCCACCCTCGGGCCTTGCGTGAAACATTCTTAAAGCGATAGGCCGGGAATCCCCCGGCCTTTCCCTTTTCATTTGGAAAGATAGAAACATGACTGAAAACCAACAGTTCGCCCCCGAAAAAGAGCCTGCTACCGCTTTGGCGATTTTTGGTAGCGGAATCGACAAAGCCCGAGGATATGCCGCGGCCCTGATTCGTGACGGCGATGAGCTTGGCCTGCTTGGACCTCGCGAGATGCCGAAACTTTGGAGCCGCCACATTCTTAACTCGGCAGTGGTCGCAGAGTTGGTACCAGACGGTGCCAAGGTGGCCGATGTTGGTTCAGGTGCCGGATTGCCTGGCATTCCCATGGCTATTGCCCAGCCAAATGCTGAATTTGTGCTCATTGAACCAATGGAGCGCCGTTCTAACTGGTTGCTCCAGCAGGTTGAGGAGCTTGGGCTAAACAATGTTCGTGTAATTCGTGCCCGCGCCGAAGAGGTAGGCGAGGCATTCGACATTGTTACCGCACGTGCAGTCTCTGCTCTTCCAAAACTTTTGAGAATGACCGTTCCCCTGACTCGCAACGGCGGTCAAATTATCGCGTTGAAGGGCTCAAAAGCCGCCGACGAGATAGAAGAGTCAAAATCGCTGCAGAAAAAGCTGAAAATCGCCGGTTTTGAGATCCTGGTGACCGGTGCACAGCACCTTGCTGAACCGACAACCGTGGTGCGAACTACGCTAGTCTGAAGTTTTACAGAAACATTTGGAGTGAAATTTGAGCGAGAATTCGGTGCAACCGGCTGAGGCAACAGCAGTAACCCCGCCTACCGTATTTGCCGGTCACGGTTACCCATCCGATCGCTTTGAAGTCAGCCCAGAACCAACCGGTTGGATTGTTTCACGTGAAACAATCACAGAAGTTAGCGCTAAATAATGGCTTTTGTAGAGACTCCCCTGGCTCGAGAGCTGGCCAACAACACCCGCAGACTGCAGATTCTGGCTCAGCAGAACCCGCCAAAGCCACTGCGCACCCGCGTGATCTCGGTTTCTAACCAAAAAGGCGGCGTTGGCAAGACCACCAGCACAGTAAACCTAGCCGCCGGATTGGCTAGCAAGGGCCTAAAAGTGCTGGTTATTGACCTAGACCCACAGGGAAACGCGTCGACCGCACTCAATATCCCTCACCAGGAAGGCACCAGAGGGATTTATGAGGTGTTAACCGAGGGCGCAAGCATCGCATCGGTGGTACAACCAAGCTCAGAGAGCCCAAATTTGTCTTGTGTTCCGGCAACAATTGACCTTGCCGGTGCTGAAATTGAGATTGTCACCCAAATTGAGCGCCTGAATTGGCACGCACTGCTCAAAACTGCGATCGAAGATTACCTAAAACCTGGCCAAGGTCACGAGGTTCCTGACTACGTCTTTATTGACTGCCCGCCTAGCCTTGGGCTGCTCACCGTAAATGCATTCGTTGCCGCCACCGAGGTATTGCTGCCGATTCAGTGTGAGTACTACGCACTCGAGGGTCTATCGCAGCTTCTTAGGAACATTGAACGTGTTCAGCAGGCTTTGAATCCGCAGCTGGCGCTTTCCACAATTCTGCTGACCATGTATGACTCAAGAACTCGCCTAGCCGCCCAGGTGGTTGCCGATGTTAGACAGCACTTTCCAGCTCAGACTTTGGACTCAGTAATTCCAAGAAACGTGCGCGTTTCAGAGGCACCAAGCTTTGGACGAACAGTAATTTCACACGATCCATCATCACCTGGCGCAATTTCGTACCTCGAAGCCGCCATGGAAATTGCAATTAAGGGAGCTCAGAATGGCAGATAAGAAAGTAGGCCTAGGCCGCGGTATTGGTGCCCTAATCCCGACTACTCCATTGGCAAGTGAGAGACCAATCGATGTGTTTTTTGGAAACCAGCCAGGCGAAGTGGCGGCCCCAGAGGCCAGTGTTGGCGCGGAATCTAACCTTGTAGCCGTTCCAGGAGCGAGCTTTGGTTACCTGAATGTCACGGCCATTATTCCGAACCCAATGCAGCCTAGATCTGTATTTGAACCAGAGGCTTTTGCCGAGTTGGTGCACTCAGTTCGTGAGTTTGGCGTGCTTCAGCCGATTGTGGTTCGACCACTTGGTGAGCAGGATGGCCAGCCGACCTACGAGCTGATTATGGGTGAGCGCCGTCTGCGTGCATCGAAAGAGGCTGGGCTAGACAAGATTCCGGCAGTAATCCGCGAAACTGCTGACGACAACATGCTGCGCGACGCTTTGCTCGAGAACATTCACCGAGCAAACCTGAACCCGCTTGAAGAGGCATCGGCCTATCAGCAGCTGCTTTCAGACTTTGGCATCACCCAGGATCAACTAGCCGAGAAAATTGGCCGCTCCCGCCCACAAATCACCAACACAATTCGCTTGCTGAAGCTACCAATGGGTGTTCAGCAGAAAGTTGCAGCTGGTGTGCTCAGCGCTGGTCACGCCCGTGCAATTCTTAGCGTGGTTGATGAGGCACGCATGGAGCACTTTGCCAACAAAGTGATCCAAGAAGGCCTATCGGTGCGCTCTCTTGAAGAAATTGTGGCTCTAGACAAGCCATCCAAGCCAGGAAAAGCCGCGATTATTGCCGGCGGCCGTCAAGATTCACTTAAATCGTTGGCTGAAAAGCTCGGAGACCGCCTTGACACCAAGGTCAGCATTGTTCTGGGCAAGAAAAAGGGCCAGCTAGTTATTGATTTTGCTACCGTGGGCGACTTGACCCGTATTTTGAAGGAACTGGGCGTAGACACCCAGCACTAGTTAACCGCGATTATTGCGTGCAGCCTCGGCTAGTGAGTAGTAAACCTCACCAAGTGAGTTGCCTGAGGCAGTAATTGCCTGTGGCAGCAAAGAAGTCTCGGTCAAACCCGGCAAAACGTTGGCTTCAAGGAACCAAATAGCGCCCTGTGGGTCAACAATCATGTCAATTCGTGACAAGTGGCGAAGACCAAGCAGCTCGTGCGCCTTTATTGCCAGTTCTGCGGCCTTCTCAGCCACTTTTGGCTCAAGACGGGCAGGAACAAAGTAATTGGTTTCTCCGGCGGTGTAGCGCTCGTCATAGCCAAATTTGCCGTCAACCGGCTCGATCTCTACCGCTGGCAACGCAAATGGGCCAGCTCCTAGGTCAATCACGCTCACGGCAAGCTCAGTACCCTCGATGAATTTCTCAATGATGGCTACATCGCAGTAAACATAAGCGTCAATCATGGCGCGGTTTAGCTCTGACTGTTCGTGCACGATAGAGACACCCTGTGCAGAGCCGCTCTTTGCCGGCTTTACTACAACCGGGAGTGGAATTGAGCTAGTAATGGCCTTCAGAACGCCCGCTGCATCCAGCTCGCGGAAGGTTTCTTTTGGCAAAGTAACTGAGGTTGGGGTTTGAATGCCCGCCTGCGCTACCAAAACCTTGGCAATTGACTTGTCCCAGGCCAAACGCGCTGAGGCAGCACTGGCACCAACAAATGGCACGCCGGTGAGCGCCAAAATGTCGCGCAATGCACCGTCTTCGCCGCTGGCACCGTGCAGGCAAGGCCAAATAACGTCTGGCTTGTCCTTGAGAATGTTGGTCAAAAGGTCGTGATCCGGTTCGCGAATTACAACTTCAGCTCCAAAATCGGTAAGTGCGTCTGCAACGCGTCTGCCCGACTTCAAAGAAATGTCGCGCTCGTGGGAGATTCCTCCCGCAAGTACCTGAATCTTCAGCTTTGCCGCGGAGTTACCCTTGACGATCATTTTTATTGTCCTTTTTTAGAAAAGGTTTCGAGAAGTTCGGTCTGGAGGTTGATCACATTGGCTAGACGCTTGATACCCACATTAATGTTCTCTGGTGTTGGGTACGAGTAGCAGACTCGCAGCTTATTGTGACCGGTTCCGTCGCCATAGAAGGCAGTTCCCGGGGTGTAGGCAACCAGTTCTTTGACCGCCAACGGGAGCATGGCCTTTGAATCAATGCCCTCAGGCAGGGTGACCCATAGGTAGAAACCACCATCAGGGCGTGTGGTTTCAAGTTTCGGCAAATACTCGTGCATTGCAGCCAGAGCAGCGTCGCGGCGTTCACGATAAACACCACGGAAGGTATCAATTTGACCCTTCCAGTCGGCCGTAGCCAAGTACTCGCTAATCATCATTTGGCCAAACGAGGTTGGGCACAAAATGGCTGATTCATTGGCCAAAACCAACTTGTCACGGATGGCAGGTGGCGCAAGAACGTAACCCACGCGGAAACCAGGCACCAAAATCTTTGAGAACGAGCCTAGGTAGACCACACCATCTTCATCCATGCTTCGAAGAGCGTCTGGAACCGGCTTATCAAAGTACAAAAGGCCGTAAGGGTTGTCTTCAAGCACCAAAATGTGCTCGCGACGGCAAATTTCAAGAATCTGTGGGCGGCGTTCAGCCGACAAAGTCACACCAGATGGGTTGGCAAAGTTGGTTACCAAGTACAAGAACTTGATGGTGCGGCCCTGAGCCTTCATGCGGGCAATTGCCTCAGACAAAGCCTCAGGTGAGATGCCGGCATCATCGGTGTAAACGTGCTCAACGTGAGCTTCGTAGTGGTTGAAAATGCCCAATGCACCCACATAGCTAGGGCCTTCGGCCAGAACCACGTCACCGTGATCTAGGAACAACCCCGATAGCAAGTCCAGGCCGTGCTGCGAACCGGTGGTGATAACGATGTCTTCAACCGAGCTGCTGATGCCCTCGAGAGCCATAAGGTCGCGGATTTGATCGCGGAGTACAAGGTCACCCTGACCGCTACCGTACTGCATGGCCAACGCACCGCGCTTTGCCATCATGCTTTCGTAGGTTTGCTGGAGCAATGCTTGCGGCAAAGCAGCAACGTATGGCATGCCGCCAGCTAGAGAGACCACCTCAGGGCGTGAAACCACCGAGAAAAGGGCACGAACTTCAGAAACGGCCAGCGTCTGCGCGCGCGCAGCGTAAGAATCCAACCAAGAATCGAGGTTGTTTGCTTGCTGCTGGCTATCGGTCATTCAATAAGTCTAGTTAAAACCAGACTACTGAAGGAACTCAGCTAGGTCGTGGACCAGAATTTGCTTAGGTTTTGCGCCGACCATTGACTTGACCACAGCACCGCCCTTGAACACCTGAAGTGCTGGGATGCCGGTGATGCCGTACTGCTGTGCCAGCGCTGGCTCGTCGTCAACGTTGACCTTCACTACCTCGATCTTGTCGGCGTATTCCTCGGCGATCTGGTCAAGAATTGGTGAAACCATGCGGCACGGGCCACACCACTCAGCCCAGAAATCAACTAGGACTGGCTTGGTGTTTGAAAGAACATCAGCCTGAAAACTTGCGGTGGTTACGTCTTTTGCCATGATCTGATCCTTTGTATCGAAGTTAGTTAGTGTTTGGCAATTAGTGGTTGGCCAGGTAGTGCTCTGCGTCCAGCGCAGCCACACATCCAGAGCCAGCAGCGGTAATTGCTTGGCGGTAGGTAGGGTCAATGACATCGCCGCAGGCAAAAACACCCGGCAGGCTGGTCTTTGATGAGCGCCCCTCAACCTGAATGAAGCGCTCTGGGGTTAGCTGAACCTGGTTTTCAACCAACCAAACGCGTGGGTCGTTACCCACTGCAATAAACAGACCGTCTAGGGCCAGCTCTGAAGATGAACCGTCAACAGTGTTGCGCAAAGTAACGCCCTCAAGGTTGGTAGCACCCTTTAGCTCGGCGATCTCTGAATTCCAGATGACCTCGATCTTTGGGTTAGCTAACGCGCGCTCTTGCATGATTTTTGACGCCTTGAAGGTGTCGCGACGGTGAATCAGGTAAACCTTAGAGGCAAAACGGGTGAGGAATAGTGCCTCTTCCATTGCTGAGTCGCCACCACCCACAACAGCGATGTTCTTTTCGCGGAAGAAGAAGCCATCGCAGGTGGCACACCATGAAACACCGTGGCCTGAAAGCTCTTTTTCACGAGGCAAACCAAGCTCGCGATACGCGGCTCCTGTTGCCAAAATGACAGTTTTTGCCTCAAAAGTCTCGCCGCCACCGGTCTTGACGATCTTTACATCGCCAGCAAGGTCAACCTCGACCACGTCATCCATAAGAATTTCGGTGCCAAAGCGCTCTGCCTGCTCTTGGAAGTTGGCCATAAGCTCTGGGCCCTGAAGTCCCTCAGGAAAGCCAGGAAAGTTTTCAACCTCAGTGGTCTTCATTAGCTCGCCACCAGCTTCAACTGATGAAGCAATTAGCAGCGGCTTGAGACCTGCGCGAGCGGTGTAAATGCCTGCGGTGTAGCCGGCAGGGCCTGAACCAATAATGATGACGTCGCGCAAAATATTCTCCTTGAGCAAAGGCTCGATGTATTTCCGAGCAGTTATTCGCTCTGAAACGGGTTGTTCACCCTACACAGCCAATATTAGCGACGCAAAATTCCCTTGATACCGGCCACCGCGGTGTCTATTTCAGGAACTCTAAGAAAACGCAGGGTTACCAAATAAACAGCTAGCATCACGAAACCGGCAATAAAGCAGCTCAATACTGAACTGAGCACGGTTTGCAACACGAACGAATTGGCCGAAATGCCACCCAGTGCCTGGATTGTTGCCCACCCACCCAGGCCAGCCAGTAGGCCAGCAGTAATGAATTGCACCGCTGACACCGCGATCTTGTGCTCAGACAGCTTGCCGATTTGTCGGCTGAGAAGGCGGTAGGCAATCACAGCCTGAATCAGGATGGTGGCGCTGGTTAGGGCCGATAAGCCCACAACTAGCCATTCGGCAGGTACCAAAACTGCCATAGTTAGTGAACCAAGAATGTGAATACTGATTTGAACCACGGTGAAGCCAAACGGCGTGCGGGTGTCTTCTAGCGCGTAAAAAGCGCGCTGCATCATGTAAACAAAGCTGAATGGCACAAGGCCAAACATCAGGGCAATCAACACATTGCCAAGAGCAATGGTGGCTGGCAGCTCGCCGACAAAAATGCGCGAAATTGGATAAGCCAACACAATCAGGGCAACGGTTGAGAAAACCGAAATTACAGAAATCGTGCGCAAACCAGAGGCCAGATCAGCTTTGAGCAAGTGGATTTTGCCGTTTTGCACGTGATTTGCCATCTTGGTGAAGTAGACCGTGGCAATTGAAACTGTGCCAACCGAGTGCGGAACCATGAAAATTAACCAGGCAATGGCTGCTGCAGCTACCGAGGCAACTGCTGGGTTGGTTCCACGCGCCGAGACTGCACCAGAAGCAACGATGGTTTGAACTAGGCCGCCAATCTGGGTGACAACCACCATGCCCAGCGACCATGAGGCTGCCTTGAGTGCTGGGCGAAGGCCAAATCCGCGCCACTTGAAGTTGAAACTCAGCTTTAGGTCAACGCGCCTCCAGGCCACAAAAAGAATGAGCGCTTGGGCTGCCACACCCGCGGTTGCGGTGCCGGCCAGCATGGCAATTTGGGCGGCAGTCCAGTTTTCAACAGCCCTGGAGCCGGTTGGGTCGGCACCAAAGATAAAGACGAAAGCTACCAAACCAGCCATGGACACCAGGTTGTTGAGCACTGGGGCCCACATAAACGGCCCAAAGGTTGACCGGGCGTTGAGTACCTCACCCAAAATTGAGTACAAACCGTAAAAGAAGAGCTGAGGCAAGCACCAGTAGGCAAAGGCGGTGGCAAGGGCAAGCTGCTGCTGCGTCCAGCCGTTGGTGTAAATCGAGACCAACAGTGGCGCGGCCAAGGTGGTTACCAGCGTCACGGCAAAGAAAACTGTGATGATCAGGGTCAGCAAGCGGTCAACATAACCCTTGCCTCCGTCAGCGTTTGAGCGGGCCTTGACTATTTGAGGCACCAAAACTGCGTTCAGCAGGCCACCAACGATGATGGCGTACACGTTATTTGGTAGCTGGTTGGCAACACCAAAAGCGTCGGCCGCATCGGTGGTAACACCAATAGCCGCTGCCAAAATAACTGCCCTGACAAAGCCCAAAATGCGCGACAAAATTGTGCCGCTGGCCATGAGCAGCGATGACTTGGCCACGCTCAAGCCTTGGCCTCCGGCTCGAGAAGTGCTTCAGCGCCCTCATCGGTGTCACTGGCCTCACGGGTGCGGCGCTTGCGCAGAGTTCTTACCACACCCAAGCTACCTAGAGTCACAACGATGGCGGCTAAGCCCAAAAGCAGCGCAAACTCCACGTCTGCGTTGATCTGCATCTGCAAAGTGGTGGTGTCACCCAAGGGTATGCCCGAAAAAGTGGTGATCCACACCTGAAGACCAACGGGGCCATTTGCAATTGCCTTGACCGGAACCTGTGCGGTTACCTCGGTAAGAGCTGGAACTACAACTTCAACCACATTTGGCACGACCAAGCGGTAGTTATTCGGCTGAACATGCACCAAAAGGCGGACATCTGCATCAAAGTCATTCTGAATTCGCACAGGAACCTTGGATTCACGTGAAACCAGGTTGATGTCTGAACCTCGAACTACATAAACCTCATCGCCGGCGGCATCGCGGGCATCGTTGCTGATGGTTTGGGTTGGTGATGTTGGGGCTAAAGCATTGGCAGGGGCCAAGCTAAATGACAAAATCGCAGCAAGTGCCAGCGACAAAAAGCGGCGCACTAGAGATTTCTCTCAATCCACTCTTCAACCCCACGCGCAATTCGGCGCTCGTTTTCGTGGGACAGGGTCTTTTGCAGGCCCGCAACTGCGAACCACTTGACGTCAACCGCTTCATGTTGCGGGTCGTTCTCAACGGTTAGATCGCCGCCAATCTGGCGCATTAGGTAGTGGTGCACGGTTTTCGATATCAGTTTGCTACCGGCAGCAAATTCGTAGCGAATTTGGCCAAGGGCTTCGATAATTTCGACTTCGAGACCGGTTTCCTCTGCAATTTCGCGCACAGCAGCTTGTTCCAGGCTTTCGTCGCCCTCTGGGTGCCCCTTTGGGACACACCAATCGATGCGGCCGGCACGGTTCAGGCGCCCAATCAATGCCACCTGCAATGAGCCATCGGCAGCCAAAACAAAGCCTCCAGCTGAGGTTTCGTCAACCCGCGTCAAGCGACGACCACGATTGGGACCGGCGCCTTGAGGATTCATAAAGCAACTCTAAACCTTTGGCAAAGCTAAATCATGTGGCTGTGGCACGATTGAAGGCATGCGCACTGTGGCTGAGGCTTTGGCAAATCTGGAACGGACAACCGATAGTCCGCTATTTGTCACACTCGGCCGAATCTTTACCGATGCTGGCCACGAAATTTCTCTGGTTGGTGGCCCAGTCCGTGACGCATTTTTGGGCCGAAAGGCGCCGGACCTAGACTTCACCACCTCAGCTACCCCAGATGAAACCATCGCGATTCTCAAGCCTCACGTTGATGCTTTCTGGGATATTGGGCGCGCATTTGGAACCATTGGTGCCCGAATGGGTGATGACACGGTGGAAATCACGACCTACCGCGCCGATAAGTATGACCACGACAGCCGCAAGCCTGAGGTGGCCTTTGGCAAAAGCCTCGAGGACGACCTCTTTAGGCGCGACTTCACGGTAAATTCCATGGCGCTGCGCCTACCAGACAAGGTTTTTGTTGACCCGTTCAAAGGCCTACAAGACCTCATGGATGGAGTCTTACGTACACCAGGAAAACCTGAGGACTCCTTCAGTGATGACCCACTACGTATGATGCGCGGCGCCCGCTTTGCATCGCAGTTGGGCTTTGAAATTGAGCCGGCCACTTTTGACGCCATGACCGCTATGGCTGGGCGGATCGAGATTATCTCGGCCGAACGGGTTCAGGTCGAACTAACTAAGTTGATGCTTGGCGCGAATCCTCGGGCCGGCCTGACCGCCCTGGTTGACAGTGGTTTGGCGGCGATTGTGTTGCCCGAGCTTCCGGCGCTGAAGCTTGAGTCTGATGAGCACCACCACCACAAAGACGTCTATGAGCACACTCTTACCGTGGTTGAGCAGGCGATTGACTACGAGAAGGATTACAACCTCGAGGGCGACTTTATTCTTAGGTTCGCGGCCCTGCTGCACGACTGTGGAAAACCGGCCACTCGCCGGCTTGAGCCAGGCGGCGCGGTGTCTTTTTATCACCACGAT
>JACCDN010572906.1_pt1 | contig 19466 bp, 17 predicted proteins | sample 7441691 | NCBI WGS metagenome assembly JACCDN01 (sample SAMN15323439, study PRJNA562643) | freshwater metagenome | isolation source: river surface water | place: USA:Blue River Watershed | collected 2017-08-16 | reverse complement strand
CGACATCGTGTTCCAGACAAAACTGTTGTCATTCAATGCTTCAGTTGAAGCCGCAAGAGCAGGAGAGCACGGTAAAGGTTTCGCAGTGGTCGCAGAAGAGGTCGGGAACCTAGCTCAGATGAGCGGAAATGCTGCAAAAGAAATCACAGATATGTTGTCGAACTCGATCAAGAAAGTGAACGAGATTGTTCAGCAGACAACAGTTCAGGTTGATAAATTGGTAGAGGTCGGCAAAGACAAAATTATTATGGGTCAATCGACAGCACAAAAATGTCGAGAATCCTTGGCGCAAATTTCATCAAATGCTCAAAATATGACTGTTATGGTTGCCGAAATTGCACATGCTTCCAAAGAGCAAGCTCAAGGAATTCAAGAAATCAATAAAGCGATCTCTCAGTTAGATCAAGTGACTCAACAAAACTCAACAGTATCTCAACAGAGCGCGGGACATGCAGAACAGCTAAATGTACAAGCGCAAGAACTTTCGACTGTAGTTGAAGAACTACTTCATTTTGTTGATGGTGGTGGTGCTGTTGTAAATAAACAAACTGATTCAAAACAAAAAAGTACAAAACCAAAAATTGTACATAGCAAATCAACTCCGACATCTAAGAAAATCAGCAAAGCAGAACGTGATCAAAAAGCTGTGGTTATGAGTAAAGCAGCTGGTGGTGAGTCTCAGACTCCAAGTTCATCAAGCCCACATTTTGAGGAGTTTTAAGATATGTTTCAAATCAACCAAGAAGATGTTCTACGTCTGGCACAAATTGTGCGTGAAGAGACAGGAAATCAAGTTCAAGAAAAAAATTATTCAATGCTTGAATCCCGTATTCGCAGTCATATCCTTAAGCTGGGATTAGACTCAATGGAGCATTATTGGGCTCACTTTAAAAATGAAGAAAAAAGCGAAAGATCTGCTTTGCAAAGTTTAATGACAACTCATTATACTTTTTTCTTTCGTGAATTCGCACATTTTGAATTGTTAGAAGCTTGGATCGAAATGCAGGCTGATCGGTTGAAAAACAGATTTCAACAAACCAAAGCACCTATGCGAGTTTGGTCAGCGGCTTGTTCGCGTGGGCAAGAGGTTTATTCTCTAGCAATGTTTTTAGATCTGCACTTGTTAAAAAAACATGGCATTCCATTTGAGGTTGTAGGCACTGATATTGATGCAGAATCCGTGAATTTTTCACGCAATGGTGTTTATTCTATTAAAGAGGTAAATACCATTCCACAAATGTATCTCAGCGGTAATTGGAAACGCGGCACTGGTCCAATCAAAGAATTTGCAGCTGTTCACCCTGATCTGAAATTAAAAACAAGATTTGAAGTCTTAAACTTATTAGAAGTTGCTAAATGGAAAGAATCACAAAAATTTGACATTGTGTTTTGCAGAAATGTTTTTATTTATTTTTCTGAAGAAAATGTGAAAAGCATTGCTTTGTCTTTAGCCGATCGTTTGCGTGATCAAGGTTTGATGATCAGTGGAATGTCAGAGCCATTGCGTTTTTCAGGATGGAATTTATCTTCCTTTGGCCCATCATGTTATCAATATTTTACAACTACAAATACTCACGCAGAGCCCGTTCCGTCAGCTGCAGTCGCGAAAACGAAAGCAACCAATGTGACAACAATGCCCCTTGCCTCTGCCAAGGCAGCAACATCGTCACAAGAAAAACCACGTGTTGTTGTTCCTATCAGTACCGACAATCATATGTCACAAAATAAATATCGAGTCTTATGCGTAGATGATTCGGTGACGATTCAAATGTTGATTAAAAAAATATACTCTCAAGACCCATTGTGTGAACGCGTGGACGTGGCAGGCAATGGTAAAGAAGCAAGACAACAAATTGATAAGAATAAATATGACGTCATTACTTTGGATATTCACATGCCAGAGGTTTCAGGTATTGATTTCCTTGAAAAATTTTATAATAGGAAAGTGGATCCTCCTGTGATCATGGTTTCTTCTGTCAATCGAACAGATGTCGAGCTTGCCACAAAAGCATTGTCATTAGGAGCTTTCGATTACGTTGAAAAGCCAGCGATGAATAATCTAGAAAAAAGCAGTGATGAAATTTTAATGAAAACAAAAATGGCATTACGACAAAAACAAATGCCAAGCGAAAAAGTTGCTGACGGCTTTGATGCCTCTATCAGCCAAAAGATTGTTATTCCAGATGCTTCTCAATGTGTTCGTGTGGTATTAGCCGGATCCACTTCTCGTTTTGCATTAGAGAGTGTTGTTCGAGCACAAAAAAATGAATATCGTTCACCTGCTTTGATGGTTGTATGGGATAGTAATAATGAATCTAAACGTATAGAGGGTGATGTTTTGCAGTGGACGGACAGACAAGTTGTGGAGCTTCGCGATGCAAATGCATTGCTCAAGCCAAATCACATATATATTTGTTCCCCGGAGATCATTTCTCAGGTTGTCTCTGTACATAAATTTAAATCAGCCTCATTACAGGTGTTAGACAAAAAAAATGTCGATTTAACAGGGCTCAAAAAAGCTTCTTATATTCAAGTGCTAATTGATGAGAGTATTAATGATTATGGTTCGGCCTTTGAGCGGCAATCTGGTTTTATTATCAGTGATGTAACTCCAGCAACAAGCTTTGCAAGTTTGTCGATAGAATTTTTTGCTAATCTGCGAAAGGCCGCAGCATGAAATTTGATTTAAAGTTTTGTTTAAAATGGTTGGAAGTTAAAAATTGGCCTTTCGCTGATTCAGAAGTCGTTGTGACTGGTTATGGTTTACTGTATGCTGTCGGTGCTGATAAGCAGATTGTGGGTTTAACAGTTTTCGAATCCCGAGAGTTGGGCGATGCTTTTCTAGAAAAACTAAAAATAAGAATGTCTCGACCCGAATTTGCTGGCAAACAATTTGTATTGGCAATTCCTGCATTTTTAAAACACCGCGCTGAAGCCTTAATTAAAAAATATGAGATGATGAATCTTAAAATTGTCTATTCTTCGTTTGCGTGTTTTCAAGTGCAATCAGGTAAAATTCAAATTCGTCATCAGCTGCGAGTTTTCAGCGTTGATGACTCACCGGTATTGTTAAAATTTTTAAAACATACGATGGCAGAGCTCGAGTTTATTGAGGTCATCGGACAATGTTCTGATCCCAAAAAAGCAGCTGATGAAATTTGCCGTGCAAAACCAGATGTGGTTACTATGGATATTCAAATGCCAGGTAAAACAGGCGTTGAAGTTGTCAGAGAACTTTTAGCGAAACAATATTTTCCAGTGTTGATGATTTCAAGTGTTAGTTTAGATGAAGGAACCTTGGTCTTTGATGCTTTGAATTCTGGTGCTTTTGATTATTTGCAAAAGCCAAAGTTAGAAGAAAAAGAAGATTTTAAAAATGAATTGTTGTCAAAATTTTTATTAGCAGTCGAAGGCAAAGGTGCTCATTCGGCATTAAAAAAAGCACCGAATGTACAAAAAAACAATACGCCCAAGTCTTTCAATTTTGCCGACAATCTGTTGTGGGTTATTGGTTCGTCAACTGGCGGCACTCAGGCTTTGACGCGTGTTTTTACCAGTATGCCAACTGAAATTCCACCAACGTTGATTGTGCAACATATACCTCCCATTTTTTCTAAGGCTTTTGCTGACTCTTTAAATAATCTTTGTCCATTCACGGTGAAAGAAGCTGTGCATGGTGAGCAAGTATTACCAAATCATGTCTACATTGCAGCCGGTGGTTTGCAAATGGGTGTTGAGCAACGAATGGGAAAAATTTTTATTGCTGTTCGTGATGATGCTCCAGTGAATAGATTCAAGCCCAGTGTGGATTATTTATTCAAAGAAGTAGCACAACTCAAAGGTATGAGAGTTGTAGCATCTGTTCTCACGGGAATGGGTAAGGACGGCTCAGTAGGTTTGTTAGAACTTATGAAAACTGGTGCCTATACTTTTGCCCAGGATGAGGAAAGCTCAGCCGTCTATGGTATGCCACGAGCATGTGCAGAGAACGGTTCGGCACAAAAGATCGTTCCCTTGGATGGCATTTCCGATGTATTTCTCACTCAAAGCACGACTTATAAAAAAGCACTTTGACCGAATAGCTCACTTGTTGTGAAATAGTTGGATGAATTCAGCTGTTAAAATCGCAATCACAGGTGGGCCTTCTGGCGGAAAAACAATGTTAATCGAAGCCTTGCGCAAAGAGCTTGGTAACAAATGTGCGGTTGTACAAGAAGCGGCAACAATTTTGTACAGTGGTGGTTTTCCTAGAAAGAAAGATTACGATTCACTTGTACACACTCAGCGCGCAATTTATTATACACAACGAGAACTTGAAGATATTGTTGCTCATATCGGAAAAAATACTCAACTAATTATTTGTGATCGTGGTTCTTTGGATAGCATTGCTTACTGGCCAGATCCAGAGAATCATTTTTATGAATCCCTACAAACAAACAAAACACGAGAGCTGGCTCGTTATGATTGGGTTTTGCATTTAGATACGGCTGCAGCGGAATTTTACGATTTATCAAATCCAATTCGCACAGAAACTTATTCTGAAGCTCTTGAGCTTAATGATAAAATAAAAAAAGCATGGCTAGGTCACCCTCGACGAATCATTATTCCACATACGCCTGATTTCATAACTAAAATGTCAATTTCAACTTTAGTGATTAAGGCAATTCTCAATCAAGAATCCATGGAAGAGATCTCTCTCCGTTATCTCAAGTCCACATAGTCAAGTCCGCATAGTCTCAGACTAGTAGTTAAATACGTCACATATTTTTTATTCATGGGAATTATCAGCAACAGTTTTTTTACGGCTGTTATATTCACGGTCATTGGCAATAGTTCCGCCGCCAAGCCCGTATTTTTCATTCAATCGTAGTTCTTGTGTAATCTGCGCGGCGGTTTTCTCGTGGTTGAGCAGGGCAATGTAGGCTTTTACTTTTTGGCAAAGCTCAGGTCCTTTTTCGTACAAAGCTTCGTAACGTATAAAACCAAGACCTTTATTTTGCCATTCAGTTACATACTGAGCTGCCGATTGCGAAATCGAGTTGAACATCGTATTGCGACACTCCTGATCAGCTTTGATTTGGTGAACATTGCCAAATTGATCTTTAAGCTCAACTCGATGTCTTTCGCAAGGTTTACCACAATCTCGATAAGAACTGCCTTTGCTTAGAAAGGCTGCGAATACACAATGTTCCATATGAAAAGATGGAATGTATTGGTGGGCTGTGATTTCAAGAGAATTATTTTCTGATTTATCCATTAACTCGGCAATTTGTTGGTGATTCAAATCGTACGACAAACAAACAGACTTAATATTCTTATTTAGCAAGTAATCAGCCGTCAGATGGTTGGTAACATTCAAACTGAAATCACCTAAAATTTCGCCCTTAAACTGTTCTTTGTTCTGTCCACTTTCCAAGGTCGAATTTTTTCCAGCCATATTTTGCAAGTAATGTATGGAACCCAAATTTCTAGCCAATATAAAATCAGGATTCAAGCGCACCAGTGCTTTTAAATTGTTATATTCTTGAGGTTTTAAAATTCTGGTGGTGGCTATTCCAACTTTCAATCCAGTAGAGCGTAAGCTACCCAGACTTTGTTCGTAATCCCGACCAAATTCAAAATCCAAAATAACCGCGTGAATTTTTTCAGTTGAAATTTCATTTTTAAGAACCGCAGCGGCAAGATCTTCAACTTGGAATTTATCACGCAAAACGATATTAAGGCGTGTGTGCGTATTGCTTTTTTGATTTTTAGATTCCACTTTTAGAAGGCTCTGAGCTTTTTCGAGAATGACTTCGGTTTCAACTTTGCTCACACGTTGATTTTGTCTTAAAGACATCAGTTGTTCACATAATTCTCGTCGCAATTGTTTGATGATACGATGGTGAATATAAATGGCTTCAGTATTTTTACGTTCAACAGTAATTTCACTTGCGATAAATGGTGTGCTGGCTAACGCATTAAACTCTTCAATAATGAGGCTGTCTTCGACGCCGCGTTTGGCTGCGGCTTCAATATTTTCAAGAGAAGAGAGCTGCAAAGAATTTTTGCCATCAGAAACGATCGCCTTTAATGGGTGGTTTATTTCGACCACAATTTTAAATGACACTGGAATCTTTTTGAATTGATTCTTGTCTGTAAAGCTTTTAAGAAGATTTTTTTTCAAAACATGATCGTGATTCAAATAAACTTTGGCGCCGACAAAATTATTTTGAATTTTTATGTCTCTTTGCAATTCAATTTTGCAAAGCTTGGCACTGACCTTGTGTAAAGAATAAATTTGTGCGCCACCTTCGATGGTTTGTCCTTTTTCAAGATAAGACCATTTGATGCCATCTCCTGGGCTGAGTTCAATAGGGTGAGACAATTCCAACGTTATTTGATTTTGTTCCGTTTTGCTAATGCGACCAATTTCGTAACCACGATGATTGCTATAGGTCCCATTAACAAGCTCTTGGTGATTCACGCCATGCAACCAACCTGGGTAAAATCCACGAGAGTAGGTCGTCGCCATTCGTTGTTTTGCATTTTCAATTTCTATGGGTTTCAAATCATTTTGACTAAAATGTTTATCAATAGCTAGACGATATTCTTGCGCAGCCGAGGCCACATACTCAGGAGTTTTCAGTCGACCTTCAATTTTAAAACTCTGCACGCCGATATCGATTAACTCTGGAATCTCGGCGATACCACAAAGATCTTGAGGCGAAACAAGGTAATTGCGATCACCATGATTTATTTTTTCACCATCAACAATCATCTCATATGAAAATCGACAACTTTGCGCACATTGGCCGCGATTGGCCGAACGACCGCCAATCGCTTCAGAGGTAAAACATTGGCCAGAGTAAGACACACAAAGAGCTCCGTGAACAAAGACTTCCAACTCTTTATCAGTTTGTTCACGAATCAGTTTTATTTCAGACAGAGAATTTTCTCGTCCTAAAACAAAACGTTTCATTTTCAAATCATCTAAGAAATGTATGGCATCGTGATTGGTGATAGTCATCTGTGTTGAAGCATGAATGGGTTGTGTTGGCGCCATTTGACGAATCAAGTTGGCCAGGCCAAGATCTTGTACGATCAGTGCATCTGGTTTCAATGGAAGAATTTTGGCAAGAAGCTCTGCTACTTGGTCTAGCTCGTTTTCAAAAATTACAATATTTAATGCTAGGTTCACACAAACGCCATGCAGATGGCATTGTTTGATAATTTCGGCCAGTTCATCAAGGCTGTGATCATAAGATCTACCGCGAGCATTAAATCCAGGGGTTCCGACAAAAATGGCATCAGCACCATTGTGAATGGCCGCAAGAGCCATTTCCAGATTACCAACAGGCAATAGCAATTCAGTTTGAGTGTTGAAATGTTGAATAGAATGACTATTTTTTTGAAGATTCGCTGAACTATCGATTTTCATGCGCGCACCATAACAAAAGTTGATATCGAATACACGGTTTTTAGTTGTTTTTAATAGAAAGATAAGTAAATCATGCGATCCATAGTATGCTATTTTTTTTCAGAAAGAAGAGCCTTGAGATGCAAAAAGTAAGTATAAAAATTATATGCTTGATGAGTTTTTTGTTTTTATCATTTAATTTTGTCAATCCGAGTTTTTCTATTTCAGCTGTAAAGTTAAACTTTTTAACCAAACATTTTCAAACAGCTGATTTAGCCCCTCAGGAGGCTGAAATTCCCGAAGTCCAATTTGACGAGTTTTGGCCTAATGAAATGGATGCGGCTATAGATGTCAGTTATCAAATCCATCGTCAATCTGAGGTTCTAAGCTGGTTCGGTAATATTTCCGAGGCCTATATGAATGGCGTGATCACGCATCTCAGTTCATATCATACCCGTTATTACAATACTCCAGAAGGAGTCGAGTCTTTGCAATGGATTGGTTCTGAGTGGGAAAGATTGGCTTCAGGTCGAAAAGACATCAGTGTGGAGTACTTTAAACATAAAAATTTTGCACAACCTTCTGTTATTTTGACTGTTCAAGGTTCAGACCCCGTTAAAAAAAATCAAATAATTATTCTGGGTGGCCATGGTGATTCAATCAATGCCGATGATCCAGAGAAAAATCTTGCAGCACCGGGAGCCGATGATAACGCCGCTGGAATAGCGGTGCTCAGTGAGATCCTTCGGAATTTGGTAGAAAATAAGTACCATCCCAAACACACACTGCAGTTTATAGCATACGCGGCAGAAGAGGTTGGTCTGCAAGGTTCAGAGGAAATCGCAAGACTGTATCGACAACAGCAAAAAAGAGTTATTGGTGTGATGCAGTTTGATGGAGTTAATTACGCAGGTAAAAGTTATGATATGACTTTGATAGCTGACGGAACTCATTCTGCTCAAGATCTTTTTGTTGCAAGATTGGTGAACCAGTATTTAAGGTCAAGTGGGTCTGGAACAAATGTGAGTACGCTTGTTCGGATCATTATTCATGGCATGCCCAAGGTTATCGTACCAGCTATCCAGTTGAATCAAGTATCGCAGAACAAAATCCTTATTTTCACTCGTCCAATGATACGTTTGATAAATCCAATTTTTCATCCAGTCATGCCAGTCTTTTTGTAAAACTGGGCATGGCATATTTTTTAGAAATGGATCAATGATAATAATATTGTTTTATGCAAATTATTGCGACATCAACAATTAAAACGGTGGATAAGGTTTTAATATCGCAACTGTTTAGGGTGTATTTTTATTTGAGAAACCTGCTGTGAAAACAAATTTAAACTGATTTTAGCCTTGTTCATATTGCTGTCTCTCTATTGCGGTTCCTTTCCCATTCTGCTATCGAATTAAAAATTACTCTCTTGTAATACTCTATCTATCTCAAAGTGAAGAGTTTTGACTTTGTAATTGAAGCCATTTTACAAGTTCAACCATAACCAAAGTATCTTTCCTGCAATATTCAATACTGGCCTGAATCAGTTCGTTTTTTAAAGTTGGATTCGTATTTTCAGAAATGATTTGTTCAAAAGCTCTTTGAGCCGCAGTCCCGTTGTTAACGAGCATGTCATCATATGAAAATTTATTTCCAAGCAGGGCCGGTCCTACAGACTTTAATCCGAATGAACCATTAAACTCATCGTCATAGATAAAATCACGAATAACTGGCAGGGGGTCGACAATCCTAGGTAGCAGGGCTTCAAGTTCAATTTTGTATTCAGGTGAAAATTCAGCAAGCTCGGCAATGCGGCTGGATTCAAATTTTCCATAGTACGCAACGATAGATCCTTCTGTGCCACAAGCTTCAAGCAAGGCTGGAATCAACTGTGGGCGAGGATCGCTTTTATCTGTATGCAAGTATTCCTTGTTCGTAAGATCTGCCGACGGAGTTGGCCAAATATGCACACTAAATTGAAATGGTACTTGTTGATAAGGGGTGGTTTGCTCGTATCTTGGTATTGCTGGATTGATAGTTTCAAAATCTAAAAACACCAGTGGATATTTCCATTCCTTCATCGAATGACGAATGCCTTCAATGTCGATAAATCTTTGTTTAGATTTGAATACATCAACAACTCTTTGTTGTAGCGGTGTTAAATCAGTCAGTCTTGAGTCATCTAAATTTAAAATACCCTGTTTGTACAAATCCCATTTTAAATTTTTAATCTGGGGCAAATTTAAAACGCTCATTTCTGGGACGTGTTTTTCAGCCCAGCAATGACTGGAAAATGGACAATCATTAGGTAAAGAGCAATGAGCACCAATATCTATGTCAGGAACATGATCAGATTTTAATGCTGAAAATAATTTATTAATTTTGGGAGATATTTCTAGATATTTTTCACGTAATTTCTCGGTAACATCTTCTGTAATAAATAAGTTGGAAAGGTCAGGATATTTGCAGGCGTTGTTAATGTACATAAGATTTATTTGCTCAATCGGCAGCCCACTTTTGGCCATGATCCATACTTGCAAGCCAACATCATCTAGGTGCTCATCTTTAATTTTGGTTGATGATTTGACTTCATAAATTGTCCATCGGCCCGAATGTTCAGAATACTGAATGACATCGGCACGTGCATAACAGCCATTGTGTTCAAAGGCTGCTTCAAAAATAACTGGTGTTTTTTCTGCCAACAGCTCGCGAGTGCGTTTCAAAGAACCAAAAAAATCCCATGGTTTGTTGTCAACCAAAACGCCATTTGCAAAACGTTTTCGAGCTTCAATGCCAACCGCATTGCCTTGATCAAAAATAGCTTGTTGTTCAGGGGTGATTGCTGGTTCAAGTTCTTTGTGGTGAATAGTGAGATAAATACTTTTTTCGCACTGATATCCACGCATGAGTTTCGTTTTACTGAGAAGTTTCGGTATAGCCATTTAAATATTATGTAGTTTAGGAGTTGCCGTGGCAAGTTATCAAAATAATGAAAGTTATAGCTTGTCCTATAGCATATCCCAAAGTTTATTAAGCCATCCCAAAGAAGAAGGGTCTTTGGCAATCACACGAACTGTTTGGTTGCATGAATAAGGACACCCAGAAACTTTTAATGGAATAAGGCCAACAGATTTTTCAACAAAATAATCTGGAAGATAACCTAAGGCCATGCCATCTTGAATTAAGTTTTCCATTAATTTCAAACCGCATACTTTGTATTTTATTTGACGTGGGAATTTATCATCGCGCCAGCCATCAAGGCTAGATGATTTTGCAATTCTTCCCAAGACGGCAGATTCAGGAAGAGTGAACGGATGTTTTAAAATTTCATCTACAGGTATTATTTGTTTTTGACTGAATTTTTTAAACAGGGGATGTTTAGCCGAAGCACAAGTCTGAAACTCTACTTTGGATAAAATCTTTGTTACGACATCAGATGGGGCATCATGAGTGATCAAAGCCAAATGGACTTCGCCATCAAGAACTTGTTCAATGGCTTTATTTTCAGATCGAATTAGAAATTGTATGCGTGCTTGTGGAAAAAGTTCTTCGATTTTTTGGGCAATTTTAATTCCATAAAATGTTTGCAGAATTTCTTCAGATGAAATGTAAACATTCAAACTGCCAAGTTCTTTGCCAGTCAGTTCCAGTCGGGCGTCTTCTTCCATTTGTAGAATCTGTGAGGCTCGTTTTTTTAAAAGCTGCCCTTGCGGCGTGAGCCGAATTCCACGCCCAGATTTAAAAAACAGGGGGGTTTGCAGTTCAGTTTCAAGCCGGCTTATGGCTTTACTCAGAGATCCTGCTGAAACATGAATGACTTCAGCGGCTTTGTTAACGTTTTCGAGATTGGCGACAGCCATAAAGTATTTAAGTTCGAATATTTCCATAATCGAAACATATATTTCATTTTCATTTCTAGTTCAATAATTAAAAGTGCTCTATATGTCTGTTCATCGGAGTTTTGTATGCAATTAACTAGATTCAGCAACTATAAGTTTAAAAATGGGAAAACCGCACAAAATCGAGTTGTCATTCCACCCATGGCATCGCAAACGGCAGATCTTCATGGTATTGTAACTGAGCAAACTGTTAAGCATTATGAGAAACTAGCTTTGTCTCAAGCCGGCTTGGTATTTGTTGAGTACAGTTATATTCATCAAAGTGGGAAGGGCGAGCCTCATCAGCTTGGCGTAGATGCTGATGATAAAATCACTGGACTAAAAAAAATAGCAGTTGAGATTCACAAAACTAATGCTTTAGCGGGCTTGCAACTTGTTCATGTGGGAAGCAAAACAACAAAAGAAATCACTCAAGATTATGCATCGATGGCGCCAAGTGCGATTCCAGTTCCTGTTAAAGGCTGGCAGCCAGAGATTCCGCAGGAAATGACAGTTGCTCAAATTTATCAATGGGTAGAGTGGTTTGTGAGTGCGGCAAAAAGAGCAGAGCAAGCGGGGTTTGATTTTGTTGAGCTGCATGCGGCTCATGGTTATGGTTTGAATCAATGGTTATCACCAATCACAAATCATCGAACTGATGAGTTTGGTGGAAATATTGAAAACAGAGCAGAATTGCTCTTTAAAATTGTAAAAGCAATCAAGGGCCAGATTCCAAGTCTTCTGTTGAGCGTGCGTCTTCCTGCGCAAGATCACTTTATAGCAGGGCTCACAAAAGAAGAAATGATTAGAGTAGTAAAGCATTTGCAATCTTTAGATGTGGATCTGATCAATGTTTCGTCTGGTATAGGCGGATGGCGACGTCCAGACGGTCATCAAGGGCAAGGTTATTTAGTTTCGGATGCTAATCTGATCAAAGATCATATTTCAATTCCTGTAATTGGTGTCGGTGGAATTGAAACTGGCGAATACATTGATGAATTAATATCTACAAAAAAAGTTGATTTTGCAGCTGTCGGCAGAGCCATATTAAAAGATCCATTGAGCTGGGGCTTGGCAAACATCCATTACCAACAAAAAAGTGATTGAATAAATATTAAAAGAAATTTTCACATTAGCGAATAGGGGCACGACTTTCATATACCAAGTTGTATGCCTGGTTGTTAATGAAAAGATGAATCATCCGATGATTTAGAATTTTCAAAATACTAAAGCTTTAAAAGAGCCGAGTTAAGTTGTTCTTCAGTAGGATTACAACGAGTTCTCCAATCATTAAAGGATCTTGCGATTTCAGAGACTTCAGATTTAATTATTCGAGGTTGTGCACAATCTGAATTTCCGCCTTGTGTTTGAGCCTCTGCGGGTTTGTTAGGATTGTCTGGTGAACTGGTGTTTTTTCCAGAATTTGAACACGCAGAGCATATGAGGAGTAATAGAATAATTGAAATCTTCATTTTAAAAGATCCTTATTGTTTCCTTGTGGAGCTATGGTTTCAATTGGTAATGCCGGTTCCGGTTTGATCTCCGGTAAATATATGGCCCCAGGGCGCAAAGACAGAAGAGATTTCTTTTTTTTGAGTTTTCCATGGAAATTATATTTAACAATACCTCTAATTGAAAACGAGGGTAACAGCTGGCATAGTTCTAAGGAGCTAGCCTTTTTTTCTATTTCGACATGAATAGTTTGTTTGTCGATAGTAGTCATTATTAGAGGATAAAGATCTTCGCGTTCGTATCCGCCTAAATCAACGCTAGATAATTCAAAAGATTCAAAAGAAAAATTATTTTTAATTATTCGAGGATCTATTTTTATGGCACTTTTAAAGTCAATGTTCCAAGCAATTTTATATTGCCATTTACTTTCGGTCCAGTCTGTTCGTAGAATGGATTTCGCCTTTGACGTAATTTGCTGGATATTAATTTTTAATTCATTTATACGTTCTGCATTTTGATCAAGATCTGCATCAGTATTCAATTCAAGTTGTGAAAGTTCATCTGATTTTGCATTCAGTTGTTGTATCAAATTCTGAATCTTTCCCTCAGAGTTCATTTCTTCGCAATCTTGTGATAAAATCAGTTCGTGTTCTTTGGACATTGCAAAACGTTGAGTTTTTACTTCTTTAAAGTGAGGTAATGTGTAAATCAGGGCGCAAAGTGTTGCTGATGCACAAATAGCTTGAGGTATCATAATTTAGCCTCCAAAGAATGAATTTTTCTATCAAGCAATATTTTATGCAGCATTGATTTTTTTCGAAGTAAAGAAGCTAAAGTATTAGCTTCTTTCGATGTTAGGTTTCCAGAGTTAGAGTTTTTAATTAATTTTTGTGAAATTAATAACTCGTTCATTTTTTTTAGTTCATGTTGAATTTCAAAACTCTTATAATTGATAAACTCATTTTCTAAATCTTTCAGTTTTTTGTCACTTTGAACATGGTACATTTTTGAATCACTATTTTCTGAAATATAAATCGATTTTTCATTTATTTTAATTGTTTGCTTAATCTCATTCGGAATCTTCTTTGGTAAAACAGAATCTGCGTGATTTCCTAATTGAAATATTTCTGAAATATCTTTAGAAAAAGTAAAGTACAAAATAATTCCTAAAACACAAAAGAGGGTAGAAGAATAAAATATATTTTTAGAGATCATAGATTCCAACTTTCTTTTAAAAATTAAACAATTAAGGCTGGATTTGAATTGCTAAATTGACGTCAACAGATTGAGAGATGCCATCGACATCAAGTATTTTTTTTCCAAACGCCTCTTTCCAATTTTTATTTGGCTCCATTGTTTCAAGATCAAAAAATTGATTCATAAATTGTAAAATATGATTTTCAACTCGTTCTTTAGACAAGGTTTGACGATTTTCAAAAAAACCACCAACTTTATATCCGATTAGTGCGGCACGCACTCGTTGAGATTTGGATCGATCCATAATCGATTGCGAAAGTGACTGAAGCTCAGAATAAGTATTTTGCAATTTAATCTGATTATCTAATGTTATTTTAATTTGAGCTTTTGCTTTTATTTTAATATTTGCTCGATGAGCCAACAAATCGCAAATGATGTCTTTACTACGAAAAACTACAAAAAACGAACCACCCTTTTGCATTAATACAGCAGTTCTTTTAGGAAGAGAAAGTTGTTCATTCATGGCAATAAGACTTTTTTCTTGTTTCTCTATTGTTGTTGCAATATTTGAAAGACTCTTTGGATCAATTTGTATTTGTGACGGAACTTGAGAGTAAAAAGGAAGGCTGTCTGATTTTTCATTCTCAACAACCATTTTAACGATATTCGTATTCGTTTCTAAATGATCGCCTATGACAAGGTTGTTTGTAACATCTGTTTTTAGCTCTGTATAAAAAAACTGATTAGTCATATCACTTGGAAGAGCCATGGTGTTTAACATCTCAAAATCAGATGGATCTAGAATTTTATTATTTCCATTTTTATCCCAAACTTTACTTTCAAAGTACTTACATTCTTCGACAAGTTCATTGGTTGGTTTTGCTGTATTTAAAGTTTGTGAATTTTCATAAGGAGCCTGCCAAAATGGCGTTTGAACCCAAGCCACCCCAGCAAATAATGGGGTGGCAGATATTGATATGATTAAAAATAAAATGGTTTTCATAATTTTTCCTATTTTTTCTTTTTCAAAGTTTTTACTATTTTGAGGTATACGAGGTAACCCATGGTTTCATAATTACTTTAGATGAGGACCAAGTTTCCGTTGCTTCAAAGTCCTGTGTTTGAAGGTAGCTAGCCGTAGCAGACCCTGAACCAAAAATAGAATCAAAACATGAAAGTATTAGAGAGCCGGCAACACAGTATCCATTACCTGGACAAGATGACATTAAGGAATTGGCAATAACTATTGCGCCGTGAGTAGGCGGAGCTGAGGCTGCTATGATCGCATTACGATCGGGGGCTGATGGTAATGCTAGATTAGCAATTCTCTCCATAATCGCTTTTCTCATTTCATGTTCGATCTCTAAACGTTTTTCTTCTGAGATTGTATTTTCAGGGTCTTGCTCTTCCCAGCTGACTTTGAATGAATCTTTAAAAAATGAGTGCTCTTCAACATTTGTCCATGATCTTGATGAAAAGAATCCACCACTGGATCCGCTGCTGACAATTTTTTGATACATTTTGTACATGTTATATTTAGCACTTGCTTGCAGCTTCATTGTTGCTGGGAAATCATAGGTAATTGTCATACCATAAGTCATGTTTTGAGGGCCATTGTTTGCATCAATTTCAAAGGATTCTGGATGTAACATTGGACATGCGCCAAGTAAGCTCAGTACCAAGTTTGAATTGATAGACCCTGGAAATCCGCTGTCTAGTTGCAAATATTTGTCTTTTTGAACGCCAGGTAATTCATAGGCAATAACGGCTAGATCCCCAGGGATATCTTTAACACTTGTAATATTTGAAAATATTTTTGCGTTTTGTGTTGTGATTTTTTCGAATTGAAAGTTAGGGTTGTTCCTTCGAAGAGTTGAAATATTCGCTTCCCAATTGCTTTCATATTTAAATGCAGCTCTTCCGCCTTCCATTTTACCAAACGTTGAATACATCGAAAGATATTCAGCGTGAATAGAAACTAGATCTTGTTTCATTTGATTCAATGTTTGAAAAACTTCTCTATTTGATTGAACTAAAGCATCAACAACGGCTTTCTTTCTGTCGTATGCGCGTACATCTTCAGCGTTTTGTTGAGCCAGCTTTCTTCTGTTTCTTTGGGTATTGTTTTTTTCTATTTCAACATTTCGAATTTCGGTGTTGATTTCACGGCAAGTAGTGTCACAGTTTTCAGCTGTTTTGTATAATTCTGACAGGCGAGATGACATTGAATCAATACTAGAATCAAGATCAACAATTGCTTGTAAATTACGGTCAGCAGCTATTTGAGCTGCTTCGACTCTAGCTTTTTGTATTTTATCAAATAATTTATCAGCTTCGGATTGATACTGAATTTTTTTATCAGTCAGTTCTTTGATTTGTTGAACAGTAGAGCGACTGTAGTTTTGTAAATCAGAAATTTCACCACAAAATCCCACATTGGCGCTGATTGTGTGCAACCCTAAAACTGTAGTTGTGCCTACATTTGGTGGTAAAACATAAACTTTATGAATATCTGAATCATCGGCTACCAATCCAGAATCTGTTTGATTTGCTAAATAGCTCAACAGGTTGATATCAGTAGGATAAAGTGTTGGTGTTGCACTTGCGGTTCCAGCCGCTAGTAAAGTTGCTAAAAATAAGCTCTTAGTCATAATTATCTCCTTGAAAGATTTTTTTCAGATAGCTCATTCGCCGATAAAGCAAGAAGAGTGCTTGCTGAGAGTTATTCAATTTGATTTGAGTCTTATATTATATTTTTTTGTATTATTTTTGAGAAAGGTTGTATCAGTTTAGGGAATTGAGCGGGTATTCATAATCCGAGTGGAAAATAAGTAGGGATATCATGTGAAATTCACTGGCGACTGAAATTTAGATCAGTCACCAGCTTTGAATTCAGTATTTTTAAATTACTTTCAGTGCTTCAATGGCGGCCTTCTCGATAGCTTTTTGAGCCGCTTGGCCCATTGGCGAATTTTCTTGTGATGAAAAATCTCCATATTTTGTTCCTAAATCAAACTTAGAATCGCTGACGTCAGCTTCGCTACGGATGCTTTTAACAACTCGGCCTGTTGTTGTGTCGATAATTCTTAAAGTCATCGCTAAATGGGCTTTGGCACCATTCAATCCAATATTGACATCAGGTACGGGTGCTCCAAATAATCTAGCCACTGCGCCAACATTGACCTCTCCACCTTTTGAACTTGAGCAGTATTCAAATTCGGTGATGGTTCCGACGAAAGTAAATTTAGCTTTTTTAAATTTTCCAATTTTTAAGCTGTGGTCTTTTTGTGAATTTACCAATTGATGTTCATCGTAATAAATTTCATTAATAGTTTCACGTTCATAAAGTTCAATTTTATCTGATTTTGCCAGTTCATTGGCTAACATATCGGAAAAGCCATCGCCAAGGTGCGAACTCCACCAGTCCCAATTGTAACGACAATTGCTGGGTCCAGTTTTGTCAGAAAATTTTGTGATCGAAACTGGAATCCCTGCAGCCTGAGCAGTAGCAGTAAATTGCAAAACAACTGTCAGAAAAGTAAATACAAATAAAATTGATTTCATAAAAATATCCTCCTGATCAATACACAACTGCAAATAGAGGATTGGATTCATCGTAAATAAAAGCATTTTGGAATATGGAAATCGGAAAAAATATTCTGATCCGGCGGATTATTGGAAATTTCCAGGAGATTGTGTTAGGTGCAAGTTTTTTATTTGGTCCCGATTTGATGGGCACGAAAGCATGTAAAGACTATGAATAAAAAATTACAAGTAAAAAAATGAAATCGGAAAGTCCTCGTGCTGATCGGTAAGGTTAAGTCCTGAATTTGCAGTGCGATTGATAGGGAGCACTTCAGCTCAGTGTGCGTTTTTGCAAAAACGTGCAGGGAATGTAGAAACTATTTCTGGTATGGCGGGTACGCGAACAGTTTGGAAACATACAAAACAAACCGAACGATTTGGATTTTTTCAGATTGAACCGGGTAATGGTAGCAAACGTGAAGTTGAGGAGTTTGTGATTCACCCGAACTTGATGAAAAAGATTCGGGTGGGTAAATGAGTTTGTGTTAAGAAATATCCACAATCACGGGCTTATTTGGTGGATGTAAGTCCACTGTAAAAACAACGTGATTAAAATTTGAAGGATAGTTAAAATTAAAGGAATTATAAATGGGAAATTTTAAAAAAAACTTTGCAAAATGGAAGACCGAAACAGGCGAACATGGTCCAAGAGCCATGACTCGGTTTGTGATTATGCAATTCGTAGAGGGTCTTCAATCGGTTGCTCCAGATAGATATATTTTTAAAGGCGGAAATCTTCTTTGGCATTACATTAAAACGCCAAGGTCAACAGTCGATGTCGATTTTGCAACTGATGTAGAAGTTGAAATTGAGCAAGTGTTAAATGATTTCGCAAGTGTGCAGACAGATGGCTGCACTTTTTCAGTTAAAAGTCATAATGCCGTCGAATCGGATGAAAAATCTGGTCTATCAGTGCAGATGGAATTTCTAACTGAAGAGGGTTCTACAAACCCTTTTGGGATTGATGTTGTTTTCGCGGTTAAAACACACAGTAAAAAAATAAAGCTCGCAAATTCCCAAGTCACAGCGGCAAGCCTTGAAAATATCATCGTTGACAAGGTGGCAGCTTGCCATCGTTTTGCTGGTGGAAATACGCGAATGAAGGATTTTGACGATCTTTACAGAATCGCAAAAGCTAATCAAGTCGTAGATAGCAAGCTGATCCAAAAAATAGCCACCGAGCGAGATGTGGATCTTTCATTGAGTACGAAATGGATCAACAAGCAAATGCAAGAGGCCTGGGATGAATATATCCAGAAAAAGGTCTATAAAGATTCATATGGTCTGACAAAAGACCTATCTCAACTTATAGATATTACTAATGAATACCTACTGCTTGTTACTAAGCTTGCAAAATAGTGTATTTTTAGCTAAAATAGTAACATGAATAAAAAAGGCAAAAACATCAAGTTACTATCAGGCGTCTATAAGCACGCTGAGCTAGAGAAAATCTTTGGTTCTAAGATGGCAGTTAAGCGTGCTGTCGAAGCTGGTGTTATCGAAAAAATATCTCGGGCTTTTTACTCCACTCCTGATGTTTCATTAAATCAGGCTTTTTATTTAGTCGTTAAAAAATTCTACGCAAACGCGGTGATTTCAAAAAGAACTCTGCTTTACCATTACAAACTCACCACGGATCAGCCACCGATGATTGATATTGATGTCGGTATAAAATCTAAACTTCGCAATAGCACTGATTTGGTAAGAGTTTATAGAACGAATAAAATATTTGGTACAACATCGCAGGATATAAATTCAGTTACTTTAAAATGTTATTCGGTAGAGAGGACCTTATTTGAGGTTTTGTATTTTGAAAAGAGGTTTGGTTTACTCACTACAGAAGTTGTTCATAATTACCTGGCTAACTACAAGTATGAACCGGCAATTATTCACAAGATCGCAAAAAAGTTTGGTAAGCGTGGTCTTGATCTTGCGAGTTTAATTCAAGTCATATCAGG
>JACCDN011015433.1_pt1 | contig 19484 bp, 17 predicted proteins | sample 7441691 | NCBI WGS metagenome assembly JACCDN01 (sample SAMN15323439, study PRJNA562643) | freshwater metagenome | isolation source: river surface water | place: USA:Blue River Watershed | collected 2017-08-16 | reverse complement strand
TAAATTGCAAAGCTTGCTCAACAGTTACTTTACCTGATCTAAGAGCTTCAAACTGATAACCGCTATTAAATTGTAAAGCTTGCTCAACAGTTACTTTACCTGATCTAAGAGCTTCAAACTGATAACCGCTATTAAATTGCAAAGCTTGCTCAACAGTTACTTTACCTGATCTAAGAGCTTCAAACTGATAACCGCTATTAAATTGTAAAGCTTGCTCAACAGTTACAGTATCTAATTTAAGAGCTTTAACCTGATAATAGTCATTAAATTTCAAAGCTTGCTCAATCGTTATTGAGCCTGAGTTAAGAGCTTCAAATTGATAATTGCTATTAAATTTTAAAGCTTGCTCAACAGTTATATTATCTAATTTAAGAGCTTTAATAAATTGCAAAGGTTCCTCAGGCGTTACATTTTTTAATATACGAGCTAAAGCCTGATAAGTAGAAAGTTTCGAAGCTTTATTATCTAATTCAACAGCTGAGTGGTTATTATTTGCAGTCATTTTAGAAGGGTTGTTGTATAGTTTGGACATTTTTTTTCTCATTTTTTTTGTTAATAGAGTTAGTAACATATAGTAACAAAAAATCAAGATGATTTTTGTTAAAATTTTGTTAAATTCTTGGAGGCGTTTATTATAGATAGACAATTGCGAAAAATATCATAAATAAAGATATTGACGATAGCATTGCAAAAAAGAGTCAAGATAAGTATTTATTATGCAGCTATACTTTTTGTATGCCAGACGGATGTATCACAAATAGCCAAGAGAAGTGAGATGTCTATTTTATTCTACACAACTTCACAGCCAAATACCCCCACCTGCTCATGCCACAAACTATAGATGTTTAGCGAGTTTCATATGGCGGGGTTGATGGCCAAAAAGATCTCTTTTTTGAGTTTTGGGGCAAGAAAATTAAGCCTAAGGATTAGCTGTTATACCAAAAATCATTGACATTATTTTTAATTAAGCTTATTTAGCAAAAAAAATTATATATTAGAAAAACATGCAATTCAAAAAAATAGAAAATTTGTATAAACAAATAAAAAAAGAATTAGAAAAACACACTAATTTTAATGAATTGAGCATCATCACGCATATATTATTTGCGAATTATTTTACAGAACTATCGTCTGAAGAATGTAATGAACGTCTCAAATTCTTTTTTGATGAAGATGCTAAGTTCGATTATCAACTTACCCAATACATCTTAAAAAACCAGCCACACGATGCTGCAGGATGCGAAATTCAAACAAAGTTTTTAAGATTTGCATTAGATTATGGCCTAGATATTGCTACTATCATTACTAATGAGGAAGGTCTAAATTTTAATTTAGAATTTTTATCTCGCAATCAAGAGCTCCTATTACATCATCCAACAAACCCCTCTATGAATCCTGATGCCTTCTTAAAAACACTAGTGGAATCTGATGCAGATGATAATGCACAGAAAATTAAACATGAATTAATTAAACATGTTATCAAACTTGGGGCGAATGTTAATAAAGAAGTCTACGTAGGTGAATCCATACTAAATATAGCTAGAGAACTTGAAACAATAAACCTCCTAAAGAGTTATGGAGCAGAATGTGGAACTACTTCAAAAAGCATTGATAACTTTATACAGCAGCATAATCTAGAACGATATTTTGAGAATATAGATGGTTTAGCACAAATATTAACTCAGAAACTCTTAAGCCCCATGCAGTATATCAATAGCATACCTTATATAAATGCATCATGTTTGGCTTACGCATTCATCTAATCCACTAGAAATTATACCTTCCGACATCAAAAATATTATCAATACAAAAACAACATTTGGAAACGATCTCACTAAATGGAAGCATATTGTTTGGACAAACAACAAAAATTTAATACCTATTTCTATAAAAGTCTTGGAGGAAAATGGACTAGAAGTAAGATCTATAGAAGATTACAAGGAATAACTCCGTCTATTTGAGCCAATTATGGATCTAGTAGACAAAAAATTATGGGGAATTGCTTCAGATGCTCTACGTTATAATATAATAGAAATCTTTGGTGGCGTATATTCTGATCTAAATTTTAAATTTTTAAGGTCAATAGAAAGAAACTTACATCAATATGATTTTATTTTTCAAGGTTCTAATAACTTTTTTGCTGCGAAAATAAATCATCCTATAATAAAACATGTGGTTGATATTGTGGAAAATCATTATGTTAATCCTCCAGAATATTTAACAAACATAAATGATATATTTGATAAAACTATTATTTTCACTCTTATCCCCTTTGTGGCCCGATTTTTGGAATATAATAATCAAGATAACAATATTGATGTAATGTTTTATCAAAATCTATATAGGAACCAAGATTTAGATAACAAAGAGCAATGTACTACAAATCAAAAATTTCTTTCTCTATATAGTAAATTTAATATTACTGGAATTGAAAATGTTATAGTGGGTATGGATAATTATGACCCAAATGAGTATGGAGCGTCCTGGTTACAAAATATGTATTTCTAATTATAATTTATTGTTTATTTTTACTTAGATATATTAATCATCAAAATGCGGCCTTCCAAATCAACCTCTTCCAATCCGACATTTGTGTTAGAAAAAATTATTTCATCTGATAATGTTTGATCCTTTATATATTGATCCCAAAGAACAATTGAGTTTTTTACTTTTTCATCATCTGTATACAAAGAAACATTTATCCTATCAGTGATATTAAGATCGTTGTTTTTACGCATTTGCTGTATGGCGCGTACAACATCTCTTGCGATACCTTCTAACATCAGTTCATCAGTGATATTCAAATCTAATAAAACAAGACCATCGTTGCTGCTTAAAGGAGATATCATAGTTGAATATTCTAACTTAGGCTCTAGTTTTAAAGAAAACTCTTCTACTTCCAAAAGCTCGCCAGATATACTTACCTTACCTCCTTGCAAGCTCCATTGATTAGCTTTATTTGCAGATATGATATCTTTTACCTTAGAAGGCAAGCGCTTGCCTAGCACAGGGAAGTTTATCTGAAGACGATAATTAGCATATTTCCCAATGTCTGCTTTTCCTAAATTATTCCAGTTTTTTGCATTTGTTTCATCCATAATAAGTAATGCCATATCATCTGAAAAAATATCACTAACACCTATAAATGTAACACTAGCAAGAGGTTGCCTCACCCTTATTCCTGCTTGATTTCTTATAGATAACACAGCATTACATGCATCCCTAACCCTTGTCATTTGATTTAACATTTCCAAATCTATTTGAAAATCTATTTCTGGAAATGACTGAAGGTGAACGCTTTCGTTTCTTTGTGTTATACCTAAGAATATCTCTTCTGATATTATAGGCATTAAAGGAGCTATAGCTCTGCATAATATATGAAGCACAGAGTATAAACTATTGTATGCATTTATTTTATCTTGATCTTTTTCAGACTTCCAAAATCTCTCGCGGCACCTTCTAATATACCAGTTGTTTAATGATTCTAAAAATTCTTCTACAACCTTTGTTGCACTAGGAGTATCAAAATTATCCATAGATTCTTTGATTTTTAACACCGTAGCTCCGCATGTTGATATCAAATATTTATCCATCAAGTTGGAAGATGTAATATCAAATTCTGCAATAATTTCATCTGCATTAGCATACATTGTGAAGAAATTGTATGCGTTCCAAAGAGGTTTAATAACCAATCTAAGAACTTCTTTTATAGATTTAGCATCTTTGTCAATCACCACTTCTTGACCACGCATTACTGCAGAAGAAAGCATATACCAACGCATTGCATCAGCCCCTATTTCATTGAATACATCATTAGGATCTGCATAATTCTTCAATCTCTTAGAAAGTTTTTTACCGCCGTCTCCTAAGATTATCCCATGGCATATACAATTTAAAAAAGGAGGTTTATCAAATATAGCTGTTGCAAGAACGATCAGTGTATAGAACCAACCCCTCGTCTGCCCTACATATTCAACTATAAAATCTGCTGGGAAATTCTTTTCGAACCAATCTTTATTTTCAAATGGATAATGAACCTGAGCAAATGGCATAGATCCACTTTCAAACCAGCAGTCCAGAACGTCTGGCACTCTGCGAAGCATTGATTTGCCAGTTGGATCTTTGGGGTTTGGTTTAACTAATGTATCTATGAACGGTCTATGAAGATCTTCAACTTTCACATTAAATGATTTCTCCAACTCTTCTATAGATCCATAAACTTCTATACATGGGTATTGTGGATCATCGCTCTGCCAAACAGGTATAGGGCAGCCCCAGAATCTATTTCTTGATATAGACCAATCTCTTGCTCCTTCAAGCCATTTACCAAATAATCCATTTTTTATATGAGATGGTATCCAGTTTATTTTTTGGTTATTCGCTATCATTTTATCTTTTATGTTTGTAACATTAAGATACCAAGAAGGGACAGCTTTGTATATTAGAGGAGTATCTGTACGCCAGCAATGAGGATAATTATGCAGATATTGCTCTGTTTCTATCCATGCATTAATATTTTTTAAATGTTTTATAATTTCATCGTTAGCATCAAAAACTTGCATTCCTAAAAAGTCTGATACAGGGTAAGTAAATTTTCCACCCTCATCAACAGGACATACCAATTCTATATTGTTTTTATTGCACAAAGCATGGTCATCTTCACCAAATCCAGGCGCTATATGCACAATACCTGTTCCGTCTTCAGTTGTTACAAAGTCTGCCGCCAATATTTTAAATGCATTTTTATGACCTTTAAAATAATTAAATAATGGCTCATATTCTAATCCAACTAAATCATGCCCTTTTATCTCGAAAGAAAGTGGTAAATCCTCCTGACCTTCAAACAATTTTTTGATCGCCGATAATGGATCTTCAGATCCAGCTCTTCCAATGTAAGAAACCCCTTCTTTTCCTATATAAATAGCATATGTTATTTCGCTGCCCACTGCTAATGCAAGATTTGAAGGCAATGTCCAAGGTGTTGTAGTCCAAGCTAGGACTTTTATTTCATTTATAACATCCTGTTGCCCAACTTTAAATGCCAGTTTTTTTACTGAATCTTTTGTAAGAGAAAAACCTAAGGTCACAGCTTTGCTTGCCTTTTCTCTGTATGAATTGTCCATCCTTGTCTCGAAATCTGAAACAGGTGTTTGGCAAGCCCAAGAATATGGCAACACTCTCATAGACTCATACAGTAAACCCTTTTCATAAAGGGTTTTAAATGCCCATATAACGCTCTCCATGAAGTTTGTATCCATGGTTTTATAATCGTTCTCGAAATCAACCCAACGAGCCTGCCTATCGACATAAGATTTCCACTCAGATGTATATTTTAAAACCGAATTTTTGCAATGATTATTAAACTTGTTGATACCATATTCCTCAATAGCAAGCCTTCCAGAGATCCCAAGGTCTTTTTCTGCTCCCATCTCCGCAGGAAGCCCATGACAATCCCAACCAAACCTTCTCATAACTTTTTTACCAAGCATTGTTTGGTATCTAGGGAATGTATCCTTTACAAATCCAGTCAATAAATGTCCATAATGTGGAAGACCGTTAGCGAATGGAGGCCCGTCATAGAATACAAATTCATCTTCACCTCTTAGGCTTTTTATAAAAGTGTTTTCTGAAGCCCATTTTTTTATTATATTAGATTCTATTTCAGAGAAATTAGGATTTGATATTACATTAGGATAAGCTTTGCTTTTCATTTTTATTTGGCCTCAATTAATTCGGAAGTATTTTTTTTATCGTCTTTTTAAAGTAAGTTTGCAATTCGCCGCTTACTTCTTTTGCAATATCCTGTGGCTTATCTAAGATATTGATCTGGGTATCACCTATTTTCACATTAAGCTTAGCGTCTGATTTTATTTTTTCTAATACATCCTCTAAAGCTTGCTTTATTAGTTCTTCATAAGGTAAATATTTACCATCTTCAAAACCTTGTAATTCTATCGTTCCAAGATCAAGCTCTTCATTGATAACTTTCAAATCAGCATTTAACTTAATATTCTTTATAGATATGCTTTTAACCTGTATAGCAGGCTCTTTTTTCCTATCTACTGGAGCATCTTGAGGTTCTTTTTTACTCTCATTTACAGAATGAGTTTTGTTGAGCCTTTTTTTAAGTATAGATATATTGTTAGAAGAATCCCTAAGCTCAAAATTCACAACAGGTGATTGTATAATTATCTTATCTAGAATTATAGGTTTATTGAAAATGTTTTTGGGATTTGTTTTTACTATTAAAGTTGGTATGTATAATGCATTTTTCTTGCTGAATCCAGATGGATTTCTTACAGCAAGACCCATGATTTTTAAATCACCGTTGAATAGATCAAGATTTATTTTCTTTATTCTAACGTCAGTGCCTAAAAGCTTAGAACCATGTGTATTTATAGCATCATGGAGTATCGCATCTAATTTTACGGATATAATAGCAACTGCTAAAAACAATGATACCAGAATAAAGGCAAGAAAATATCTAAGAAATTTCATGATCTGTACGTTGATAATTTAAGTGAGGTCATAATACACCTTAGGATTACAGTTTGCAAACATTATAAGAACAACTAAATAAATTTAGTTACAGCTAGTATAACTATAAAAACCATTAATAGAGATGGAATTTCATTAAACACTCTAAAAAACTTGGACGTTTTAATATTTGAGGCTAATGCAAAATCTCTTAAATAGACACCCATCATTATATGAGAAACAGTCATGAGTAATACAAGGCCAAGCTTTATATGCATCCATAAAGGCCATGCGGGTTGAGATACAAACATGCAAAGACCTAATGCATAAGAAGCAAGCATACTTGGGTGCATAATATAATAATATAATTTATATTCCATAATTCTGAATGTTTTATCAGCTTCCCCATCTTTTATTGCATCTGCGTGATAAACGAAAAGCCTTGGAAGATAAAGAAGGCCAGCCATCCAGCATATAACAGCTATGATATGAGCAGCTTTGAAGGCCAAATAATTTTCTAAAATAAAATACATTATGATATATGCATCACACTAATTGAAATATTAGATATAGCTTATAAATAACCAAGTCAATATTATTTTTAAATTGCTGATGCTAAACTAATATCCTGCCATCTTTAATTCTTTTTATTGATTATGTATTACCTGAATGGAAAGATGATTTTCTTATAACTTTCTTAACCCATATCCTGCATAGAACCTTCTCGCAGCTGCACCCAAATAAACACTAACCCCTATTGATAAAAATATTGAAACAGGTACTGCGAGAATTGCATTTAGATAATCATCTGTGAAATCGTATATCAAAAAGAAAGCTGTTAAGAATATCAACGAAATCAATATATATAAAGCAGACATATCATTCTTCCTCACATGTGTGATATCGGACCCAGAACGACCTATTTCAAGCGCAACAGCTTCTAAATTAGAAACTCTGACATTATCAAATGCCATTATTTCTTTTCTATATAATCTATGGATGTTAAATACCTGTTGATTTAATGCTGATATTCCATCTTTTCTCACTTTAGAAAAGCATTCAACCTCCCCTATATTTGGGTCAAATATTACGTACCCATTATCTTTTTTAGAAATTGCTATAATATGAGCCCCGAGCGGTCCTTTGATTGTAATTCCTATTACAGAAGCCCTCTTGAATTTTTCTGGTAAAATATTGAAGAAATTTATATCTTCTATATCTATGTCAATTTCATCTGCGGAATACAATTCAAATGTTTGCAACTTTGCTTGATATTCTAAAATTGAATCTGCAAATCTGTTATCATTGCTTTGTAAAAAATTATTTAACTTTGTTATATAACTTGAATCACCTTGAAAGACAGAATGTCTAGCAAAGTCAAGCGCCAAACCATTACATACCCCTAATTTAGTTAAGTTATTATAATGCTCTAATATAAAGTCTTGCGAAAAATAATTTCCTTCTTCTATCTTGATATGAATAGTTGCATCATATTGCTCTTTAGTTAATGTGTTTATCAATCCAGCACCACACACCATTATAGCCTGATCTATTTTTGTGCCTTTAAATAAAGATAACTTCTCTATGGGCTTTGATATATAACTCTCGACCATAGTAGAATATGAAAAATCTATGTATCCTACATTTACACTTCTGTCTATAACAGCGTCACTTAAGTCACTGTTTACAAAAGAAATAGATTTTGCATTTATATTGAGAAATTTGCAATTTCTTAAAGATAGATTCGAAAAATCCAATTGTTCCCTAAATCCCCAATGTAGACCATTGATATCTATTCCATCTAGTATATAACTATATCCCTTGCTTTCCAGAAGGGTTTTTAAATTTATGTATTGTAACGTTGTGCTATAAATTATGTCTTGCAACTCATGCTCTGAAATTTTTTTCAACCAACTCACAATATTGAATAACTATAGTTTTATAATGACATAAGACTACATAATATTTGTTAAATATTAGTTAAATATTGCATGTCAATCTATTAGCTTAAGACATATTTCATATACTTGCTTTTTCTTAATAGAAAATGTTTTTGAAATTTCTTCCACTGTGTCTTTCAAGCTGCTTGTTTTCAACATATTTAGCGCAATATTCTTTATTTCTTCATCAGATGAAGTATTAACTTTATGATAACCATCTAAAACAATAACAATCTCACCTTTTAAATGCGTATGAGAATCGGCCCAAGCAACCGCTTCTGAAATAGTTCCTCTGTAAACCTCTTCGTGAAGCTTTGTTATCTCTCTAGCTATTGATATTTTTCTAAAAGGCATAAATTCATTCATATCTTTCAGAGAATCCTTAAGCCTTTTTGCCGTTTCAAATAATATGAGTGTATATTGTAAAAATTGTATATCATCTAATACCTTTTTTCTTGCTGATGATTTATCTGGAAGAAAACCATAAAAAAGGAATTTATCACTTGGCAAACCTGATAAAGCTATTGCAGAAATTGTTGATGAAGCGCCTGGTATTACAGAAACTGAGACTCCCTCTTTTATACAATCACCTATTAATTTATAACCAGGATCTGATATTAAAGGCATTCCTGCATCTGAAACTAATGCAGCTGATTTTCCAGACTGAAGCATACATAACAATTTACTTTTTTGTATATCATTTGAATGGTCATTATATATAAAAAGCTTAGATTTTATCCCGTAATATTGCAACAGCACACCTGTTTTTCTAGTGTCTTCGCATACTATGAAATCAACATCTTGCAGCACTTCAAGTGCTCGGATTGTTATATCACCTAAATTTCCTATAGGCGTAGCTGTTATGTATATAGTTTTAGGATTGATTGCAAATCTTGATTTTTTAGGTATTATACTTTCTGTTATATCTGTTGATGGATTCATATGAAGAAAAGTCTTATATTAGGGTTGTTGTACTTATCTTTAACTAGTTGCAGCAATAATTTTGAAGCCCCAAAACAAAGTTCAAAGTCTAACAAAGTAAGTATGGCTTTGATGGTTCCAATGACTGGTGCAAATGCAGCAATTGGTAACAGCATAGCGAATGCATCTAAAATGGCAATAGCCGATGCAAAAAAATCTGATATAAATTTGGATATTATAGATACAGGAAGCGATAATTCTATCTCGCAAGAATCAATTAATTATATAAAATCTAAAAAGCCCAAAATTATAATTGGGCCATTGTTTTCTGCTCACACTCAAGAAGCCTCCATCTCTCTTCCTGATGCAACAATAATAAGTTTTTCAAACGATAGTTCTATTAAAAGATCAGGTAATACATACCTTGCTGGTCTAATGCCTGAGCAACAAATAAATAAAATTACAGACTATGCATGCGCACGTGGTTATTGTAATATATATTCCATATTACCTAAGAATAAATACGGAGACGTTGTAAGAAAAGCATTAGAATCTAACTTGGATAGCAACTACGCTATAAAATCTATTATGTATTATGATAGCATAGAATCTATGGAAACTGCAGCGCAAGAAATATTAAATATGGTTTCTCCAAAGGCTTTTGACTTATCTGATTTATCAAACGTACACGAATCTGAAAAGTCTGCTATTTTAATACCAGAAGGTGGAAAAAATTTGATTTCTATAATGTCTTATATCGCGAAGCATAAAGGAGATGATATGAAGAATGTCAAATTTATAGGCACAAGTCAATGGGATGAAGATGCTATATCTTCTATATCTGATTTAAATGGCGCTTGGATTTCATCGCCAGCTAACTCTTCCTTAAAATCGTTTAAGGAGAGATATAGATCATCATACGAAGAATTTCCACCTGATATAGCCGCGCTTGGCTATGATATTACAAAACTTATCACTAATTCAATTCAAGATAGTAATGATTTTAGTTCTGAGATAAATCAACCCTCTGGGTTTACCGGTTTTACTGGTACATTTAGATTTCTAAATAACGGTGAGAACCAAAGAGATATGTCTATATATCAAGTAATAAATGGAAAACTTGTTAGTATTGAGTGATAATTTTACATCAACCTGCATGCTTCATTTTGCTGACTAATATAACGATCTCCTTTAGGAATAGATATATCGGAAGGAATATTTACAACAGCTTTATCTGATGTCAAAGTCCGACTAATATGATCATCCTGAAGAATATCTTCCCGACTTATGATGCAATAAGGTAATCCGTTTATATATTCTTGAAGGATAGTTATAGCAGTTTCGTTATGGTTTTGCTGTGCAAATGATAGTAATTGATGTAAATCTATATTATCACCACCCTGCTCTATTAATCTTTTGAGCATATCTTTGTTTAGATCACCTAAAATAGCTAGATTAATAGGGGTTAATCCAAGATCATTTTTTATTGTCACATCAGCTCCGTTTTGACATAAAAGATCTATTGAGCGGAGTACACGTGATTGGTTCTCCAGTGTTATATTTAAATCCCTAAGCAATACATGCATAGGTGTATTACCTTCAAAATCTTTAATATTTACATCTAATTGATCCAATGTCTGGTTATCACCATAAACGGATGAAACCAATTCCTTTCTCTTTGTAATTATTATATCCAACATATGCAATCTTTCGGATTTTTGGCAAATAATATGTAACGGAGAACGCGTTTCAACCATAGTTAGTGTATTAGGACTATCAATCGTCGCTATAATATATTCTACATCTTTCATATTGTTAGATATTATTTCAGTGTGAATAGGTTGGTGTCCGTAAATATCAAGTTTATCCTCAGATGTCCTATTTATATATGCATCAAAATAACATTTTCTAATCTCTTCTTTTCTATACTGCTCTGGGATCATAGATAATAATGACTTTAACATTTTTGTATCTTGGTTGCGATAAGCTATATTTAAAGAGTTTCCAAGAGAAGAATTATTTTGCACTAATATGTTTGCAATTGTATTTAATTTAAAGCGGGTTGCATATTCGAGCGATATCATACCCTTTGCGTTTTCTTGATCTATTTTCACACCTAAAGATATTAAATATTCTATCAAGCTAACTAAGTTTTCTCCATGCTTTAAATTAGATGATACGTCCAAGTTTTCTCTTGCTGCATCTTGTATAACTTTCATTAAAATGTTGTTTCCTTGTCTGTCACTATAAGATTTTAATTTCTCTACATTATCAATTTTATTTGTTCTTAATAAGTCTAGTATAGGAGATAAAATCTCATAATTTAATTGCTCTTGTATCATCTTTAGTCTTTGTTAATTAACTTCTTTAAATTGTATATCATATAAAATTTTAACATTCAATAATTAGTGAAAACAGATTTTTTTGATATAAAGCAAACAATCTTTTAATAAGCCTCAAAACTAAATGCGCGCAAAAAATTCACATCAACTATATGAATAATATTGCATCCTATATTCTTATATTAAGAGCAAAAACCGAGCAAAAATAATAAAAAAAAAGATGCTTTTTAAGGCGAGAAAAAGAACCAAGATTTTTGATAGGATATTAGTAAAAACATTATTAACCAAACGCCTATACAATATCATCATTAATGAGATTATTATTCTTGGAAATCAGTTATTCTTTTATTTACATCAGGGAAATTTAATGAAGATATAAAAGATTGAAGTTCATGCCTTGCAGCAATTAAAGAGTTACTCATCCTGACTAAATCTGTTTTTTTAGCATCGTGAAGTGTCAGTCCGTGAAGAAATAATTCTTTAAATATAACTCTATCACCAAAGCCAGGAGCTATACGGAAACCAAATTTCTTAGCAAGTTTTGTTATAGACTCATCCATGCTACGTTTATTTTTAGCATCTAAAAATGAAAGCCTATTACGTATAACAACCCAAGATATCTCTTTTTTATCTCTGGCTATTCTCTTCATTTTTTGCTCCCATAACATAGCACTATAGACACCTGGTACTATCTTGTCGTTCTCACTTACGTGTATTTGCCCTATCAAATCTAAATCAACAAAACTATCATTAATTGGCGTTATAACCATATCAGCATAAGAGTGCGCCAGCTTACTGAAGTGACTGTTGCTTCCAGGTGTATCTATAATTATAAAATCTTTATCTGCATATAGTCTATTTATATGCCCAACAAAAGAGTCGTTTTCTTCTTGTTCAGCATCGGAAACAATACTTTTATTACTTTGTTGCAACACTATATGATCTGGCACATCTAAAGATATGTTATACTTCAAAGCGGATGCCTTTCTGTTGTCTAAATATCGCGTCAATGACTGCTGCCTTGAATCCAAATCAATTGTTGCAACACTAAAACCGAGCCTTATAAGACTAACTATAAGATGCATGGCAGTTGTTGTTTTGCCAGACCCACCCTTTTCATTTCCTATAACTATAATTTGAGCCATTTTATATCCTAGTTAAATTATTGACATGCCAAACATTCATCATATTGAGGCTGAGAAGTTTTGGAAGCGTTTTTTTTCTGTGGCTTCAAATTCAATGATAGCTGCACAGGCTCTGCACTGCCAGATTTTAAAGATATTTTATCAGCCCTTTGCAAAGATTTCGATCTACAATAATATAAGCTCTTCACTCCTTTTTTCCATGCAGTAAAATGAAGCATGTGCAGATCTTTCTTATGTATATCAGCTGGAATAAATATATTTAAAGACTGAGATTGACATATGTGAGGTGTTCTGTCTGCAGCAAGATCTATTATCCATCTTTGATCTATTTCAAACGCAGTTTTAAAAGTATCTTTTTGATCCTGTGTAAGCCAATCAAAATGCTGCACAGAACCTTCATGATTCATAATAGAAGACCAAACATCTTCTGTATCCTTTCCTAAAGATTCTAATAGCTTTTTAAGATGCTTGTTCTTTACTATAAAAGATCCTGTCAACGTTTTCTGAGTAAAGGTATTTGCATTATAAGGCTCTATACCAGGTGAAGAATTTCCAGCTATTACAGATATAGAAGCAGTAGGTGCTATGGATGTTTTATGAGAAAATCTTTCCATAAGGCCACACTCTGCAGCATCTGGGCATGGGCCTTTATCTAATGCTATTGCATGAGATGCAGAATCAGCAGCTTCCTTTATATGCTTGAATATTTTATTATTCCAAGATTTTGCCATGGCAGATTCCATTGGCACAGACTTTGATTGTAAAAATGAGTGAAAGCCCATAACCCCAAGTCCAACGCTTCTCTCCCTATTAGCAGAATACTTAGCGTTTTTCATTGCATCAGGAGCATTTTGTATAAAATCCTCTAACACATTATCTAAGAATCTCATAACATCTTCGATCATTATTTTGTCATCTTTCCAGTCTTCAAAGTATTCAAGGTTTAGAGAGCTTAAGCAACATACAGCCGTCCTTTCATTTTGGTGCTGATCTTTACCAGTAGCAAGTGTGATCTCTATACATAAGTTCGATGTTTTTACATCTAGGTTGTTACATTTGTAAACTTCAGGCTTTAATTCGTTTACCCTATCAATATACAGTATATAAGGCTCGCCAGTCTCTATCCTAGCAGTAAGTATTCTTATCCATAAATCTCTTGCTTTTACAACAGACAAAACCTTTCCTGTTCCAGGGCTTATTAAATCCCATGGGTCATCATTTTCAACAGCTTCCATAAATTTATCGCTAACAACGACTCCGTGGTGTAGATTCATCGATTTTCTATTAGGATCTCCACCTGTAGGCCTTCTAAGCTCTATGAATTCTTCTATTTCCGGATGCCATACTGGCAAGTAAACCGCTGAACTTCCCCTGCGCAAACTACCTTGAGATATAGCTAAAGTAAGCCTATCTTGAACACCTATGAATGGTATTATACCAGATGTTTTTCCGTTGCCTTTAACCTTTTCTCCTATTGATCTCACTCCACCCCAATATGTTCCTATTCCACCTCCTCTAGCTGCAAGCCATACGTTCTCATTCCAAATATCAACTATACCTTCAAGGCTATCTTGAGTCTCATTCAGAAAGCATGATATGGGCAACCCCCTTGTTGTTCCACCATTACTTAATATAGGAGTAGAAGGCATAAACCATAATTTGCTGATATAATCGTATAGCCTTTGAGCATGGGTTTGATTATCTGCATAAAAACTAGCAACCCTTGCAAATAAGTCTTGATAATTTTCATCAGGCAAAAGATATCGATCCTTCAAAACTGCCTTTCCAAAATCTGTAAGGAGATTATCCCTAGTTTCATCTGTTTTTATGTGAAATTTGGTTTTATTTTGTAAGGTTGCTGAAGACGAGTTCATTAATGCCTCTTGTTTTTAATTATGACTCAATTAAACCTAATACTATATACAGTATTATTTTTTGCAATATCTTTTATTGACTACTATATATAGTTTTTATCTTGACTATTAACCAAACTCATTACTATAGAGATTTACAACTTGTTTTTAATTTTTTTTATTATGCATATTGCTTTTTAAGGTCTTTATGTTAACTTTCAATCAAATAAATTGTGAGTAAATCTGTGATTATTCGTTGTCAGTGGGTTGGAAATGGAAAGCTTTATTATGAAAAATATCATGATGAGGAATGGGGTATACCAGTTCACGATGATAACAAACACTTTGAGATGATAAGTTTAGAAGGAGCCCAAGCTGGTTTAAGTTGGGAAACTATTTTAAAGAAGAGAGATGCCTACAGAGAAGCATTTAAAGGATTTGATCCAAATATTGTTGCAAAAATGAAGGATGATGAGTTGGAGTTCCTAATGAACAATGCGGGAATAATAAGGAATCGTTTAAAGATTTTTTCTGTCAGAAGAAATGCTGTTGTGTTTTTGAATATACAAAAAGAGTTCTCTACTTTCGATTCATATGTGTGGTCTTTTGTGGGAAATAAACCTATATTAAATAATTGGCAAAATCTATGGGAAATTCCATGCGCGTCTAAGGAAGGCGATGCACTTTCAAAAGATTTGAAAAAACGAGGCATGACATTTGTAGGACCAAAGATAATGTATTCATATATGCAAGCTGTTGGAATGGTTAACGATCATTTAACTTATTGTTGGAAGCATCATTCTAAGTGATTATCAGATTGCTTAGTAATATTATTATGTGTATTATCCATACATAAACAACTCAACTTTAAAGAAAAACATGAAAAAACTACAGCCTATTAGAGGCACTAGAGATGTATATGGACAAGAAATGCTGGAGCAATCTTATATCATACAAAAATCATCAAATATTATGGAATCGTATGGATATAACGAAATATCTACACCTGTTTTTGAGGAATCTGGTGTTTTTTACAGAACGTTAGGAGATACATCTGATATAGTAACAAAAGAGACTTATACTTTTAATGATAGGGATAAAACAAGCATAACATTACGTCCTGAATTGACTGCTGGTATGGTTCGCGCAATGATCTCAAATGGGATGACACAGACACTACCACAGAAATTCTATGCAATAGGTCCAGTATTCAGGCATGAAAGACCACAGGACTGCAGATATAGGCAATTTACGCAAATAGATTGCGAGTATTTTGGAGCCAAAAGCCCATATACAGATGTTGAAACAATATTAATGGCATCTAAAATAATCAATGATTTGGGAATGAAGGAGTATGTTACTCTAGAGCTCAACTCATTGGGTGACAAGGAGAGCAGAGCGGCTTATACAGAAGCATTAACAGAATTTCTTAAGAAATATGAAAAAGATTTATCTGAAGAAAGTAAAGTGAGGCTGAGTAAGAACCCGTTGCGTATATTAGATTCAAAAAATGAGACAGACAGAAATTTACTTATAAACGCCCCTAAAATCGATCAATTTTATAATCAGCAATCAAGAGAATATTGGGAAACTGTTTTAAGTGGATTAGATGAAGTTGGAGCGCAATATGTAATTAATCAAAAACTTGTAAGGGGTATGGACTATTACTGCCATACAGTTTTTGAATTCACAACATCTAAGCTAGGAAGCCAAGGAACTGTGTTAGCTGGCGGTAGATTTGATGGCTTATCAGAAATGATGGGAGGCCCTAGAATAGAAGCAATAGGCTTCGCTGCTGGTCTGGAAAGACTATCAAAATTGCGTCAATCTATTGGTGTAGATAACGCTGAAAAACCTTTTTTATACATGATATCAGTGGGTGATTTCTCTGTAGAGTGTATCAAAATCTCGAATATACTCAGAGACAGTGGCTTCATCATACATCAAGACTTTGGAAATAATTTATCAAAAAGCATGAGGAAAGCAAGTAACCTAGGGGCATCAGCTTGCCTTTTGCTAGGCCCTGATGAATTGGCGAATAACAGCATAAAAGTCAAAAATATGACATCTGGATCTGAAGAGATTGTAGCAATATCAAACCTAACTCGAGTTATTTCGGATATTATTGCTAAATAAATCTAGTGCTGCAACTATATTCTATTATTTGACTTTTGAATCGGTTAATATATAATCCAAATTTATTGCGGCTGTGGTGGAATTGGTAGACACGCAACGTTGAGGTCGTTGTCCCGCAAGGGAATGAAAGTTCAAGTCTTTTCAGCCGCACCAATAAACATGATATAACCATATGACAGATACTTTTAAAATAACAGACTCGGCATCAAACCGTATAAAATCACTAACTCAGGATGGAGCTCTTAGGGTAGAGGTTTTAGGCGGAGGCTGCTCTGGTTTTAAGTATAATATCTTTGTTGATAATTTATCACAACAAGATGAAGATTTAGTCTTCACACATAATGGAGCTAGGGTTTTTATAGATAAATCCTATATCGCCTTGCTTGAAAATTCAATTCTTGATCACATAGAGGAATTGGCTGGCTCTAGGTTTGAGATTATAAACCCTAACGCAACTGTTAAATGCGGCTGCGGTAAATCATTTGGAGTTTAGGTGTTAGATTTGCAATTCAAGTGCAAACGTGAATTCGGTATTATATGGCTTAGGTAATCTGATTACCCATTACAGGCTAAAGAGATCTTTTGGGTTTTGCTATCATGACTCATTTCACGCCCTTCCCATGCCTCCCACATCCCTTCTCATGCCTCTAAGCTCTCTGCGAAGGTCATTTATCTCTTGATTCCTAATATACTCATTTTGATGAACAGCATTTAAATAATTATTTATATCAGTGTTATCCTTAAAGCCGCAAGACATCCCTATCGCCGCTGCAAGGATTGGAATCCCAGCTATAGGAAGAAGCAAAAACGTTGCAGAGCCAATAATCAAAAGTAAATAATACATAGTCTTATCCTGCTGCTGAGGTTGGATTGGCATAGGCTGCTGCATTCCTCTATTTCTTTCATCCATATCATGGATAGTATCTTCCATTCTAAGAATCTTTCTTCTTAAGCGTTTTATCTCTTGATTATCAAAATCATTATTATGTTTATTATACTGACCATCCGCTTGATTATGTTCCTGATATGGAGTCTGCCGCTGATGGCTTGGCTGATATACAGGGGGCTGCCTATCAGTTGTCATGCTGTAAGGCCCTTGAGTTAGAGGATTACTTCCCTTAATCTCTTTTGCAATTTCATCCAATCCATTTTTTATTTCAGGGATCTGATGATTGCCATATGTCTGAGATGTTATAGACTTTGACAAATCACTTACATAATTATTATGTATAGGCATCCCTTCACTGGTTAACGTTTCGGTCCTGCCCCTTTGCTCGGGCCCCTTTGATCTTCCTTTTTTTTCTTCTCTATTTCAGCAAAATTTTCAGAAGAAGTTGTTTTTTTGGCAAACAAACTTCTACCTAGTTTTGTTTGTTTGACGGCCTCAGATTGTGGTTGTGGTATTTTTATATCTTCTACCGTTGTTTTTTTTGTAGTTTCAATGCTTTTTACTTTATCAAGTTGCTCTCCTAAAGTCTTTAAACCCTCTTTTTTATCTAATATTGACTTTACTATCTCTTCTGCCTTCTCATATAAGGTTTCCTCGAGTTCCTCTTCTTTCTTTTTCAGTTCATCAATATAACTCTGATCTGTCTTTAGCAACCCTTCTACCAATTTAGCCAGACGAGTTTTTTCAGAATCTCTTTTAGTAGTTTCTTTACCTTCACTCTTAAGTTTATAGTTCTTATATACTTCCTGAATCTTTCTAGCAGCAGCAGCAGCTTCTTTAGATTTATGTATTTCACTTAAAGGCTGCAATTCAAGTACTGGAAATCCATCAGGAGGAATTATTCTTTTTTTATCTCCATATAAGTCATCATCATCATCGCTATCATAGCTGCGTTGTCCTTCTTGTTGTCCTTTTTCATCTGCTTTTTCCATCTCATTCTTAACTCGTTGAAAATCTAAGGCTAAGCTTTTAGTCGATGGATCAAAATATCCAAATTTCGTTTTTACATCTTCAGAAAGATTAGGATAGTCACTCTGAAGCAACGAAATAAAGTCTAGACTCTCTAAAACCCCTTTAAAATTTTGTTGAACTGTATTAGTGTTAAGTACAGCCTCAAGTTCTTTTTTATCTTCTGGATATCCTTCAACTTTCAATAACTGTGCTGCTTTCATCAAAATTACATCTTTTTTCTCCAATGTTCCGGCGCTCTTAACATTTAGGAGTCCTTTCTCCCTTATTTCCTTTATCAACGCATCATACAACTCTTTATTATTCTTATTATCGTCACCATTTCCGCTTTTCATATCAACCTCTTTTATTATCTTTGATTAGAACTATATATAAGACGCTATCATCAAAAAAAGTAACCTGCAATTAATAAAATAAAAATTCATTAAAGCGCGAGCTTTGCAACCAGATAAAAACATTATGCTTATTATCATTTATTGGGCATTTCATTGTTTAATAGATTACAAATTTATTTGAAAAAATTTCTGAATTTCATAACAAAATATGATTTTCTAATGACATAAAATACAACATCTTGAATATCATTAGGCAGAATTTTCCTACTAGTTAACGTTTGTTAAGCTGTGGTTTACTCAAAGACACTTCTTCATTTTCTTCCTTATTTAAATCTTTTGTAATTGACTTAGGTAATTCAATCGATACATCTTCTTTTGCCTCGGGAATATGTGCGGTAGTATATTTACCTATTGGAG
>JACCDN011238956.1_pt1 | contig 19489 bp, 20 predicted proteins | sample 7441691 | NCBI WGS metagenome assembly JACCDN01 (sample SAMN15323439, study PRJNA562643) | freshwater metagenome | isolation source: river surface water | place: USA:Blue River Watershed | collected 2017-08-16 | reverse complement strand
TTGGCATGAGGATTCGCGCGTAAATTCTATGCTTAATGGTAAAAAACTCATCAGCTATTGCACGTAGTAACATATCATGTTGCTCATCAAATGCTTTTACTTGTTCTGGAATCAAAGTAGGTCCAATTGCCCGATTTGCCCGAATGCGACCTCGCCACTGTTCGCGTGTAAAAGACAAATCTTCATCATAAAAAAACCAGTGTTTGACAGTAAAATCACGATTTATCCAATTCGGTCGTTCTATGACGACACCATCCCAACTGTGACCAGTCCAGACCGGATTAAATTGTAGGATAAGTTTCTCAGTTGCCCGTACGATAGGATGATCTGGTAACCAATGATATGAAGATATCATAAGAACTCCTTCTGGTTGTAACGCTTCTTTAACACTGGCAAAGGTTCGATCCCTATCAAAATACAGCCAGCATTGATTGGCTGTAATTGCATCAAATTCTTTCCTGTAAGGAATCTCATGAGCATGGGCTACTTTAAAGTCGATGTCTAGATGTTCTTGATGAGCCAGTTGTTTTGCTTGTGCAATTTGTTCTGGTGATATATCAGTTGCCAGAACAATTGCGCCTTGCTTAGCAAATTGTCTCGCCAAAAGGCCTGTTCCCGTACCCAAATCAAGTATACGCTGATCAGGAATGCCAATATTTAAACTAAACAGCTTTTGATAAAAACTGGGGGGTGGGCCTGCCCGATATTGTGCATAATCCTGCGAAGATTTACCCCAGTCAAGCGACAGTCCATTGTCAATAATCAAATTTTTCATATTTCACCTGTTTCATTGCATATTCGCATCGATCGTGAACACCTATTCCCATGCGTGAACGCTAAATAGATTTTCTGCGAATTCACACTTATTTTTACGGTAAGCATAAATTAACCTTTCACAATGATTGGAAATACCTTGATTACCAAATCCATTAATCCCATTCCAGCAAAAGCTCCTATAACACTTAGCGCAACCATATGTATCTTACTATGCCTAAGCTCTCTCATGGTACTTTCCACCAGATTTTTAAAATTAGTCGATGCCATCTGGATATCTCCCATCTCCTTGCGAATGCTGATGCGAACCTCGTTTCGCATCTCCTCCCCTAAATTACGGCTCACATTCCGGACGCCCTCAGCGGCAATTTCCGTTATCTCTTTATGGTAAAGATTAAGTATCTCCTTGTTCAATTCCGTAAACAGGGTGATCTGGTGCTCAAAAATACTGACAACTTTCATAGCCCTGTCACCTGCTGCCCGTAATCCTACCGTTTGATCCCTTAATGAATCCCGTAAGCTCATTAATGCACCGGCCGTCTCATCTACATCCTGCAACAGGCTCTCAAGCTTTTTAACCATTTGCCCTGTATCCATGGCTTCCCTGACCTCATTTTTCGGAAGATGCCTGTCCATTAATTCCTGTTCTCTCATCGTACTATCCCTGTTAATAAATAAAACCATTATAAGCTACGGTCGATATTTTTTGTCAATTTTAATTCCAGTTCCATCTCGTGCCGGTGCTCATACCGGTAATTCAGTTGCTCTATCTGTTTTGATACTGCGGGCATCTTCTTCTTGTAAAATCCCGTTAAATCTTCCCGTCCAGCCAAACCGTGCGCAAGGCTGTACAATTCCCGCCTGTCATCAATGGTATCCAGCCCCGCACTGATTTTCCCCTGCAACTCATTCAACCGCTCCGCATAACCCCTTGCTATCCTTTCCAGAGGGTCTGCCGGTTGCTCATGATGATACTCAATCCCCCTTTTCAGTAATCTGGCTCGCAATTTATCCTCTGCTGTCAGGCTGGATTTTTCAGTATCAGCGATTCTGTGATGTTCATTCTCATTCCTGCGTTCAGGAATATTCTCACTGCGAAGGGCTAGTCTGGCCTTTAACCGTGCTTCATAATCAATAGTGGCTCCCCTGTCAGGAACCTCCCGCGCCTTTTCATGTTCATAATCAATCGCCATGTCTTTCTTGCGCTCACGGCTTAACGTAAACATCAGTTCCGACTTGCTGGCAAACTGTTCTTGACTGTAAAACAAGTCCACACCCTCGCGATGGCGCGTCATGGCAACATAAGCTGCATGCCTGTCCATGAACTTCGAAGCGAGTACGTAACTGCGGTCAACCGTAATCGCCTGTGCCTTGTGTACTGTCGCTGCATAACCATGGTCAATGTAATTATAAAAAGCGGGATTGACCTTTACCGGCGTATCATCATCCAGTCGCACATGTAACGTATCATTTTGAATGGCCTCTATTAACCCCAGAGTACCATTTTTTACGCCAAGGCTACGCTCGTTTTTCAGGAAATAAATGCGATCCCCGGTCGCAAACTGCCGCACACCATTGAATGTCCCAATAACATGATCTTCACCAAGCTCATGATTTGCCCTTTTAACCTGACGGGTCAGTTCATTGAATTCCCTTACCTCTGACCGTGTAGAGGCCAGTATGATTTGCGTGCTGGATGGATTTGCAATGCGCGTGTCATTCCATAGCTCGACTATTTTATCCCTTGCTTCATGTTCCGTCGCGAATTCATGTACATGATCATAACGATCGTAAGCCTCAAGTGCAGATTTCGTCTGACCCAGCGCAAAATCTTTTGTAGCCTCTTTCTGCCACTCCCTAATCTGTCGCCTGACCTCCGTTAGCTCAATATAACCCCGTTCACCAGCAATCGCACGAAATGCTGCGCCCGCTTCTATGGCCTGTAACTGCTCAGGGTCTCCAATCAAAACTATCTTCGCACCGCCACGATGAACTTCATCAATCACCTTCGCCATCTGCCGTGTGCCAATCATCCCCGCTTCATCAATCACCAGAATGTCATTCGCTGTCAGCTTTTCCTGTCCCTTTTCCCAAAACCACAAGCGGCTCGCAAGCGTACGGCTTTCAATGCCACTGCTCGCCTCAAGGCTTTCCGCAGCAATGCCTGAAAGGGTTGCACCATGGACACGATACCCCTCCTGTTCCCATGCCTCCCGCGCAGCCCCCAGCAAATAGCTCTTTCCCGTTCCGGCATAGCCAACCATGCATTCAATGTCACCCGCACGGGTTAAATACCTGAACGCCACTTCCTGCTCATCGCCAAGGGAACGTGTTTTCAGGGCATGTTCGATTGAACTGGCACTCACAGCATGACCTTTTTTAAAATCATTCACCTGCTCCATCATCTTGCTTTCAATGCCATGCATCGTTTTTGTAGTGTAGCGTTCAATGCCGCTGTCATCTTGTCCCAGCGGCAAAAGCTCATCACAACCCATGACGATGCTATACACTTCCTGAAACTGCTCCATTGTATCTGTATGCCGGTTTACAAATTTCGCAACATCATGGTGTGTAAAAGTGGATTGCTGACAGGTAATTGCGTTTAATGCCAGTTCAGGATTCCCTGCTATCCTTATTCCATTTTCCCGTGCAATTCTCTGGTGATCTGCAAAACGAACCATTTTGTTTCTGGCAACGCTTGACCCGATTTTGTATTGTGGCTCAAGGTCAATGCCCTGTTCTTTCAGGGTACGGTGATCAACCTGAATGTCATGGCCATTTAACGCAAGCTCACGGTTGACATGTTCTGCCCATGATTCCCGCCAGTGCATGAGCAGTCCTTTATCATTCCATTCCCGCACTTTCTGGCCGAATGTTCCATCCGGCATGATTTCACGCATCGTCAGCATCAGGTGGGCGTGAGATTCTATTTTTCCTTCTGGTGTTTTGTCATTATGAATACACAAATCAGCGACCATGCCACGGGAGACAAATTCATTTTCTACAAACTCACGTGCGAGTTTTATGTTTTCTTCAATGCCCAGTTCTTTCGGCAGGGCAAAGTTAAATTCCCTTGCCAGTTGTGCATCTTTGCGTTTTTCATTTTGTTCGACACTGTTCCACAATTTTTCACGGTTCAGCATCCATTCCGGGGCTTCTTTGGGTAACAGAATTTCGGTATGGGCAACATCCTGCTTTTTGCCATAATCATACTGTTTATCCAGCCGGTTATCATGCAGACTTGTTCCTGAACGATATGCAGAACATGCAATGGCACTTCGCCCCTGACTGCGTGAAATTATCGTTCCGCTGAAATGATAGATTGCCATTTTTAAATTAAGATTCCCTAAAAGCGCACGTTGCTTGCAACGTATAAGCGCGCACTTCATTTGCCAGTGCGGCTTTTTTTCCGGCTACTTCCGCTTTTATTTATTACTTTTTTATTGCTGTTATTCTATCCTCTTTTATGCTAGATTAATAGCCTTTTTAACTGTCATGGATTTTTATGGCGACTGAAAAAAATTCCAGAATTGAAAGGCTGCGCCTCCAGAAAGAAAAACTGACTGCACGTATTCAGGCTCTGGAGAATCGTGAACGATCAAAAGAACGAAAAAGGGAAACGCATAAAAAGATTCTGGTCGGTGCTTATTATCTCGATAAGGCAGGGAAAGAAAACAGGATGGGTGATTTAATCAGGGAAATGGAATCATATCTTACCCGGAATTCAGATCGCATCCTTTTTGGTTTGGAACCGGTAGAAGGACAAAAAAAGGGATAATCTTATGAATATTTTAAAGCATCGTGGGTATTACGCTGTTTGTGATATTGATTTTGCAACCAACCAGCTTTATGCCCGGCTTTGCTTTGCCAATATCTGGGACACTCCTGTCCGTGCAGATACCCCAGAGGAATTAAAAAATGCCTTTGAATCCAGAGTTGATGAATATCTTGGCAAGTGTGCGAAGAAAAAATGGGAGCCTATACCTCCCTTTACCAAAAACAGCTTGCTTTATTCTGAAAGTGAACTCGCAGCCATGCTTCCGCCTCCATGGATTAGCAGTGACATGAAAGCAGAAATAGTCTCCATTCGCAAATACAGTGGTGAGAAAACACGGGATTTTGAAAAAAGGGGAGATGGTGTTATCAACATTCCTGCCGAACTTGCCTTTCATCTCATGGAATTTGTAACCCACAGGGTTAAGGTCAGGGAGTATCTTGAGCTTACGAAACGGGGTAATGCCTTTGTGGAACAATTGTTACTTGATCAGGAAGCCACTCAAAAGCACCCCATTGGCAAATATTACCGTGACATGCGCGATTTTTACTGGGAAATGCTGGTTGAGAGTGCTCGCAAGGCTGAGGAATATTCCACTTTCTGGAGCGACATGCTCAGGGCATATCACGCCCAGAATGACATAGAGCTGCCGCGGGAAGTCAGGTTTCTGAGCAGGAGCCGGCTGCTCGAAGACTTGCCGCGTCGCAGGATGTTCATTGAAGATGCATATATTGTGTTTGGCCAGCTTAAGGAGTTCTGGCTTGACCCCGGAAAATTTGACGACGATGACAGGCCTGAAAATGAAGGAATTTCTCAAATGGAACTGCAAAAAGAGCCGGAAATTGAAGCAGTGCCTGACATTCCGCAAATGAAGGAAAAAAAGGAACGTGAGATGGGAGACAGGGATTTTGAAATGGAGTTTTCAATGTGATGCGCGCTTAAAAGCGTTTTAAGCATGCTATTGTCGATTTTGCGCTTAGTCGTGTAGGGTATCATATGGAAAGTGGTACTCGTTTATTGAAAGCATGCTATTTCTTGTTTAAACAACATCTTTCGTGTTGAGCGTTCTTTTTTGTTTTTGGATTGAATTTATCTTTTTGCTAGCTGCTTTGATTATTTTAAGAATTTGCTCTTCAAAAGTAAATCTTGTTTGGGCTGTGGGTATGTGGAGAAGTGGCCGAAGGCCAAAGGAGCGTTAGCGACTGTCTTATCCATCATATCCACAGTTAATCCCTGGCTAGCCGATCTCGTGGATAACTCCATCGGAGTTATCCATCAGATCGGGTTTTTGCTCAGGTGTGATCAGGCTGGTTTTTTTGAAGGGATTTTTTATGCATTGAAAGTTATCCCCAGAAAATATTTGCTAATAATCGAATATGTAGATAATGAATATATTCTAATTATTCCAACTTAGATGAAAGCATTGAATTATAAGACTTTGACGGTTTCCTTCTGAGTAAAGTGCGGTGAAAATCTGAGTAAAGTGCGGTGAAAATCTGAGTAAAGTGCGGTGAAAATCTGAGTAAAGTGCGGTGAAAATCTGAGTAAAGTGCGGTGGATAAGTCCTATAATCTTCATGGTTACGAACATGTGTTGCGTGTTTTTTTCAAACTTTGTATCCTGTCCCTGTAAAATAGCAAAAGCCCCATTGCAAGGCCTTGACTATCTTCATAAACCTATCTAAAAAAGAGAAATTATATGATTTGCGAGCAAGATGATTCTATCAAAAAATGCGGAGACATGAAGTTAAAAGAAAAAGTGAATTTTTCCTTAAGTCTGTCAAATATATCAGCGCATGATGCTGATTCTATTGGGTTTTTACCAAAATTTTTAACAATAACTACATTGCCACATTCAGACTTAAAAACTGAGAAATATGTTAGATCAGCCCGATTTGGCGCGCAAAAAATAAATTTAACAATTATGTCTAGGCACGGTGTTCCTTATGGAGTAATTCCCCGTAGAATTCTAGCTTGGATTTGCGCAGAAGCTGTTAGGAAAAAATCGCCCGTTATTAGATTAGGAAAATCACAAGCAGTATTTTTGAAAAAAGTTAATCTTACGTCCGATAATTCTAAAAATCTCGCAAGGTTTAAAGATCAGGCTAAAAGATTATTTTCGTCTACAATCAGCGTAGATATTGAAAACCGGGATGATCAGATAGAAAGCCATGATTTTGAGCAAATCTTAATAGCTAATAAAGCAAGTTTTTTATGGAGTCCTCATAAAGGACAACAAGAATTATCTTGGCAAGGGGAGCTTACTTTAAGCACAGAATTTTTTAACGCTATTATCGAGAAAGCGATTCCAATAGATATGCGCATTATCTCTAAATTATCAAGCGCTCTCTCAATCGACTTATACGTATTTTTATGTTGGCGTTTTTCCTACTTAACACAAAAGTCACTAATCCAATGGAACGAATTAAAAAACAGATTGGGATCCAACTATCCTGAAACTTCTCAAGGAATGGCTGATTTTAAAGCTAATGCTAAAAAGAAATTAAAAGAGGTTTTGTTACTTCAAGATAATTTCCAAGTTTCAGCAACTAAAGAAGGGCTTTTAATATCACCTTCTCATTTAAGAATAGAAAAGAGGGAAAATAAAAAAATGGGATGCGTATGAAAACTACAAAGTGAAAGCATATATGTTGATATTTAGATATATATTGATATATACTAATATGCATCTATAATTGGTTTTGTGAATATTACAAATTATTTAATGAAAGGATAAGTAGATATGTCAGCAAAAGTAATAGCATTACTACAGCAAAAAGGTGGTGCACAAAAAACAACGACAGCAATAAATTTAACAGGGGCGCTGTTAGAGTTAGGTTATAAAGTTATTCTATGTGATATGGATAAGGAAAAACCCGATGCAGTTTATTGGGCGGATTTAGGAAGCAAAGAGCTATCAGAGCATGTAATAGAAATGTTTGAAGAAAATCCTTTACCAAAAGTAACAGAAATGAAAATGAATTATGATTTTATATTTTTAGATTGCCCGCCAAATTTTGAGGCGGCTGCTTTAAAGGCAGCGATGATGTGCGATTTTGCGATTATTCCATGTGCAAGTTCCGAGTTAGATAAGCATGCTCTTATAAATGCAGCATCGGCGGCAAAAATGGCTTCTAAACCTTACTATTTTCTTGCTAGTCGCGTTGTTAAAAATACTCGGTCATCGCTATCACTCAAACAAGAGCTTGAAGATACAGGAAATGCATTTAAAACGGAGATTACAAATAGCGTTGATGTTATAGAATGTCAAAAAGAAGGGAAATGGGTAGGTGCATATAAACCAAAATGTAATAGTCATATCCAATTTTTAAATTTAGCAAAAGAGCTAGTAAATTTACTCGGGGGTAAAAAATGAACAAAAATGTAAGTCGCGGTGAAACTAATATGCAATCAATTGCGCAAAGACTAAATACGTTAACCATGGATCAAAATATTTCATTAAGTAAGCAAGAGGTCGAGGTAAAAAAAAATAATGCAGCACTGATTTTACCACCCGAAATTAACGCTAACCTATTTGTCAATGGCAAATTAAACAAAGCACACGCAGGTTATTCAAGCAAAAACATACATGTTCATGAAGGATTGTATAGGGAAATTAAGCAACATTGCAGGGGGCTTGATCAAGCAATTTTTAATTACTTGCTTCACCTAGGGCTTGAATCAGTGAAAAATTTAGATAAACTTTTAATGGCGGATGTTCAAGAAGTTGAGAAAAGATATAGATGTTGATATCTATCTATATATCTATATGTGCTTATTTCATAATTTGGCAATTGGAACATGAAATTTTTTTAAATCCTTTATATTTAAAAAAAGGGGGGCAGGAAATACGGATTTATCCAAAGGGTGGGTGATGCTTTTACTTAAACGCAAGCATTATCTAAAGAAAATAGGATATCGTGGCGCTATTATGTTTTTCTTGATGCATCCTTGACTATCAAGAAAAAAATTGGGAATGTGACGCCTTTTTAAAAAAGGTGACGGTAGCACGATATAGTTTCTCCGATTTCTTTATGATTTCTAGATCAGTCATGGATTCAGAATCAAAGCCGTCGATGCAATGATAAGCAAACTCGTCAAAAGCTGAATAATCACAACTATTTTGTCTCATATCAAAAAAATAAACTTCCTTTTTTCCATCGAGCCTTCCATGAGATGGTACCCAAAATTTAAAACGTAGGAGACCAGTATTTTTTTCATAATCTATTTTTGTTAATTGCCTGTTAAAACCCAAATTCTCTCGAACTTCTTTAATAGCAGCATTCGCTGTTGTAATCATGATATTACCATTTTCTGTTATTTAACCACAAGTATTTACACGATAAAAATATTACATTTTTGCATTAAAGCATTCCTTTTGTTATTCTCAAAAGGTATAATTAAACCTTGAATAAACAATAAATATTCAATAGAAAGAATTCTCATAATCTTTTTATACGATGAAAATGATGTATTTTAAATAATCAATGAAACAAGGGGTATGAAATGCTTAAGAATAATGAGGATAAACAAGGAATAATTAAAATTTACTGGAAAGATGTACGTAATCGCGTGAACAAAGTTGCTCCAATACTTTCAAGTATTATTGATCAGCTTAATCCTGACGATACCTTCCCGCTCTATCTTGCCTATTATCCATATGGAGCCACAATTGCTGACATTGATGGTTTTTACCTTCCGCGAGATAAAGGAGCCGATGGATTTAAGCTAACGGATGATAAAGTTCCAAACGACTTAATCAAAGACTTGGGATATGCTAAGGATAGTTTACCAATGGGTCTCGTTCTTGAAAAAACGATTGAATATTCTGTTAACCTAAAAGATGAGAATACAACGATGCCTTGGCTTATATATTCCCATGGTTCTTTTTTTCCTTTTTCTCGCGTTTTAAGCAAGAAAAATCAACGTACTTATGCACCAAATGGGGTTTTAACGCTAACGTCCGGTGAGCGGTCTGTAATTATGTTGCCAAATATTGGGTCGACAGCACAACACTCAATTTTGCAAAGAGATTTTAATATTCAGGCGGCTGCACCAAAACTTCTATACGAACACTGGCCTATTTTTAAAGAGATTGTTAATAGCCCAATGGCAGAATGCGATTGGCGATCGTGCATTTTGTTTTTCTCTGAAAAATGGCTTGAAAAAATACACAGTGATGACAAGGCTTGGAAACCTTTGAAATTGCATTTGCACGAGCTATCATGGGATCATTATGAATTCCAAAGAAATTATATTTATTATGAGATGGCATTCTCTATGATTCAGAAAAAACGCAATTTAAAGCCAAACCCTTATCTAGTCGATACAGCACGACATTTATTTTCTATTGCTTTAGGCGCTGCCCCTGGTTATGTTCCTGCCTGTAGCGAAGACGAGTTACCTTTGGGGCTGTTACAAAAAGCTTATGTTGAATCTTATGGCTTAGACAAGTATCTTCCAACAATCATGCGAGCAACGCACTTTAAATTTGAGAGTGATAAATTTCCTATTTATTACTCCCTTAAACATCCATCAACATATGTATTTTCGCCAAAATCAAGGAAACTTTTTAGCGCACTAATTGAAATGCGGGAGTTAGTGCATATTATGAAAATTTTTGCACAAGAATTACAAAAACCAAATGAAATGTGCTCTGATACCATTGTGAGCAAAATTGCAAAGGATGTTGAGTTTAGCTGCTTTCATAATGAAAAAGATTTGCATAAGGTTGTAAAAATGTCTTCTGAAATTCCAAAATTAGATGATCGTTTTGAGAGGCCAAAATATAAAACTAATAATGCAGTCTTTGCACGAGATGCGCCATTTGTAAGGGGGTGCGTGATGATTAAAAGTAAAACACCCACAACTAAGAAGTCTCAGGATTGATACCTAATGTTTTTAAAATAGATCGATCATAACTTAACTTAGAAGATGGTGGAATATAAAGTGTTGTAATGGCTAAAATTTTTGCCTGTGATAAATTTTTAAGTTGACACTTATCAATGCGCGGCTCAAATAATGGATATTGTGCTGCTTCATATAAGGTTACTTCATGATCTATAGGGTATTGCTTAGAAAGGTAATCAGATAATAATTTAATACCTATTTCATTATTATGTGCTTTTGGATGATTCAATGCACCAATAAATCCCACTTGCCATAGGATAAGATGACTGGCAATGCTAAATGGTCTTTGATAAATTAAAAAGTCTGTTGCTTCAAAAGACTGACAACCGCAAGAACCTGGATTGATAAGCAAATCTGCAAAAAGACAATCTTCTGCTGATATGGCTGGTAAAATTCTTGCATCAAAACCTTCTTGTTTTGCTTGAGTTACGGCCGTTATTCCGGGCAATGCAAATACAGTGGGATGCCCATACAAAACAACACACACATGTTGTTTTTGACGGAGATTATCTAAAATATAATCTGAAATTGCTCGATAACTATCACGTCGTAAATCATAGCTTTGGTACAATTCATCTAGAGATTCTGAATGTTCATTATGATTTATAATCCAGTCTTTAACCATCGGATCATTCACAAGGTATAAAACTTTATTTGCTTTCTCAATATATGGTATCGTTTCAACGGTAAGGTGGGATAAAAATTTTATCCCAAATCCGACTACCGTTAACGAGCCTTTTTCGCGCACTCGCGACAACCTTATAATGCCACAACATCTGTCGGATTAGCTAAATAACCGACATTGATAAATTGATCAAGTATTAAAGAGGAATTACTTGAATACACAGCTTCTTGTACTTCTAATGGCTGCTCATTGGTCAGTTCTTTGATGCGTGGGCTATAATGAACCTCCTTGGCTGCTTGCTCCAAAAAAATTCTACTATTCATTTTAGCCTCCGTTATTGAAGAGAATTAAGAAATTGACAACTTATCTTATGGCAAATCTTATCAGAAAATTAAATTTACCGACAGACATTTTCTTCCAAAACGACCTTCGGGTCAAGGGCTATTAAAATAAATATTTTTTCTATCGCTTTGCGAAAATACGTACATTTTGGATTGCCTTTTTATAATGACTTCTCTAGAATTCTTCTATAAATATGATAGGGATGATCGCATAGATAAAACGTATAATCTCAATGTTGCAAACCACCCAAAAGCCATGTGGCTTCTTGCAGCAACGCAATCTTTTTATTGTTTTACAATGGGGAGTTTGACTTCTTTACTAACGCTCTATTTGGTATATAGGCTCCAGCTTTCCCCTGCAACAGCCTTTGGAATTTTCGCTGCAATGAATTCCTTGCTCTACACGCTGCCTCTTGCTGGCGGGTATATTGGAGAAAAACTCGGATATACTTTAACAATAACTTTTGGCCTTGTAATCGTATGTATAGGCTTTACAGCATTGGGAATACCTGAAAAACATTTTATGTATCTTGGAATTGCTTTTTTTGTTACAGGTAATTCTTTTATTGCCCCGAATATAAGTGCGCTAGTGGGTTTATACTACCCTAAAAAATCGACCCTGCGTGACAGTGGTTATACTCTTTACTTCTTAATTTACAATGGCGGTTTTTTTCTTTCCCCCCTCATTTTTGGTTTTATTTCTTTAGATAATTATAATCTGGCCTTTTTAACTTCAATTTTTGCTGTACTTATTGCGTTATCAATTTTTGTAGTCTATTTAAAAAGCAAAAAATTTAGATCCACTTCACTTTTGTCTTTTAAAAATAAGTATCCATTTCACAAACGTATTATACTTCTTACAATATCTTTGAGTGTTTTGATTGCTGTAGCCTTATTCTTATTAGAAAGAGTGACTTTAAATGATAGGTTACTATGCCTTTTGACAGCATTTTCTATGATCGGAATGATTATCTGGGCAACAAAGCAAAATCAATCTGGCCGACTCAAAATGCTTGCTTTTTTGTTTCTATGCGTTTTGTCAGTGGGCTTCTGGTCGCTATATATGTTGCTTCCTTCATTACTGACAATTTTTATTTCTCAAAATGTTAACAGGGATATTTTTGGACTAATTCTGCCCCCATCTGCTTATTATTCTTTAGATGCTCTTTTTGTTATTTTACTTGGTTTTTTCTTTAGCTGCCTCTGGTACTATTGTGCTACAAAAAAGAAGGATGTTTCGCTTATTAAAAAATTCGCATTGTCTCTGCTATCAATTGGCATTGCTTATTTGATTTTTGCTTTAGGCGTTGCTTTTGCCAATCACATAACACATCTTGTGAACTCTTTTTGGATAGTCATGGGATACCTACTTCTCGCTGCCGGAGAGCTAATGATCTCGCCTATTGCTCTTTCAATGGTTGGAGTATTAATGCCTAAAGGTCAGGAGGGGTTAGGTATGGGAATTTGGCGTATTTTTATTGGGTTTTCGGCAATCATATCAGGATTTCTTGCAAATTTGGTTAATGCTCCAAGGCGGGGTGATCCATTGGTGACTAATCCACATTATTTAGATGCGTTTTTAAAAATGGGAGTGAGTACACTTATTATCGGCGCAGTTATTTTGTTATTTACCAATAAGATTAAAAGATCATTGCAGATATAAAACATGTAGAAATTACCCTTTGTAAATGTTCCTTTGTTCTACAGTGATTTCATGGCTGTAATCGCTTGCGTTCAGTTCAAGAATATGTTAATCTTTATATTAATTGTAACTTTTTACATGTTTAAGAACAGAAATGCCACGTCAGGGAAAAGCAACCGTTTTTGACAAAAAAACTTTTGAACGTACGCTCGCCGTAGCTGAAAAGACCGGAAATGCCAAACGCAATATCGCCCTGCTTTACGTCTCTTTTGGCATAGGGCTGCGCTCCAAGGAAATGGCTACCCTGCGTTTAGGTGATGTACTCGACCACGAAGGCAAGCTTTTATATGAAGTGAACCTGTTGGGTCACATGGCCAAGGGCAACAGGCAGAGAATGCTTTACCTCAACAACAAAAAAGTCCGTAAGGCCATTGAGGACTACATCGAAGAGCGCAAGCACTCAAAAGAGGTCATGACAAACGAATCTCCGCTCTTCCTCTCGCAAAAGGGGGGGTTCTTTTCGCCTAACGCCATGCAACAGGTCTTCGCCACTATTTATAAAAATGCGGGTGTTACAGGAGCAAGTTCTCACTCTGGCCGCAGGACTTTTGCAACCAATCTCGATGACAAGGGTATTAACCTCAAGGCCATACAAAGGCTCATGGGTCATTCCAGCATAAAAATGACGGCTGAATATGTAGAAGACAATCCAAACAAGCTAAAAAAGATTGCAGAGGCAGCTTTATGGTAGTCATGCGAAATAATAGCACCACTTTATGAATTATTAGACTGCGCCTGCTATTTTAGGGCATACTGTGCATTAAGGAAGGTAATCATGACCAGTATTCATAATCCCCACGATGCCATTGCCAAAAGCTTTTTAACCAACGTTGCGGTGGCTTCTGACTTTTTAAAGGCACATCTGCCAGCTGATATCGTAAAGCGCTGTAACTTTGATAGCATCAAGATTGAATCCAGTTCTTTCATTGATCCCAAGTTAAAGCCCTATGTAAGCGACATTCTCTATTCGGTTAAAATAGACAATGAGCCCGGGTTTATTTATTGCCTGATCGAAGCGCAAAGCACCCCGAAAATGATTATGCCCTTGCGTTCAGTGCTATATCTTAGCCTCGCATTACACCGTTATGCTGAAAACCACGTAGGCAAGAAGTTGCCAGTGATCGTACCCATGCTGTTGTATACCGGCGCTACCAGCCCTTATCCTCATTCAGTAAACCTTTATGACTGTTTTGAAAATCCTGCTCTCGCGGAACAAACCTTCCTTCATCCAAAGCTCATTGATCTAAGTGTTATACCGGATGATGAGATCAAAAGACACGGACAGGCTGCCTTTCTGGAAATCATATCAAAGCACGTACGGGATCGGGATATATTAAACCTTGCGCATCATATTGTTGAATTACTCAAAACTGAACAAATTACTCGCGATCTTTTTAGGAATATGTTATATTACGTCATAGATACAGGCGATAGTGAGCATTATGATGAGTTTTTGGAAATCATTAAAAAGCATACTACCGGAGAATATCAGGAGACTACCATGACAATTGCTGAAAGACTGAAACTCGAAGGCGAACAGCGTGGCTATGAGAAAGGCATTCATGCTGGTATGCAGCAAGGAATGCAACAGGGCGAATACGAAAAAGCCGTTGCTATTGCGCGCAATATGCTTTCAAGTAATTTTGATCATGAAGTCATTAAAAAACTGACAGGGCTAACCGATCAGGATATTGCCAAACTGGTGCGCAATCACTAAATGGGGTGCCGGCGACATCTATGGCAGAATTTACGGCCTGAACGCAAAAATGGCCTCAAAACCGTAAATATTCACATCTGATCAAATTAAATTCTCTTGCGGTTTGCAAAATCGGTGATACTTTTTCGCATCCTTCCTTTGAAGTGCATCAACTTGTAAATTTGTTTAAGGGTCAATACACGGATATAAACGATCTTCATAAGTTTTGGTAAAATAACTCAAAGCATAGTGTGATAATGTTTCTCTTAAAATTTTGCCATAGATGTCGCCGGTACCCCTCCTTGCTCTTTTGTCTTTGAAATGTAATTATTAGCCCTTTCTTTACTTAGAGCGGTTATATGTTTACTGGGATAATTCAAAGTATCGCAATTATTTTGGGGATTAAGGATCTTGAAGGACTTCGTACTATTACGTTTCGTTTGAAAAAATCATTTTGTATAAACTTAAAAATTGGAGCCAGCGTTTCTGTTGACGGTGTTTGCTTAACTGTTACCAAAATAAGAGACAATCATGTAGTAGACTTTGACGTTATGTTACAAAGTTTAATAACAACAACGCTTAGTGACTGTATAAATGGAGTGAATGTAAATGTAGAACGTGCAGCAAAAGAAGGCGCGGAAATTGGAGGCCACTATATTTCAGGGCACGTTGATTGTCGCGGCAGAATTATTGATATTCAAAAGCCTCAAAATAATTGTATGCTTCGAATTCAAGTCCCTCCCATTTGGATGCGATATATTTTTAGTAAAGGTTACATCGCTGTTAATGGAGCCAGCCTAACAGTTTGTGAAATTAATCGCTCTGAGAACTGGTTTGAAGTTTGGCTCATCCCAGAAACGCTGAGGATGACCACATTTAGAGACAAAAAGATTAATGATTTTGTCAATATCGAAATTGAGCGTGGAACGCAAGTGGTTGTTGATACAGTACGAGCAACATTAGAAGAAAGTCTCAATACTTTTCTTCCATCGCTTTCAAAATTACTTATTGATAACAAACTCATTGATGAATTTTTGAATAATCAAATAACTTTACCAAGTATAAAGTTATTGAACAACAATGAATATCCAAAAAAATAAAAATCACTCATGAATATAACTGACCGGGATAAATCAGTCCAAATAAATAAATATCATCTTCTACCTTTAATAAAAATGTTTAGGCCGCCAAATAAAAAAATTCTTACTCTGCTTGTTTTGTTAGCAATGGCTAGCATGCTTTCTATGGTGTTCTTTGACCAGACTGCGGTAGCAATAATTCTCCCTACTATTCAAAAAGAACTTAAGTTATCGAGTTTAATAGTACCTTGGATTATGAATTCCTACTTGCTATCAATAGCTGTCTTTATTATTTTTTCAGGTAAATTAAGTGAAATTTTAGGCCATAAAAAAGTGATTATTTTTGGCTCTCTTATATTCTTCCTATCTTCTATACTCTGCGCAATTTCTAATTTTCAAATAGAGCTTATCTTAGCGCGTTTTATTCAAGGAATAGGCGCTGCTTTTATTATCCCTTCAGCGGGCGTTATTATGATTAATCATTTTCCAAAAGAAGTTAGGGGTAAAATGATGAGCCTGTATATTGGAATAGCTTCAATATTTTTGAGCTTAGGACCACTTATTGGAGGATATATCACAGAATACTTTAGCTGGCGATTAATTTTCTGGTTAAATGTGCCTGTTTCAATAATAGGAGCGAGCCTAACTTTTTGCATCATAAAAGATTCAAAAACAAATAAGAAGCGAAACTCTTTTAATTGGTATTGTGGAATAACTTTCGCGATTAGTATTGCTGCTTTAGTAGTTGGATTAATGAATGGGAATGAGTTTGGCTGGAGTTCAATAAAGACTTTTGGTTTGTTTTTTGTTTTTATTCTATTCTCTGTTTTTTTTATAATAATTGAGAAAAAATTTAAAAATCCAATATTTGATATTAAATTATTTAAAAACATTTTTTTTATTAAAAGCTGTCTTATTTTTGCATGTATACAGACTTGTTTAATTACGCTGATATTTTTCTCAATTTTTATTCAAAAATCGTTGCAATATTCACCAGGGATAGCTGGGATTTTAATACTTCCAGCTACACTTCCGACTTTTTTTATAGCCCCACTTGGCGGTATATTATTAGATCGCTATGGTCCGCGGCTTCCTATTTGTACAGGCATGCTAATTTTAATGATCGGAATGCTTTGGATAGCCTTTTTTTCAGTACAAAAAGATTATTGGTCTTTGCTTCCAGGGTTCATATTATATGGTATCGGAATACCACTTTGTATGCAGTCTGTATATACAACATCTCTTTCAGCACTCAATAAGGGGTTCTGTGGAAGAACCTCCAGAACTGCTCAACATAAAAAGCTAAGTCGTTGATTTAAAATATGAATTCGCGAGGATTTTGAGCCTTTAAAAAATCATTCCTTCTAGTATTTCCAAGGCTTCTAGAGGAGCTCCTCAAAATATATCACCTAAGCCATGTGATTTGCACTAAAATATTTTTCCAATTTGCTTACCATATCATCTATATCAATAGGAATCTTGTTGTTTTTGAAAGTATATTTCCCGGTAAACGAAAGATGCGTCCACGCAACTGGCGAAATCTTTCTGATCAATTTTTTTGTTTTTTAGGTTACCACCCCGGTAGATGCTGCAAAGTGGCATTGGCATATTTTATAATCAAGCTAAGTTTTTCTATAGCTTGATTTTTCTGGATTTCTGGTTCATAAAAACCTCCGTTAAACTGTACCGAATTTTTTATGCTAATTAGGCCTGGAGCTAAAGATCATGCGGTGAAGTGTAGTTTTGAATACTCAAACCGGAAAATCTTTAATGTTTTTTTTAGAGCCCATTTTTGCGTTCAGACCGTAATTTTGCCACAAATGTCGCCGGTACCCCAAATAGCAGTTACAGAGAAATTATGGAATGGCTTATTTGATGATTCTAAAGAAGAAATTGTCGACTTTTAGAGAAAATTTAACCTTCAACCCGTAAATTTTGACATGAATGGGGTCACTACCCCTACACCCCCTAAATCAGAAAAATTTATAAATGTTCAGCTATTATTAAAACGGCAAATTATTTTTAGGTCATTCCCGATCATGGCAGTATTATGAATTCTAAATCTAACTGACTGTTCAAGACTAATTATTTCATTCCAGGTGAAAATGCCTATTGCTTTGTCACCTAAATAGCTTGGAGCCATGTACATGACCACTTCATCAACCAAAGAATTTTTAACCATTGCACCGGCTAATCCGGGTCCGGTTTCCACTAAAAGATTATTTACTCCAGAATCCCCCAGCTTTTTTAATACCGTTTTTAAGTTAACATGACCATTTACAGCATCGACAGTTGTAACTTGAATGTTATGCTTTAAATAAAAATCAATGTTATCTTTATTAGATTCTATGGAAAAAATGTGTGTATTTGCATCAGAATAAATAGCTGAGGAGACTAACGTTTTTAACCGCCCATCAATAACAAATCGCTTGGGCTGAGGAGCTATGATATCTCTTACTGTTAATTTTGGGTTATCGGCAATTACGGTTCCACTGCCCGTTAGTATTGCACAATGTTGTGCGCGTAAAAATTGAACATCCTTTCTTGCTTCTTCTCCAGTAATCCATTTACTTTCTCTATTAAGAAGGGCAGCTCTTCCATCTAAAGAAGATGCCATTTTAAGAGTTACCCAAGGGTATCCTCGACTAATTCTCGATAAAAAGCCACGATGGACTTCCAAGGCTTCATTCTTAAGAATTCCAAGCAAGACTTCTATTCCAGCCTCTTTTAATAAAGCAATCCCACGTCCTGAAACTAATGGGAATGGGTCTTGTATAGCAATTACAGCTTTTTTAATTCCAACTTCAATTAACTTTAGTGCGCATGGAGGAGTTCTGCCGTAGTGACTACAAGGCTCCAAAGTTAAGTAGGCTGTCGCCCCTGCGGGGGAATATCCACTCAAAATACAGTTTTTTATTGCCTGAATTTCGGCATGATCACTCCCTACCTCACAAGTAGAGCCTTCACCGATAATCCTCTGATCGTTAACAAGTACACATCCAACACCCGGATTAGGAGATGCAAGTCGAGTTGCACCTTTAGCTAATGCTAAAGCTTGCTTCATGAATATAAAGTCCATAGAACTATCTATCATGAATGGAACCCAAAAATAATAAGACTATGTATTAATAACCGATACAGGTGGGTCACCTTCTTGCAGATAATTTTGAATGGATTCTCAAAGAAGATGGAATTACAAGCCGAAGCCCATTTCATCTCTAGAGCAAGTCCTGGAATCGTGATGGTCGGCACTTTTCATTCATGCTAACAGTTGAAAACAGCATTTTAGACTTAATAAATTGTCAAAGCAATAATTAGTCCTCTCTCGATATCTCTGGCCACAAGAGAGGCACTCTATCTTTTTAGATAAAATTGGTCTTGACAATGGGGGCCACTATACTTTTCGCACGAATGTGGCTTCTAGGCCTAATTCAATAATTTTAGAAAGTTCTATAGTCAACTTGGCATGAGGATTCGCGCGTAAATTCTATGCTTAATGGTAAAAAACTCATCAGCTATTGCACGTAGTAACATATCATGTTGCTCATCAAATGCTTTTACTTGTTCTGGAATCAAAGTAGGTCCAAT